>SPKZ01010974.1_pt1 | contig 46516 bp, 35 predicted proteins | sample 2456571 | NCBI WGS metagenome assembly SPKZ01 (sample SAMN11192286, study PRJNA482655) | marine metagenome | biome: ENVO:00000447; feature: ENVO:00000244|ENVO:00000211|ENVO:00000569|ENVO:00002023; material: ENVO:00002151; isolation source: ocean water from marine abyssalpelagic zone ...
GCCACCAGCAGCCGCGGCTCCGCCGCCCGTCCCCAAGGGCGCCAACCCACTCAGTCTACCGCCCGATGCCCCTCGAGTGCTCGCCGGATTTCTAGTGAGCTACGAAACAGAACAACTCGGGCACTTCTGGCCAATCTTCCAAGGGCAAAACTACGTCGGGCGACAGGGTGCCGTGCAGGGGCTCGATATCGAAATCGCCCACCCGACCACGTCGTCTCGCCACGCGTTGCTCGTCGCAGCCGCTCGACCCGGACGGGTATTGCTCGAAGACACGGGCAGCACCAACGGCACAGCCGTCGCCGACGTGCCACTCAACCCCGGCGAAAAGCGCGAACTTCAAGACGGCGATCGTATTCGCTTCGGACTCTTCAGCGTCATCGTCAAGATCGTCTGAACCCACCTACCGCAGCCGGCTCCCCGGAGCCTCGCATGCCCTCATCCCCCCAGCTTTGAGCACTCCCGAAAGATTCAGCATGACTCGGAACCCGGCGAACCCCCTCGGCCCCCTTAGCCCCTGGCGTGTACTGCTCGCCACCTGCCTGCTACTCGTGAGCTCGGTGAGCAACGCGGTAGCCGCCCCCGAAGCGCACATCTTGCGCATCGACCCCAGAGCCACACAGGAAAATGGTGCCCCCGTCATCACCACGGTGATCGAAGTGGTGCAAAGCAAGCGCATCAACGAAGCCACCGGGCACTGCGCCTCCCTCAGCCGAAACAGTCGCCTCGACTGCGTGGCTGCGGCCATGGATAAAAAGAACGCGCTCTACCAGCCGTTTCCCTTCCCCAGCGCCAACGCCATATTCACGGTCGCCGTAGACGGCACGGATCGTCCCGCCAAGTACCTCAGCCACACGAAGTGGGGCGAAAGCGCACGGCAACCCGGCGTTGGTACAGCCTGGCTCATTCTGATCGATGCCGATCGCCGCATGGGCAAGGGCTTTGGCGCCGCCAAAACCCTCGCGGAACAGTTCGTCCGGAGCATGGCGCCCAACGACATCGTGAACATCATGTTCTTCAACGATCGACAGGTGGTCAGCGACTCTCACTGGCTGCCGGCGTCGAAAAAGAAGAAGGCCCTCAGTTTTGCCAAATCCGTATCGTCCGTATCTCGAAGCTCCGGCCGCTCTCGTCCGCTGCTGAACATCATCAAGAATGCGGCAACCGACGGCTTCAAGGCCCTCGGCAATGTAGGCGGCGGCATCAAGGTGCCCATGCACCAAACGATGGTCGTGCTGTCCAGCGGCTTTGGTGGCACCGATCCTTCGACGTCCGGCCCTGGCGCGATGGAAGTCGCCAAGTACATGACCGGCGGGCGTTTCCCCAAGGACAACACGGCGCTGCCCAAGGCACCGGTGCCGGTTATTTCCGTGTTGTTCCCCCACCGCACTTTTGAGGAGTTCGCTCAAAACTCCGCGGCATTCATGCAGAACCTCGCCAACCCTGAGATTGGCGGATTTTTCAGCGTGATGCGCGCCGGGCAAGGCTCCCGCGCCAAAGCCATCGTGAACGCGGTTCGGACCCGCTTCTCCAAGATGTACCTCGTCAAATGGCGGGTCTCGTGCATTGCGCCGAAGGTCGAACAAACCTTCAAGCTCGTGTTCAACAACGTCAATCCGCCGATCCTGGGGGACAACACTTTCAAGGATGTGCCGGTCGGCATCGATCCCAGCACCTGGCCCTTAGACGTCAATGTCAAGTACACCACGGAGATGGTGAACCGCGAAGGCGGCATATACCCCGGTGGACGACTAAAAGTGTTCGGCGAGTTCTGCTGGAGCGGCGAAAAAGATCGCGCGGAAATCTACTTCTTGCCGGCTGGACAACAGGCTCCTCCGGATTTGGGCGGCAAGAACATCGATCAAGCCAAGCGCGCCCAGCAGCAACTGATTGCCATGGGTATGCGTGGCAAAGTCATCGAGGCGACGGACACCTTCGTGGAGTACGAAATCCCGGACAACGACAAGCTGATTCACGGTTCCGGAGATAACGGCGTCGCGCGGGTCGTGATTTACGACAACCGCGCCCATCGGACGAGCGGAGTCACTGCTGAGAACATCCTCCAGGTAAAGGCTACAACCGCACCTCTGCCGCTGCTCCTAATCCTCGGCGGCTTGCTGGGCCTCATCGTGGTCGCACTGCTCGTCGTCGTCGTCTTCCGCGGTGGCAAGAAGCCCGCCGCTGCGGCCGCCACCCCAGCCCCCATCCATGCCGGGGTCCCTGCCCCCGTAGCCGCAGCGCCCGCCAATGCGAGCACCGCCACCCTCCAGGGCTCTACCGGAATGTTCACGGTAATGCTCGGCGGGGACATTCGCGCCGGGCGCGACAGTGCCCAATGCGGTATCTTGCTCAACGCTCCCTCGGTATCCGGCGTTCACGCCACTCTTCGGATCGAGAACGGTCAGCTCATGGTGCGCGACGAAGGCAGCAACAACGGCACCTTCGTCGGCGGTGCGCGGATCGCAGCCGGTACGTGGAGCCTAGTGCCTCACGGCAGTGTCGTGAAGTTCGGCCCCGTTGAATTCAGCGTCCAGCTCAGCTAGCCCGAAAATCCCGCCGGGTGAACACAACTCGCCGTCATCCTCTTTGACGGAGCGAGCCCAGGGAGCTCCGTCCCTGTCCTCGACCCAGCGTCAGAAATTGTTTGTTTCGTGGATTCGGGGCGCGGCCCTCCGTTCCATCCGCGACCCAGGCGGTGTATTCATGGCGAATGATACCGGGGCTCTCTAAGCAAAGCATCACCATCGGCTCAGCCGCCAACTGCGATATTTCCCTGCAGGGTCCAGGCATCCAGCCCGAACACGCTCGGATTACCAAGCAAGCGGACGGGCTGCACTTCGAATCCATTAACGGCGCCCCCTGTACGGCGAACGGTCAAGCGGTCGCCGCCGGCACCACTGTGCCCTTCGATTTCCGAACGCCGTTCACCGTCGCGCAGACTCCGGTTCCGGTGGTGCATCCGCTCATCACCTTGATGTTGCTCCGCATGGGACAGGCTCCCCCGGCTGCCGGTCAAATTATCTTCGGGCGTGACCCCGCCCGCGTGCATGTCGTCATTGACCACCCCAATGCCTCCGGTCTGCACGCCACGGTCAGTCTGAACCCACTGACGGTCACCGACAATCAATCCACCGCCGGCACTTGGGTGGACTCCCAGCGATTGCCTCCCAATGCGCCGAGCCAACTCACTCCCAACGCGATCACCGCGATGGGTCCGATCCCGTTTTCGGTGCCGCTGCTGCAGCAGCTCGCTGCCTCCCTAGAAGCGCCGACCCATGCTCCGCCGCCCTCGCCCGCCGCTCTGGCAGCGGCTGCCGGCGCCGTCCCGGGGGCACCCGCATCCGCATCTAGTCCAAAACCGTCGCGCGCCAAGCACAAGACCATCATCGGACACGTTTCGATGGGCATGGGCGAGCCCAGCGTCAAGACCATCGGGCGTACGCCAGAGAACGACATTCAGGTCGAAAATGTACAGGTGTCGAGCCACCATGCCTTCCTGCACAAGATCGGCGATCAGTTCATGATCGAAGACCGGGGCTCGGCGAACGGCACCTACGTACGCGGCGAACGCCTGGCCCCCGGACAAAAGGTCAAGGTCGGCAACGGCGAGAAGGTTTTCGTCGGCCCCATGCCGCTGTTAATTCAAACAGCCGCCGACGAAGTCGACATCGTGGTCGAGGACTCGGAATCCTGGGAGGGGCGCCCGCTCTACGAAATCGAAGCCTGGGATCTTGTCATCCAGGTGAACGACCGCGATCAACCGGGCACACTGAAGACCTTGCTCGATCACGTGAGCTTCAAGGCTCTGCCCGGCGACTTCATCGCTCTGATGGGGCCCAGCGGCGCCGGCAAAACGACGCTCCTGCTGACCCTCAACGGGTACCTGCCGCCTACCGCCGGTCAGGTGCGCATCAATGGCGAAAACCTCTACGCCATCTACGACAACCTTCGAGGCTCCATCGGCTACGTGCCCCAGGACGACATCGTTCACCCGGAACTGACCGTATGGGAAGCCGTGCGCTACAGCGCCAAGTTCCGTTTGCCGCCCGACTACTCCGACGAAGAGATCGACCGCCGCGTCCTGACGACGCTCCAACAACTGGGGTTGGAATCCGTGATGCATCTGCAAATCGGCAAGCCAGAAAAGAAAATCCTTAGCGGCGGGCAGCGTAAGCGCGTCAACATCGCCATGGAGTTGGTGACGGATCCCGTCATCATGTTCCTCGATGAACCCACCAGCGGTCTGGCCGCCGACGACACCACTGCTCTCGTCAGCTTGCTCGCCGATTTCGCCCGCGAGACAGGCAAGACCATCATCACGACTATTCATCAGCCCGCGAAGGACGAGTTCGAGAAGTTTAACCTCGCTCTCATCATGGGACAAGGCGGCATCCCGATGTTTTACGGGCCGACAAGCCCTGATGCCTACCGCTTCTTCGGCAGCTTCCGGGAACAGCTTGGCAAGCTCAACGACGTCGACAACCCGCGCGACATGTTCGACATGCTCAATCAGCGCGAGCAACCCATGTGGGAGCGCGTGAGTGCCGCGGACCCAACAGCGAAGCGGGAAACATCGCGTTTTGCCGCCGCTCGGGAATGGCACGATGATTTTTTCAAGAAGAACGATCCGACCTTCCAGAATATGTATTCGGGAAGACGGGCGGTGGGCACCGGCGGCGAAACTCAGGCACTGCCCAGCGGCAGACCGAAAACCAACGGCCAGTTCCGCTTACTGCTGAGTCGCTACGCTCGGATCAAGACCCGAGACATCGGCGGCACGGCGATCATGCTCGCCCAGGCACCAATCATCGGCGTGCTACTCGCCGTCGTATTCGGCGGACAAAAAGACGCCATGCCCTATTGGTGCCTCGGCGCCCTCCAAGAGCTCAGCAAGCGGTCAGGGAGCGCCCTCGAGGACGGCGGTATGAGCTTCCTCAACAACATGCAGACCACCCCCGACAACTCCGGGGCGATATTCTTCTTGGTGGTCGCCTCCGGTTGGTTTGGCACGAGCAACGCCGCCCGGGAGATTGTGAGTGAACGCGCCATCTATATGCGCGAACGCATGGTCAACCTGGGACTGCTCAACTACGTGCTCAGCAAATTTCTGTTGCTAGCTGCAGTATGTCTTATCCAGTGCACGGTGTTGCTCACCATCGTGTTTTTCTCCTTAGATTTTAATGGCGGCATGCCAGCCTTCGGCATCAGCTTGTTCACCATGGTGATGACCGCGATGAACTCCGTAGCACTCGGGCTCTTGCTCAGCGCCATTGTCGACAGCAGTGAGGCGGCGATGGCGCTGACCCCCATCGCCCTGATCCCTCAGGTCGTTCTCGGCGGTCTCATGGTCCCCCTCACCACCAACGAATTGCTTCGCTGGCCTATGATGGTGGTGCCAGCTCGCTGGGGTTTCCAGGGAGTGGTCGCTCAAGAGCGCATGGCTATTCAGAACGACCCGGCCTGGGTGATAGATATGAACAACCCCAAGCTGAACAGCGCGGATAACTTCGTTGTGGACGGGAAATTCCATTGCGCCGAAGCGCAGATCGCATCGGACAACTACAACGGTGCCTGGGGATTTACGGACTACACGACCGCCTGGTTACCGCCCTTGGTGCTAGGCACGATGATGTTTATCCTATTCGTGGGCATTCTCATCAGTCTCAAGCGCCGCGACACGATTTAGCGCCGAAGCTCTAGCGACCCAACACTCGCGACCTGACGCCGCGCCGGCCGCGAGCCCCTGTCATCGGCGCTCAGCGGTCGGGATAGGAGGCGAAGACTTGCGTCGCCACCCACGATATCTCGTCTCCCGACTGGGGGTCACGGACGATGGAAACGCCCACGTGGGTGTATTCCTTTTTCAATATATTCGCTCGGTGACCCGGGCTGCCCATCAGCGCTGCATGAACCCCCGCCGACGTCGGGGCATGAGCCACGTTTTCGCCGTAGATGAGCGGTCGAACGCCGGCTGCCTGCGCCCGCTGCTCCAGGTCGCCGTGCTGGGGCGAGCGATGTCCAAAAAACCGATTCTTCGCCATGTCCATAGAGTGCGCATGGGCCATCAACGTGAGTTTGGGGTCGCTGCGTAGCGCCGGAAGGCCGTGCTTGGCTCGCTCCTCGTTGGCTAGGCGAAGTAAGGTGACAGCCGCTTCGTCGGCCGTTTCCGACGTGGTGGCAGTGACCGCGATTTCCAACTTGGGCGCAACTCCGACGTAGACCGGAAAATTGGCGAGAACCTTGAGGCCCTCTTTGCCAGTCCCCAACACCTCCACTCGGTATTCCCCATCGGCGTCGGCAACCAGGCTGCCGTGAAATTTCCTGCCCTTCTGGGTGGGAATGCGGGTGGTGTTGCCATCCGGACGGCTAAAAACGATCTCGGCGTCCCGCAATCCTTCGCCCAGTTTCCCCTCAACCGCCAGGGTGGAGCCTGACTCATAGCGTCGCGGCATAGGCTCCAGCTCCAGCCGCACGCCGCCCACCACAATGGCGCCGAATAACTGGGTGCCACGACGCAGGGTCGCTATGCCCACCCGATTCCAACTAAAACCTGCGCTCCAGCTGTCTTTGGTGTTGCTCAGCAAGTCGGCCCAACCGTCACCTTTGGAGGTGGCCAGGCTCGCGCTCAGCGAGATGCCGATCCACCCCGCCTTGTGCGAGACAAAATCCACAGCCTCCATCCGAAGGTCACCTTCCTCGCTCACGACGTGATCGATCACCCAACTGGCGACCGTGTCCAAGGCGCCATCGCCCTCCAGAATCATCTGGTGGGTCGCGAAATACTCCAGCGCCAATCCGCGAAGCTTCTTATCATCTTCCCCGAGCGTCCGGAGAGCTGCAGCCGTCGACCGATAGTTCGTAACGGGCTCGACACCGCTGCCGATCGCAACCGTAGCTCCGCCCGTCGATTCCGGCGAACTGGGGCCGAGACTTGGGCCGGCTCCGCACGCCACACAGCAAGCGGCGATCGCGAAGCTGTGCGCTAACCGCATCGGCGGTTACAGCTCTCCGGCCTTCGCCTTGGCCACCCACTCTTTGATCTTGTCCTCGATGACTGCCAGCGCCTTGCCCTTGAAAGGCTTGAGCAGGAAGGGCACCTTGAGATCGATATCGATGCTTGAGCCGTTCACTTCCAGATCTCCTGTTAGGCTCGCGCCCTTGACTGTAAAGCTGATGGTCGCCTTGGTATCCGTCACCCACGAGTAACTCGTCTTGTACTCCGCGAAGCGCTCCTTGTAGCTGGCCAGAGCAGCGTCGGTGGCCTTCTTGGCCAGTTCGATATCCAAACCGTGGGAAACTTTGTGCTTCATACTTTCAGTTTTTTCCTCGGGGCACCAAAGGTCAACATTAGGTAGTGCTTTTCCACAGAACAATCACACAGCGGCCAAGCTGCTTTGCCAATCGAGGCCAACTGGAGCCCCCCACCCGGCAACGCTGCGGCCCGGAGGCCCACCTTTGAGCTACTTTGCGGATTCCGAGACGCGTACGAATAGCCGACCGGTCCCGCTGGACGCCTCCGTCGCCTTGCACCGCGGCCCCACCAGTGCTCCCCTAAAGGCGTGAGCAATGCGGGCGACTTTGCAGACGATCGCCCCAGAATGGGGGTAGATTTCGGCGGGACCCGCATCAAGTTTGCCTCGGTCATCGGCGGCAAAATCGACCGTTTGGTCGTGCTCGATACGCCCAAAAACAACAGTGCCGCTCTACTTCGGAGCATTGCCGACGGCGTGAAGGCCTTCCAAGCACAACCTGTGTCCGTGGGCGTTGCCATTCCGGGTGAGGTCGATGAAGACGGGATCTGCTGGCGATTGCCCAATGTCACCGGATTCGAGGGCGTCCCGATCTCCCGAGAGCTCGAAAAGCTGTTGGGCTGTCCCGTACGGATCGAAAACGACGGTACCAGCGCAGCTCTTGCAGAATCCAAGTTCGGCTACGGGCTGCAGTTTCAAGACTTTCTCGTCGTCACCCTGGGCACCGGCGTCGGAGGTGGACTCGTACTCGGTGGGCAAGCGCGCCGAGGTCATCTCGGATTCGCCGCCGAGATCGGGCACATCCTTATCGACCGAAGTGCCACGGCCTGGCTCTGTCACTGCGGGAAGACGGGCTGCATCGAGAGCTACGCCAGTACACGTGCGCTCCTCCGCTACTACAGCGAGGCAGGTGGCAGCGCAAACTCTGTAGAGGAACTCGCGCGAGCGGCTCGGGACGGAGATGCTGAGGCCACCGAAAGCTTCCGTCGCGCCGGCAAAGCCCTCGGTATGGGCCTTTGCAGCGCCCAACACTTGCTCGATCTCGATGCCTTGATATTCACCGGCGGGATCTCAGCTGCCTTCGATCTGATGACGGATAGCGTTCGAGAAGGATTGAGAGCCCGCGCCTTCGCCCCCCCGTTGTCAGAACTTCCTTTGTTGGTGAGTGAACTCGGCCCCCATGCGGGCGTCATTGGCGCCGCCTGGCTACCGTCCCATTTCGAGGGTCCACGATCATGACGATGAAAGCCGTTCTCGTTGAAAAGCCAGGTGGCATCGAACAGTTGGATCTGCGCGATGTGCCGGTACCGGAACCCGCCGAAGCGGAGGTACTCCTGGCAATTAAGGCGACCGCCCTCAACCGGGCCGACATCCTCCAGCGGCGCGGCCTGTATCCTCCGCCGAAAGGGGTGACCGATATCCTCGGATTGGAGTGCTCCGGCCTCGTCTCCCAGCTGGGCCCGGGGTGCTCTGAGGCTAAAGTCGGCGACCGCGTGATGGCGTTGCTACCCGGCGGCGGCTACGCCGAATACGTCAGCGTACCCGAATCGATGCTCATGACGATTCCGGAGTGTCTCAGTTTCGATGAAGCCACCGCGATTCCGGAAGCCTTTCTGACAGCGAGCGAGGCCTTGTTTCACCTCGGCAGTGTCGCCAAGGGCTCGACGGTACTCATTCATGCGGCCGCCGGTGGTGTGGGTAGCGCGGCGGTACAACTCGCCGCCCATTGCGGCGCGGTCGTCATCGCCACCGCCGGCAGCGATGAGAAAACTGCGCTCGCCAGCCAGCTCGGGGCCCAACACAGTCTGAACTATCGAGAGACGGAAGTGGCCAAATGCGTACGCGAGATCACGAACGGTCGGGGGGTGGACTGCATCGTCGATTTTCTCGGCGGCGGAGCGTGGGCGAGCAACAGCCGCTGCCTCTCCATCGGCGGACGCTGCGTCGTAGTCGGTGTGTTGGCCGGGCCCACAGCGACCGTCAATTTCGGCGCCTTGCTTCAGAAACAACAGCAGATCCTCGGCCTGGTCATGCGCTCCCGCAGCTTGGAGGAGAAAACCGCCATTACTGAGACCTTCATCGAGAGATCTCTACCGCTGTTCGCCGACGGCAGCTTGCGGCCAGTGTTGGACCAGACCTTCGCATTGGCCGACGTGCCCGAGGCTCACACCCGGATGGACGCGAATGCGAATCTCGGCAAAATCATTCTGACGGTAGACTGAGACCCCCCACCCATGCTCGCTCTTTGCTTCGATGGCACGCTACAACTCCAGACGGAGTACCCGGATCCCAAACGGCCTGCTGGAGAGGCGTTGGTCGAGCTGCGGCTAGCCGGAGTCTGCGATACGGACATTCAGCTCTCTCGGGGCTACATGAATTATTGCGGGGTGCTTGGGCACGAGTTCGTCGGCACAGTCCTAGAGGCTGACGATAGCCATTGGGTTGGCCGGCGAGTCGTCGCCGACATCAACGCCCATTGCGGTCAGTGCGCGCAGTGTGAGAGCGGGCAAGAACATCATTGCCCACATCGCACAGTGCTCGGCATTCTCGGACGAGACGGCGCATTCAGCGAACGCTTCACGGTGCCCGAACGGTGCTTGGTCGCCGTTCCCGATGTGGTAGCCAACGAAGCCGCCGTGTTCGCGGAACCGCTGGCGGCGGCCCTTCACGTGCTGGACGTTGCCACCGCGGACAGCGAGATAGCCGTTCTCGGTGATGGCAAGCTGGGCTTGCTCATCGCCTTAGCGTTGCTCGGGAGCGGACGCCAGGTCACGCTCATCGGTCATCACCCCAATAAACTCAGTATCGCCGCCGCCGCCGGCGCTCACACCTTGCTGGAAAAGGATTTGGATCCCGCGCGCCAATACGAGACGGTCGTCGAAGCCACCGGCAGCGCTAGCGGGATCTCTCGCGCGCTGGCGCTAACCGCTGCCCAAGGCTGCGTCGTGCTCAAGACCACCGTTTCCGGGGAAACCAGCGTGGATCTGTCGCCGATCGTCATCAACGAGCTGCGAGTCGTGGGCTCGCGTTGCGGCAATATGGCCAACGCCCTCAGCTGGCTCCAGACCAGCAGTATCGATCTCTCGCCGCTGATCACTCAGCGGATCCCCCTATCAGACGCCGCCGGGGCGCTGGAGCTAGCTCAAACCCCCGGGCAGCTCAAGGTACTGATCGACGGGGGCTGAGCCCTCGTCCAGACTAGAAAATCCCCAAACACAGGCCTGCAGCCACACCCTGGCCCAGCTCTTCGCAGCGGGCCAGCACCTCTTCGCTCACCGGGCCGAGGCAGATGATCTCAGCGGACACTTTTTTCATGGGATATCCCTTGAGGATCCTCTCCACACTGCGCACCGCCCCTGTGCCGTCGCTGCCGCCGCACACAAACAATGCATAGGCAGGATTCGAAAGCTGCTCTCTGGTTTCGTAGTAGGTGCGCTCGAAAAAGTCTTTCAGGGCCCCGGACATGTAGCCGAAGTTCTCGGGGGTGCCGAAGATGACGCCATCACACCAGAGCAGGTCCTCCGGGCCAGCGCCAAACGCACTCTTCACGCGGAGATCAATGTCGGTCTCTAGGCGGGCCCCGCGTTCCACAGCTTCACGCATCTCTTGGAGGCGTCCACCGATCTCGTGAGCCACGATGAGCAAGCGCTTCAATGTGCACTCCTTGCCGCTCTAGTGTTTGACGCGGCTCTCGTTGTGGCAGAGGCCCAGCTGAGTCTCGGGGCACGAGATTCGGACGTGAAAATGATCGTCATGGGCGCTTACGCTCTGAGGCTGTTTCAGTAGCTTAGCAGCCTGAACATAATACTTCTTGAAGCGCTTTTGGCCTTTGGCGTACTTGAGCAGTCGGGAGCGCACACCGCGGGACACAAATATATGGCTGAGCCCCGCCCGGTGGTCCGTCGCCCAGGCTTGAACGAGAAGCCAATTGCGATAGTCATCGAACAGCAAGCCGCTACCGTCCTTGGCCCGGCCTTCGGCATCGAAGGCTAAGAAGCGCTTGCCTATCACCGGTTTGCCCGCCTTGTTTTTTACATAAAAGCCGATATCCGCGTCCCGGCCACTCTGGTGGGAGCGGTGGCCGTTCAGGAAGCCGCCACGTTCACTCGACAAATCCCCCACCAGCATCACCGAGCCCTTGACGGAACGACCGATTTCTCGGGAACTGCGGCGAAGCATGAGCACCAACGCAGGATGGGCGTATTGGTTGAAACGACTGCTTCGCTTCACCTTCAGATAAGGGGTGTCCCGAAGCTTCTTGGCACGCAGATGCCAGCCAGAGTTCGGATATCCGACAGACAGCGACTGCACCATGTAAGGCGACTGGCGATACTTTTTGGGGAGGTCGCGCTCACCTCGCGCGATCGCTGAAGGCGCGAACAGAAGCGCGACGGCCGCAGTCAGACCCACACGCCGGATTGCAGAAATCTTCGTCATTCGCTGAATAGAGCCCCGCCAAACGGAAGGGACCGTGAGGAGAGACGAAGCCAGGCCCCGAATCTCTCAAAATCTCCGTAGAAATTGGCGATACTCGGTGAAGGGTTGAGTTTCATCGACAATAGCGATGGCAGCTTTTGCCGTCCTTGGACAACTCTCTGCCGCCATTTCACTAAGTCGAAGCATTTTTCTCGGGCGCGCCCGCCAGGGCGCTCGGCCGTGTAGCATGCCTCCGTGGCAACGGACCGGCGAACACCCGCGCTTATATTCGGTCCTCTACTCGCCGTGGGCACAGCCCTGCTTTGCCTCAGCTCGGGGCTTGCCACGCCGGCTGCCGGGACTGCCGCCGTCACGACTTTGTGCGCTGTGTGGTGGGTCACCCTCGCCATCCCCATCCCCGCGACCTCCCTCATCCCCTTCGCGGTCCTCCCGCTCCTAGGGATTTTGGATCGCAAAGAGGTGGCTACCGCCTACGGGCACCCGATGATTATGCTCTTGCTCGGGGGCTTCTTGCTGTCGACGGCCATGGAGCGATCCGGGGCCCATCGGCGCTTGGCTCTCGGCATGGTGCGGGCAGTCGGTGGGGATGGCGGGCGACGATTGGTGCTTGGCTTCATGATCGCGTGCGCCCTGCTCAGCATGTGGATATCCAACACGGCCACGACACTGATGCTGCTGCCCATCGCCATCGCCGTTCTTGACCAAGATGAAACCGGAGAACTAGCCACCCCGCTACTACTGGGCATCGCTTATTCCGCAAGCATAGGAGGGCTTGGCACCCCCGTCGGTACGCCGCCAAACGTCATCTTCCTCGGCGCCTATCAAGAGCTAACGGGCAACGACATGAGCTTCGCTCATTGGATGACCATCGCCGTGCCCATCGTGGTATTGATGATTCCGCTCACCTGGGCATGGCTGACCCGGAACTTGTCTTCCCAACACCAGTTGCAATTGCCGCAGGTAGGGGCGTGGAGATCGGCGGAAAAGCGCGTGCTCGGGGTCTTCACGCTCACAGCGATTGCATGGGTCACGCGGCGTGAACCCTTCGGGGGGTGGAGCGGCGCTCTCGATCTACCCGGCGTTGGCGACGGGACGGTAGCGTTCGCGGCGGTGATCGCGATGTTCCTGATACCTGACGGGAATAAACAGGGGGAACGGCTGTTGGATTGGGAAACCGCCAATCGAATCCCCTGGGGTTTGCTCATCCTCTTCGCCGGCGGCATCGCTCTCGCCAAAGCTTTCGGCGCCTCCGGGCTCTCCGCGGCTCTCGGCAGTGCGCTCAGCGCTCTGGCGAGCTGGCCCACCCTGTTGATGCTGGTCGCTTTGTGCCTGGCGGTCACCTTTCTGACTGAGCTCACCAGCAACACCGCGACGTCCAGTCTGCTCATGCCCATTCTTGCCGCGGCCTCTATCGCCGCCGGTCTTGAGCCCGCCACATTGATGGTTCCGGCGGCCCTCAGCGCCAGCTGTGCATTCATGTTGCCGGTCGCCACCGCGCCCAATGCCATTGTGTTTGGCACCGACCGCCTACCGATCCAACAGATGGTGCGTCACGGCATCGTGGTGAACCTGCTCGGCGTAGTGATCATCTCGGCCGTCTGCTTCGCTCGCCTCTAGCAGCGCAGCTCGCGATGACGGCGCCCCGTCCCCGTTCACTCGCTCGCTGCCGCTGCGGACTTTCTAGCCCGAGAGAACAAGAAGGCAGGCAGGATCAACATTGCCGCCAGCAAGGTGGTGACTTCACCGGCCGCCGCCGCCAGGCCGAAACTCTCCACTGCGCCATTGATGCTCAACAGCAGCGCCATATAACCCACGGTCGTGGTGAGAGAACACAACACCACGGCGCCGCCGGTTTCGATGAACACACGATCCAAATCATCCCCGGCTATTTCGCGCCGCTTCATGACGTTAAGAACATAGTCCGAGCCCACGCCAATGCTGATCGGCAACGCCACGAAGTTGAGAAAATTCAGGTGAATGTCACGAATCGCCAGGAAGGCGACCAGCCAAGCGATGCCCAGCCCCAGGATCGCGAACGATATCCAGGCGCTCTTGCGCCCACGAAACGCGATCAGGATGACAAGGAAAGTACCCAATAGGCTGAGACCAATGGCCCGAGGAGCGTCCTCGCCGACCGCCACCAACATATCCGAGAAAATCACCGCGTCTCCCGAGCCGTGAATCACGTCGCCATTGGGCAAGGTGACCTTTCGGAAACTGTCGGCCCAAATGCGGAGGTAGTGAGCGTCATAAACGCTACGCCCTTCTTTGGGTACGATGAAGACAATGCGCCCCTTGTGGCCGTCCTTCTCTTGAAAAGGTCGCACCACCAAGTCCGGAAGGTCTTCGATTCCAATCGTCACCAGCTCGTCGGGAATGTGCTCCTTGAGCGCTTCCCAGTCAGCATCCGTGATGAACTTCCGCTTTCGCGCCCGACTGATACGATTTTTGATTTCACGGAGCAGCTCAAGCTTCTGAGCCTGCTCCGTCGGCAGCATTTCAAAAACGCTGACGACCTTCTCGAACGGCTTCTTGTCGTCGGGAGCGGCGAGACGGCGCTTCTCGAGCTCCGCCAGCAGGGGCTTCACCTGATCGAGGCGGTCCACGACAATGGCCCGCCCATCCTGGCCGGCGCGACCGACGATTTTGTCGACCCGGCGACCCAGCAGCTTCGCTTCGGTCGGCGATGTGGACTTATTCGCGATTTTCCGCATGTTGTATTCCATCGGGTCATCGACGAAATATTTCACGGACAAGCCCACCGCGAGCAAGCCGCTCACGAGACCAATTACCGCGATGGATCTCGGGCTCTTCTTCACCAGCCAAAGGAAGGGGCGACCGTAGGCGCCCTGCATACGAACCGCCAAACCCTGCTTCTGGTCATCGCCACCGAACATGGGACGGGCTCGCTCGCTGAGCACTAACACTGCGGGCAGCAACCAATAGGTCGCGACCCAGCACACCACCATGCCGACCCCACCGATCAGCCCGAAGTGTTTGAAGCCACGAAAGTCCGTTACCGACAGCGAGCCGTAAGCGATGGACGCCGCTGCCGCTGCCGCCAGGGTCGCGATGTAGGTGTCCCGATGACCGCTATGGATGGCTTCGGTTACATCGAGCCCCTCGTCCCGCCGCGCCTCGATATACCGAGCCATGTAGATGATGCCAAAGTTGATGCCATTGCCCGCGATGATGCTCACCAGGAAACCGGTCGCGGTGTTCAAGTAGCCGACGGTGAAACGAGCCGCACCAAATGCCCACACGCAGCCAACAAATATAGTGACGCCCATAGCGAGCAACATGCGCACCCGCAGAAAGAACAGAAACACCACCAGCAACACCATACCGATGCCCCACGCGCCGACGTGAACGAGATCGGTCACGACCGTCCGCTGCCCCTCAGCGCTGGTGATCAAGTTCCCGGTGAATCCAAGTCGGATCTCGCTGTCTATTTTTCCCTCGGTCTTCAATTGGGTGACCAGCGCCCGGATCTTGTCCTGGAGTGCAAAGGCTTTGGGCGATCCGCTGCCATAGGGTGTACGAACCAACAGCGCGGCGAGCTTTCCTTCCTCGCCGATGTAGTAGCCTTCCATGCCGGGGCTGCTGCTCTTGGCCTCTTCGACCTTCTTGCTGAATCGCGCCTTTAGAGAATCGGCGCTGAACTCCGGCGGAATTTCATCGTCCTCTAGTTCCAGGCCAAGACCTGAGGCTTTCCCCACCTCGTAGTCATAACGGTCCAACACATCTTCATGGATTTGCTCGATGTCTTTAAGATCCGCATAAAGGTGCTTATTGAGCTCGAAGAACTTCCGCGCTTCCCGGCTGCCGTCCGCCACACTGCCAACATATTCGGGACCGAATGCCATTAATCTCGGAGACATCTCGTCGATGAAGGCCTTGAGTGTTTCGAAGCTTTTTCCCTCGGCGACCACGGACAGGGTCGAGTTGCCCGCCAGGCGCTCGGACAATCGCCGGCTCTCGATGACGCTGGGTTTGGTATCCGGGAGCAGTTCCTTAAAACTGGTCTTGAGCGATAACCCAGATGCAGCCCACATGGCGGGTACCAGGGACGCGAGGGTGATCAACACGACTAGCCAGGGTCGCCGAAGTTGAAGGTTGGCGAGGCCGGTCAGGAAACCCGAAAGGGGAGATTTATTCATGTCGCGCGCCGGGGATCTTGCCCCGCCACAGCTCAAATGCCCACTAATTGTAACGAAGATCCGACCGATTCATCCCGGCGGATTAGTAGCTGGCACCCCAGAAGCCACAACGCGGAGGGGCTTCGAGTAGATCCTAAACGGATCTGCGACCCTATAATAGGCCGAACTACGATCGGAAAACTCCAGGAGGAGCAGTACCAGCGTGACCTCGCTCGCCTGGGTTGCGCTGGTACTGCGGTGTGTAGGAGCGGTTCTCAGTAGCAACCGTTCATCGGATCCCCGTCGTCAACGCAAGCTTCGGCTCGTGGGGGCGGGGCCGTGGGCCGCCGCTGTTGATTCCGGCGTCCTCGCGCCGCGGGCACCGTCTTCTTCCGCGGGCTCCTGGCTGGGTCCCTCGCCGCCTTTTCCTCGGTAGCCTTCCGCTCTGCATCCTGCACAGCGTCCCTCTCGCGAACTGATTGTTCATCCGCCAGGCGCCCTCGCAACTCACTGAGCTCCATTTGAGCGATACTCAATGCCCGACGCCCGTCGTCGATCATATCTTTCGAATCGCCCACAGCCGCCGTGCCCCAGATACCGCCGGCAACCACCACAGCCATGGCTACGACCAATCCCATCACTCGACTGATGCGGTAGCGCTTCGAATCCGCCTCAATGCGCAGTAATTGTTCGCGGTGGGCGTTAGCCTGCTCGGAGCGCTTCAGCGTCAGCTCACGCTCGCTATCGAGCCGAGCGCGTTCTGCATAGCCCAGCCGAATACCCTCCAGCCGAGCTCTCTCCGCTGAGCGACGGCTATTTTCTATGACACTTTGCGCCTCCGCCGCCTTGGCTCGCGCTGCCGCCTGGAGTCTTCGCTGTTCTTCTACCTCAGCCTGGCGTCGCTCAGCGGCTAGCTCCGCCGAGCGAATGGCTTCCTGTTGGTTCAGAATGCGTTCCTTCTCCATTTGTTCAAGAGCCTGGAGCGAAAACAATAGTGAGCTGTCGTTGCTATCTGACACGATGGGGATCCTTTCCGAACGATCTCGAGTCAGACGCACGAACTGGACCCGCTCTTGGGTCAGTCGGGGTGCATTTCTTGGATCTGTGCGGATTCCTGACGCACTGCCGTGTGCCGCGCCCCAGCAATGGGGCGCAGCGAGCGCCCACTTTTCGCGACCAACGGCGGGGCCCGGTCCCTGAGGCCGTCCGCTAGGAATTCATCGTCGGAACCCGCCCAGGCTTGGGAAAACTCGGGTTCGCCAAATCATCTGAATCCGCGGCGCGGATTTCGGATTGTCTGGGAGCCACCACGGCGGCCTGCGGGATAGAATCCGGAAACATCGAAGCGCGTTTGCCAGGCAAGATCGAATGGGTGCGCCCTTCGGGCAGTTTCGCGGGATCGCCCACCACCTCTAGAGCTGTTCTTACAATCGCTTTGAGGGTCGCGCTAATACCGTATCCGTCCACCGTCGATGCCTCAAATTGGGGAACGCGAGGGTTAATGTCCAGGGCCTCTCGGAGCTGTTCCACCGAGAGCACACCGGGAAGATCTCGCTTGTTGAACTGGACCACGGTCGGCATGCGCGTGGCATCCTCCCCGACCAGCGCTAGATTGGCTTTCAGCTCCTTGCTGCTTTCGATATTCGCGCTCGTCGCCGCCGTTTGGCTATCCACAACGAATACAACGCCGTCCACATGTCGCAAGATTCGCCGTCGTGTCTCGTCGTGGGCGATCTGGCCAGGGACCGTGCAAAGATGCAGTCGGATCTTGTAGTCCTTGAAAGTCCCCAACTCGACAGGCATCAAATCGAAGAACAGCGTCCGCTCAGCCCCCGTCTCCAAGCTCAACAACTTGCCCCGATTGTTGGGGCGGGCCTTCGAATGAAGGTACTGGAGGTTGCTCGTCTTCCCGCCGAGACCCGGGCCGTAATAGACGATCTTGAGGAAGACCTCTTTGTGACCGTGCTGAACCGAGGGCATGTGAAGCTAGATACGGACTATTCGCGAAATAACTAACTCCAACGCGAAGTAGCAGAACAGCAGCCAACGGTAAACTCTGCCTCAGGGCGAGGCGCCTCATATTATGTAGTGGTTGCCGCTCCCCCGCGCCGGGTGGCGTTTGCCATATTACACGAACGCCGAGGACAATCTTCCCACCGAAACGGCTCGACGCCGCCGTCAGAACAGCTTCGCAGTATCCAACAGAATCGTCACCGGCCCGTCGTTCACCGATTCCACCAACATATGCGCTCGAAACTGCCCGGTTTCGACGGGAAGTCCTTCGTTACGAGCGAACTGGCAAAGCGCATCGAACAACGGACGGGCTTCGTTCGGCGGCATCGCCGAGGCGAAGCTGGGGCGCCTGCCTTTTCGAGCGTCGCCCAGCAGCGTAAACTGAGAAACCACTAACACGCTCCCCCCTACGTCCTGCACGCTTCGCTCCATCTTGTCGTCATGCTCGAAGATACGCAGTCCCGCTATTTTTGACGCCAGGGACTTGGCATCGCTCATTTGGTCCTCACGGCCCAGCCCCACGAGCACGAGCAGGCCCGTCTCGATCTCGCCGACAATCTCGTCGTCGACCCGAACCCGAGCCGAGCTAACACGTTGGATTACCGCTCTCACCCGTCGTCCCCCAAGAGCCGCAGATCAGCTCGTGTGATAAAGCATCACGTAAATCAGAACGCCGCTGACCGACACGTACAGCCAAAGGGGCAGCGTGATTTTCGCGATCCGGCGATGCTTCTCTAGCTTTCCGGTCCAGCCTCGGTAGAGCGTAAACAGAGCCAGCGGCACGATCGGTCCAGCCAACAACACGTGGGGGATCAGAAGGCCGTAGTAGACGCCTCGCAGCAGCCCTTCGCCTTGATAACGAACCGAGCCGGCCGTAGCGTGGTGCGCCAGGTAACCCACCAAAAACAACGACGAAAAGACGATGGCGGCGATCATCCACACCTTGTGCGCGGCAAGGCGACGCTTGCGAATCATGACGTAGCCCGTGACCAAGCAGCAGGCAGCGCCACCGTTCAGACCAGCATTGAGCGTCGGAAGAAGCAGTGACCCCTGCTGAGCGCTCGGTTCGACCAGCATCATCACCGCGGTGACGGCTAGACAAACGAAGACGCTCAACCCCCAAATCGTGCGGCGAATGATCGCTGGATCTGCGGAGCTATCAGGGGCAGGGGCTGTAGCGGTCATCGCGGAGGGCATAGTGGCACTCCGTTAACGCCAATGGCTGACGAGCGGAAGCTGAGAGCGACTCAGATCCGACAACATTCTGTTCTGCACGGAATCTCGGTGACACGGTAAGTCGCTTTTGATGTCTCGGCACTAGGAGTTCGCAAAGTCCGTGCTGCCGGGACAAAAAGGTAATTTTATCCACTAATTCGCGTTGACAAGGGGTGCTCAGAAAGCAAAAGCTACGCCTGAAATTCTCCCTCTTGTCGGCTTCTGCCGGAGGCAAAGTGAACTCAAATTTCGTCCCTTCCCGACTGCTCAGTCTCGTCGTCCTACTAACCCTTTTTGCGCCGGTTTCTTGCCGGGACGACCAGCCTCCCGAGGGCTTCACCACTATCGCCGAGTGCGTGCCCGGCGAAGTGCGAGCCTGCCAGTGTTCCGACGGACACCCGTCCAACAAACTCTGCAAAGTGGCTTTCGGTGACGCCGGAATGGGTGTTGGCGAATTCTCGGACTGCGACTGCGGCGGCTGCACGAGCTACCCCAATTGCGGCGGCTGCGACGAAACGGATTGCCTGGAGACGTGTCTCTGCGAAACCAGCGGTGCCGTGGATGATTGCGAACTAGCCTGCAACGGCGCACCGGATGGTGGCGTTGAAGCGTCCACCACCACCAACAGCTGCGATCCAGCGGCCTGCCCGGGTGGCACTGCTATCATCCTCGAATTCGCAGGATGTTGCGACGTCGATAACTTGTGCGGCATCAACCTCGGTGACACCTGCGCGCCGAAGAATCAACCGGGCACAGAAGATGCTGTCTGCGAACCTCAGGACTTGCCCATCGCCGGCTTCGAGCTAACCCTGCAGGGCTGCTGCCGAGAAAACGGGATTTGCGGCGCCCAGGAAAACTTCGGTCTTGACCTAGGCTGCACCGACATCGACGCGGCCTGGTCCAGCTTCGGCGCTGAAGGGCCCGCTCCGGAACCCGTGAGTTGCGGCGGCTCGGACGTCCGCTAACTGCGGCCAGCAAGGAATTACTATGAAGTCCCGTCTCGTATGCCTCCCCTCGCTTCTCATCGCCGCCTGGGTCTCGCCTAGTATCGCGCAAGCTCCGCCGCCTCCGCCAGCGGCTGCTGCTCCGGCTGCTCCGGCTGCTCCGGCTGCTCCGGCTGCTCCGGCTGCTCCGGCTGCTCCGGCGACTACCACTCCCGCCGCTGCCGCGCCGACCCCCGCCGCGACCGAAGCGACAGCCGGAACGACGCCCGCAAGCGCCGAAGGCACCGCCACAACCTCGACTGGACTGAGTCTCCATGCTCGGCCCGGTCGTGCGCCCGTCAACCGCATCGAGAGGCGCGTGGTGACCTTTACCGACGGAGCCTCTCCCCAGGTGGACGTCATAGGCGCCCCCAAAGTGCATGGCCCGATGGATCTCGAGATCCAGTTCCAGGGCGCAAACCCGCTCTGCTTCTCCTACTCGACGAACATTTCGGCGAGTCGAGTCGCCGCCAGCCAGATCGAGCTACCGAATCAGGTCCCCACCGTGGGCGTATCGAACGATACCGACGCACCGCGTTTCGTCAACGTCGACCGGGCGTTCGCGGCGATCAACGATGCCAAAAACGATCTCGATGACGCCGAATACGCGGCGACCACGAACGCCTCGCTGGACTCCGTTTGGGGAGCCTGCGATTCCGGTGCCGTATTCGACGCCCAACGCGAGCGCGTCATCGGCGTTGCCGCCTACGCAGCTCAAGAACTGAGCCCCACGGGCGACTGGAGAATGGCCATTCAACGCGGCAAGAGCGTCGCGTTGCGAGCCACCCGCCTCGCTCGTGAACTCGAAGCGTCGGTGCGCGACGCCGATCGCGAAGCTGCCGGCCGCGAATCAGAGCTCGCCGCCGCGCTCCGCACCGAAAAACGCCTCGCCGAGCAGCTCAAGACCAGCCGCAGCCGGGCGCTCCGCTTAGAGCACGAGCAGGCCACCCGCGATTTAGCGTCCGCCCAACGACGAGCCCGCGAAGCCAAGCTTGCCGCCACCGAGAAGCGCAACGTCGTTAAACTCGCCACTGCCGCAGATGTCCTCAACGACCACGTCGACGCCGTCGCCAAAAAGCTCGGAGAGCTGGCCGCGGACATCAACCGTGCCCGAAGCCTGCTCGCTCAATCCCCGCAGTCACTGAAACGTCATTTTGCCGCAGGCGAAACGGTGAACGTAGTGATCCACCGCACTCGTCTAAACCGCGGCGTCGCTGGAGACGATCCGGCACAAAGCTTCGAGGTCCCGCAGTTCGAAACCTTGGAGCCGGTGTTGTTCGATTTTGCTGTAGGCCCCGCCCTCGGTGTCGGTCGACACACGGAGTCCTACGGTCTCGCCTACTTCCCCGGCGAACCCGATGCCCAGAATCCTGATGCCCGTTCCCGCGTGATTCGCGACGAGCAGGGGCTCAATCTCGACATGATGGTATCGGTGAGTGCATTCGTCTGGAAGCAGCGCTACCTGGACGACGGCATATACGATCCGTGGCAACTCATCCCCCGACCGATGGTTGGAGTCAGCCTCTTGCATCCCACCGAGCGGCTCTATCTGGGGCTCAGCGTAGATCCGATTCAGTTTCTCAATATTTCTGGCGGCGTCCGCATTGGGACAGAGGAGCGGCTAATCGGGCCCCAGGTGGGCGATGTCGCCTTGCTCAACTCCGAGGGTGAGGCCCAAGCGCCCGTGACCCGCGACGAAACACGAGCCATGGGATTCGTATCCATCACCGTCAGCAACAACCTGATCTACCGCTGGTTTCAGCAAGCCGACTGAACCCAACCAACGATATCAGCCCACTGCTGCGTCAGGACGAGAATGCCGTCGGTATGGAACGCGCATCCCCCCAAGCGCTGCCCTAAGCGGCGGCAGCTCTGTAAAACCGGGAAATGTCCGCCCCCGACCTGGGTTAGCAATCCCTGGGTTAGCAATCCCTGGATTAGCAATCTACGAAGCTAAAGCTACTCGGCCCCATGGTCGTATGGTCCTGTGATGGACCTCGATAATTTGATGACGGCCAAAGAGATGGCTGCTTTGCTGCGAGTTTCCCCGCAGACCTTGTACAAGATGCTGGAGCACGGAAGCATTCCCGCTCTGCGTATTCGCAATCAGTGGCGCTTCGACCGTGAGCGCGTCAAGGTCTGGCTGGAAACGAACGCAGGCTAAAGCCGCCTCTTTTTCTAAAGCTCCCATAGCCATACTGTAGCGGGATTCGCTTTCCCGACTGAGTGATGGCCGGACACCTCGTGGATCCGGTGCTAAATCGTCCGGCACTAGATCCTCGGGCGACTGACTATTCGTCGACGACCAGTTTCGGGAGGCATCGTATTGCCCCCCGGCCACTCCGCGGCCGGCGCTGGAAACTTTGGCTTCGAAAACAAATATCCCTGACCAAGGTGCGCCCCGGTATCGAGCACAGCGCTGAGCTCATCGGCCGTTTCGATGCCTTCGGCTACGACCATCGCTCCCAGTTCCACGCAGAGCCGGACGACGTGTTTGACGAGTATTTGCTTGCGCGGATTGGTGTCCAAACCGCTCACCATGGCGCGGTCCAGCTTCACCACCTTGGGCTCGAGATCCAACACCCGCATCAAGTTTGAGTGACCGGCGCCGAAATCGTCCACCGCCAGGTAAACGCCTGCGCGGGATGAAATTTCCTGCAACACACTGCGGCACAAGTCGTAGTGTGTGAACGCCGCACTTTCCGTGATCTCGATATAGACATCCGCGTCGTGAAAACCGATGGGATCGTCCGGGCGCACCAACCACCGAGCGGAGAGCTCGTCGGGATGCACATTCACGAATAGCGGCATGCCTTCGCACGGCCCAAACGCGAGGTCGCGAATCATCCGTCCCAGCCTGCCGCAGCAGCGCTCCTCACTTGCGTGGGAGAACAGCACTTCCGGATTCGCGAACTCGGGGACCGTGCAACGGGTAAGCGCCTCCTGAGCGAAGATACGACGGTCCTCAAGGTGAACGATCGGCTGATAGACGATTCGGAGCTGCTCCATGGTTAGCGCTTCCGCAGCGCGGGGAGGATCACTGCGAAGAGCAGCCAAGGAGATGATGGGATCCATACTTATTTCGTTGAGGGAGGGGGGGGGAAAGGCGGAGCAACCTGTTTCGAGAGTCGTCGCTTAGGGGGAACGCGACACCAGACGGTGCGCTGGGGCGCAAGCCGTTCCGAAAAAGTTGAGCTGAGCCTATCACGTTGGTCTCTTCGGCGGTCAGCAATGAAACCGAAGTATCTCTGAAGCGACAGCATGCAGCTGATTACATGCAGCTGATTACATGCAGCTGATTACATGCAGCTGATTACATACATCGTGTGCCGAGTGATCGAAGTCACGATGCGTAAACTACATCGTCATCCAGTGTCCGCTCTGCAGGCGCTTGCCTCTCTTCTGTAAGACCGTGTGGGCGGCGACGACGACCCATGTCCCTCTTTGATGGGTAGAGATTTTGATATTGTGATGCACGCCGGATTGAGCGCGTCGACATACTTCGTGCCGCTGGTAATCCGGCGTGCTGTTTCCCGCCGGTGCGAACGTTCCCGTCGTCGCGCAATTTCCCATCGGAGCCCTATTCCCATCGGAGCCCTATTCCCATCGGAGCCCTATTCCCATCGGTGGTATCCGTATGTTTCCCGACGCGCGATTGGGTTAGCCGAGCCAAACGGAGCGTCACCCACTTGGGCACGAACTTGGCAGGCCGCCCGGCGCTATCCGAAGAGAGGGGGCTGGACGCGCCGCGTCGAAAGCAGGGCCCCCTACAAAACCCAGCCAGTGCCTACATTGGCCGCTTGGGTGCGACGATCGGTCGCAATTGCCGGGGTGTTCCGCTAACGTCGGAATGCCTCGGCACAATCCTAAGGAATCGGCTGGTGGCACCCAGAGTCGAATCATACGGGGAATGAAATGACTGACACCAGTGTAGGCAGTTCGCAACGACCACTTCGCGTCGCAGTAGTGGGCTCCGGACCTGCAGGCTTTTATGCAGCCGGCGCTCTGTTCAAACAAAAAGACTACGAAGTGACGGTCGACTTGTTCGAACGCCTACCGTGCCCCTACGGGCTGGTCCGATATGGCGTCGCTCCCGATCACCAGAAGATCAAGGGTGTGACGCGAGTATTCGACAAGACCGCTAGCCACCCCAATTTTCGCTTGTTCGCGAACGTGCACATAGGCCGAGACATCACCGCTGATGAACTCCGCGAACACTACGACCAAGTCGTTCTAACGGTTGGCTGTGAAACCGATCGGCGAATGGCCATCCCCGGAGAGAACGGCGATGGCTGCTACGCGGCGACAAGTTTTGTCGCGTGGTACAATGGGCACCCGGACTACCAAAACTACTCGGTGAATTTGGAAGTCCCGCGAGCCGCCATCATCGGTGTCGGCGATGTCTCGATGGACATCACGCGCATGTTAGTGAAAGGCGCGGAGGCCCTCGCGACCACCGACATCACCGAACAAGCCCTCACCACGCTGCGTAGGAGCCAGATTCGCGATGTGTATATCGTGGCTCGCCGCGGCTGGGCCCAATCGGCTTTTGCTCAGAAAGAGCTCTCCGACATCGCCGCACTCCCCCATGTGCAAGTCCACGTCGATGCCGAACAAGTGTCCCGGGACCTCGAAGCCCACCCCGATCTCTCGTCGATCGCCAAGCGGAAGCTCGAGTATCTCGTGGACTTGGGCAAACAAGCGCCCCGCCGAGACGCCACACACCACGTTCACTTCCGATTTCTTCGCTCCCCCAAAGAGCTGACGCTCCGTGACGGGAAGGTGGACGCGCTGGATCTTGAGGAGAACACCCTCGTTCGCTCCGACGACGGATGGCTCAGCGCCCAAGGCACCGGGAATATCGAATCCCTAGCCGTGGGCGCCGTCTTTCGGGCGGTGGGCTACCGCGGAGTACCTCTACCGGGCTTACCCTTCGATCAACGCAGAGGACTGATCCCGAACGACAGTGGGCGAGTGGTGGACGCCGAAACCGGTGAGCGAGTTCCTGGTGTCTATGCCTCTGGTTGGATCAAACGGGGACCATCCGGCGTCATCGGAACAAACAAGACAGACTCGGTAGAAACGGTTAGCAAGATGCTGGAGGACGTCCCCACCCTCACCGTTAGCTCAAGCGCCAACGAATCGCCCTCCATTGACGAACTGATCAAGACCCGAAACATCCAAGTCATCGATTTGCCGCGTTGGCAGACCTTGGACACGATTGAGAGGGAGCGCGGCTCCTCCAAGAACAAGGTTCGGGAAAAGCTCACTTCAGCCGAAGCCGCTTGGCAGGCACTAGGCGGCTAGCTGTCACCCGACGACGACGACGACGCGGAACCGCCCCCTAAAAGGTCATAGTCAACGCGATATTCGCGCCACCCAAGAAGTCCCAGTTCAGTAGCGGCGCCTGGATCTGCTCGCCTTCTTCCACAGCGGTCTCGACGTAGAAGAACGTGGCGCCGCCGCCAGATAGCTCCGCTGAGAGAAAAAGAGTGGGCGGCCCGACCCATAGCGGGTGCAGATAGCCCACGGTTGCATTGCCCTGGACGTATCCGATCAACCAATCAGCGGGGAGCAACTCGTTGAGCGTGAAACCGTCCGTGAGTTCGACCTCGCCGATACCAACTTGCGACGCAAAATCGAGAAAGAAGTTCCGAGGTTTTGAAGCCGTTCGGAACCCGAAGGCAAGGCCAGCGCCTCGAAACTGACCGCTGAATAGGAATCGGTCGTTTACCGAGTCCCCCACGACCAATTGATACGGCTTGCGGTACTCCATCAGCCCAACACCGAAATACAACGGCGGTAAGGGCGTGCGCTGCCCTCCGGACTCGACGACGCTGGATGAAGAGAGCGATTGGTCATAACGCACAGCGAAAATCAATGTTTCAAAACTGCTCGTCACATCGAGCTCGCTGCTGGTCAGCTCTCCGCTCGTAATGTTGGCCGCCTCCAGCTCTGCTGTGGAAATGTCGTAAGGCACAATTCGGATCTCTCGATTCGGCGTCGCCTTCGTCGAGAATGCGCGGGTCTCGTAGCGGATGATCGGCTCCCAAGTACGATTGACCGGGATCCCAACGACGCCGAGGATCCAGGCCGCCTTGGGAACTAGCGCACCGATCTGTGCGGCTTGCGAGGCCGACGGACGAGAGGGGGCCGCCAGAGCCGACGACTCCACATAGCCGTGATGTAAATTGACGAAGTTGAAGAACCTCCCTTTGAGCGAGGCGGACCAAACCGTATATGCCGCCGGCGCCACATCCACCGCCGGATAGCTTTGCGCGATCCAACCCCGCACCCCGAAGCCCACTCGGGGATCAATCTTCAGATACTTGCCGATCACTCGCCGGGGAAGGTTTTCCTTGGGAGACGTGTCCGATGCATCTGGTTCCGAACTCCAGATCAGCTCTCCCGCCGGCCGATGTCTGCGGCGCCGCTTCTTTCGTGGTTTCTTGGCTTTCTTCGACTTCTTCGACGGGCGGGCTTTTTCTTTGCCCTCCAGGTTATCGTGCAGATGACCGCGGACGGAGTCTTTCAGGCTCTGGGCCGCCGCAGCGGGGCCCCACGCCATGGCCGTAGCCAGCAATAAGCAGGTAATTCGTCTCACCGAGACCCTATCTTCCCCCCAGATGGACCCAGACCCAAGGATCTTCGGAGCGAGGAGTCCAATTCAGCATCACTCCCTGAGAAGGCACCAGAGATGAACCATGGATCGTTTTCCCCGCAGCGAATCGCCCAAGTATTCCTGCTTAGCACCGCCCTGCTCACGCTCACCAGCACGGCGGCCGCGAGAACCCCGTATTCGTTGAGCATCGAATCCCCCAGCCCAGGCAGCCTGAAGAGTTATCGGCACGCAGGGAAACGCTACATTTTGGGGAATGCAGGGCAGCGCTACAACCTCCGTGTCCGCAACAACACGGCCTCAAGAGTGGAAGTTGTCCTGACCGTCGATGGCCGCGATGTAATCAGTGGACGAAGAGGCAGCTTCACCGGGCAGCGCGGCTATCTGATCGATGCTTGGGATTCTATGGTCGTCTCAGGCTTCCGCACATCCCATCAGCGTGTCGCAGCTTTCCGCTTCACCGACCGCGACAATAGTTATTCGGCGCGTATGGGCACTCCGGAAAACGTCGGCATCGTCGGAGCCGCCTTCTTCCCAGAACAGCGACGACACCGCCGACGATGGCACCAGCCCTCTCACCGGGCTCGTCAGAACGCCGCGACCCAGCGGGAACTGAAACGCTTAGACAATTCGGAGAGGCCATCCGTTACCAAGAAGAAACCGTCTCGAACACCGACGCGTAGACAGCGCACTCGCTCACCAGGCCCCCAGAGCCCCGCTGGGGGCGCCGGTTCCTATCACGAAGAAGAGAATCAACACCTCGGCACCGAATATGGCGAGAGCCGGTGGAGCACCGTTAGAGAGGTCTCCTTCCGCCGACAACACGCAAACTCCCCGCGCGAGATTCTGACGCTCTACTACGACGACGCGCAGGGCCTTCGTAACCGGGGTATCCGCTTGTACCCACCGCGGCCCATGCCACGCCCCCCGCCCGCACTGCCCCAAGCGTTCCCGGCCAACCGCTTTGCTCCGCCGCCACCAATTTACGGTTACTAGTTGGCGAACGCGCTGGCGCATACAGCCGCACCGATCGCTACAGCGGTCGCGCCGTCAACCGAGCCGCTGGGCGAACGGTCGACAAACTGAGAGACCGCTTCGGTGGCGAGAGGGAGGCGAGCACCACCACCGACAACAATCAACCGACTGATCTGGGTGACCGACATCTCAACCTCGTCCAGACACCTCCTGGTTACGTCCACCGCAGCCTCGACCAAATCGTAGGCGACGGACGCCAGCTCCGCTTGCTCCAAAATCACCTGCTGCCGCCGGCCCTGAACCAGAAACGATACCGGTGCGCTGCTGTGACTTCGGAGCTCACATTTCCCGCGTTCACAAGCGATGCGATAGGCCAAGGCCTCGCCGTCATCAAACTCACCGAATTTGGCAGCCTCCCCCCGGCTCAGAGCTCCTTCCGCCAGCCGGCGGTCCACCTGATCCCCGCCGAGCGCCGCGCTTCTGTGAGAAGCTAGGGTTCGCATTTGGCCATCTCGAACGTCGACGATCGACACCTCAAATCCTCCAGCGCCAAAATCGCAAACGCACACGGTGTGCCGTCCGGCTCTCATGTCTGGCTCCGCCGAAACCACAGCGATGCTCTGCTCCACAAAACTCAGGAGATGAATCCCAGCCAGTCGAGCCGCACGCTGAAAAGCCGTCTTCGCCTGGGCAGATGTATCGCTAGGAACTGTCGCGACCGCCGGTATCACCTTACCTATCTCGAAGTGGGGTCGGGCGAGTTGCGCCGCCTCAGGTAGCACCAACGCCGATAGCTCTTCGGCGGTGAACAAGCCACCCCCGGTCACAAAAGCCAACTCCCCTCTGCCATTGTCGACAAGCTCTCCGCCAGCGGCCCAGGAAGCCGGCGCCGGCTCGTCCTCGCTAGCTAGAGCTCCCAGCCAATGCCGAAACGACGGCACGGCCTCCAGGGCCTCTGGCTCGTCTCGCAATCGATGGTGTGCGGCGAAACCGACTACCGCCCGTCCGCCGTCGCCGAAGGCAACGCGTGTGGGGATCGCCACGCGGCCTCGGGGATCGGTAAGCAAACGAACCCGTCCCGCAGCGGACGCGGCCGACAACAAACTCGAGGTGCCGAAATCTAGGCCGATGGCCGAACACTGGGGTCGCAACTCGTTGAATCGCCTTCTGCCCGAAGGGGGGCCGCTATTCTACCGCGAAACGCCACGCAGAACAGCCGCGCCGATGGCGCCCGGAGCGCGATCACTGCCCGGGAGAACGAGCCAGCACTCGTTCCAATCGATCTTTCACTTCGCCACGAGACGTGGCGGCACGCTTTTCCACTGCCCGACGTCCAGCGTCGCCACCAATCGTCAACAACACTGTTGCGACAGTCTCCAGGACAAGTGCATTTTCATTCATCTGCGGCAAATCAATCACGATGCCCACGAAACTCTTTGTTCTCGGCTCCATAGTCGCCAAGAGCACAGACAAGGAAGCCGCACGGGCCTCGGGCATGGTGTTTTTTAGAGCCGCGGCCGCTGACGCTTGAAGCTCTGGGCCACATGTTGCGCCTTCTTGTAGGAGACGGCGAGCCACATCCACCACACGGCGATCGATCAGCCCTGATTTGCCGAGCCCCGCAAAGGCCGCGGACCGAACCGCATCATCGGTGTCGGAAAGCGCTTGGCTCAACTCTTCCCGTGCCCTCGCGCCCCACGCCGTGGCGAGGGTCGTGACGGCACGGCGACGGATCGTGGTCTCTTCGTGATTCAAGAAACGAACTATTTGATCGCCAAGCGCCTTGTCGGTCATGTCCGGCGCACAACGCAACAAGTCTTCAACCAGGCTCCGGTCCGCCGTGTCTACGCTCTCGAAGCGCTCCAACTCCGCCGCCAATGCAACGACGCTGTCTTCGCCGATCTCCCGCATGATCGCCACGAAGCGCGGGCGACTGATCTCTAGACCCTCACGAGTCCGCGCCGCACACAACGCGTCTGCCCCAGCGCGCCCCGCAGCCACCAGCACTGTGCGTCCGGCCTCTACATCCCGCAACACCGAGGTGAGTAGGGCGACGGCAACAGCATCGAGTATGGCTGGAGACGAAACACTCCGTAGGGCCTCCCACGCCAAAGCTTCCCGGGTGCCGCTCGTCGAGTGCCGCTCCGCGAAGGCATTCAATTGGCTGATTACGGCCGAAACCGACACAAGCTCCTCCCGCTGCGCCAGCACGTCCAAGACGGAGAACAGGGTCACTAGGCGCTTGGAGAACACCATTGGGTCTGCGACTTGTTCGAGTTCATCAATAAATCGAATCGGGTCAACGCCGATGTCTTCGGCTTGCTCCGTAGCGATATGCCGCTGCAAGCCAGGCGGCAGCTCCGGCAGCGCCATCAGCCCTTGTTGGTAGGACTCGATCAACACCGCGTCGGTATCGACACTTCGTTGAGAGATATAGCGGCGGACTATGATGCCTATGATCTTCGTTTGGGCATTGATCGACGCCTTGTGGTCGTCAGCCCCCGTCCACTTTTTGATGGACGCCAACGTCAACGTCGCCACCTTGAGGCAGGTGGTCGGCGACAGAGACATGATGACGCTTTCCCGAATCGGAAACGACGCAAGAGCCGGATGAGTCGAAAGTGCTCGCTTGACTAAATCCCCATGGGCAAGAAACAACCGCACTTGTTCTGCGTTCAGTGAGCGTACTGCGGTCGCCAGCACCAACTGTCGCGTCCGATCGAGCACTTCCTCAGAGCGTCCCTGAGAAGGCAATAGGTACAAGTCTTGGATGACTCGAGAGATGCATGTGTCCACCCTCAATGAGAGCTTCCGGGCGCGGCCATGCAGTTCAGACTCAAACACGACAGCCACATGACCCAAGCGCGCTGACGCGAGCTGAACTCGGAGCTGCTCGTTCGGAACTCCACGGTTCGACAACAATGCCAAGCCATCGACGAACTCTCGCAGCTCCACGCCTTCCCGAAAGGTCAGCGAAACGATACGTCGGGCGCACATCAACTCCACCAATGATTGGTGAGCCGGAGGCAAGCTCTCCCCGTAGAGCTGACTGAGTTCGTAGACTTCCCCAAGACCCGTTTGCACAATCATCGCAGAAGAAGCGTTGAGCTCACGACGGATGAGGCTCACTTCTACGCGTGCCGCGAGAACCGCTCCCGCCGAAGCCGCCAGACGCTCGAACGCCCGCCTGTACTCAGCTTCCATCGACTCGGCCTTGAGGCTCTCCGTCACGGAATCCAGAAGGGCATCCAAGAAGAAAGCGAAGCCCGCCTGCGGATTGTCGAGCCGCACCGCCCGAGACTCCCCAGCGAGCGCGCCCACCATACTGCTCCGAATGGCGCTGCTCGGTGGCGCCGCATCGGAGCTGACAGGCTCCCCAGCGTTCGCGTTACTTGATCGAGCCAGATGCGCAGGAGACAGCGACGGAGGAATCGCAACGGGCACGCTCAGGCCCGCCGCTGGGCGCACCAACGGAATGGCTCGTGGATCCCCCGAAAGCCCGACCACTGCTTCCCCAGAAGCGATTGCCTGAGGTGCGACAATGCCGGCAGTCATGGCGTGGACGCCGGTCTGAACGCGCTCGACAATCGGGCGACTCATGGCTCCCGCCTCGCCTTCGGGCGACTGCTGAAGCAGCGCCCTCACCGATTTCAGATCGTCGCGCAGTTCCCGAGCCGATTGATGCCGGTTGCGCGCATCCTTCTCCAAGGAGCGGAGGATGATCGCTTCGAGCACAGGATGAACGTCGGCATTGTGCACCGATGGCGGTTCCGGCAAGTCCACAACGTGTTTGGTTAAGACACCAACCGCGGTTTCCGCCACGAAAGGCACAATTCCGCAAACTAGCTCATACAGGATGATTGCGCAGGCGTAGACATCCGTCCGATGGTCCAGCGGCTCGCCCCGGGCCTGTTCCGGCGACATATAGTCCGGCGTCCCCTTGACGGTGCCCTGCTGGGTACCGTGCTTGGACAACCCCGTCGCGTCTTGGACTTTGGCCAAACCGAAGTCACAGACCTTGATTACCTCGATGAGCGCGCCATCATCGTCGACGCCGCCAATTGTGATGATGTTCTCAGGCTTCACGTCCCGGTGAATGATCGCGCTGTCGTGCGCTGCGCCCAACCCCGCGCACACCTGCATCATGATTTCCACAGCCCTGAGCTGCGAAACCGCGCCTCCTCGTTCCAGTACATCGCCGAGGTTCTCCCCCTCAAGCAATTCCATCGCGATGTACAGCATGCCATCCGGTTCACGCCCAAAGTCGATGACCTGCATCACGTTTGGATGATTGAGACGGCTCGCGGATAGCGCTTCTCGCTCGAAAAGCGCATCGAACTCCGGGTCATTGCGGTGCGATCGGTGGAGAACTTTCAGAGCAATCTCTCGATCTAGAGCCAAGTGGGTGGCGCGAAACACGGCGCCCACACCGCCCTCGCCCAGTAGCTCCTGGATCAGATAGCGCCCATCGCCCAAAGTCCGCCCCGTCAGCGCGGGCGCGATACTCTCGTGCACCCGTTCCGAGTGTCGCTCGGAGCGAGTCTTACGCCCTTCAACCGGCGGCGGCTCCGTCGGGGCAGGAGGGCGCTCGGAATAACGACTGTCCGGGCGCGGCGCCTCCGCTGAAAGTAATCGAGAGCTCGGCCGGAGCAATGAGTCTTCCTGGGCAAAAGCGAGTGCGTCGATGAGGCTATCCCGGCGCGGCTCGTCATCTTTGGCAGCCTCTGCCGGCGTTTCGCTGAGCCGAACCCCGCTCACCGAATCAAAGGCAGGGCGACTCGAGCGTGGCAACGCCTGATCGCGCTTGAACGGTTCTGGCAGAAGAACCGAACGCTCGGCATCTGCCGTGGCCGCCCCTTCCCCCGGCCCTTGACCGCTAGGCGGAACTCCCTGACTATTCACCCTCCCGGATTCCGGCGCAGAGTGTTTCCTCAAAAATTCCTGAAGCTCGTGGGGGTTGGGCGCCCCCAACCGAAGCGGATACAAGCCGTTGGAAGGCACGCCCTCCAACGTTGCCCGAACAATGAACGGCACGGACAATCCGGGTGCCTGCAGCTCCAAGAAATGCGTCCCCTCAGCCGGAACTTCGCCCTCCATCGGTACGAGCACAATCTCGCCAATCAGCGCAGCGCGCGCGGCGGCCGCGATCTGATCGAGGTCCGCTAAGGTCGCGACCAAAATAGGTTGCAGGTTCTGCATAGGAAAATCGCGCCAATTCTCCCACGGCCGGACCAGCTGGGAAACGCTGAACGGCCGGATATTTCGAGTCGCCTATTGTAGTTGCATGTAGTCGGTCCGTCGTCGGTGAACCCGCACACTCCAGCCCCCCCTCCACCTGCAATATCCCTATCATACAAGCACCCAGGCCACCGGCGGCGACCCGGCGTCCGGACACTCGGTCAAGCGCTAGGCCGGCAACTTTCCACTGGCTTTGTCTGGAAGCGCCCTCCAACGCGCACACGCCTCGCCGACAGCTCGGAAAACCGCTATTCGCGAGGACGCGCAGCGCATCAAGTTTCAATCTGACGCGAAAGAACGGCCAAATTGAGTACCTCGGTAAAAACACAATTTCTGATCGTCGGCGGCGGCATGACGGGTCTTAGTTTCGCCGACGCGGTCAACACGGATGACTACATCTTGTGCGAGTCCCTCGATGACGTCGGTGGCTATTGTCAGACCGTCTTCCAAGACGGATTTGTTTGGGACTACTCCGGTCACTTTTTCCACTTCCGAAACAAGGACATCGAAGAAGAGCTCGTTTCTCGAATCGGTAAGGATCGCGTTCGCACTATCAACAAGGATTCGCGAATCTACTGGCGGGATCACATCATCGATTTTCCCTTCCAGAAGAACATTCATCAGTTGCCCAAGGACGAGTTCATCGAATGCCTCGTGGACGTCTACGAGGCGGACCAAGCCCAGCGCGACGGACAAGCACCGAAGAACTTCGGCGAGATGTTGAGCGCCAAGTTCGGCCGCGCCACCGCCGAAAAGTTTCTCATCCCGTACAACGAAAAACTGTACGCAACCGATCTCTCATCCCTCGATGTCGACGCCATGGGGCGCTTCTTTCCCTACGCCAACTTCGATGACATCATCCGAGGCTTCCGAAGCTCCGACAACGCTAGCTACAACTCGACCTTTACCTATCCCGATGGTGGCGCGATCGAATACGTTCGCGCCGTTCAGTCTGGGGTCAAGCCCGACAACATTCGGCTCAATACCGCCGTCACCTCCATCGACCTTTCAAAAAAGGTCGCCGACACCACCAACGGAACTATCGAGTTCGAGACCCTCGTCAGTTCTGCCCCCTTCCCCCGTCTTTTGGATTTGTGCGGCGTCCCCTACGAGCCTGGCACGTACTCCTACAACAAGGTTCTCGTGTTCAACCTGGGCTTCAACAAGAAGGGCCCTGAGAAGGTTCACTGGATGTACTTCCCTCAACGGGATGTATGTTTTTACCGCGCGGGTTTCTACGACAACATCTTCAACACCGAACGACTGAGTCTCTACATTGAAATCGGCTATCCCGCCGATGGCATCGTGGACAACGAGGTGGTGGAGCGAATGCGCCTTCAGGTATTGGATGATCTGAAGCGCTGCGGTATCATTAGCGATCACGAGCTAGTCTCCTGGCATACGATCACCTTGGATCCCGCCTACGTGCACATCACGGAAAACTCCATCAAGGCGGTCGAGCAACACAAAGCGAAGCTCAGTGAACACGGCGTGTACTCCATCGGTCGGTATGGCTCGTGGACCTATTGCTCGATTGAAGACAATATCATTGAAGCCCGGGCGCTACTCGACCAGCTCGGCGCTCGCGCCTGAGAGACGCCGCCCCCTGCAGCCAGTGCCGTTCGGGCGCTCCGTCAGCTAACGAGCAGCGGAGCTAGCTTCGAGATTCTTCTTCATCAGGCGTAGCTCTTGCAGCACCTGACTGCGCGCACTCTTGATGACAAATAGCTTATCGAGCAGAGGCGCGAGCGGGCCACCCGGCGTCAACACCTTCATGTTGAACTCGATTCGAGTCGCAGGTTCGCCGTTCTCCTCGATCGCCGTGAATTTTACTAGTTCGCGCGCGTTCATCAGCGAGTCCATGACGAATACCAGCTCGTAGGCTTCGCGATCGATGCGCTCAATCGTCAGCTTCGTCTTCAGACTCACTCCACCGCCGGCCTTCACTTTGAATTCGTAGACTGCGCCCTCGGCCGGCTCGTCCTGCAACGCGACCAAGTCCGTCACGTCGGGGTTGTATTCCGGCAACGTTTTCACGTTCAGACGGTATTCAAAAACCTTCTCTACAGGCGCACATATTGTCGCGATCTCTTGAAACTCAGCCATCGACTTCTCCCAGTTGCGCCCGATGCTTAACAGAAAGCCGACGCCGAGAATGCATCAAGCGACACGGGGATATTGGACTAATGATTTTTGTAAGCTCAGGAGCTATCTGCGCAAAAAGCGGACACCCGATGGATGCCCGCTTTTGCGTTGTCTCTGACGGAACCGTTCCGCTCCGCCGCTCTCTCGTTCAGGCGTAAAAAGCGACGTCCCCCAGAACCCGGGGCATACCTTCTTCAGTTTCCGTACGGATGTCTGCGGTGACAAGCGTCTTGCCACCCTCTTCCTTGACCTCGGTTACAGTCCCCATGCAGTAGATTTTCTCGCCGGGCCAGGTCATGTGGCGAAATTGGCACTTCACTCGAGCGATGCTGCCCAGACCGGCAATCTCCTGAATGTACTTGGTCAACAGAGCCATGCTCAACATGCCTTGAGCAAACACCGTGGGGTGACCCGCCGACTGAGCGAGTTCTTCATCAACGTGCATCGGGTTCGGATCGTTCGACACTCGTGAGTATTCGGCGATCTGCTCCTTGGTGATCTCGCAAGAAAGCTTGCGCTCCAGTTCGTCTCCAACACTGTAACCCATGATTATTCCTCCTTCTCGTCAGATCGGTCGACTTGTTTGGCGATGATCGTGATGCGCGATGTGTAGACGATCTTGCCGTCCATATCCTTGGCATCCGCTTCCATCACCACAAAGTCGAGTATTCCGCTCTTCCCTTGTTTTTCCCAACAGTCCGCCACACGCCCTACGATTTCGTAGTCCGCGTCCGCGACGATCGGCCCGTGATAGACAAATTCCTGGGAGCCATGAACCATCGAGATCATGTCTAGGTTCAGTTCAAAGAACATGTCCGCGTTCATCGACTCCATCATGAAGGCGATGGGATAGGTGGGAGGCGCGATAATGTTCGGGTAGCCCGCCTTCTTGGCTGCTTCGATGTCGTGATAGACGGGGTCCATCTCACCCACACCCTGGGCGAAGTCACTCACGGACGCGGCCTTGATACGAACCTTCGTCGGTTCGCCTTGTTTGCCAATGTGTTTCTTATCAACCATGTCAGATTCCTCTGCTAAGAGCTCCTAGAAGAGCTCCTTGATGTTGTCGGCCAAGCCCTGAACGGTCCAGCGTTCGTCTTTGCAAAGCTGCGGCCCGTTGGTCCAAGCGATGAAGCGATCTACGTCGCCACCGCGTATCTGAAAGATTTCGCCAGAGACGTCGTTCGACAAATCTGACGCGAGGTACACAACCAACGGCGAAATGTTCGCCGGATCCATCGTGTCGAACTCGCCCTCCTCGAATTCCATCGCGCCGAAAGCACCTTCGGTCATGCGGGTGCGCGCCACTGGCGCGATGCCGTTGATTCGAACGCCGTAACGCGACAGCTCTTGGTTCCAGATCTGCGTAAAGTTCGCGATGCCCGCCTTGGCAGCACCATAGTTCGTCTGCCCTACGTTCCCGATGAGGCCGGCTGTGCTGGTCGTGTTCACAATATGACGCGCCGTCTCGACGCCTTCTTTGCTTTTCGTACGCCAGTACTCAGCGGCATGGCGAGCCGTCAAGAAATGGCCCTTGAGGTGCACGGCGACGACCGCGTCAAAATCCGATTCCGTCATCTTGAACAGCATGCTGTCTCGGACGATGCCCGCGTTGTTTACCAGAGCGTGCAAGTCGCCGAAGGTCTCGATGGCTGTAGTGATGAGCGCCTTGGCGTCGTCCCACTTCGTAATGTCGCCATACTGAGCGATGGCTTCGCCACCCGCAGTCTTGATCTCGTTGACGACGTCGTCAGCGGGTCCAGACTCGCCGCCAGTTCCGTCCACAGCTCCACCAAAGTCGTTCACCACAACCTTGGCGCCCTCTTTGGCGAGCAACAAAGCGTGATCACGACCGATTCCTCTAGCGGCGCCCGTTACGATGGCGACTTTTCCGTCCATTGAACCCATGATGTCTCCTGTTTCTCTATTCGCCGCGCTGTGGCGACGTCTCAGTCAATCGCTCTCGGACACGTCCGGTTGAGCATTTTATTTGTTGGCAGAGCTAGGCTTCGACCTGCAACTTCTTTCGCTGCTTATCCGAACGCGACTCCACAGTGATGCCGCGAGCCAGAAAATCCTTCCGAACGTCTTTGCGGAGCGGCTTCATTCCGAAATTGAGGGGAATAGCATCGACAAACACGATGCGCCGGGGGCATCGGTAGGCGGCGATTTCTTTACGCGACCATTCCATCAATTCGTCTTCTGTGATTGTGGCCCCCGCTACTCGAACGACACCCGCGCAGGGCAACTCGCCCTTGGTCGGATGGGGCAGACCCACAACCGCGGCCTTCTCGACCTGGGGGTGTTTCTCCAAAGACTTTTCGACCTCGGCTGGGTACACGCTGTAGCCACCGACCTTGATCATCTCTTTAGAGCGTGACTCAAAAAAGAAGAGGCCATGGTCGCCGCGGCGCATCAGGTCGCCGGTGTAGAACCAGCCATCTTGAATTGCCTTAGCGGTTTCCTCGGGCATATTGTAGTAGTCGCGCATCAGCCCGCCGGTTTGCAACAGTAGCTCCCCCACCTGGCCTTCGTGCACGTCGTGGCCCTGCTCGTCCACCAAGCGCCATTGAACGCCCGGCATAAACCAACCCACACAGTTATCGCCGGCAGCAAACGGCGGACTGAGTGACACCTGACCCGCTGTCTCCGCTAGGCCGTAACCGGTGACGAACACCGCTTTCGTGGTGAACGGGCCCACCTTACGAGCCGTGAGATCGCGCATTTGTTGAATTAGCTCCGCCGGGAAGGCGTCCCCGCCGCCGCCCCAAAGGCGAATGCTCGACAGATCGCGGTCTGCGGCACCTGCTGCCACCAACATGCGGAACATAGTGGGAATCCCGGCGAACCAACTCACCTTGTATTGCTCGATAAGATCAAGAATCCGGGTCGGGTCGAAGCGCCCCATCATGAGCGCAGGGGTCGCCATCGCGAGATTCAGCAGCAGGTTTTGATGCCCCCCGGTGTGTGCCAGCGGCATCACCAGCAACGCGAGCCGCCCCGTCGGTGTCGGCATAAAAGAAGACAGCACGGTGTACTTGCGGAAGGCGTGCAGCATGCCCCCGCTGGTCAACACCGCGCCCTTGGGCATTCCCGTTGTCCCGGCGGTAAAAAAGATGATCGCCGGATCGTCGTCTGCGACCTCGACCGACTCTGCGGACTCCTCAGCCTCAGTCATCAACTTGTCGAAGGACTGGAACCCCTCGGGGATATCCTTAGCCGTCACCATGAGCCACTGTTCGACGCCGGGCATATTCTTGATGTCTTTGATGTTGTTCGCGTACACGCCGCGATCCACCACCATCACTTTGGCCCCACAGCGACCAACAAGCTCAGCCACTTCATCCGTCGTCAGCATGAAGTTGAGCGGCACCGGAACGGCACCGAGCCGTTGGGCGCCGAACTCCACAAAAGCGAGTTCGATGCGATTCAGAGTCATCAAGCCCACCCGATCGCCCTTCTTGACGCCCAGTTTCTTCAGCATGCACGCCGCTCGCTGTACGAGGCGGTCGAGATCTCGATAGGAGATGACGTTGCCCTCAAAGTACGGAGTCTTGATCGGCTGGTCCAACAAGATAACGCTACGTTCCTCGTATACCTCGGCCAACCTCTCAATGAAGTTGGAGGTACTGAGGGTGTCTTTGCCTCCCAGGAAAACCTTAATTTTCTTGAGCTGACTGGGCACGATGTTGATGCCGCTGGTATCGATGATTTCTTCGGACATGGGCCTACCGGGGGAACACTGGAGAACGCAAAGCGAGAAGTGACGAGCCCACGGTTCGGCGCCAACGTCCAAGAACGTAAGGCGCGGAACCGTGGCGGGGCGCTAGAGCCCCATGCCCTTGGCGATGAGCTTTCGCTGAATTTCTGACGTGCCGCCACCGAAGCGGAACACTCGAGCGATTCGGTAGATGCGCTCAATCGGGTGATCGGTCATGTACCCGATGCCACCCAAAGTCTGCATGACCGTGTCGACGACCTTCTGCAACATATCGGCTGCGAACACCTTGGCAACCGCGAGATCTTGCATGGCCATCTCACCCTGGTCGAGTTTCCACGCGGCTTGATAAGTCAGGGCGCGGGCGGCATCGAGCTGAATGCGGCAGTCAGCTAGGGGGAAAGAGACACCCTGATATTTGCCGATGGGCTTTCCGAAAGCTTTACGAGTCTGGGCCCACTCGACCCCAAACTTGAGCGAGTACTCAGCGAGACCAACGGCCTGGGTCGAAATCATCAAGCGTTCACCGCTGAGCCACTGGGTAGCACCGAGGAAGCCGTAGCCTTCTTGACCCACCAGGTTCTCAGCCGGGACTCGCACATCCTCGAAGTTAAGCTCCGCCTGGAAATCGTCGCCACCCATGCTCTTCATGAGTGTACGGGTGATGCCCTTGGTGTCACCGTCCACCATGAAGAGCGACAGGCCGCCGCCCATGCCTTTGCCCTTTTCGGTGCAGGCGAAAACCTGAAAGACGTCCGCAAAGAGTCCGTTAGAGATGAAGATCTTGGTGCCGTTGAGCACGTAGTCGTCGCCGTCGCGAACTGCCATCAGCTCGAGCGCGCCCACGTCAGATCCAACATTGGGCTCGGTGAGGCAGAAACAAGTAGTCCATTCGCCGCTCATCAGTTTGTGCAGGTACTTATCCTTCTGCACATCGTTCAGCATGCTCAACATCGCTGTCGGGCCCATCGGAGGGTCGCCCATGACAAAAACAGCCATCATCTCCGAACCACACATGGCGATGGTTTCCCGCATGGCGGTCAAGGTCACGTGGCGCAATCCGCCGCCGCCAATCGCTTCGGGCACATGAGCCGTGTAGAAGCCGGCCTCGACAGCTTTGGCTCGAATCTTCGCGCCTTCGTCGTAAACCTCACGAGTCATGGCGCCACCCACCAGGATGCCACGCTTCTTCAGATCCGCTTCAACCGGCAGAACCTCCGCGGCCAAGAATTTCTTCAGAGACTCGACCATCAACTTTGATTCTTCGTCTAACGAGAAGTCCATTTTTCTTCCTCTTTCCAATCGAAACTGAGCGCCTGCTTGCTGCGGCAAATGTGATTACGCCTCTGACTGCCCGGACTCCCGAGCAACACTCCAACAACTAACGAGTCAAACTCTGCTCAATGCTGAGCAGCCGATGTGGAACCAATGCTCCACAGATAAATTCACTAGGCTTCCCCCGCGGTCGTGGCATCCGACCCGGACTTGGCGCCAGACGCCGTGGCGTCGAGAACCACCGCTCCGAATACGAAGTGTCTCGCTTGCTCCTGAACTAGTTTCAGTGCCCGTTCATCCACCTTGCCGTCTTCGCTGCGCTGGTGCAGCGCCATCAACATGTAGAAGATGGCCCCGGTCGCACCCGCCAGGAAGGTTGCGGGATCCACCCGCCGGATTTCCCCTCGGTCCGCGCGATGCTTTAGCTCGCCATAGACCAATTGATACAGCGGACGGCTCGTGCTTCGGATGCTGCCGCGCACGGTGTTCAGCTCCCCGAGATCGGAACGCACCAACAAGCGACAGATAGCGGGATTCCGAGCCAGGAAATCCACAACTGAGTCCATGAGCTTCTCCGCCAGTTGCAGAAAATCCCCGCCCTCGGAGAGAGCCTCACTCACGATGGCCGCCATGGTGGCGATGACCCGCTCGTGCAGAGCGAGGAACAGGTGCTCCTTGTTGTCGCAGTGATAGTAGAGCGTGGCGACATTTACGCCGGCAGCGTTCGCGATCTGCCGCATGGACGTAGCAGCGAATCCGCGGTCCGCGAACAGTCGCTCGGCCACATCCAAAATGTGGTCGCGGCGGTCCGAAGACTCCGACGTGCCATGGCTCGCGCTGTTACCCATCAAACGTTCGTTTAACTTTATTGTCCGACGCTGTCAAGTGTTCCATGCCACTGAAATTCCACAGGAACTCGTTACAGCGAGAAAGGAACCGATCGGCCGTTATTCCGTCGGCCTTGGCTCCTGCCCCACCCGCGTCCCGTTGGGTCGGTTCGGCGTCCACACGAGCCAGGCCGGCCCCCGCGGTGGTTCAACGCTGAGCCCGGGCGCTCTCCACAGCGCAATGCGCTGAGCCGCCGTGACCGAATCGAAACCGCGCGGTGATGCCAGCCCGTCACTAACGGGCACGGCCGCCGTGACTGGTTCGAAACCGGGCGCGCTCGCCTCGCGCTGCTAGCATCCCACCATAGGAGTGGTCCGATGCACAAACGAACAACGTCGCCAGTTACGGCGACGCCGTGTCGATCGCTACGCCAGTATTATTGAGTACGGGAGTCGCAAGCGATATCGATGGTGATCCTGCCCGGTACACTTTCGGCAGTGTCGCAAGCCGCGCCACACAACAGGATCTGATTCCCGTCTTCCGAATACATCCAGCCGTTAGCCCCGTTGTCGCAATCACCATCGGCGGGCTCAAAGGTTACCGATGCGCTCGGATCGTTCGCCTCTAGCTTGATGATGACGCCGCTGCGGTCCACGCGTCCCCCTGTCGGTACGTCGTACTGACAAGTCACGACGGCTTGCGCCGCAATGGCCTTGAGAGCGTCGGCTAGCTCAGCCGCAAAGTCTGTCCCCGCGCCGCCATCGGCACCAGCATCGGCACCACCACCGGAACTCGTGAGATCGAAGTGGCAATCACCCACGGCAGGATCGCCGCCACCGTAGGCGCAGTCGGCCGTCGTGGCAGTACCACCCAGATACGCCAGTTCGCTCAGCAACGCCCGCGCAGTTTCACTGCCCGGTGCGCCGATTACGAACGTGCGAATGTTGAACATATTGAGAGCGTACTCAACCGTGTCTTTTTGAACTTGAGTCTGGGAACCCGGCACCTCCCAGGTCCCGTCACAGGACTCGTTGCCGTCCGTCATGAGTACCAAGAACGGTTTGCCGTCCAAGCCCTGTCCGACCAGCTTAGCCAGCGCTTCAATGGTCGCGCCGGCAAGGGGTGTCGCACCCGCCGGAGAAACGCCCTCCAGGGTCGTGCTCATGTTGGTCACGAGTGCTGTGTTCAACGTTTGCAATGCGATGTCGGGCGTACCGGTGACGGCACAATCATCCACAAAATTATCATCCGGCAAATCCGTCGCGGGGAAGAAGGTCAAGCCGGCGCTGATGTTCGATTCAGACGTCAAATCCGCCAACGCGCTTTTCAGTGCATCCGTAGTGACTACCCATTTGGACTCGCTGCCCGCCAGGCGGTTCGCAGGGTTGGTCTCGCAGACGGCGATCTCATCCGCGGCAGAGTTGATGTCAGGGAAACCCGTTAGCTCATCCCAACGCTCGGGCAACATACAGTTCATGCTACCACTGCGGTCCACCAAGAACATCAGGTGAGCCTGGGTCGCTTCGACGTCCTGGGCGTTGGATGCGCAAACTTCCATCCCCGAGTCGTCGTCTCCGGTTCCGCCGTCAAAAAAGCCGCCAAAAAAGCCGCCGGTCCCGTTGCTGGAGGTGCCACCGGTGCCGTTGCTGGCGCCCGTGCCGGAGCTGCCTGCGGTGCTACCGCTGGCGCCCGTGCCATTACTGGCACCAGTCCCCCCGTTTCCGTCGGAGCCGTCGCCGGTCGTGTCATCGCTACAAGCAGTCGCTACCAGAGCCAACGCGCAAAACGCGCCAGCACCTTTGATCATGGATAACTTCACTATGATATTCGCCTTCTAAGTTTCTAAACGGATGCGGGAGAAGCGCTAGGAGCGCTTGCAAAGGAGGGTGATGCCGAGGTTGCCAGCGTCGTCGTCGCCAATCGTCGTGCAGGTGAGTTCGCAAAGCTTAATGCCGGTGGGGGGCTCCGAGCCGCCGTCGGCGTAATCGTAGTACCACTGGGTATCGGTTTGGCAGCTACCTACACCGGTGACGTTGGTTAGCTCGTAAGGCTCGCCGGTGCTCGGAGTAAAGGTAACGACCACACTGGCCAAGTCCAACGCGCCACCGCCCGGAGGAACCGGCATCTCTATGTCACAGCTGATGGCCTGCTCGCGAATGGCGTCGAGGGCGTCAATAAACGATCCCGGACCAGTGGTTACGTCGCAGTAACGTTTTTCATCATCGTCGAGCTGGCAATCGCTTCCGCCTGCCTCTGCGTATGACTCCAATTTCACAAAATCGGCGCCGGTCATGCCCATAGCGTAGGTTTGGATCCCCAAGGCCCACGCTTCGCCGATTTGGGTTTCCGGGTGTGGCTTTTCAGCCGTGCCGGGAAAGTCTGCGGTCGTACAGCCGTAGGTTCCCGCCCCGCCGGAGCTACCCTGAGGCACACCGTCGGTGATCAGTACGCCAATACACGTCTCCCCCGCGTTGGCTGCTTCGTAGGCGATGCAAAAATCGGTCATCCCGGCAACGCCGAGGCCGGTGGGTGTGTAAACCAGGCTCTGATCGCCATCACCGCCTGGCAAGATCGGATCAGCACCAAAGGAACTGACCACCGCCGCGGCATGTCCTGTGGTGCTGCCATCCAAAGTCCCCATACCGAGGGTCGGAACGTCGTACATGCCAGGCGTGCACTCTTCGCCGAAGAAATAGTTGACGGCCACCTTCAGCCCGGCCGAAGTCGGGCTCTCTACGAAGCCTCGAATTCCACGAGTAGCCGCCTCCCAATAGGTGATGTCCTGACCCGTATCCGGATCCGTGAGTTCGTCACGAATCATGCTGCCCGACTTATCGACCATCAGATAGATGGCGATGGGCTTGAGTTCAGCACCTTGGCTGAAGTCAGCGCAGGCGTCTGGCTCAACAATGGCGCCCGGGTCGTAAACGAAGGATCCGTCGGGCACTTCCGTGTCGTTGAGCAGAGAGCCACCGGTACTTGTTCCAGTGGTTCCGCCGGTGCCGGTAGTGCCGCCCGCATTGCTTCCGGTATTTCCTCCGGATGTACCACCCGTACCCGAGCCATCAGCGGTGGTCGAGCCGTCGACGGCACCACCGTCGCCACTCGTCCCAGCAGTGCCCGTACCCGTGCCCGTACCACCGTTGACACCATCCCCGTCGGAAGACGCGCTACACGCGCCCGCAACAGCAGCCAACGCACCCAAACCTAAGACTAAGTGAAACTTCATGCCGGATAGTCTCCCAGCCGTAAGCAAAACTATCAAGGGATGCAGCGGACGAGATGCCAGCACTGAGGAATGTTTTCATCGCACTGCTCGCTCAGCCGATTTCTCAACGTATTCGGCGGCAATCAGACTGTAGGTCGATGTCAGACAATTAGAGATTTCTGCCTCTAGTCAGGCCAGACGAAGCTGAGCGCCAGCTCATCAACCTCTCACCCTCCCCCTGCGCCGCCATTCAACTTCACTCTCCGCGCCCATTAACGCTGCGCCGGGCATCAACGAACACGCCGCCGCGCCCCTCCCCGCAGCTCCGAATGAGCGAGGACCTAAAGAGATAACTCCAGTAGAGCCACGGTTGACGAACGGAGCGAAGTGACCTGCCCTTGCCCCGACTGGGGCAGGCCACGCAGCGATCGTCGAACGGCTCGTACTCTGGACTGGTCCTAGGCATTTGCCTAGGACCAGATATCGGAGCCAGCTTCGAGAATTGAACTCGAGACCTGCTGTTTACGAAACAGCTGCTCTACCGCTGAGCTAAGCTGGCCGAGGGGCGGCGAGCATACGCACGAGATGAGGCGAGTCAAGCAGAGCGAGCAGAAGCATCGAGGTATCGTCTCGTCCTGTGCCGGAAGCGTCACTATCGCCCTCCTAATTGGCGCGGTGGGCCTCTCGACGGTCTCCTGCAGCCCTGCAGCGGGCACGATCGGAGCAATATTGGGACAGCGGGCCGATGGTACCCTGACACTACGAGAGATCCCGGAGGACCTCGCCGCGTCCAACGCTGACCTGCAGCCCGGGGACATCGTGTTGCTCATCGACGGGCATGACGTGCGAAATATGTCCTCGGCGGATCTGCGAGGCGCCCTCGGTGGAGATGAGGGCTCAAACGTTAAGCTCACGCTTGAGCGTGGGAACGAGGTGATTCGCGTTACCTTGAAGCGAACTGCCGCTCAGAAACACCACCGACAGCCACAGCGTCCCTGACGATACCGGGCCCACCGTCCAGACGCCGCACCGGCAAAAGTGGAAGCGAAATGATCGGTAAAAATAATCGCAAAATACCAGAAATACGGTGAGTCAAATGGTGCATTCCGTGTGATACGGTCCGCGCGCCGCTGGGGCGGGCACTACTGAAAGCTCACCTAGCCGCATGCACTTAGAGAGTCCAAGGAGCACCTATGAGTAACTATCTTTTTACGTCCGAGTCTGTCGGCGAGGGACATCCCGACAAGCTGTGTGACGCCGTTTCTGACGCCGTCGTTGACGCCTGCCTGGCCCAGGATCCCAACAGCCGCGTGGCTTGTGAAACCTTCTGCAAGACGGGCTTCGTAGCCCTCGGCGGAGAGATCACGACCACCGCCACCCTCGACTTTGCTAAGCTCGCGCGCGAAGCCATCAAAGAAATTGGCTACACCAGTTCCGAGATGGGTTTCGACTACGCCACTTGCGGTGTGCTCGTTGCCATTGAGCCGCAGTCCCCGGACATCTCTCAGGGTGTCACCGAGGGCGAGGGCGAGTTCACAGAGCAGGGCGCTGGCGACCAGGGCCTGATGTTTGGCTACGCCTGTCGCGAGACCAAAGAGCTCATGCCCGCTCCGATTATGTACTCCCACGCGCTGATGCGCAAGATGAGCGAGGTGCGCAAAGCCGGCAAGGTCGACTTTCTGCGCCCGGACGCCAAGAGCCAGGTCACGATCGAATATGACGGCGACACGCCCAAGCGTATCGACGCGGTCGTAGTTTCGACTCAGCACTCAGAAGAGGTCGAAAATGACGAGCTGCGCGAAGCCGTCATGGAGCTGGTCATCAAGAAGGTGCTTCCGAAGAAGCTGCTGGACAAGAATACCAAGTACTTCATCAATCCCACCGGACGCTTTGTCATCGGCGGGCCGTGCGGCGATGCCGGGCTGACCGGACGCAAGATCATCGTGGATACCTACGGCGGTGCCGGTCGTCATGGCGGCGGCGCCTTCAGCGGCAAGGACCCGTCCAAAGTCGACCGCTCAGCGGCGTATTACACGCGGTATGTAGCGAAAAACATCGTGGCTTCCGGCGTCGCGGACAAAGCGGAAGTCCAGGTCGCCTACGCCATCGGCGTCGCTGATCCCGTCGGCGTTTACGTGAACACCTTCGGTACCGGCAAGATCACCGACGATAAACTTTCGGCCTACGTCAAAGAGCACTTCGACATGCGCCCGAAGGCAATCATCGAGCAGCTCGATCTGTTGCGTCCCATCTACCGCCCCACGGCGGCTTACGGACACTTTGGACGCAAAGAGTTCAGCTGGGAGACAACCAACCGAGCCCGCAAGATGGCGTCGGATCTCCTGAGCACGACCCCGAAGACCACCAAGAAGGGCAAACCCGCCGCTGAAAAGGCCGAACCCAAGAAGGCTACTCCTAAGAAGGTCGCCAAGAAGGTCGCCAAGAAGGTCGCCAAGAAGGTCGCCAAGAAGGTCGC
>SPKZ01022253.1_pt1 | contig 45855 bp, 57 predicted proteins | sample 2456571 | NCBI WGS metagenome assembly SPKZ01 (sample SAMN11192286, study PRJNA482655) | marine metagenome | biome: ENVO:00000447; feature: ENVO:00000244|ENVO:00000211|ENVO:00000569|ENVO:00002023; material: ENVO:00002151; isolation source: ocean water from marine abyssalpelagic zone ...
TATTCATTTCGCCCACTCCACCCTTTAGCACACTTCTATTAAGTAAGCGTTGTAAGGTGACTTGAATGTCTCTCTCAATTGAGGGGACAGGCTTATCAATGTCTATCTGCATGTCAGTTAACTTCTGCTTCTTAAAGAACAAAGCATCTTCAGCAGCATTAAGCTCTTCAGCATCAGTTTCCTTACGTGACTTAAGTTTATTACGTGTAGCTCTTAAGCCCTTTACTTCAGCTTGCACATCAGCAGCTTTAATGATTAACTCTTCCCTGACTGCTATTGCTTCATTGTCGATTTTACGCATAGCTTCAGTATTCCATACAGGTATGTCTCTCCCCTTAAATGAAGTATTCTTCCCATTAGCTTTAATGAAGTCAGCAATCTCAGAGAATCTTTCATCTGTCATCCCAGTCATACGCAACTGGTTCTTAAGACTCCTAGGAAGCTCACTGCTGCCATTCAAGGCTTTAAGTAGCCTACGACTAGTCCCAAGTGCTGAGACCTTTGACAGCCCTCCCTGTATCGTCTGGTGCCCACTGACATAAGAGCCTATCCGTCTGCCACCTTCCAGCACAGAATCTAACCCCTGCATGAAGCTACCTGACATCTCTGAACCTAAGTCATCACTTCTTACATTCCAAGTTCTATTGAAGTCAGCTTCACCTACAAAGCCTATCATCTCTTCAATGGATTCCATCTCTTCTTGGAATAACTTCATCTGCTCATCACGACCTGCTACTCTCCCTTTGTTGGCATCACCAAATCTAGGCATACGGAACATACCACTAGCTTTCACAGCTTTGAATGTTTCTGCTATCCCTATCTCTGACATGATACGAGCGAACTCAGGTATAGATGCAAACCCTACTTGTTGTAATCTAAGTTGAGCTGTTATATCAAGAGCTATACGACCAGCCTTATTAACATCTTTCGAGTAATCAATAAGAGGTCTACCTTTGAGTAAGGTAATAGTATCCTTCAATAACTTCATGTGGGCCTTAATCTGTCCTTTGTCCACACCTGTCTTGAGGGCTTGCTTCTCTACAGTATCAACTATACGGTTAAGCTGACCCTCTGACTTGATACCTAGTTCAGCCAGCGCTGCACCAAATGAAGAGTCAATGGTATAAGCCTCAGTTAGTTGTGAGACATTGGTATTCATAATGTCAGCAACCTTAGTCTTCTTACCCTTAACTACGATAGATGAATCCCAGTCAATGAACAAAGACTTCCTTGCTCTCTTAGATACTGAAGCCCAATCCTCTTTAGCAAAGACATCTTTAAAGAAGTCATCAACTAAATCTTGAGGCACATTAGCATCCTGCAATATCTTCTGAGCATCTGTTACTCTATCTGCTCTGAATACGTTGAACGCATCCTCTGAAGATAACCACTGCTGAGAGATAGAGTCATACTTAATATAAGCTATAGCCCTTGCTTGCTTCTCAGTTAGGTCAGCTCCACCATTCTTGTAACCCTTAGTTATCAGGTCAATGATATTATCCTTAGTCCAACCTGCATCATTTAGTTTATTAATAGCCGAGGAATCCATGATGTCTGGTAAGTAGTTAGCATTAGAAGCTAAGTCTTCAAAGCCTCTCTCTCTATGTAACTTACGTAGTTCTCCTGCTGCCTTGAGTTGGTTACGTACACCATCTCTTGCAAGCTTAACCGAGTCTAATATATTGGACTCATCACCTAGACCTTTAACTGCTACTGCAACAGCCTTCTCAAACTTACGTCTATGACTTACATCAACATGACCCTTGACTGAGTTAATGCCTTGCTCTGCTAGATACTGCTCAAAGCCTCTGTCAATAGAGTTCTGTCCTGCTCTACGAATACGAAGGTCATTAAGCTGAGCTAAAGTAGATACTGTATGCGAGTCACCAAGCTGAGGGTTATCCAATAACAAATGATTCAATGAAAGTATTCCTACATCATCCCCATTATTAATTATTGAGTAAGTAGACTGCATTATCTTAGGTACAAACTTAGTCCAGTTCTTACCATGCTTATCTTCAAAGGCTGTATATCTAGCTACTGCTGCATCCATTACAGCTTCGTCCATATCGGACAACTCCGCTTCAGGGAACAATCTAGATACTTGGTCTATGTTAACAGCAGCACCACCAGACTTAGCTCCTCCTTCTGTCACTTCTTCAGGTGGCTTATTCTTGTTGAAGATAACTGAATCCTCATCTAGTAACTCCTTGAACATCTCCTTAAGACGAGTAGTAAGAGTTATTGCATCAGCAGCTTTATCTACACTCATGTTAGAGAAGTGAGCTATCTGTTCTTCCTCTGACATATTCTTAACTCTTTCAAGTTCAGCCTTGTCAGCAACAAGAGTATCATTACCTGTCAGCTTACCTTCATAACGAGTAACCTGACTATCAAGACCAGTAATCTCAGCATCATACTTAGCAGTCACTTCTTCCATAGCCTCAGCAGCTCTTCTGGCAATAAGCTCAGGGTTCTTTGTCTTATTAGCTTTAGAAGCTTTAGTTGCAATGACATCCTTTCTACGAGCTGTAGTATGCACATCTAGCTTATCATCTAGCTTATCTATCTTGTCATCAAAGCCTTTAGCTATTCGGTTAGCTTGGTCTCTAGTAACTGCATCAAGAGTCGCTGACTTAGGAGTACCTGCTTTAGCCCAGAACTCTCTCACTTCTACATCTCTTTGTTCTACTAAGGTAGCCTTCTCTTTCTCAATAGACTTAACGTCATTATCAATAGCCTTCTTCTGGGAGCGAGAGAGTATGCTTTTAGGATTAGCATTGTTAACGCTATCCTGTATTACATTTAACTCTTCTTGTCTAGCTAGGTTAAGTTTACCAATACGGGCTTTAGTCTTAGTTATTGTATTTTTAATCTTACTGATAACCTTCGGAACAAATAGAGTTCCCTCAGCTTGTTGTGCTAAGTCAGTCAATGAGCGTTGCACATCATTAAGGATTGCTTTGAAGCTACCTGTCTCTGATTCTATAGCGGTTAACTTATCTCTCTCAAGATTGTATTGCTTACGAGCAGACTCTTTCTTTATTAAATCATTAAAGTCATCAACAGTAGCAGTACTCACTCCTGCCTTGCGAGCTGCACCAAAGATACTACCTAGTGCGCCACCAGCTACACCAGCTATATATATATCCTTCCAGTCTTTCTGAGTGTCTCCTTTTACTAATGCAAACTCAATAGCCATAGACTCAGCAGATACTACACCCGCAGTCCTCATAGCATTCATTAGTCTAGAGGCTTTAGCTGTAGCAGTAAGAGGCGCAGTAGCTAGACTTAGTATAAGTGCAGCAGGGTCTAGCAGAGCAGCAGCAAGAGTCCAACCAAAGCCACCCTCAGCAGCCAGTTGATTACGCTTCCTGTCTTCTTCTATATCTGCTCTTCTGAATGCAAGGTCTTGCTCACTCAATGAATCATTAAGATAAGTACGCTCATCATCTTTGTAGTTACGAATAAACTCCTCTTGTTGCTCATCTGTAATAGCAAAATCTTTAGAAGGTACAATGTCTCTCTCTCTTCTTTCTGACCAGCGGGAGACAGCAGCAAAAGCAAACTCATTATCAGCAGCATTAGCAAATCGTTCTGCTCCAGTAACTTTGGCAGCTTCCTCCTCACTCTTCTTCTCTAGTAAAGCTTGGTCGCGGAAACTAAGAGACAGTGGGTTGTCAAATAGCTCTAATCCAGTAGCCCCGCCAAGAGGCAGCTTGCTGTCATAGTTCAATATAGGTGATGGTGCTAAGACATCCGTAAGATTAGAGGAACCGAAAGAGGCCACCAAGTGAGCGTCATCAGATTGTACTGAGGATGTCTCAGCAGCGATTGTAGAGGTTATCTCTTCTTCAGGGTCTACTTGTATGCTTACAGGGTTATTACCCTCTGGTGTTGCTGTACGAGTGTGTGGCATATGACCTCCTTCGGTCTAATATAATAGACTACTATCTTCTAGTAGTTGGTAGAGGGTTCTGACTGGCTTTAATCCATTTAGCCATAGCAGTAGATAATTTCTTATCCTTCGCTTCCTTTACCTTTCTTTGTTCATTCAATGTAGCTTTGTTTTCTTTACGCTGTGTAATCATTTGGTCAATAGAGAACTTAGCAGCCTCATGTAATAAGATGGGCTTAGTCACCTCTGAACCATACTCATCTTTAAAGATAATCATAGAGTCGCTAGTGAGGTGCTTAGTCCATAACTCAGGTGGAGTAGCTGTGTTAGTTACGTAGTCCTCAAAGCCTTCAACCTCTGACAGTGAAGACATCTCAGAAGCTAGTGTAGTCAAGATACGGTCAACAGTCTGGTGGTTATTAGGTACATTCATCTTAGCTGCTATCAGATTCATGTTCCCATTAATAAGAGTGCCATCAGATAGCTGGTGGTTAGTAGCTTGAAACTCAGCAGTAGCTCTATCGATAGCTTTGTCTTCATCCTTCAGTACGTTGTACCATACCTTAGCTCTCCGCTCTATAATCCCAGAAGCCCTAGATATCTCTTCGGAAGATATCTCATCCTTCCCATCAAACCATTTAGAGTAAGAGCTATCTACCGTTGACTTAACCTTATTGAAGAACTTAGTATATGCATCTCCTGTCAAAGGTATAGGTGTAGCAGCTACTTGTTCCTTAGCTAATAGAAGAGACTGTCTCTCTGTCATACCTAGCCTGTTGTTATCTTTATAGGCTAACATAAGAGCTTGCTCGTCTGGCGAAGCATGACTACTTAGTACATCAGGTATCCCCTCTAAATCATCACCTCTTCCTATTGTCGCAAGTAAGCTAGGTAGTAGTTCTTCAGGCATCTCTCTGATAGCAGAGGCAGGTAGGTCATTCAGATGTTTGAAGTCCTTAGACCAAGATTTATCAGTAAGCCCCATACCTTGTAGCCAAGTCCCTTTCTCAACTAGTAATTGTCTTACAGTCTCCGACTTAGCTTCAGGGTCATCTATGTTACTTTCTGCTTCAGCAAGCTTACGATGATACAGCTCATTGTACTGCTCTACCATCTGCTCTTTCTCCACACCTGTGAAAGAGTCAATATCAACTACTGAGCCATCTCCTATAGGCTGAGTCTTAAGTGAATTAAGAAAAGCTCTATTGATATTAAAAGACTTGTCATGCTTATTAGACTGCTTCTTATATGCACTACTTATCTGTTCAGCAGTCCATATAGTTTGCCCTGCTCCGTCACGTTGTCTGTGCGCCTTAGCTGCAAAACTCTCCAATGACATAAGAGGGCTTACACTTAGCTCTGTAGTCAGCCCATCTTTTTGTACAGCAATGAATGCTTGCTCTTCTTTTCTAATACGAGTAGAGGCATTCTTGAAGGCTGTTTGCAGAGCTGGTACTTCTTCATATAAACCTATAGCCTTAGTCATATCAATAAGGGACAAGTCACCTAATGCTGCTTGCTCTACTGCTGCATCAATTAGTGAGTCCTGTACAGCAGATTGAGTCATACCTAATGCTACTGACTCTGACATTACTTGACCAAAGTTAGCTATCTGTTCTTCAGGCTTGAACTTAGAACCAACAGCTCCACGGAATGAAGTCTTAGTGGTTAAGTACTTAGCCTTCTGGTCTCGCTCTTGGTCTGCTCTAAACTTAACAAGATGAGCTTTAGGTAATTGCTCCCTGAAGATAGCACCTGTAACTTTTAGTGCCTCCTCACTATCACCTGTCTCAGCAAATAGCTCAGCTTGCCGCTCTACTATATGCTCCTCCCAGTCTTCAGGGGAGCCAGTAAAGCTAAGAGCATCTGCATTAATCTGAAGCATCATTTCATTAGTCTGGTTACGAACATCTACCATTCTGTGAGCAGTACGACCAGACTTAGTTGCATCTTCAGTTGGCTCCATATTATTCAAGGCTCTAGCTGTCTGTCTTGTCTCATCTTCTTGGGCTAGAGTATTCAGTTGGCTAGTAGCTAGTGTTGCTGCCTGTGGCACAATTCTATTAAGAGTGCTAAAGGCTTTAGATAGGTTACTAGGTTGTACTTGTACATTACTAATCTTACCAAAGCTTTCAGACTTTAGTGTAGCTTGCTGTAGCTGCACTGGTTGAGCTAAAGGTATTGGTCTTGCTGCTGGCTTAGTAGCTGCCATATCTTTCTCCTATGCGGTTCTTATACCGCTATCAAATGGTTGTGAATCCACTAGTGAATCTACGCTAAAACCTGTCCCGTTATCACTACCAAAGTTACTATCCCATGCATCATTAAATTGATTTAAAGATATTACATTACGGAACCCACTCATGCCTATATCGAGACCTGTAGCTAATAGGCTAGGTGACTGCTGCTTAGGCATTCTATCTATTCTTTGATTAGCTACGTTAACGGCATCTACCCCTTGAGATTTAAGAGCATCCACTTGCCTGTCTCTGTTCATCTTCATTCGAGCAGTGTTCATGGCTCCATCTACACTAGCCTCTTGTATCTGCATCTCAAGACCCGTACCACCAGTCCCTGAAGCTCCGCTAGCAGCCTCTGCTGCACCTCTAGCTCTCGCCTCTGCTTTCTGCTGGTCAATGCTATTAGCTATAAATGCCTCATCCACTTGGTCAGCCTGTACCTCAAGAGACTTATAAGTAGAAAGCATACTTTCATACACCTGTTGATTGTTTATAGCTCTGACTGCATTATTTAATTCTGCATTAGTTTTAGCATTCCGGTAGGAAGCTATTCCCTCTGCTGCTGCTATACCTGTGCCCGCAAAAGACAATGCTGCGCTGTCTCCCATAATAATTCCTTAGTCTATTATATTAGACTGTTAAGACCTTCTGCCTTTCTGTTTAAAGTTGCCTCTCCATTCGATAGCTCTTAGCTCAAATGGTGTGACATCGTCAGAAGTAAGTGTCATTGTTAACCCTTCAGTTTTCTTACGAACTCCGAAGTCCCAAGTATCTTTGTCTGTATTAATAGAGGAAGGCTGGTTAGTAGGTAAGCCTACTCTACGATTGTTGTAAGTAAGCTCACGCTCTCTTCCATGTGCATCAGTTATAGTCATCTTCATCTGACCTACTTTAGAGAAGTGCAAGTACATCTTACTTAGCTGCAATCTATCTAGAGTCTTAGCAGCACCGTTCTGGTCTCTCATCTGAGGATTAGGCAGCTCTACTAGTCTTTGGTACTTTAGCCCTGCTATTAAGGTAACACCGCTTATATCTACTCCTACGGCCTCCCAAGTATTGACACCTGTTCTTGTAGCATCTACTTCAAACCCTGCATCTGGTGACTCTACTCCTTCAACAAAAACTAAGTCCTCACGGTCATAAGGTGTAACCCAAGATGAAGTATTAGTACCACTGTCATAAGTTACATCGACACCCGCTACTTCGAACCTGCCATCCATAGTTATAGAGAAGTCAAGACCATGTGTCTCCGCAGGGTCATCCCAAGCTAAGTCCCATAATTGAAATTCATAACCAGAAGGTGTGACCACTCTCATTACTGCAAATAACCTTTCACCAATGAAGCCTAACCACTTGACCTCAACACCTGCTTGCATCTTCCACTTGTGCCAAGCTTGCTGCTGTAGCTGATTGTTAACATCACGCTTCCATTCATACACATACACCTCATCTAGCTTGTCGTTAGTTAAAGAGCATAGAGCATTAAGGTTTGTGCTAGTAGCCATGTGTACAAAATTACCAGTAATGTATTCATCTACATGCTCAGTAATAGGTAACGCTCTTTTAGTGGAGTCAACACCATCAGTATACAATTCTCTGACCCCTACGAAATTACCGTAGTCTGTTGCAAAGAATATATTGTCACCTGAAAGTACAGGAGCTGCCATCAAGTTAGCTTTGAACTGAGAGACTGCGCCTATTGCTGCTGTCGAACTAGTCTGACTGATATCACCTCCCAAAATGAACTGACCATTATCAGAAAAGAATAACAAGTCACCATCAAAGTTCTCAGCATGTTTTATAACATTCAACTTATCAGTGTCTGCAAATACTTCAAATGGGTCAGCATCTGTTTTATAGAAAGCTGACTCTCTCCATAGGTCAAAGAAATTATTAGAAGCTGATAGGAAAATTATCTCCTGACTGGCTAGAAATAATCTATTCTGGAATATACCTACAGCAGTGATTGCTGTACCTGCCTCTATAAAAGAGGGGTAAGGATTTGTTGACTTATCCCCTATCTGCCTGTCTGCCCAAGGGATTAGCTCAAGACTGAAGTTATCTGAGTTATCTCTAATCAATCGATGAGGCATAGTTGTATCATCGAATTCACCAACAGTGCCTGTCCCTATAGTTTCCTTCCAAGATACCTCACCAAAAGTAACGGAGCCATCCTTTCTACTTGCAACAAAGTAACCTAAGTCCTTCTCTTCATCCCTCGCAGATTCAACAACAGCAATATCACCAGCTACCGAGAATAAGGGGAGTTTCTCTACTGAATCAATACTTCTATTCTCATGTATTATAATAGAATCACCCCCTAGTATTATTGCGATAGTGTGGCTGAAAGGGGATTGTATCCGCACCCAGTTATTATACTGAGTAACATCAGAGTCATTCACCTCAGCTACAAATGCAGCAGCATGATAAGAGCCTTCATACTCTTTAGTCCGTTCTGATTCCGCAGCGTCAGGAACCCCATCCGAAGGGTCTATAGTGACGAACCCATCAAACACTTGTGTCTCATAGTAGAGAGGTAAGTCATGCCTCTGTATCTTAATCTCAGTACCTGCTTGCATTGTTTTGAACTCAATCCAAGTGACTCTTGGTGGGTCTACTACAATGTCTGTTGCATTAGAGCCTGTAGGTATTACATTTCTATTAGTAAGAAAGGTAGTGTCAAGCACAGAGTTAATACTTAGCTGCTGTGAAGGGTCAGTCAGCAACGTCTGATAGTATGTCTCTGTTGCACCTGAGAATGTAAAGGGCTTGAGATTAGCTAGTAAATCAAAAGGAGCAGGACGGGTTATGTCATAAGCTACTATGAATGTCTTTCCGTCTCCTCTCTCTTGTGAAGCCCACTTAGCATTATCTAATGAGCCACCATTGCCTACATCAGGGGTTAATATTCCAATGAACTCGAACCCTGCTCTTGATGCAAGACCTTTAGTTAAATGAGAGCGGCAGTTAATCTGCTCTCTTACTTGCCCCTTAGCCATCCTTTCATCCGATTGCTGAGAGACCCCGTGTATTAAGTTACCGTAGTCACCTTGAACTAATCCCATTACGAATTGCTCCCGTTTCCTGTTACGTTAACACTGCTACCAGCAAAGCTATTAACAGATTGCATACCGCTAAGTACATTCTGTACACCTTGATGCTGATATACATTGAACTTAGAGTTACGATAATGCTGCTTCTCTAATAAGAATAAGAACTTCTCTAATCTTCTATCAGAGGCTTGTATCTTAAGAGCATCAGCTTCCATATCTATCATAAACTTATTAACAGAAGACTCTCTCATAAATTGCTGAGCAACAATGGGACAATCTCTTATATCAAGCACCATCAATAAGTCTAAATCTATAGTACCGTCATTCTGCACATTATCTGTCATATCAAATGTGTGGTTAGTCTTGTCATATAATCTACCACCACGTTTAATTAAGTCTACATCTCTAGAGCAACGAAAGGTTCTTAGGTCTATAATAGTGTCAGGTATATTAATGAACCCTTGAGCATCAGGAGTAAGCTTCCAGTTAAGTTCTGTATTGAACCACCAACCATAAGAGAGGACATCTACTATAGTCTCATTTACTGTACTGATAGCTATGTCTTCATCTGCATCTGGATTATCTAAATCTGTTGGCTGCTCATTCCCAATAGCTCTCATACATGCTTTTACTAAATCAAGTACCTTGTACATAATTCCTCCTAGTCTAATATATTAGACAGGCTTAAACGAAAAAGCCCTAACCTCTAATTAAAGGCTAGGGCATCTAAGTACTAGTTTAAATATTAATAAATAATTACTAAACCATTACATTAGGGTTATTGGCTTCTGCAATCTGTGAAGGTACAAAGTCAGCATGTGCAAAGATAGCGCCACAGAATTCATAACGGTCTGCAATAGCACCGAAGCTGAACCATGAATCAACGAAGTTAGTCTTAAGACGCTTGTTGAAATACATGTCTGAATCAATGCCCATAGTACGACCTACAAGCAATGCATCAACACCAAACAAGACACCTACACAATGCTTGATTTCATCCGCAGTATCGTAACGGTAGCCGTTACCTGCATTAGATAATTGATGATGAGTATTAGCAGCTTGTGGCTTCTGACGAATACGGTTAGTAGGTACGATAGGGAAATTATAAGCTTTAACTACAAAGCCTTTAACAATACCACCATTACCTGCTGTTTCATAATCGCCATTGGTTAGCTTCTCGTTATCCATAAGGACATAGAATTGCTGCCAAGGACAAGAGAATACCATCTCTTCATTATCTACTTCTTTCTCATTCAATAATAGAACAAGACGCTCCATACCACGAAGGTACTTTATAGGGTCAACTTCATCACCACTAGCTGCTAAGTCTACAGCGCTACCACCATTGTGACCAGACACACGACCACTAGCAACACGGGAGCCTTTCATGATTTGAGTCAATAAGGTCTCATCTTGAAGTTGAATTAACTTCTTGACATGATTCTTAGCCATCTTGTTCTGCACTTCAATATCAGATTGAATCATGTGCAACAAGGCAATGGTGTTACGAGCTAAGATAACTGTATCAACAACTAATGAATGGTTGTCTAACTCAGTTGCACTTGACTCAGGTTCTTGACCTGCAATCAATACTTGTAACTCTGTTTCACCAATTGACTTGTTAGTTACTTGGTTAGTACCTACAACATCCTGCACACGGAAGTGAGAAACGATTTGTTCTTTACGCATCATCTGCTCATGGACAATACCAGTGAAGCGTTCGATTAGTAAGTTACTAACTTGACCTGAAGCGGATACCGCAGGGTTAGTTAGGTCATTAGCTTGAGTACCTGACATAAAATTTTCCTTCTGTCTAATTAATTAGTTTTATAAACTATAGTTTTATCTATAGGAAGATAGCTGTTAGATGTTTGAGTCAAGACCAGCTTGTCTACGGGCATCCCACCCTGCCATGTCTTTCTTGTATTCACCAGTCACGATAGCGTCATGATACTCTTTAGCGGTTATAGCTGTAGATGTATTTTTGGTTTCTGTCACATCAGCGCTAAGTAATTCTTCCACCACTTTAACCTTAACTTCAGGCTGGTCTAATTTATTAGACTGCAATCCAGATTGAGCTGTTAAGTCTTTAAGAGCTAAACCTATCTGGAATGAATTGTCACCATTAATAATATCTGCATAATCTGAATACTGCTTAGCATCTAAGTTATCATTAGCCCACTTCATTACAGCATCATAGTTGTCACCAGTAGACTCTTTAACTACAGCATCTATTTTAGCTGTCTGGTCAGCAGCATTAGCAGTATGAGTAGCAAGCATTGCTTCGTTCTTAGACTCAAGACCTTCAAGGTACATGTCAACAGACATCTTACCAAAGGCTTCGTCTAACTTAGTTCGAGTATCTGCTGTAATCCCGTCCTTAGAATAAAGCTCTTTATTGACATCATCAATATCTAAGCCCTTCTCTTTGAAAGACTCTACCATCTCAGGGGTATTATTAACTTCAACAGCAAGACCCTTATATGTGTAGCCTGTATCTGCTACCTCAGTCTTGTCATCCACTACAGGGTCTGAAGAAGCATCAACAGCCTTCTCAGCAACTTTATCTACTACAGGGTCTACTTGCTCATCTGTAGCCTTATCATCCACTACAGGGTCACTGGTAGCTTCTACTGATACGCTACCTGTTTCTTCTTGAGAAGTTTGTTGAGCCTTAGCTTGTTCCTTCATACTATCAAAGACACCAACACCTTGATTAACTACTGAAGGATTGAATGCAGCTTGCGCTCCCAAAGGAGCCTCTGCACTGACTTCTTCTGCTCGCAGCACACTAGTTATACTATTAAATTTAAACATTATTTCTTACCTTCTATCATTTGTTTTCCAAGAGCAGTACCAGCAGCACCTGCTAAACTGTCTGCTAACACTTGGTCGGTTTGTCCTGCACTCTCATTACCCTTAGTTTGCTGAACATCTTCTTCTGGCATAAGGAAGCTAGTATCCAGAGATAGCTGTGAGGCTATTAAGTCTGAGTACTTATCCCATATCATTCTATTCTGTACATCTTCAGGCCAAGCTTGCGGCATAGCCATCATCTCTGAGTAGGTTTGAATCTTCTCAAGTTCACGGTTACGACCTAGCGCATCTATACCAGCAGTTACAATAGGCTCAAAGCCACCATCAAGTAACTGGTCATCAACTCTGTCCAATAGTTGAAAGGCAATAGGTAGCTGCATATCTACGCTCAAGGTAGAGTAAACCCCACCTAGTGACGCATCTAACTCATTGGCTACCTTCTGTATCTCAAAAGCAGTAGTACGCTCAGAATCACGTATAGAGCTTTGTAACATAAGAAAGGCTCTAGAGATTCTTTCCTGATACTCTTTCATTACATCTTGAATTAAGGAACCGTCAGCAAACTTATCAAGTTGTAGCACGGAGATGTCATCAGGATTCCCTATAACAAATTCACCAGTAGGTGCTCTGTTAAGAGTCGCTACGTCCGTAGTAGCACCAGCTCTCACTAGGTACTTCACATCCATCATGGTAGCTGCACCTCTAGCTCTTGCTTCTGACAAGAACTCTAGTACATGGAAGTCACCTGCATGGTCTTCAACTAAACCTCTACCATAGTCGTCACCTGAAGTTAGGTTCCATGTGTTAGGGATAGCTGGAACCATATTAGGTTTAATACCTGTAAGCGGCTCAATAGCCTTGATGTCATCTATTGATTGCTCAATGGTAAATGTACCATCATCCTGTAGGGTATATCCTGTATAGAGCTTTAGCTTCTCGAAGTCATCCTTCTTACGAGGGTCAGTCTTACTCGCTCTGAGAGCCAGCTTAATAGGATTAGGTAAGGTGAGATATACTACATCTTCACAAGAGATAAGCCTGAGTACATTACCTTCAGGGTCTCTCTTGACTACCCACTTATCTAAACCAAGAACCTTAGTGCCTTTCTTAGTGAAGACAAGTAAGTCATTACCTGAAATTATAAGGTGCTTTGCTGCTGTTACTAGGTCAGGACGTAGCTTAAGCTTCTGCATCTCAATCATAGATAAATCTACTATCTTATTATTGGCAGCATTAATATCTATTCTATCTATCCCTTTTTCATCTATCTCCTTCTCAATCTCACTGTCAAACTTAAGAGAGTAGAAAGGGATACCAATAGGGAACAAAGTCATTACAACTTTATTAGCTAGGCTATTTACTGCTTCGGCTCCTATGCCTTGATAGCCATGCTTGTTCTGTGCTGAGTCTGTTTTAGACTGGGGTAGAATGTAAGGCAAGGTCATCTTGCTGTACTCTTCAGCCCTTGCTAAGAAGGAGCTTCTACTCCCTACAAGCTCATTGTATCTAGCCGCTAGTGTGCTTTTCATTCGAGGGTCAAGGTGCATTACGCTCTCCTATATCTGAAGACCAGTTGGTGTAGCTGTAGTTGTCTGTGGAGTCATAAGCTGTCTCCGACCCTTTCGCTTACCTTTGCTACTGGCTCTATCTGAACCAAGAGAAACACTATCTTCATCTATCTTATCGTTTATAGCTGAAGAAGGTGCTTTAATAGCTGTCTTGTTTACAGCAGCCTTCTGCTTGTTTGCTCTCACGTTAGCTGCTAGTGCTGTAGTCCCAGATACTGTCACTGCTGCCCATGCTGCTATTGCTAGTGCTGATAATCCCATGAGGACTTCCTTATAATTCTATGTTAAAAACCTCCCCTACCATATTGTATCGCTTATGGTAAGCTCGGCTAAGTTTCTTGTCACCAGAGAAGCTACCTATCTGTAGATACTTAGCTCCACTGAACTTTGAGATTAGCTTAGCTTTATTTAACAACCTTGATAGAACTGAAGACCCCCTACTACTAGGTAATACATAAGTGTATACCTCTGAATAATAAAACTCTTTACTGTAGTGTGGTCTGAATTCTACCAGCCAAATGTACCCTAATAGTTTGTCAGAGTTGGACTCATGAGCTACCAATATAAGGAACAAAGGTTGAAGTAATGCTAATGCCATGTTCTCAGTACATAGTCCTCTATGGAAAGATAAGGAAGAATGAACATCAATCTCCTCCCTATGCCTCTCTTGCATGTCTACTATTTGTAGTAAGTCTTCAGGGGCAGCAGGTCTAATAATAATAGTCATGATTAGTCCTTATGCTTAATGTTGATTCCATACTTAGCAGCCGTATCCTCCCCTATATTCTCGGCAGAGAGACCACGTTCATGAAAGACTTTAGCTTGAAGATACACATCTCTTTGAGCTGCCTTCCATCTAAGTTGTTTGCTAGTATCCTTAGCGCTAGCTGGCACGTCACATAGTAACTTCAACCAAGCTAAGGTGTCTGCGGTAATGATAGGTGCGCTAGTAGCTGGATGCTTGGTCATCTTCCTTTACTCCTGCTAGTCCATCGACATCAATGCCTAGTTCTCTTGCTCTTGCTATCTCAGAGTCTTCAGGTGTCAACCCAGAGCCATAAGATAACAAGAGGTTCTCAGTTAGCCTGACTTTTTCTGCTATGTCAGCGCTAACTACCTCTTGCTTCTTGTTCATAATAACCTCGGTCTAATATAGTAGACTAGTATGCAGCCTTTTCTTTTGTGAACTGACCAACAGTAGGTAACTTCATTACACCTTTAGCATTAACTTCAAGTGCATTCACTTCCCACACGTAACCAAGAGGAGAGCTAGCGGTCTTAACCTTCTTACCCTGCTTAGCTTTCTTCTTCTTACCCTTGCCGTCAGACTTAAGAGTCTTCAACATTGATATTGAATCTTCTTCTGAATAAGAGTGACCAAGAGGTACAGTAATGTCACCGTCCTTGTAATTGAATACTAAGCCAGTAACTGTACCTTCAGCTTTACCTGCACCTTCTTGGAAGCCAACACATTTAAGGTTGAACTTAATAGGAGCAAGCATATGCATGTAGTGAAAGTTCTGATGACCACAAACGTAAGGGTTATCTTCACCACGGATAGCGATACCTACGCCACAATCCACTTTGCAATTAAGTACTAACTCTCGAAAGTCTTCTTCATTACTGCACTCAGCCTTGATAGGTAAACTAAAGCGAGAAGACTTACCCTTAACTAACTTCTTCATAGCCTTAGCAACGAAAGCCTTACGGTTAGCGTAGCTGCTCTCTGACTTGCCTGTAGTGAACTCTTCTACAGTTATGTAGTCATTCACTGACAGCATTACTTTGTCATCAACAGTGACCTGCTGAGGAGCTGTGAGCTTGTTAGTACGGAAGGGAGAGAACAGTAAGTTAAGCTTAGCTGATGTAAGTTCAGGCACAGATAACTCAGCCATGTAAAGCCCATCTTTCTTAACTTTGAATTGCTCACCAAGAATCTCAAGGTTCTGGAATAAGTTACCAGTACGAGAGAAGAAGCTAGCCTTACCTTCATGAACCAGTACGGCAGTGAATACTGAGTCTAATAAGACTGCAGCTTCATAAGGGAACTGTGCTTTGTTACGGGCTACAGTCACTTCATCAAAGTGGCGAGGTAATTGGAAGGCTACAGTACGATGCTTAGCATCAAGACCTAAAGCAGTAAAGATATTAACCTTCTCTTTAGTTGAGGCAGCTTTCTTGTCAGCTACTTTCTTTTCAGAATTAGCAATACGAGTAGCAGCTTCTGCTTTAGCTTGAGCCTTAAGTTCTTTCTTACTTAGCTCTACTACTTTAGTTTCTTTAACTGCTTTAAGTTCTTTGTTCTTTTTAACTTTCTTATCTTTGTTCTTAGCCATGTTATATCTCCGTTAGTATCTTGCCAGCAGGTGTGACAACTACTAGTCTATTAATGTTATAGGTTAATGTTTTTCTTTGTAAGTCAAAGTGGTTCAGTTGTAACACACATAGCAAAGAAGCAATAGTTCTGTTTAGGTTCTCTGTCCACTTCTCAGTAGTCCCTTCCTTGAATGGAATAGCCTTGCCACTATTGCTCATTGCTTCGCCTATCACCTGTAGTGCAATACCTGTTGTTGTACCTGTGAGCCTTCCTTCAAATTGCTCTAAGTTGCCTTGCATACTCAGCTTAGCTTGAAGGCAATCATCTGGGAAGAGCTTACTAATACTTAGTAATTTCATTATTTATTCCTTAACTTCTTCGCCCTACTAGCCCTTCTTGTTCTTTGCTCTACAAGAGTCTCAGCGTGTGGATGAATCCATTTAGTTTTTAAGTTATCAGGGTGACGATGTTTCGCCATGTTAATTATTATACGGTCAAAGCCTATCTTACCTACATCAAGTCTAGCAAGAAGCCCACTTATCTTTCCCTCTATCCCATTACAGTTATTGCAAAGTACACCTCGCATATAACCTGTCTTATGACAGTGGTCAAGACAAGCAGTCAGTCTTCTTAAGTCACGCTCACATATCAGACAAAGGTTGTTCTGCTTTCGCTGAAGCTTATCCCTTATCTGATTAATCTTTGCATGAGTAATTCTTTTCTTAAGGACAGTCATAGCTTTAGTGCTAACAGTATGCTTAGCTGTCTTGTATCTAGCCATAAGCTACTCCACGTTTGTCAGTCTTAAACTTCCACTTCTTCATAGCTGGTAGCTCATGTTTAGGCATCCATACTTCACCTGTCACTTGAGCCATCCAAGCAAGCCTACCTTGTTGCACCATCATATCTTTCCAAGTTACCTTGAATACCTTCTTAGTCCAACTCTCGAACTTGAAAGGCTCTGTGCGATACTTACGCTGATAAAGAAGCTCAACCTTAGCTTTCATAGCCTTAAGGTTTTTACAGTCCTTAAGAGCATCATAGGTCTTCTGCATACCCATCAAAGGAATACCTTGATAGTTATCTACTGAGTCACCCATTAGCATTTGAGCATAGAAGAAAGCCATACCTGCACCACCTAGCTTCTTCATCTTACCTGCATACCTGTGGTCTTCAGGATAGTAGATAGGTTCAAGCCAGCCCTTGTAGTCAACCCAGAAAGGTTCACCCTTATTAATGTCAGGGTTACTATGCCAACCAGCTACCATACGTAAATCTTTATCCTTAGTTACAATGATAGTATTACTGAATCTCTTAGACTCTTGGCTACCTTGCTTCGCACCTTCACTAACTAGTAGTTGGTTACGACTGTATTGCTCGGTTGCCATAAGGTCATCAGCTTCTTCAGCAAGAGATTGAATAGCATTATGCTTAACAATTAGATGCCACTTAAGTAACTCAAAGAAAGGAGGCTTGTCTTGCTTCCTCGTTCCTTTGTACTCTCTACTAAAAGCTATATCATATCTGAAGTTACCATTGCCTACAGTTAGGTAGAGGATAGCACTGTCAGCTTCCGCACCATGCACCCAATTGTTAACCATAGAGTCGCAGTGGTTGATAGCATCTTGGCACTGAGGCTGTCTGTGCAGCCATTTGAACCACTTTCTACTATAAGGCTTAAGCTTCTTAGTGTCAGCCTTTCGGAGTACAAAGAGCCATGCTTCAGGGTCAGCAGTGAAACCTACAATGTAAGGTAACATATCTGCATCAAGCAAAGCTGTCATCTTACCTGTAGTAGGCCAGAGTTTAAAGCAAGGGGCTTGTCCTTCCTCCCATTTAGCAGGAGCAGTATTATTTACATCCCACTTCTGGGCATTAGACTTAGCCATCACTGACTCCTAGGTTAGCTCTCTTTCAATGGTATCAAAGATAGCATGTACATCTTGCTCAATCATACTAATAGCTTCCGCAGCTTCAGTCATCAGAAGAGCTACGGTAGGCTGCTGCTGAGGCTTCTGCTGAGGCTCTTCAACGGGTGAGGCTGTAGTATCAGAGGGGATGCCTAGTGTAACCTTTAGCGCATTTCCATGATGTATCAGGGATTGAAGACTTTGTATTCTGTTGTATAGCATCTCTGCTTTGCTAGCTGGCATTGGTGAAGCACCACATGCGTCTGTTTGGTTGTTCATTATATTGTACTCGATTAAGGAATTTATTTACTGGTGGATTTAATAGTCGTCATCTTCTGACAACTTCTTCTTCTTATTACCTTTCTTACCTTTAGGCTTCTCTTCAGTCTTACCCTTGAGCTTAGCAAACTCAGGCTTAGCTTTACGAATCTTAGCTATTAGCTTTTCAGCTTCAGTGCCTTCTAAGTTAACAGCCTTAAGAACATAGTCCTTCACCTGAGTGATAGGGTTAAGGTCAAGTAAGGCTTCCTTAGTCATCATATCCAAGTTAGGGATACAGAAACCTTTAGCCGTTAACTTAGGAGTAGCCTTAGACTCTGCCAAACCAAGAGGCGTGAAGTTCTTAGGGTACATGTAACCTTTGTCTGAAGTGAATAACTCCAAGCCAATAGCCATACCTCTGAACTGGTCAGGAGTCTTGACACCTAATGCTTTCTTAGTCTTGGTATAGTTAGCTTTAGGATTACCATTCAAAGCCTTCATTACATGATAGACAATAGCTGGCTGGTCACAAGTAATCTTGACCTTCTCATTCTTAATCTTGAATGACCATACTTCAATTACAAAGCCAAGAGCTGAAGTGGCTTTGTCATCTAAGGTGTTCTGAAATGTAAATTGTACTTGTCCGAGGGCAACGACTGAACGGACTCGCCCAATGTACTTACCACTTGGCAACTTGAAAAAGTCACCACCGCCACCAGTAGACTCGTCCCAACTGTCACCTTCAACAGCTCTAGCAACTGCCTTGGCACTCTTAGTTTTCTCAGGCTTATCTTTGCCCTTGCCTTTAGACTTCTTTTCTGAACGCTCCTTCTCTTTCAAGGCAACAAGCTTAAGCTCTTTCTTACTAAGCTTAGGTTCTTGTGGTTTCACTTTCTTATCTTTCTTAGCCATGTTCTTTCTCCGTGGTCTAATATGTTAGACTGTTAAATTTAATGGGTATCGAGCCAGCTATCGCCAACTTTATACTCACCTGTCAAAGGTGTTCTTATCTTCAAGTACTTACCAGCCTTTTCAAAAGCCTTAACAACAAGCTTACCTACTATCTTAAGGGTCTTCTTGTCATCTGGTACTTCCCATTGTGCCTCGTCATGCTGTACAGTTAGCATACGGTTCTCAATACCTAGCTTCTCCATCTCCTCGAAGACAAAGTATAAAGCCCACTTGACACACAGAGAGCCAGTCATTTGTAAGAGTACATTCAGAGCTGTATGCTCCTTCACCTTACGACCTGACTTACGGACTCTTCCCCATCTACCGTCTACTGCTACGAAGTGACCACGTTCTCTAGCCACTGCCTTCACATTCTCAATGAGGTCATCAAGCTTAGGTAATCCTTCTAAGAATTGCTTCATTATTTTCTGCATCTTCTTAAGAGGTATGCCTAATACAATAGCAAGAGCTAATGCACCTGAACCATAGAGCCAAGAGTAGATATACTTCTTACTGTCATCTCTTGAGTCGAAGCCACCCTTACCTTGATGATAGACATGTATGTCACCATGAAGTATCTCATGCTCATACTCTTTGTCTCCCATGAAGTGAGATAGCATACGTAACTCTAGACCACTAGCATCAGCACCTAGTATCTTGTAGCCTTTAGATGCAATGAAGAGTCTTCTCATCTCCTTACCAAAGAGTCCACGGCTAGGTATATTAACTACTACCTTGTGTCGCATACGAAAAGTATTAGTACCAATAGCAAAGGCAATTGAAGGTACTCGGTACTCACCCTCTTTGTCCCATCCTTTCTTAGTCCAGAACTTAGCTCCATAAATCTCAATGAGTTCACGGAATGTCAGACCACTAGATGTACATCTTGCTTGAGGTACTAGACCTCTGGCTCTTACCTTACCTTTCTCAGTAGGGAACTCACCATTCTCAACAAAGTAATCAAAGTCTTTCTTGTTGAAGACTTGGCTACGTCTATGAGTAACTACATAGTAAGCTAGTATATCCTTAGCCCATTGAGGAGGCTTGTTCTTCTTGCGAAGCTCCCATCTCTTTATGGATTCAGAATCTAATTTGCCTACATACTTATAAGGAAGCTTATCATTCTCTTCAAGGTACTGAGCTTCACCATCAGTTAGGTTAACTCCTCTCCACCCTAACTTATAAAGGGTAGCCCTAACGATATCTCTATTACCGAGACTAACTGTTTCCCAAACCACAGGAGTATAAGCCCCAACAACAAGGGGATTAGGATGGTCATTGATATTACCAATAGCTTGCTCTGGGTAATCTTTCTTAGTAGCAGCAGAGTAGTTGCCATTAAGATTAGTATATCCCCAATTAGTACTACGGTCTGAACCATGAGTCTGCTTCCTTATTTTATATTTATAACCTGCCTTGACAGCAGCCTTTTGCATTGCTTCATGATTAAGTTTCTTCTTCTTGATACGAAGTGGAAGATGAGGTAGTGCATGTTTCAAGATGCGAGCTGTCTCTTTATCTAACTTCTTAACTAGCTTGAAGGCATAGTTAATATCTAATCGGAAACCTCGTTGAGCTTGGAGTGCCATCTCGTAGTACATTACTGCTTCCATACGATAGGCATCAATGATACTCAGACCAGTCTTAGGGTGAACAGCAGATTGCTCATACCATTCCTTCATAAGCCAGTCATAGAAGTCATCACCTATAGCAGTGTCCTCCCAGCAACGAGTAATCATGTGGTCAGTAAGGTGAGTCCAGTCTTCATTCTCAGGTTTATATCTTCCGATACGTATACCATGAGCTTCTATACTATGTGGACTTACGTTACCCTTCTCCATAGCAAAGGCTTGAGGGGGAGGTCTTCGGTCTGGGTTAAGTAGCTGTGACATCACCATCGTATCCATAACTCTGAAGGGATACTTCTTAGTTCGCTTCTTACCGCCTCTTGGAGGAGCCTTGAAGTTTACCTTTAGTAAGTCACCATGCACCTTCTTCAATGCATGATGGTCATAGCCTAACCAATTCTGACAGACAATAACATCTGTCTCATTGATGAACTTAACTCCATCCTCTAAGAAACCATCTTGGCTTCCTTCCCACTCATCAAGCCACACCCTAGTTTTCTTCTCTCGCATGTCAAAAGGGTCAAAGAATACAAAGTACTCATCTGACTCTCTGTCTTTACATACGATAACATGAGCTGACTGCTTATCTAGCTCTCGAAGGTCAGGGATTAAACCTATGTTTTCTGTGTCCAGTGTAATAACTCTGCCATTACCTCTTGGTCTCTTCTTACTAGCCTTTTTAAACATAGACGGGTAGTAAGGATACTTGTTCTTATTCTTAGCCATAATATCCTCGGTCTAATATATTGGACTGTAATTAATTATGAATCTATTCTGATAAACACTATATGGAATTAGCGGGAAGCTTATAGTGTTTAAATTAATAGACTAATGGGTACGCATAAGTTTACTCCTCTTTATTAAAGTTCTTCTCCTATGCGTAGTCGTAACGATTATGCTTGCATACAAAGATGTTTGTTCTTCTCAAACAGAGTTACATATTGGTCTGCTTTGTCTATCTCTTGCTGCAAGTCATCCTTCTTACCTGCTCTTAATCTATACTTCATTATGTTACCGAGACAGTATCCTTTGTACTGCTCAACAGTCAGAGAGCTAGCGATAATATCTATCACCTCGATACCCTCTAGCAGCTGATAGTGGCTAGGATGCTTAACTACATCTTCTGCGGCACTAGCTCTTAATAACTTAGCCACAGCTGCATCTTCTATCGCAGGTATAGCATCAATCACATCTTGAGAAGTTACTCTATTACAAGGGCAGTGCGCTCTAGATTGCATGTGCAGCATACACTGTTCACCTATAGCCATTATCTTTTCCTCACAGGTGGGATATAGATATGCTCAGCATCCAGATGTTCGTCACCTAATCTTGGCCCAGTTTCACCAGCTATATAAGGAACAGTAGTACCAGTGATAATACTCTTGCGCTGTGGCATCTCAATACCTAGCTCAGCTACTGTACCTTTCTCTTCTTGCATCTTCTTCTCAACTTCACCGAGAGTAGCAAGTAAGCTGTCAGTCTGGTCGACTAAGGCTACATTCATCTTCTGCATTTCAACGTACTGCTCATGGAACCAGAAAGGCACAGCAATGATACCAGTGTTAGCCATCTGTCCATTAAGCTGCTCACACATATCCATGTAACCTACTACTTGATTCATGGTCATGGTGTACTGAGTACCTATCTTCTGTAACTCTACATCAGAAGCCTTATCTTCAGTGAGTTGGTCAACAGCAATAGCATTATCTTTAACACACACATCGTAAGCTTTTAGACAATCAGATAATAATCTGAATTGATAAAGTAGGTGCTTGGCATCAATAGCTCTGGGGCTGTTACTTAATACTAGTACTGCCTTGAGGGACATCCTAAGAGCCTCTACTACATCTACAGCAGTAATGGCTGGTGATTGTACGTCATCCTCAATAAGTACGTCCATTGAGGTTCCTGCTAGCTCTGATGATACTTTGTCATTGTTTGATTGTTTCATTATAGTTTTCCTAGTAAAGGGCTATAACAGTTACGTTTGATTCGTACCAGTACAGCCATGAGTTGTGTAGGTGAGAGGTCTATCAATTTATTCAAGTCATGTAGACCTAATTGAATTGAAGTAATACCGTCACCAGTTGCTACGCCATTGTTAAGTGAGATGATAGGCTCCATCTTCTCAGAGCCATCTGTTCTTTTAACTAACATAAGTTTCCTTAGTCTAATATAGTAGACTGCTAATAATCATCAGTGAACTTAGAAGACTTCTTCTTCTTGGACTTCTTATTCTCTAATCGTTTCTGTTTAGGAGTGACATCCTTCTCACTTCTTTGAGCAGGTTCTAATAATCGACCTGTCTTAGTGTTACCATATAGCTGCACTGTCTTACCAGTAGACATACCAGTAAGCCTATCTTTAACACATCTTAAGGTAGTGATAGTCTTCTCTTCCTCATTACCTTCAGTGTTACGTTCTACTGCAAACATAAAGGTAGACCAGAATGCTATTGATTGTGAGCCACGGAAGTCAGACTGTCTTACTGCACCACCTGCTTCAAAGGGAGTACGGTTACTGTCAGGCTTAGCTAGATGAGACAGCAAGAATATACTCACTGGCTCCTCTTGCATGTAAGTACCTAAGCGCTTCATAGATTTATCAATACCTTTAACATCACTTAGCATTTCATCATGAGTGATAGTAGTTAGGTTATCTATAAATATTTCAGTACAACCCATAGCTCTTAGCTCTTCAGTCAATGCTATGATGTTATCAATACCTGTATCACCATTACACTCAGCTATAAGCAATCTACCTTTGCTCTCAAGATTCTTAAGTGCAGCATTAGCTTGCTCAGTAGAGTAGTCCCTGCCCTTATCCCAGTCAGGATGACCTTTAGGATGATGGTTCTTAGGTAAGTGTAACTTCTTGTTAATCCATTTACCTGCCAGCACTCTTAAGGTGAAGGAGGCTTTCTCTTCCATGAAGATGACACCTACCATTCGCTTATGGTAATCAACTAAGTGTGCAATTATCTCTTTAGCATTCTCTGTCTTACCTGTCCCAGAGCCACCACCTATGGTATACATATTGTGAGGACGGATACCGAATGTCCACTCAGTTAGTGTATGCCAAGGGAAAGATAAACCCATCTCTACTTCTACGGTAGCTTCTTTATACAAGTCACCAACAGTTTTGATTTGAGATACTTGAGGTCTCTCTGCTTTCCACCATGCATCAACAAACTCTGTCTCTCTGTCTTCATCAAGACATTGATTAGGGTCATTACATCCATCAGGTAATACAAGTACTACAGCCTTCTCTCTAATTAGCCTACAAGCTTTCTTAGTGAGAGCTATACCAGCCTTGTCATTATCAAAGCAGAAGATAACCTTCTTGAACTTACGAATGTCCTTAAGATTATCCACTAACTCTTGAACACCAGACTCTCCCTTCATTACTGACCAGACATGAAACCATTGGTTCTCCCACTGAGTACCAGCTCTTGATTCATGTAGCATTTGTTGAGCTGCCATAGCATCACACTCACCACCAACAATAAGGAGGATATCCTTTCTTGCCTTAGATGCAGATACTTCCTTCATTGTGTTCTGACCAAAGAGCTTAGTCTTGCCCCAGACTCTTCCAAGTCTACCAGTCATAAAGTTCTTAGGTAAGTTACGACACTTAGCCCCTTGAAGTTTACTAGTACCATGTTCATAAGCTGGGTAGTAGTGTCTCGCTACCTTGCCTTTCTTATCTAGACCTACTCGGACATTATAGAGCTTAGCTATCTCACCCTTAATACCACGGCTAACTAAGTTCTTAGTAGGTAGGGATTTGAAGTGAGCTACTTCTAAGTCCCAATTGTTTTCCATCTCAAGACGTTCTTCTTCGAACATAACAGCATACTTGTCTTGCTCCTTCATACCACCTAGAGCTAACTGTCTTACGCCTTCATCTTTCAACTTACCTGCATCATATAGCTCACCGAACTCTTCTTGTGAGTACTTAATCATACCTGTAATGTCATCTTGAAATACGGTCTTCCCTTTCCCTGCCTTCTCGAAGTAAGGCTTGCCATCTGTGTGCCAGTGACCATGAGAACAATATCCGTTCCCATCTTTAAAGATTAATAGGTGTGACCCATCCTTATCATGACCATTCTTTCTACACTCTGGACATGCCTTGGATTTGCTGATACCCACGACTAGTCTTCAAAGTCTAAGGCAGCAGCTATTAGGTCAGCTATCTCTGTAGCTGTCTCCGTTACACGAATAGAAACCACATCTACTGAAAGATTAAGGTTCACATAAGTATGCCCTGTATCATCATCAGCAGGGTTAGAGTAAGCAATATCTTCACACTTGATTAGTACAGATGTAAGGATATCTTCAGAAGTAGATTTATCAATCTTAGTTTGTGTTAGTACTATGTGGCTCATTGTTGAATCCTATTTTAATTATATTTGATGGTTGTTTAGAAGGCTGAGCAATAGGCACAGGCTCTAAGGAAGATGGCGGTATGGTTTTATATATATAAGGGATAGCTTCTAAGATAGCTGTAATAGTATCTAGTCTGCACTCTTTCTTATTATTAGCATTAACTATACGCCAAGGGCTGAACTTAAAATTAGACTCCTTGAACATCCTGTCTTTAGCTGCCGTATAATCCTCAAAGCGAGTACGGCTAGCTAAGTCCATAGGTGAAAGTTTCCACCTCTTGTAATCATTCCTTAATCTTGCTTTGAATCTAAGCTCTTGAGTCGCCTGAGTTATACTAAGCCAGAACTTAATAACTATAACTCCTGCATCAGTAAGCTTCTTCTCAAACTTCTTAGCATCCTTATAGAACTTAGTTATCTCTTCTTCTGTAGCAAAGTCCATAACTGATTCAACACCAGCTCTTGTATACCAGCTACGGTCAAATATGACTAGCTCACCTTCTACAGGTAACTCTCTTCTCCAACGAGTGAAGTACTTCTTCTTCTCCTCTTCTTGAGTAGGCTTGCCTTTAGCTACTACTCGATAATGGTTAGGGTTAAGACGTTCAATAATACGTTTAATAGTAGAGCCTTTACTTGCTGCATCTCTGCCTTCAAATAAAATGACTACTCTCTTCTTCTCCCGTATTACCCATTGTTGTAACTGAACAAGCTCACGCTGTAAATGCATAAGCTCCTTCTTATAGGTTTTAGTTTTCATAGGTTCACCTTACTTTATTTTTAGGTGACTTTTTATCAATGAAGTATTAAAAGAGTCAGTCAAGAAGATGCACTTACCAAAATCCCTATGAGACTCATCCGTCACATCCAAATAGATTACTGCATCTTTCTTTATATCACGCTCATATACTCTTCGATACTCATTAGCTGCTTCTAATAGATTAAGTGCAGCATTAAGCATAGGTCTTGTCATCACTACTGTTTTCATAATATGTACCTATTGTTTGATTTATTAAAGTCATTCATAAAAGCAACTGGGTAGCTACTTCTAGTATAACTCTACTAGTTATGTTTATTGTAAGAGAAGTAATGCTTACTATAAGCTTTCCTATCTCGGATACAAGTCAGGATAGTTCCTAAGTGAAGACCCATGAACTGCATCTCCTGCAAGCTCTTAATCTTAACAGTACGAATAAGATTGCTATTAAATACGTAGATAGGAAAGCGAACCTCACCTTTAACATACTTACGGTCTAATATCTTAGACTGCTTCTTAGTCTTCTTTCCACTTCCTTTTGATTTTACCTTTGACTTGACCTTTGCCTCTTTCATAGCTTTCTTTTTCAGCTTTAGTCTTTCCTTCTTTTTTATTACCTTTAGCTCTTTCTTCTTTTGTTTGCACATTTCTGTCACCTGAAAGTTGGTACATGGTATAGCTATCTAATATGGAATCAGCAGCATCTATAATATCTTGCTCAGTAAAGCCAAGCTTAATAATGTTCTTCGCTATCTTTCGCTTCTTCTTCTGAGTCAAGAGCTTCATCTAAGGCTTTCCTTAAGTTACTAATAGTTTTGTTTTGATACTTGACATGATTAGTGATGACTCTAGCTTCCGTCAGTATCCCCTGTCTGAGATTCTCTAGCTGACTATTCTCTGTTCTCAATTCTTCAATAGTCTTCTCATCAGCTTTCATTAGTGAATGTGCCTCAGCTAACTTATATAACAAGTACACAGCTATGCCAGCTAATATCACCACAGGTATTAATTTAATTGTTTCATCCATAATGGACTCCTAATATTGATTGAGTTTTATCTTCTATACGCAGTTCTAAGACACACAGAGCAACTTTAACCCTTTAATGATGCCATTGGAGACCCCATATAAGAAAAGCCCCTACAATTGCTTGTAAGGGCTTCTTAGTGGTCTATTATATTAGGCTATGGTCTGTCATAGCCATTGAGTACATATACTCTTTGGTATGCAGCATCCCATCTTATGCTCATCAAAGGTCTTCTACAATAAGTTCTATGTTTCTTACTCACTCTCCAATAGTCATCTTTAAAGTATATATGTGGTTTCCCTTTCTTAACTGAAGACATACTTGCTCCTTAATATTTCATCTAAGTCTAAGTCACCCATTGCTGGAATCTCTTTCTCTAACTTTAGGTTAATGTCGTTACGGTCTTCACATTCATATAAGAACTCACGAAGTCTGTCTTCTTGGTACATGTCTCTCATAGACTTCCTTAAACCTATTTGCATGTGACCCGTCTTACAACCATGAACACCATAGTCATCATGTACTACCCAGAAGTCTTTGATACCTGCATCTACTCCTTCACAGATACTCATAACTAAATGGCTAGCATCATTCCCATGAATAAAGTTAGGAGCTGCTCCAGACTGTTGCTTCCTTGTATCTAGCTCATCTGAATTCTCATAAACCTTAAACTGTATTCTACCAAAGAGACAAGTGTTAACTGTATGCTCAGTGGTCTTGAATACTTCTTGCTTAATGATGAACCCAGTTGGTGTAGTCCAGATAAGAGGGAAGCCCTTCTTGCTAACATCTCTCGCTACTCTTCTGATGAACGCCATACCTTCTCTAGCTGCTACTACTACCTTACCAATAGAGTCCCAGACTATTGTAGACATAAAGCCTTCAGCTTCCCATCTTCTATCTCCAAAGGTATGGACTATCACACTAGCTCGCTCTTCGGCTTTAGCTTTCCCATTTTCTTTCTTCTGACAGTCATCAATATAGATACCTACTGCATCTCTACAGGTAAGTCTACTACTACCATAAGGTAGAGTCATTACTGGCTTCTTACAAAGGTTTCTATCAAAGCCCATAGCAAGCCACTGTATAGCAAATTCTACTTGGTCTTCCCAGAGTATATCTGCTTCAGCTTGTGCAACCATATCCTCATGCACAGGCTTGTCATGCTCACCCTTAGCAACTATCTCAATAGTCTTTCTTACCTCATCACAAACATCGTTGTAAATGTCTTGAGGAGTATCACTATCAATAAGGTTAACAGCTCTACCACCTACCTCATCTCTAAGCATTGCTGAATAATGTTGAATACCTGAGCAACTACCATCTTGGGCACAAGCTACAAATGATTCAAAGTCCTTAGACTCCCCACCGTCTTCTATATGGTTAAGATAGTCTGAATACTCCATACACCAAGCTAGGAATTGCCAAGGCTTATCCGCTCCAATCCAATCCTTATTTACAATTGGTTCATTAGCTACATTATGAACTAAAGTCTTAAACTCTTCAGTCTCAACATTTGCTATACGGTCATCAAAAGGGAGCTTGTCCCAACCAAACAAATTAGCTCCATGTATCTTAAGCCAATAGTGTCCGTTCTTACCTAGCTTCTTAGTTCTAGCAAACCTAAGTAAACCCTTTTGTAAATCTCTGCCTTGAGGGCTAAGACCTGAAGCTCTAGCGTAAACTCTTCCCCTGAAGTCTAAAGAGTAAACAAAGTACATTTGCTCATACTGTGAATAGTTCATAGCTAGTTTCATTGTTCTGGATAGGTCGATAACATTAGATACTCGGCTACGTTCTGAATCATGCCATTCTCTTTTATCTCTCTTCCAAGTAATGAAGCTGTCATACTCTTGTCTAGTTACTGCATCTTTCAGGTCATCACCTTTAAGCTCTTCTAACTCTACTCTACCTTCAAAAGGATTGTTCGGCATAGCGCTCACTTCTGAACTAGGTACACCTAACTCAAGTCCTCGCTCGACTACTTCCTGAAGGACTGAGAGAATCTCCTCGTTAACTTTCCACTTAGTATTCTGAAGAGCATTAACAGCCTTATAGACTTTAGGCATTTGACCTATTGTCATTTGAGCTGCAATGCTTTTATCTTTAGTTTTAATTAGTGGATTACGAATAGCTATCTTAGCTGTATGGAAGCCACCCTTACTAGGGCTTATCCAATCTCTAGGAGGTATAATACAAGGAGCTACTTCAGGGTGAAAGGCTTCAGTGTTAGTGATAAACTTTCCTACCCATTCAGCGTACTTGCCAGTAATGCCGATAACCTTAGATGACTTGCGAATCTTACCTCTAGAGATATCTACCTCATCAAGAAAGAATAAAGGCTCATCATCTACAAAGATAACTCTACAAGCTAACTTACATAGTGCGGAGCCTAGGTGTAACTTCTTAGCTTTAGTCCAAGAGTACCACCTATCTTTACCTACTTTCTTTTCAGCATTAACCCAGACATTACGCTTATGCTTATACTGTCGGCTAGCTGCTTGGTCAAGAGACTTCTTAATCTTAGCAATGTAAGCTCTAGTCTTAGGTGTCTTCTTAAGTTCAGAGAATCTTACTTGGTCTTCTATCTTGCCCGCTATATCTACACTAAGAACTTGTAGGCTAGTTGACTCATGGATAGCTATAGCATTAAAGATTTGACGTATAGTTATGAACGCTGCCTCTCTAGCATCAATGCTACCCATGTAAAATAGAATGTCTGAAGTCTTACCCGACTTACCTTCAAACTCTTCTATATAAGCTTCTATGGCTTGGCTAAGTGGCTCTATGAAATGCTTAGTTAGTTTGACATTCCAGTCAGTACTAGCAGCTTCACCAGAGTCTATAGCTTTCTGTTGTAATGCATTCCAGCGACTGACACCACCGTCATACATTTGTTGTTCTAGTTTGATTTGTTGTTCTATGAGTTTTGACATATTATTCACCATCCCAATCCATGTCTAATTCTTGCTGGTCTAGATAATCATTCATAGCATTAGTATCTTCAATGATATCTTGCTCATCGAATAAATCCCATTGAGGCTGACTTATCTCACCTATGTTGATTAAGTGTTCTTCGCTATCTGTACTATAAATTATATAACTCATATTAACCCCAGATTAAAAAGGAGACAGCACCTAACAATATTAAACCAAAGGATATGCTCAAGTGCCAGTTTTCTATCTTGTCTTCAAATTTAATTAAACTCTTATCTATTGCATCCTCCCCTAGCTCAGTCATAGGTGGGTTGGCAATAGCGCCTACCTTGATAACTGGGTCAGAAGGTACTTCGCTTTGTGCTATACCGCACCAATCATCTATGCATACTTCCATTTCACCTAATCTGATAGCAGGGTTAGAGACTGACATAATAAAAGCTAGCTCCTTCTTTATGAACTCAGCATCAGAGGCAGCAGGAGCCAATTGTAGAGACTCTAAGCACTCCGTAAGGTAATCATCTAAGTCACCGTGGAAGTACGTGCTGTCGTTGTTCTTAAGAGCTGCTATCGCTCTTTTAGTTCTGTCTGTAGTAATCATTATGTTGTTACCTTTTAGTTTGATTGAGTCTAATATACTAGACTGTAATTAATACTTCAAAACCTACTCAATGAATAAGTTTTAATTTAGTAATTACTTCTTAAGGAAAGTGGAACTGACCTTGTGGTCTCTCTTCTGTTTTATCAGCAAGGCTTAGCTTGAGCTTAAGAGTCTTATTCTCTTTCATTAGCTCATGCAATCTAGCTTCTAACTCTTGGGCTTTAGCCATTGCTTTAGCTTTAGACACTACACCATTAACTTGTCTTATGTAGTAGCAAAGAGATAGTGAGTTCTTAGTATTATCGAATGTCATGTTATTACCTTATTGATTTATGATGCAAGAAAAGCAGGGACATTATATCCCTGCTAATTGGTTGGTGTACTAAGCTTTCATTGCTTCTTGAGCTTCTTTCACAAGTGCCATGATATCAGCGCTAGGTGTATCTGACTTAGAACCATAGATTTTATCAAGAGCTACTACAGCTTGATTGATTTGTCTAGCTGCTGCACCTTCTTTGATACCTAGCTGTACATGTGGAGCTTGCTTGCTCATACGGCTAGCAACTGCCTTGTGACCTGTCGCCATAGCTTCAGCAACTGCTTTCTCTACTGCTTCAGCAATAGCCGCATCATTATTATCCGAGCCACCTTTGCTAGCTTTCTTAAGAGCCTTTTCACTTGCTGCCAACTTCTCTTCTAGCTCAGTAATGCGGTCTTCTAATGAGTTGATGAACTTGTCATCTTTTTCACGCTGTTTAGCACTTGAGCTTTCACCGTCACCACCTTCGCCACCTTCGCCATCACTGCCAGACTTATCTTCTAACTGTGGGCTATGTAACTCACGGTAAGCCTTTAGCCATTTGTTGTCGATGTCTGCACCACCTGCAAGAGCTTCTTTAGCTGCTTCTAGCATGTCAGCATCACGGGTAAGTGTTATTAAGATAGTAGGTTTCAAACCATTAAGGGTTTCATCGTCTGCAAATACATCATGAATCTTAACTAAGTTATGAGCCTGAGCTTTCTTATAACCAAACTCTTCTTCAGCCCATACTAACCAAGCTTTGCCATCTACGTCACCTTTACCATTAGGAAAGTAGAACTTAGCATCAGCCAGTAAGCCACCTATCTCAGTGCTAGACTTAATACCTGCTAGCTCTTTGCTAACAATAGCCTTACTGATAGCTGCCTTAGACTTAGAAGGCTTTGAGAACTTCTCGTTGAATGCTTCAGTGATAGCATTTAGCTTAGCAGCCTTGGCTTCTTTAGCTGTAGGCTTGATGGTTTCAGTTTCTTCTACTGGTGTTTCTTCTACTTTAGCTTTATTTGCTTTAGCTGCTTTCTTACTTGATTTGTTCTTAGCCATGTCTATTCTCGCTTCTTATAAGTTATAGGGTTATGAATGAATGCCATTCTTATAGCTACTTGCACTAGCTAGATAGAATAATACTCGGTCTATTATGTTAGACTGCTGTTGGTTGTTATTCGTTTGTTATTCAATTAGGGTTTATCTTCTATACAGAGTTCTAACTATTGAGCTTCTCCAATGCTACCAGTATTAAGAACTCTTGAAGGGTATACAGTGAGCCGTAGTATAAGAACATTAGTATACCGCCTCTTCATACTCTTCATAAGTTGCATATCCTTCTATCTCGTAAAACTCTAAAGCTCTCGCTGTCACTTCACCACTTTGGAAACACCACTCTAGTTTTATCTGTGCCCCTTCCATTACGTCACAATATTCTAATGCATTGTCAAAAGCCTCTGCTATCTTCCAAAACATACTGTTAGCATAAACCTCGCAGCCCTTGAAGCGTTCTTCTGCTTTCTCATACCCTTGGCACATTAAATGGAAAGCGCAGTCTAGATAATGCGCTAGTCTCTCCTTACAGTATTCCCCCATTAGCTCTTTTTTAATCTGTGGCTCAACTAGGTCAATGAGTTCTAACGCTGTCTCTGCTATATCATAATCACCACACATCTCCTCATCAATGCGAGCGCTGCCCCTAGTCACCTTAATACTTTCATTGCGACAATAGATAACACCCATGTCAACTAACTCAGCGCTAAGGTGTTCAAGTGGGCTATGTATTGTTGGCTTTCTTGTTATGTCAGCATGTTGACCTCTTACAAACCAGACACCACCTAGAGCTAGTAATTCATCTGATATGGTTCCAATAGATTCCAAGCCGTTTAAGTGTTCAAGTATGTCATGTGCAATCAAGTTGCCTTCAAGGGCTACCATCGGGCTGTCTATTGTTGGTACACCTTCTGCTTTAAATCCTACTTCACCAGTTGTGTTATCGAGTACAGCAGTAAGTATATTTGATTGTTTGATTAAATTAGTATTCATGTTATGCCCTTGTGCGCTCTGTGCGCTATTGTGTTTGATTGTTGAAGTAAGAACACTTCATAGTAGCACTTAACATCTAAGTGCTATTAGAATGGCTCTAAGCAATCCCATTAATGAAGTCTTGAGAACTAACAACCTTAGCTTTAAGATAGCCATGCTTCTTATACAAGACTCTTGTTCTTCTTAAGCCTAGCTTGCTACTTCTAGCTGCTGACTTAAAGCTTGCCCCGTAAGGCATTATCATCATTACGTGTTTTACTTTCTTATTCATTCTTTCAAATGTTATCATAATGTTCTCTTTGTTTAAGTTGTTGTACTTGGTTGATGCAGTGAAGTATAAACAGTTCTTAAAGATAAGCAAGGCTTTAAGCTCACAAAGTTTAAATAAAGTCTTCCTGTGCTTCACTCTGGTCTAACATCTTAGACTGTATGATTCTTTGATTGTCTTATTGTATATACCCTGTAACTAACTTACATAGTTATTATATAGTTAATATAACAGGTATCATATAGTTAGTAGAGTAAGCCTATATAAGCCTATATAAGCCTTTAGGAGGCGTTCTATAGGTAGTTTAAGCACACAATGCCCAGTGTCAGCTTAAGGTCTAGTATATTAGACTAACTTGTCTCTCTTTATTGGTCTCTTGTCCTCCTGTGCTTCAATCTACACTAACCTAGTAAACAGATAGATACACTTATCATTACTCTTGTCATGCTAATACATTGTGTGCTTCAGTCTGCTAGCTAGTTTGTGTGCTGTCTACGCTCTGAGGTAGAGCATATGGTTGTGTTTATCTTCTTAATGATATGTTACTAGCTTATCTCTTACACCTAGCTAACCCCCTTGTAGCTTACAACATACTATACCCATGTTAGCCAGTGCTAGCCTACTAGCTTACTAATGCCTTGCTCTGCCTATGGTCATGCTTAGCTTAAGCCAGTACATAAACACTCGTAAGTTGTTGATTAGTCTGTGTAATAGAAAGAGACAGATACCCTCAAAGGCTCACACAGTCCTGCATATGATTAAGCTTAAGCTCACACAGTTCTTTCATTGTCTTCTAAGCCTACCCCATACGGGGGAATAGCAGCACAGGCTGAGCCGCAAATACTACCGAACAACTCCACATCATTTTTAAGAAACCTTAAGCTGAGCAGGTTATTACTTAATTTATATCGTAACCTTATAAGCCTATGCCTTAAGCTAAGCTCTCTAATCACCTAAGCTGAGGAAGAACTCTCTGAGCCCAGTCTAACATACTAGACTCTCTCTTAGACTGCTATCATTACATCCCAGTTATTACTCTTAATAATATAAAAGCTACTCTACTCTTTACCTGAATCCCTCTAGTCCCTAGAAGCTAGTTGCTGTCCTCTTCATTAATTTCGGTAAAGATAACACCTAACTTAATAGACTTATCTCTTAATAGAGTAGCTCTCTTGCATCCCTGCTGATAACAGCTTAGCTCTCTGCAACTCACTAAACTAGAACTATTAGTCCTATCAGAAGCCCTTAGAAGCATACTAAGCATACTTTGTGTTTATCTATAGGCATACTTAGTCTCGGAAAAAATAGCCCATAGGATTGATTCCTATAGGCTTTCAGCTCAGTTGTTACTACAGCTCAGCGTACTCTTGCTCCGTGTAGTAGGTTGCTTTAAAGATATCAGGCTTACAAGGATATAGCTCACCCTTAACACCTTTGATAATATAGTCATCAACAGAGGCTTTCATGTCACCTTCTAACGTCGATATGACTAACCCGTTCTCAGCTACGTAGTTAGTGTATCCTGCCCAAGCTCCCTTAGCTGCATCACAAGTAAGGTCAGGCTTTTCACTCTCTATGAAGGTAACTACCTCAATCAAGTTCTTACCTGTCCATTGTATCGCTTCTATAGCTACTGGCTTCTTAATAAATTTAGGCATTACAGTTCCTTCTCTTCTAAGCTAACACGCTGAGTTAGAATGTCACTATAGTTACGCATAGCCTCTAGCTGACGCTCCATCAGACCTTTCTTCTCAGCAGACAGAGCCTTACCAGCAGGAGAGACTAGGTAGCCTTGGTACGCATAGGTCTTCTTTCTCAGTGCTTTACCTTCAGCTAGCATATCTTGCAGGTACTGTGGGTAACTACTTATATCTTTCTTATCTTTCTTAATCTCTTTCTTAGCCATGACTATTATCCTTCAGTTTAATTATATTATTTTCTTCTTGTACCTTCTTCTTAAGAACCTGACAGTATGCTAGTACACACTTATGTAAGCTCTCAAGCAGAATGAATTCCTCATCTGTAATATCTATTATTGCATCTGAGTCTAGGTACTCCTCTAATAGCTTAGCTCGATTAGAGAAGTCTATTAATCTTTCTGTGTTCATATTGAGTCCTTGATTTATTATCTCTATGGGAAGTCATAAGAAAAAAGCAGGTACTCAGTTAAGAGTTTGCAGTCTAATATCTTAGACTACCCTGCACAGCTCATGGCTAAGCTTAAAGTTAACTTCTACGTTGTAGCCCCAGATTAGCATCTAGTATACTAATCGTAGCTGCCTTCTCCGAGCAACCCCAGAGAGCAAGCTTATCACCCACTTCCAGCGTCACATTCCCACCACCAGAGATATTAACTCTGTCATTGGAAGAGACAACTCTAGCACCTGTTACACGCTGAGAGTAATGTATAAACCCAGACCGCTCTATACCAAAGATAAAACCTACGTTATTATTGTTAGTGCTGCTGCTCACCTCTAAGTAAGCATGAGGAGTATTATAGGAACCTGCTCCTGCCGAGCCTATAAGAAATTCTCCAGAGACTACACTTACCTCCCCACTTGAGTCTATCTCTGCCATCCCAGTTATTTTAAGGTAGCCATTATAAGAGCCACCTGTAACAGGCTGAGGAGTCGTAGGTGGGGTTAATAAGTCATCCCCTCCATTACCTAGGAACACAACATCAATTGAGCCTGAAGTATTAGGGATACCTGTCCCATCCGCTACTGTATTACCAAAAGAACCAAAGTCATTAAGAGGAGCTATCAGCGCCTGTAACTGCGTTAAGGTCATCTTCTTGCTAGTCCCTGCTGCGTTTCCCGAAGTATCACTCACATCTACCAAGTGCAATACATCAGTTAGCGAAGGTGTGCCTACTGGGTCTTTGTCTGTTAATAGAGGCATAAGCCCTCCTTAGTTAAAATCATAATTGCCTCCATCTTGGAAATAATAGTTATCTCCATTTTGAAAGAAGTAGTTAGCTACTAGCTCATCAGAGAGAACTAAGCTATCTACTGTAAGTACTCCGCTACCTGTGAAGTCCATATCATTAATAGGAGCAGGTATAGGTGCCCATGAACTACCTGCTACTACTGTGAATGGCTCCCCATTAGAGAGTGTTACTGTTACGTCTGTTATTGCCAATACGGATAAGTACCGTCTGTCCTTATCTCTTCCTAGGTTGATAAGGGCAACAGCTCTCATATTGGCGGCTGTTACAATTGTACTCATGGTTACTCCTCCCCGGATTGCTCCCAGTTAGTATCAATATACGCTAAGGCTTGCTCATGGGTTAAGCATTTACAGTTATCGTGAGTACTACAACTTAACACTACTTCGGTTTTCTCTGTGTTAACTCTAGCGTGCGGGTGTGACGTTGAATAGCTAGAGCTTAAATACTCATTGTAAGGTATGAATTTATACATTATAGATTACCCCACCTTGCTTCATTGAAGTTCACAGCTATCCCACCTGTAGCGATTGTCGGGTTTGCTGCGAAGCCATCATCAACAGGCATGAATAAACCTCCCGATACTGCGGTTATTAATATGTCAAACATTATCCCATTCATGTGACCAGTACTCATTGAGTCTCTAACGAATAACTTAGATATAATAACAGAGGTCATAAATGTAACTTCAATATCTCTTATCACACCATCTGCGATTGTGAATGCTTGACCGTTTGTAACTGTTACGTTGTCAACGGTTACTGTGACATCGTTAAATTGCCAGTTACCAGAAGCGTTAATGAGTAAAAATTGATTACCCCCACTGTCACGGGTATCAATAAAGTAATCATCAGATGGCATTACTGATGACTTATACTTAAAGCTTAATGTATCTGAAGCAACCATGCTGACAGGAGACACTAGTGAGATAGAGTCATCTATACCATCAGAGTCGTAAACTACCCTACTCGCAAATTGAGAAGGGGTGAACCCGCCTACGAATCCCCCTACAAAACCAAAATCATTATTCATAATCGGCTACCCCAGTATTAAAGTACCAGACCCTACAAAGACAATATCATTTATAGGTGCAGGGATAGGAGACCATATACCGCCTACAGGTAGTACGAATGGCTCACCTCCTGAGATTGTGACAGTTACCTCAGTAGAAGCTATCACTGCTAAGTATCTCCTATCTTTGTCGAAGGCTATAGTAGCTAATGCAGTAGATACCATATTACATTGAGTAAAACTTGTACTCATATTCTTCTCCTAATTAGTCCTCAGACTCACAAGGGTCAACACCCCAGCGAGGGTCTGAGTCTGGTGTGGTTGTTAAAGCAAAGTTACGAATAGGAGGAGCTAAATGCTTATCCCCACTGTTCGTAACCTGTATATTACTATTGCCTAAAATGTGGCTGTCCGTTCGTCTAAGGAACTCGCCACCACATGCTATAGGTTTAGTATCAGTAATGTTAGTCATAAACTAACTCCTAATAACTACGCAGGTACTACGTCTGCAATGAAGCCACCTAAGTCTACCCAAGTTACTGCACCTGTATCAAAGATACCGTACATCAGTGAAAGGTTGTTACCACCTGCGTCACGAACTACAGAGGTCTCACCTAAGAAGACTAATGAATGCTCTTCTTCTGAATACAACTCAGTGAAGGATAGGTCTGCTAAGTCAGCAGAAGCAATCACAGGGAAGTCTCTTGAGTTAATAGCTGAGACATTAACAACAGTAGGCTTATAGTCTGCGTGCTCTGTAGAGGTTGCAGGGCGCACTGTACCTACAGGAGTAATCACAGTACCTTCAGCAAGAATCCAAGGGTCAGCAGGGAAGCCACCAGTTGCAATAGCATAAGTTAGTTCAGCACCAACATAGGTCAATACTACTGTACCTCTACGCTTACCAGTATCTTCATAGTAGTTAACGCTATTGCCGATATCTACTAAGTCTGCTTCCAGAACAATAGGGAAAGGAATACTAGCAATACCACAATCGTCATGGCTAGTCGTATTGAAGTCAGGCTTCAGGTCAGAACCTACACCTACAGTAGGCGCAGGGATAGTAGTATAAGCAGGAGTAATAGAAGCTACAGTAGCATCAGTTACATCCCATACATCTACAGGTCTGCCACCACGGGCAATGAGCATACGAGGTGCACCCGCACCATCAGCGTCAATAGCAATCTGGATACGACCTTTACGCTTGCCACCATCAGCACTACGTATATCTACGTTAACCTTATGACCAGCTTCAGGGAACTCAGCTAATGCATGAGAGCTACCTAATGCAGAGCTAGGTAGAATTGTCTTTACTGGGGTATTCTTTACATCGGATAAGTTAGCCATTACTTAGCTCCTTTCTTAGTAGTGGATTTAGCTTTAGCTTTAGGAGCCTTAGCAGCGAGTTCTTCTCTTAGCCCTTTAATAGTAGCAGCCATGTCTTCTACATCTTTGTCCAGAGTCTCAAGCTCACCTTCTTGCTCAACACTACGCTCTTGAGTAGAAGTAAGTAACACTTCAAGGCTCTTGTATTCTTCAGAGTCTTTAACGTCTACTGGCTCTACTGGCTCAACTGGGGCGGCTTTACTTTCAGGCTTGATACCTAACTCAGCATAGATAGCATCTGCTAATCCAGCCATAGCCAGTAAGTAGCCACCATTCTTCTTTGCGCCATGACTGTCATCTAATTCAACAGCTCTTGCACAGTTAGCTCTAATTGCACTAAGAGTTGTGTGTTTAGTGTAATCTCTAATATCCTTTCTCTCAAAAGGATTAATTGGTCTTTCGGCTAATGCCATTGTTATTCTCCAAGTGAATGTTTATATCTATAGGAAGCCCTAGCTCAGTCCAATATATTAGACTACCATTTCCTAGCTGAGAACTGGGAACCTAACGTATTACTTCCTGAACCGATAGCTACATCTTCTCTATAGTTCTGAGGGTTTCTTAATTGTTCTAACCATTGCTGCTGTTCCTTAGCTCTTCTTCTATCCATCTCAGTTTCATTATCAAAATCAAGTTGCATGGATACCTGAAAGATAGCTCCTTGTAGTGCATCTAGTCTATCATCATGAACTAGACACCCCTTCTCCCTTGTAATCATACTCATCTGGAATAAGCCTGAGTAAGTCTTCTGGAAGCTACTAGCATATTGCTCTACTGACTTAAGGTCTGAATCAATAGCATCAGGGTGAATGACAATCCTATGACTAGACAAGAACGGTTCAATAGTATCAATGATACGTATCTCTTTCTGACCAGTAGCCCAATGCTCTTCTAACCTCGCAGGATGTTCTTTCTGGAAGAGAGGAGATATCATTGACTTGAATGCACCATTACCAAAGTTCTGCTCAAACCAGACTTCTTTTATCTCGTACTTCTTAGCTATCTTAATCAGTGCCTTCATAGCAGCAGGTTCATAGCCCCCCTTCACACCACCTATCTTATGGATATAGATGTAAGAACCTAGGGTACGTATGATAGCGTAACCAGTCTCATCCCCATTCTTACCACCACCAGCAGGGTCAATATACATCAGGCTTCTTTCGAAGGGTCTTAGTTCGTACTGAGAGAGCATGGGTGCATAGAGCTTATCAGAGGTTTGATTACTGAATAACTTCTTATGTATTCTGCACCTGTCATCATTAGTCCAGATAGGTGATACAATACCTTGCTCATTATTGAAGGGGGCTACAATAAAGTCTTTAAGTTTAAGAGGATATCTGTCAGCATCAGCTAGCTTAGTGTTCAGCATGTACTGCAACTGGAACTTACTCTTACCTTGAGATACTTCCTTCTCTATTAGTAGAGCATCTGGGAACATCTGAGGGGTAGTAGGTTTACCTTGAAGTCCGTCAATACCGTAACCCGTTTGTAAACTAGGGTCTTTCTTAATCTTCTTCCTCAACATAGGCGCGAGGAACTTACCATAAGATTCCATCTGAGCTACGGTAGGGTATCTTGCTGTCCATACTCTTAGCTTGAATCCACGGCTAGGTAAATCATTATATATGGACTCGAAGAAGTGAGGAGTACCAAGATATATAATATCACCATTCTGACAGATAGATTCAAACTCTTTAGTTAAGTCTACTATAAGTTCCCTCATCGTAACTGTACGAGCATTCTTTGGACTTTCTATATCATCGGCTATCAACACATCCGCTCGGCTACCAGCACTGTGAGAATCGACTCCTAGGCACTTTATAGAAGGACTCATTACAGCCCCCTTAAATACCCAGTGAATATCATAGGCTTCTACTGAAGCTCTGTCCCCGTTATTAGTGTCAGGACGAAGGATATGCAGGATAGGTGTGTACTCTATAATTTGGATACACCAGTTAGCAATCTCTTTAGATAGCTTACCACCAGCAGAGAATATAAGTACCCTAGTTGAAGGGTCATGTATCAATCTGAATACTGCATAGATTGCACATAAGGTTGTCTTACCTAATCCACGGTTAGCCTGTATCATTCGTAAGCGCTGCCCAGTGAACAGGAACTTACACAAGTCTAATTGCGTCTCGGTAATATCAGGGTTCCCTTTTATCAACAACTTAATAATGTATGTTGAAAAAGCTATGAACCCTACTAATGTAAATGGGAATGCTTCTTGAAGTTTCTCTAGCTTCTTCCACATCTCTAATTGTTTCTTTGCACTTAAGTCTTTAGCCATGCTAACCTCAGTCTAATATAGTAGACCGTCCTTGGTCTCTTGTTATTTATTCGTCACCTACAGCTCTACAACTGTTACCTCGCTGCTTCTTACGAATAGCATCTAGCTCATCTATCTGCTCTTCAAGTTCATCAGTTGCATTATTACTGCCTACTATCTTGTTATATCGACACCAAGCAGCAGCAGCGTTCAAGTCAGGAGTGCTAATGTGCTTAGCATCCTTACTCTTCTTAGCCTTCTTTATCTGCTGGCCTATCTTCATCTTATAGCCGTCATTGACCATACGATGTACTGTACCTATGTCATCCTCAGCAGCAGCATTCTTATTCTGAATATCTTCAGCCATTCTGTTCTCCTATTTAAAAGGGTTATGACCTATTAACCAAGATAAGATTACACCTAAGAAAGCAAAGCCACTTAACCACTTCACGAACTTATGTAAGGTAACGAATAATGTGACGCCAGCTACTAACGGCTTTACAGCTTCCGTTAGGTCACATATCGCTTCCGTAGTCTTCTCTTGTGCTAGGTCTTGTTTCGTCTGACGCTCCATATAACTATGGTCGTCCATCCTATGCTCATCCAAATGCTTATCAAACCTCTTCCTGAGTTTCTTTATTTCATCACATGATTCAGGCATGTCAGTTCTTCTTATTGTTATGGCGCTTTCGGCACTCATCACGCTTTACTCTTAAAGAAAGGGAGGCCACCCCCGAGGTATAGCCCCACTGCGCTTGCTGTAGGTATCCAGACCATCTCAAGTTTTGCATACTCTATAAAGATTCTGAACAGCTCATATTCAGTATCTCCTGTTATGTATCCAACCCAGACTGCTACCATGCAGTTAATACCCCAGACCATCCAGTGTCTCATGATGATAGTCACCATGATTCTTTGGATAACCTTGAAAGGCTCCATAGCTTTGAATAGCTGCATCTTAAGTTTAACCTGTTCCTCTTTGGTTAAGTTAAGCTCATCTATCCAATTACCTACGCCTTTAACTGCACTCACTATCTCCTCTTTACCAAACCAACTGAAGAAGCTCATATCTAATAACTCCAAATGTGAGGACGAGGTCTTCTAGGCAACTCTGCCTCTAAGTCGTCCAAATGTATGAAGCGCTTATTACCTTTCTGTTTGACACCTATTCCAGTGAATCCAACATCAGTAGCGTAGCGCATTACTCTATAGGCAATCTTGTGACTCACTTCTAAGTCACCAGCCTGTCCTGTTTCATGAGTATCCGTCCATCCGTTCTTAGCATTATATGCCGCACAACGATAGCCAGAGGACATCAACAAACCAACACCTACTAATTTACGTAGACGATTAAATCTCATCTGAGTAATAGGGTTAAACTTATTGACTCCGCAACAGGGACAGGACAACTCAGCTACGGTGAAGTAATTAGTATTTGTCATTTTTACTCCTTAGACTATTAAGTCAGTCTTTACTAGGCAGAGCCTAACACCAGCTTCTCCCTCATCAAATGCACTATTAGGTCTTACTACTGTCCCGTAGTAGACTATAGCAATCAAATCTGTCGAGACCTCAACAGCCATCCCCTGCCCTCCATCAGTAGAGCTGATAGCATCAATCTGTACTTGTAGCCATGAGACTCCATCATCAGTTGACTTGTATGTGGCTACACCTGTGATATCCTCTAGCCCAACTATAGTACCATCTCCCATGCGACCAGAAGCCCCAACCCTATCACCTACTGTTACTAAAATATCCCCATTGCTTGACCTGATGCAATTAGGTTGTGTACCAGAAAATATAGTGGAGAGGACAGGCGAAGTCCATGTCTCTAAGTCAGAAGAGGTAGAGGTATAGATGTCGCTACCTGCGCCCTCATCTTCTCTTATCACAGCAACAAAGTCTCCCCCCGCTTCTTGATAGATGTCACACTCATTGAATCTGAGAGGAGTACCTGAGTCCTTAGCGATAGAGCCTTTAAATGTCCACGTTATTAAATCTGCGCTTTCAAAGACTGCTGTATTCCACCAAGTTCCAGCAGTGACTTTATAGGCTGTCCTGTACCACTTTCCATCAAAGAATCTAGGTGGCGCATTCCATATCGCATAATCACCGTTTAGCTCTGTATCTACTTGCCCAGATACTGTAAAGGTAGTATCCCCTGTCTGCGCTACTACTCCTGCTGTCTTTGTCACAATCCAGTGCTTGAATACAAATGTGTCCCCATTGAGCATTATGTCAGTCAGCAGGGAGAAGTCATACACTAATGTATCTGCTACAAAGAAGGTAGTGAGAGTCCAAGGGGTATCCTTAGCTAAGTCAACGATTAGTTTCCTAGCCATTATTTGTCGGTCACTCTGAGCATGCGCGTCCCCTTCTGAAAAGAGAACAACTAGATACCCATTAATAATCTGAGTAGTAGGGAAGGCTTGATAGAGATTGCTATCTCTTTTCACATCTTGATAGAACTCACGCAATCCACGATAAACGGGACTTCTTATATCTCTTGGTATCCAACGTCTAGTCCCGTCTTCAGCTACCGTTAATGTTTTCCCATTATTTGCTAAGAATGTAATAGCCATTATATAGTACTCCTTAATTCATATTGTGCCGAATAAGTATTCATGTTGTAGTCAAACCCATTCATAAAGTTGCAACTCATTAGTATAGTCCCTGATGCATTCATCTTACCATCATTATAGTCATATATAGGATTGCCTCCACCTGACCTTGAAAGTGTCAATGTGACACCGCTAGTAGGGTGAAATCCTGCAATAACTGTATCAGTAGCTAAGAACGCCAAACCAGTTGAGGCAACGATGTTCACTGTGGCAACACCTGCACCATTCTTTGCCGAGCCTCCAAAAGGCATAGTAATTATTTGGATATCTGACGTATCTGCTAGGCTTAAGGTATCGTACTCCATCTCTATGTCAACAGAGCATTGGTTGCCTACCCTTATACCTTTACCGTCCTTGAGTGTATAGTTAGCAGTTACCGCACCGAATACAGGTTCAAATACTACATTCTCATATGCATTAGCTTTCACTGAAGTTTCTAGTCTGAAGCCCCTAGTACTTATCTCACTGACTAGCGCAGTCAATTCTGTGCCTTGTGTCTCATTACTGAAAGTTGCGCCAAGTCCACCACCTGTCACTCTCCATATTGTAACCATAGGTGGGTAAAGCATGTCCTCTACCTCTGCGGCTAACACTGAATCCGTTAAGGAATCAAGACCAAGAGATACTGCTGTGAGCGCGCCTAATGTAGCTACGCTACGAGGAGCTACTGAATAAGCATAAGACTTCTTAATCCTTATTCTAGCTTTCCTTAGTGCTGTCTCAAAAGGTACAGGAGGTAGACTTAGGTAAGGTCTATTAGTTTTGGAGACTCCATCTAATTCAAACCATTCTTCACTAAGAGCAGTTCCTGTAGGCTCATAGATATAACAAAGAGCAATCTGAGTAGCTTCTTCAGGGATGGCAACAGTGGTATTGAATATCTGAAACTCTGTAGTACCACTTACAGGAGTCACATCCTGAAGTAACAGAGTAGTATGCGCCACAGGATACACACCATCAAAGGCTGTTATCTTCTGCAAGTCAGAGTAAGTTGTATATTGGACTCTAAGGGATACATTACCTGTCAGTCCATTACCTCTTATACTTGTCTTGAGGTATATAGTCTTACCCGCATATTCACTAGTAGCTCTTTGGTCAGAATTGCCTACTAGATACCAAGCATCAGTTTTTACATCACCAGTAAACCTCTGAAGACGAACAGCACCTTCTTGCTGTATAATTAGCACCTCTTTATCTGATGAGGCGGCTCTGGCAAAAGACCACCCGTCCATCACATCAGCTCTAGATGTGAAGTCATCGAAAGCTACACCTAGCTGCCACACATTAAAGGAGCCTTGCCAAAATAGATTACCATTCACTTCATCAGGAGGTATGCCATCAGTCCCTGAAGTCATGACTACTTCACCTTCAGTATTAAAGGTCATGTACTTATTTACTCGGTCAACAGGGATGATTAGATTATCCGTGTCTACTTCATCCAAGCTACCGACACGAAGACATCTGTCCACTCTAGATGACAACTCTGCTACAGCTAGTGGTAAGCTACCACTCCCACCTAGGAAGCCATCTAAAGCCTCATGCACTACATACAGAGATTGCAAGAAAGAGTTATTTAGAACAGCGCTTCTAAATACAGCATCTGTATTCACGTTTGCAAAGGTGGTATCTTTAGGCATGATACGTCTAATGATGATATTGCTAGTCTCATCAATAGGACTATCAATTATCGTAACCATAGTTACCGTATTCTCAGTAGGGAAAGAGAACTCTTCTATTATCTCAGTGAGTTCGTTATACGTTGCGCTAGCAGGGTCAGAGTCTCGGATAAAGATATGTATATCTGATTCTCTTAGATAAGCCTTTCCCTCTCCAACAAATGAGAAAGGGAAGGTCACAGCAATACCATTACCTGACTCTGTGCTTACTGAATAGAAGCCGTCCTCATTACGAGATAAGTCTCCATGCAGTAAGGAGTGTAAATCTACCATTGTATTTCCTTAGTCTAATATAATAGACTGTTAAAGGTTTTTAATATATTCACCGAACCCTATGGTATTAGCGAATGGTGTCACGTCTAGCACATCTTTCTTAAACTTCTTTAGCGCCTCATCAGTATCCTTGTCACCGAGAGGAGTCACAGAACCAATCAATCCAGTAGTTGAACTGATAGCTTGTAGCGCATCATTAGCCATGCCTAGTGTAGGCACAAAGGCATCTATGTTTGAGTTCATGTACCCGTATCTTGTTCCATCATAGAACTCTTTAGGCATCATGCCTGACAATACCATAGCATCAGATACTACACCTGCTGCTGCTAGTTGAGAGTGCTTATTGAACACGCCCCAAGCCATATTAACTCCGCTTGTTGTCTTCTCTAGGTAGTCATCTCTCTCATGCTCAGGCATCCCTAATGCTCTTAGGTTCATCTGCGCCATGTAAGCTGCACCAGCTAACCCAGTACCAAGCATAAACTTAGAAGGCATACTGGCTACATCACCACGTACATCAGCAATCAATTGTTTCTCTAAGGAGTTCAAAGAGAAAGTCCTGAACTGAGTAAGGAATCTGCCGAAGCTTCCTAACCATGCATTATTCATTTCGCCCACTCCACCCTTTAGCACACTTCTATTAAGTAAGCGTTGTAAGGTGACTTGAATGTCTCTCTCAATTGAGGGGACAGGCTTATCAA
>SPKZ01022984.1_pt1 | contig 45541 bp, 65 predicted proteins | sample 2456571 | NCBI WGS metagenome assembly SPKZ01 (sample SAMN11192286, study PRJNA482655) | marine metagenome | biome: ENVO:00000447; feature: ENVO:00000244|ENVO:00000211|ENVO:00000569|ENVO:00002023; material: ENVO:00002151; isolation source: ocean water from marine abyssalpelagic zone ...
GTCTTTCCTCACCGGGTTTAGTGTTGCTGATGTATGCTGACCATCGTTTGTTATTCATCTAAGCGCGCTCCAGTAGTTGTTTGACTGATACGTTGTCAAAAATTGTAACCCCTGTAGCCCCACTATCCCTTAGCGGGTAAAATTGAATAACCCCAGCTGGGGTATCTACTTTAACGCTCACTTCACCTAAAGAATATGTGGTGGCTGGGATAATAGTTGTCGCAGTAGTGGAATTGAATACACTATATTTCAACACCGCTTGAGTTGAAGATTTAGCGAGAAAATTAAACATATATATTCCTGATTTCTCAGTTATGCCGTACTTTGCGTTATGGTTGATATTCGTAGTCGTTACCTTAAACTCGCTATTAACTATCTGACCTGTTGCATTTCCGAATGTCCATTCACTAGGCAGCACAGGAGAGCTAAAGTTTCCATTAATAACCTGCTCAACCCCCAGATAATCCCCATTACTCTGTAACGTGAATAGATCTGATTCGGATATGTTTACTGCTGTGCCGTAGCCGTCTGCTTGTTTGACGGATATATCTGTTGCATTATCTCCCGGCTGTTTGAAATAAATCCTTATATGAGTTGCTGTTGCTGGTGGAGTAATAACGCCATTCGCACCCTCTACCGCACTAGGGTTTAGGGTGGCAGCACCATAGAAAACTGTAGCCCCTCCGTCATCAGTCCACTGCCATCTAGAACGAGTGGTTGTTCCGTTAGCTTCTACTAAATAGTCTTCTCCCCCTGTGACAGGAATAAAATCAGTTGTTAATGTGTCGGGTAAACTACCTAAATCAGTTGATCCCGATACAATAAAAGTATTTACCAGAACTGTGTGCGATATATTAGCACCCAACACCGCCAGACTATTCTTGACTATCGTAGTCTCGCCGAAGTTCTCGTTTAGAGGGTAGAAGCGGGATAGAGTTCCAGCGTCTGTTATTGATAGGTTGGCTATTATTCCGTTTAAAAAGTTTGCCAAAGAAAATCTACAGCCAACAAAGCTTATTCTCTTTGTGCCTTGATCTGATTCCGAAGCGGTTCTTGAAAACCTTATATCATGTATCTTATTATCTTGCGGCACTATATTTGTCTGTGCTCCGTCAACATACCAAGTACCATAAGCCCGTAAATCCAAAACACCTCCAACAGAGTAGTTTAAATCCATCCTATCTGTTGTTCCGTCCATTATTTTCTGGCCTAATGCCGTAGCGGTGGCCGCGAGTTTGAAGGTTATTTCAAAATGTCCTGTTAGAGCTACTTCAGGAATCGTATAGTGCATTGACCCGCTAGCTACTAGAGTGGTGAAGAACCTTGTTAAGCCCACAAGGCCAAACCCGCCCCCTAAGACTCTATGCCGCCCACCGAGTACGCGCATTAGCTTGGCGTCTTAGTGACGAACGCGGACAGGGTCTCGCTATCGGAGCGTGCGTATATGTCTGAGCCCTCAAAGCCGGTCCGGACTATAGAATCCGAAGCGCCTCTCGCTGAGTCTATGACAAAATAATTTTCCGACGCAGCCGACGGGACACCGCCGCCATCCGCTACAGTAACAATGCGCACCGGTGTAACGCCTATCGCTTGCGCGAGTAGTGACGCTTCGGCGGCGAGGAATAATAGCGTGTACGTCGCGCCCAGTTCTACCCTAAGACTATCAGCGGCCATGTTCTAAGCTCCATATAATTCTAGTAAACAAGTAACGATCCCGGCTGCTCGGTCCGGGTTAGATTCGGATACTTTAAATTTGTGCGGATTACCGTTGATGTCGTCGAATTCCACAATCCAGGGCTTGCTCGCGGCGTCTGCTATGCCGACGGGAACTCCTAAGCCTTTAGATGTTAGTAAAGAAATTCGAACGGCGATAGACGCTAATCTGCCGCTAACCGCTTCGCCCGTATCCGGGTCTATGACCTGTGATATATCATCGGAGAAACCGGTTAACGCCCCCACTGTTCCGGCGGGGTCCGTTATAGTGATCGGAAAGCCGAAACCGGTCGTCGCGTCTTCAAGTATGAGACCCAAGTCTGTTTCGGCTATTGATCGCAGGCCCATATTAAGCCTTTACCACGTGGCCGGATTTTAGGAACGCGTCGATAGCTTCCTGTCCGCCCGCTAGATCTGTGGCCGCAATAATGGAGCCCTCGTCCATAATACCGCGCTTAGTGGTTAACGCTTTGCCTCCCGCAACGGCATACGCCGCTTTGTCGGATCTGTCCTCGGCCGCTGGTGCTGGTGCGGGTGCGTCCGGCTCTTTGTCCATCGTAGCGACGTCCTGGGCGACTGTATCTTTTGCCGCGTCGACTTCAGCGTCTAGCCTCTCACCTTCCTCGGCGTCGGCCTTAAGACTTGCCAATAGCGTCGTTAGCTCCGCGTGATTTAGACCGTCCACCAGCGCGGTCTCGTCGAGTCTCGCGATTGTGCCCCTTAATTCTACTTTACTAGCCATCGTAATGACTCCCTATTTTTAGGGGCCCGAAGGCCCCGTATCATTAAAGCTGAGTATCTAAGCAGCCGTAAGTATCAATCGCCGTTGGGATCATCAGAGGACGAGCCCCTACGCCGCCGAATAGCTGTTCGCCGTCGTTAGACAGCCAAGCATTCGTAAACAAGTCCAGACCCCCCTCGGCGTTACTGATGCGCCCTGGTAGCTCTGGTAGCAACTGCGTAGCTTGTGCGCCGACTAGCGCACCAATGTTCGGAATAGCGCCGAACGTGGCGTCCATGCGCCCCGAGCTAGATCGTACAACGATCTTACCGGGATCAACGAACCGAGTTTTAACGCCGGTCTGTTGATGGTTATAGCGTCCGCCGTAAGTCCACACATCATAACGGTAGTTTCCGATTTCAACGATACCCCGGAAAGTCCCACCATTGCCGCGCATTTCCATAGGCGCGATAGTGCCTAAGTCAATACGGCGAATGTCGAATCGTGTCTGAACGGCAGAATCGGAGATAAAATTCTCGAATGCGGCCGTACCCATTATCAACTGGTCCGGATCGGTAAGGCCGTCGTCGCGAACCTGTTCCGCCAGTGCGTCGATGTCCGCTATCTTCTGCGCGCCCGTAGCAGTCGCCCAGGACGTGCCCGCTGTTGGGAAATGCGAGGACTTCGGCTTGTAGTCCAACGTGTACTTGGCTACGCCGTTCTCGTCCGCCAGCGTTACAATACCGGTCTGTAAAACCTGAGACGCTTGAAGCTCCATAGTCCGTCGTATTTTACGCTCGACTTTCACCATGCCGTTAAACATGCGCAGGGTGATATTCGCTCGGAAGTCCGGAGACTGGAACGGGTCTTGCCCAGGCATACGCTTGATTAAATCGAACGAATTTAGGGCGATAGCTTCCTTAAAAATAGGGGGCTTAAATCCCTTATTAGTAAATAAATCGGCGGAGTTCTGACGATAGCCGACACTTAAGTCATCAATGACGATGGCTATCTCTTCGTCACTACGGACGATATCGATTTCCACCTCTTCCGAGGTATGAAAGTTTTGCGCCGGGCTTTGGAAAAACCCCGACAGAAATAGCGTCGGTGCCGCCATCTGAAGGTAGGCGTCTATCATGCGCTTAGTAACTGAACCGCTCATATCATGCGCTCCTATTGGTTGTCAAGAATGTTTAATTCTTGAACGTCGATTGAGATAAGGGAGAAGTCGCGCAACTGGTCGATAACTGCCGCGTCTACATTGGATGCGTCGCCGTCCGCGTCGATAACTAAGCGCGGTGCACGTACTGAGCCAGAGACCATATCGCGTATCGCGACGTCGCCTGCGCCAGCAGAAACCACTTCATAGGTTAGAACCGCTTTAGGGATTCCGTTCTCGTTAGTCGCGCCGCCTTTAACGAACGGAACAAGCTTTAACGATACCGAGTCGCGCGCAAGGATAGTGCCTTCAAGCACGGTCACTGCACCGGCAAGGGTCAATAAATCATCGCGGAATTGGCCATCTTGAAGAATGACGGAGCCCAAATCCACATTGGTAATAGTTAGATTAGCCACAATTATACGCTCCCAAGGCCAAGTTTAGCTTCGACAATGTCCGCAACGCTGCTGGCTTGGTCGCCTGCGTCGTCTTGTGCGGTAGCATTATCACCTGCGTTTGCGCCTGCGTCGTCCGCCTGTCTAGCCGATACGTCGCTACGGTTCATTCCCGCAGTCATGTAAGTGGCTTGCAGTAACGACGTCATAGCGGACCCATCTTTGATAGCGGCGCTCGCGGTTTTCATATCCCCCGAATTCTCGCCCATCATTAGGTGCGCTTGTACGCGGTCGCGTTCTTCTGTAATACCCTGTGTCACCGCCGCCGCGAAAGTTTCGGGGTGCTGGGCCTTTAATTGTATTAGGTCCATTTTACTGGCCTCCGGTTTGTTCCCGCTGTTGGCGGTGGTTTTTTTGGTAGTTTTGACGACTTTCAGCGGTGTACCTGCTACGGCGTCAATCATACCGCGTTTTACTGCGTCGGCCGCTAGGACGGTGCCGCCCTGGCCAAAATCTTTGTTAACGGTCGCGGCGGTGGTGCCCCGACCTGTGGCTATGGCGTCCACAAATATGTCGTGTAGCGCGTCCAGTTCCTCGACCACCATCGCGACGCCTTCCTCTGTGGTAACGTCTGGGCGCTTCCTGGGGGCGTTTGTGCTGGTGATACTGACCTCTTTATCATCGACGAACATGTCGACCACTACGCCGACACTGCCGACGCGGGATGCGATACTCGATGCGATAACCTCGTCCGCCTGTGATGCCAACGCAAAAGCCGCAGACGCGCCAACGCCTCCGATAACTGCTTTTGTGGGCTTTGTCACCGACTGCATGGCCGCCAGGGCGTCGAAAAGCCCGTCAAAGCTTCCGCCTGGACTGTCAATTGCATAGGTTATGTTTGTAATATCTGGATTGGATTCGGCCGTAGCAATGGCGCTAACGATGTCCGGGTACGTGGTATTGCCACCGCCGAACAGCATCGCCATAAAACTGGGCTGCTTTGTGATAACGCCCGTGATTGCAATTTCTGCATTCTCTCCGGCTATCGTAAGGATGCGGTCGCCCGCAGCGCCGTCCAAACCGGACCGCGCCTCGAATTGTAGTTGTTGTTCTGCGGACGGGACGACGCCAGCTTTTTGAGCTTGTTGTATTGCGTCCCGAACGCTAGTTTCTAATAGCCACATATAAATAAGTCTCCTAGTGTTCGCATAGTAACCCGTATTGTCGGTGCCGTCAAAGCTAGCGCGCCTCTACAGAAAAAGAACTGTCTATCTCTGCGGTTACGTCGTTCGCTCCCGAACTCGCCACCATAATCTTTACGTAATCATTCTGGTGCAATATGACATTGTTCACAAAGTTGAACAGGGCTACGTTTCGACCGCCGATTAGGTTATTAACGACCCGCACTTTCGTCTTTTGGTCCTCAAATGAAGTCGTCGCCGATCTGAATACGACCACTTTAAGACTTACATCATCGTTAGCGGTTGATTCTATCACCTCGTCGATAATGACCTTATACTCTTCTGGGGACGTCCCCAAGTGCCTAAGCTGTCCGGGATCGGGCTGGTCAAAATGCTGTAAATCACTCGCCGTTTGAGTACCCGCCAAGTCTAAAAAGTCCCCTGCTGTGACCGCGCCGGTTAACGTCGTAACCTCTGCGGATATGGTTAACTCGCCGCCTTCGAACGTATTCGGCAGACCGTTGTTGTTAGTCCAATCCGACGCCAAGTCACTGGCGGATATATTGGGCGTAAGGTTAGGGTCGGACGCATCCGAGACAAAATCGCGGGTTACAGTACAGCCCTGCAATTGAAGAGTGGACGGATTGGCAAAGTTAGACGGTGCGAAGTCCACAAAGTTAGCTAACGACGGTAAGTCTAGGTTTTGATTCGATCTAAACCGGGACTGCATAACAAAGCCCGCGCCCGCTTTAAAGAGGGAGTAGTCCCCGTCCAGTAGTCCCCGAACGATCGACACGTCTATGAAATAACCGCCCGCCCAAGCGCCCGTGAGGGTCAACTCGGGCCTACCGCCGAACCGGCCGGTGCCCTCTTCAAGCCCCTGCCGGTATCCGTTTATTTCACCCAACGAACTACAATTATTATAGTTAATTCTCTGGAATTCGAAAGCGTGCGTACCGTTCGAGTCGGTAAGGTCGAACACTTGAGAGCTAGCCCCGGATATCTCGACGAAATAATCCATGCCGAGTATATTGCCGCTGCCGCCAACGGGGCTATTAAATAATGTGTAGTTATCGTCGGTGCATCTAAAGCCCGACACGTCGAAAGTAAACCCGCCGAAGCTGAGCCCGCCGACAGGTACGTCTATACTAATTCCCGAGCCCGAAAAGTCTATTATACCGTCCGGTACATAAAGCACGTCGCTGCGTAGCACCCCGGAGAGTTGTTTCGGTTCGCGGACCACGACGACTTTTTCATAAAAAGGACCGGACCTCGCGCTCCCGCCGCCACCCGCTCCGCCCGGATTGAATGGGGCAGATATGGCGGGCAATTTTATTTTACCGGCTTTCTGTTTCTTACCATCCAAAAATACAAAAAGCTCGTTATTATTTAGCTGTACGTCGGTGATACTGACGCCATTTTTGCCCGGTGCGCCACGCTTAGGCGCGGGTATCTGCTTCGCTACTTCCTGCGCCGTTGGGCTTACCCCATCTTTAGGCGTACGGATTAGCTTTGAAGCTTGCACCGCTATGGCCTGTGGATCCGGGCTTATTCCGTCTTTAGGGGGTGTTATGTTCGCGAGTACGACGTCTGCAATGTCCCGCACCGAAGGGGCCACGGCGTCGCGGCCGGGCTTGGGCTCTGGGATTAACCGCGCCGCTGCCTCCGCTACGACCCGAGGGTCTGGACTCTCGCCGTCTTTAGGTGTGGGGATGCGCTCCAAAACCACACGAATAATCTCGTTAGGGTCCGGGCTTACGCCGTCGACTCCGTCCTTAACTACTGCGCGGACTTTTTCGAGCCGCTGCACATCGCCTTTTAACGCGCTTAGGTCTTGGCGTAATAGGTTGAAAGCGTGAACTAATTTATTCAGCATTTACGATTCCCTTTTCCTCTAAATAATCGTCGAGCATTGCTTCCACACCCTCGTCGAGCACTGCCATTGCGCCTGCTGTCTCCGCTGTGCCGAACTCGGCTTCTAACTCTAAAAGCGGCCGCATAGCGTCTGCCTTAAGCTGATTTTCAACTTTAAGCCGTTTGATGTTTTTGCTAAATTTTGTTCCGGTCGTGTTGCGCGCCTCGCGGGCATTGGTGGACCATCCCTCGGCAACTAGCAACTTGGACCCTTTGGCCTGCTTAAGCGTGTCTGTACTGGGTTTAATCGACCCGTACCAGTCCATTGAAGTCCACGCTGCAAAGATATCGTATTCGCTCGGCGTTCTCCACGCCTGTAACAGCCCCGGCGCTGATATCTTCTGCAGCAATGTCTCGCTTAATAGCCATTCGATATAGATCGGCGTGCAGAAGTTCTCGCCCCAGTCGGACCATACTTTATTTAGATAAATCTTGAATTCATTGATGGCCGCTTGGCTCGCGCTGTAATTGCTTGAGAATGACAAGCGCAAAATCTCGGGCGGTATCTCATTGGCCCAGGCAACGGCCTGGATAATGGAATCCTCGAACTCTCCGAAGTTTACGTCCGTACCTTTGCCCTCGAAGCCCACAGGTTCCTCACCGTGCTGCAACTCCTCCATAACTAAGCCGGGGATCTGGTTGGCGATATTGAACGAGCGTTGCGCCCCATCGCTGTCGGTTGCGACTGCTTTATCGTTACGGACCGCGCCCCCCGTCATTGGTAACGTGCTCATTTTGTCTTGGTTTTTCTTGATGAACATGGCGAGGATTGAATTAATTGTGGCCTTACGTTGGGCTGAGTCCCGATAGCGGTCTATCTCTTTGAGGGACTGCATAACAATGGCAAGTATAGGCTGCCCGCGTATGTCGTCCATACGCTTGTCGGTGCCATAGACCAGCCAAGATATACGGCGGCCGGACTTCTCGCCCCTGGCGGGTAGTCGCTCGCTCGTGCCATCGTCCTGGCGCACCCAATGGGCCACTACGCGGCCCGATGCGTCCAACTCGACGCCGTGGCGTATGACATGGCCTTTACGAATGCTGCCCTGTCCGCCTAATGGGGTCTGTACCTTGTTGCCACTAATTAGCTGCACCATAGGCAATTTAGTTTGCTGGGACTGGCGTACCACGACGAGCACGTCGCCGCTGATCAGTGCCTCGGCTCGGGCCGCCCGTTGGATCGCTCCGAAAGTGGACGTCTTTTTCCAATCGCAAAGCGTTGGACCTTTAGCCCAAAGCCCGAAACGGTTCTCGACGGTCTCGGACCACTCGTTAAGGCTATCCTCTGCGACGCCGATAATCTCCTCGTCGGGGTTCGCCTCCGGCGCTAAGCCGGTGTTAATCTCGTTGGTTATGAGTCGACGAATAAGTCCGCGCGCGTATAAGTTCTCGTTGAATAGCTGAGCGGACCGGGCGCGTAACGTCCAGTAATCTATGTGCTGTATTTGGGTATCGCCGAAGCCGCCAAAGAATTTGCCGCCGTCGTATATGGAATTTTCCCACGGGGACTGTGAGGTCTGGCCTGCGTAAGCCTTTGGCGCTAGCCGGTCCACCGTAATGGCGGGCGTCGGGAGCGTATAGGTTCCGTCACGGGCGACCCGGACGCGTACTTTATCCGTTACCATGCTGGCACCACTGTGGTCGTACCGCTGCCATTAAGCCGCGCTTCGAGCGTGGCGCATCGGTTGTACAGGGAGGCCACTGTGTTATTTAAGGAGGTAAGATCGAGTTTAGTGACGACTTGGTCGGTTTGACCGGTGTTTAACTTGTAGGATTGCACGCCGCTCGCCAGGGCGAGGAGCGCGTCTTCGTAGGCGATGATTAACGCCCTCGTCGCAGTTATGCGGTCGATCAAAAATGATGCGTTCATCGGGTCCCCAGCTTATAGGCATATCAAAGGGGTAGCATACTATAAATTATTTGACGTGGGTAGTCCTAGCAATTCCTCGAATCGTGACATGTCACGTTTTAACATTATCGCCGCATTGCGCACTAACAATGTGATTACCTCCTCGTCCTGCTCGAATCCGCCGGCGGATTTAAGGAAGTCCACATCGGCGCACGTCCCCTTGTACATATCCATCGACAGCAACCGCCCGAACACTGCGTCGAGGTGCGCTTTCTGTGCGGCCCTGCTTTTTCGCTTCCGCGCTGCGTCACTCATTGCCATCTAATGCGCTCCATACTCCGCAATTGTTACACTTCAATACCAGCTTGCCCATGTTGTCGACTTGTTCCGTGTCGTAACTCTGGCACCGCTTGCACTGGCTGCTGTGCTGCTTGGCGATCGGTCGAGCGCCACGTCTGCGGCGCTCTTTGATTCCTAGAAAGCTCATGTTGCTAGCCCCAATCCCAAGACTTGCGGGGCGGGACAACTGATTCGTTCCCATCGTACTCCGCTATCTCATACTCCGCACCGTCGGGTATCTCCTCGATCTGCAAGTCCCCGCAGGAGCCGGACGCATCCGCGCCTAGGGCCTCAACAACTTCTACGAGCGCAGGATTTGCCCGGTCGTCGTCAAAAGAATACCCCGTTGCCGTGACCCCTTTGTTATCCGCTAGCCACTTGATCGCCTTGGCACTAAGTCCGAACCCGCCATAACATGCGTTATATACCACTTTCATGTTGTTTGCTCCCTTAGTTGATTTACCCATCTTATTCCTTAGTGACGGGCATGTCAACACCAAAGAGGGAATTATTTTCCGGTGCCTCGGCGTATTCCCAGAAGCGGTTCCAGTCGACAGTCTCAAGCTCGAAATGTTGAATGCAGATTAGCCAAGCGATTATCTCTACGGAGGCGTGGCCGTAGCCGAGTAGGTCCCACAGCTCGTTGCGCGCATTACCTGGGCGGTGCCAGAAATATGTTACGACCCCGTTCGGGTCTCGACGCTCGCGGCGGGTCTCGACGGTTAGCTCGCGGAGCTGCTTGTCGCTGATATCCACAGGTGCGTTAAAGTGATAGCGCTTTTGCTCGCCTGAGTCCTCTACCCACTCCCTACGCAGTACCGGGGCCATTCTATCCTTGTAGTGGTCCACGAGTATGCGGTAGCCGACCTGTCCGGCTTGCGTTGTGAACTCGGCGAACTCTTTGATCGTCTGGTTTTTGGCGGCTCTATCGCGCCCTAATATGGGGTAAACACCGGTAGCGTAGTCGGCACAGAATGTCGATACCGTATCATTCGCATAACCGGCGTCGACGAGCGTAACCATTATTCGATACTTTGCGCCATCGTCGGCGGTGTACTCGGTCTCTTCTATGAGTTCGCGAAGTCTACCCCATACCGGGGAGCTTATCTCGCTGCAGTCGTCCTCGTCCTTTTCCACCTCGAACCGCCAATAGTCTATGACATAGGTCCGGGCGTCGCGCGTCCAGCCCATTACCGAGACCGCTAAGTTATTTTTGTGCACGTCCACTAGGCATGTTAGGAATAGAATCCGCGAGCCGGAATACTGGGCGGCGTACACGTTGGGGATCTGCCCCAGGCGATAAACGGCGCGACGGTGGGCGGATACGCTGGTAAATCTTATCTTGGCGCCCATTACCTCGAACGGCTCCGCCAGGACGTTGTTATAAAATACTTGATACTTTGCGATGTCCTTAACTTTGTTCTCGACCGGGTCCCAGCACTTTAAAAAGTCCGACACTAAGCTGTACCAGGGGGCCATACCGATGGGGCTGTACATTGCGGGCAAATGGTACGATCTAATGCCCGGCTCGTCCGGTGTCGCTGTGGGCTTCCAGTACGCGCCGTGGTCGGCAGAGAATAGCCGTTCCTTATCGTGGTCGTGGTGTGGGTGGCCACACTTCTGGCAGCAGTACCGCACGGACTCTATGTCGAGCATCCCGTCGATAAACTCCCAGATAAACCCGCCTATGACGCCGGTATCTTTGTCGACCGTGTGCCATTTTAGATACTGCTCGTGGCCACACTTCAAACAGAGCACCATATACTTGCGCTGGTCTCCCCGCTTGTACGCCTTCTCGATCTTGGACGTACCCTTGATTAGTGGAGTGGATCCGCGAAATATTTTCCGCCGCTCCCAATAGCCCTTGCAACGGCCATCGCTTAGCAGGTCCGGGTCGCCATCTTTGCCAACGGTGTCTTGCCAGGCGTCTATCTCGTCTTTTAGCATTACACATATGGAGTATGACCGCATCTTGTCGGCGTTCTTGGCACCGAAGGGGACCAAGTACCCGCCGCCCTCAAACTGTAAGTGGTTTGCAGTCTTGCCGGTTTTGCGGCTGTTCCCCTCGTCACTGGACCGGATTATGTGGCCCATGTCGGAGTGGTTGAGCATTGGCAGAAAATTATTCTCGATACGTGCGGAGGCTAAATCCTTGTCCGCGGTCAAATACATAATCGGTAGCGTCTTGACATGGCCCATAAAATACAGCGCGCCCGATTCGAGTACGGTCGAGTAGGTTATCTGCACGCCCTTTTTCAAATTGACCTCGCGGACCGGGCTGTCGATGTCGAAGCAATCCACAATCTCGCGCATGAAAGGGTTAACAGCGTAGCGGATATAGCCAGGAATGGAGGTCACAGATTCAGGTAAATAGCGATTCTCTTCGTTGTACTGCGACGGCGATATGTGTATCACCTCGTCGGTCAAGCCTTCGACCTGCTCGACGAGCCAGTCCGCTCCGATAGTGGCAATGTTATGCATTTTTTAGGGCCCTCGCTACCTTGGCTTTTACCGGTCGGATGAAACTGGTCATTTGTTCGGCGACGAATTTCTCCACGTCCTCGACGGGGCGTCCGGCCTTTGACATCGCCACGGCTCGGCGTGCAATTGTCTTGGCTCCGTCCGTTAGTAATTTGATGTGCGCCGCGTCTATCGGCTCAATGATGCCCACACGTACTAGATCCCGGCTTACAAGCTCGCCACGGGTCTGGGCATTTTTTAGCCGCTTTTCGTTTATCGATTCGATCTTCTGCGTAGCGTTGAGCCAGTCGACGAAGCGGGTGTCCGTTCCGAATTTGTCTATCAATTCCGTTAAGGTCATATGTGCGAACGCTTGGATATTGGCCGGTATCTCGATTATGTCGTCTGGGGCGGATTGCTCGGCGGCTTTCTTTTTGGCGGCTGCAGCTTGGTGCCCACGAATGTGCGGGACCTTTTTCTCGGCTGGTGGCTTCGGGGCGGGCTTGTTCTTGTCGGGGATTAGTCCGCCATTGCGTAGCGCTGTTACTAATTTGGTCGCTCGGGCGTCTCCGATTTTAAATTCTCTACGCAGCCCCATTATTGAGTAGATACCCGAAGCGGCGCAGAAGTCCACAACCTCACTCCACAGCGGGTCTATCCCTGGCGCTAGCGGCTCAATCTGTTTTATTCCTTTTTCCTCTAAATACTTAACCGCCTCGGGGTGTGTTAGGTCGATTAACTTTCCGTGCGATGTTGTTTTTAAAATTGTCTTACATGCTTGCGTGACGGCGGCTGCAGAGACTCCAGCGCGGCGGGCGAATTCTGCCCGGCTTATTAATTTTTGGCCCATGGAGGGAGCTTAGCACTTTTTCAGGGGGGTTTGAAGCGGCCCTCCCCCCAAATTAATTCTGTGTCGATCGTTACTGATTGCCCTCGAACCGGGGGTCGGATTTAAAATGGCGGCTTCGTAGCGGCTTCTACAGTACCTAAATTGTTTTAAGATCAATGGGTTAGACGTAGCGGCTAGCGATCACTTGAACAACCCGGCCCGCCTCGCCTGGAACTGTAGAGCCTTGAGATAGCGGCGAGGGAGGGCCGCTTGGGCCACCTCGACGGCCGGTGCAAGCCACGGGTTGCGTGGAATGACGACGGTTCCCTTGCTCAAGTCCCACATTTTTACCAGCTTAGGCCGACGTTTCCCCCCTGTGACCTTGAATATCCCTGACCGCCTGCCAAGATCTAGGAATATAAACCTGTTACGTCCACCAGCCTGTGCGGCCTGTTGGATCAATACGACGTTGCGCTGCTTACGTGCCATGGAGTTGGCCCCTGTCTTACGCAGTTTAATACTGGATAGCCTGTTCGCCTTGCGCACTGTCTTGCGTCGTACGCGCGCCCCCTTCGATTCACCCGATGCCGCCGTCGTAGGTATGGGCACGCCGTGCTTCCCTTTCTTCACAACTACGGCCCCAAACTCCTGGTCTTCCATGTAGTCAGCTATAGAACCGGTCACTGAGGCCATCCTCCGCACGTTCAGGCCCTTTACTTTGTCAACTTGAACCGACCTACGTGTAAACGTGTTGCGCTCCACCATGCGTGATTTTATGAAGTCCCGCGCTACCTTCTGCGTATCGAATGCAGCCGAATCTAACGTGTTTTTCGCTGCGAACGGAAACGCCCTTGCTGCAAAGGTCTTTAGATCGCTTTCTAGCTGCTTGATCTGCTCGTCATTTATTTTCAACATGTAACGCCCTCCCAATGATGACCACATCTTACACCCGCAGCGTCCGTCTTGGCACCTTTACCCATAAGGCCGGAATCACCCAAAACATAAGAAGGGTAAAAATCGTCAATCTTTACGGTGCCTACAGTCCTTTTACCCCTATACCCTTTATTATCTATAGTCTGGTAGATATATATATATAATAGTAGTACTGTATATACCGCTAGCCGCTACGGGGCGGGGAACAGGCGACGAAAAAGCGCCCGACCGCCGCAATGGGGATTCGCGTGGGTATAGGGGTAAAAAAATACCCTCCGCCCTTAGTCTCCCAACGCCTCCGGAATACCCCAAAACGTTTTTTCAAAAATGGTAAAAACAGGGGTAATTTTAGCCGTAGCCGACAATCCCGCCTCGAAGCCGCCTCGAAGCCGACAATCCCGCCTCGAAGCCGCCTCGAAGCCGACAATTTGCCACAAACCGCTATCTATGCGATTATTCCCGCTTACTTATGAGGGAAAATCTAATGGAAGACACATATTCTGCCCACTATATCTGCCCTGATTGCAGGTCTTTTACACGTAGGCGCGTTCGTGACGATGCGTGCCTCAACTGTATACCTGTAATCGAAAACGACCCTGAAACGACGGCGCTAATGCTCGCATTTCCGTTTTTGATAATTAGTAGGCGCGCGGCTCGTCGATGCGGGCTAACGGTGTATCGAACCGGCAAAAAATGCAACAAGAAACATAAGAGTTTTAGGTTCGTAGGGGTCGGGGGTTGTGTAGCGTGCTGCTGGGAATACTCAACGCACGATTTCACCTAATATGCTTTCCACCCCCAAATAGGTTAGGATAGCCTCCAGCGCACTATCGCGCTGTCCAATTGGAGCAATACAAATGAAAAAATTTAAATTAATCGGTATGGCAATCTTGGCCATGTCTTTTGCTAGTTCTGCTATGGCGTACAAAATCGAAAATAAAGCAGGGTCCGGCGTATCGACCCATCTAAGCGTTAGCTCTTACACCGTGACAGGCCATAAAGTGACCGTCACAGACTCGCAGCGCGACGTGCTAGATTACACTGATGGCCTCTTAACTGTCGGCGAGATCGTCGAGCATTCAGTTGTAGACGTCAATCTCAACCAAGGCGGATCTGGCGTCGGTGTAGGCGGCAGTGCCTCCTCTTATTCAAGCCTAGCGCATGGCGCGCATAAGGTGACTGTATCGGCTGCGGGTGGTGGTTCTATTATGAACAGCGTGGACTGGGACAACTCCACAATCCTCGAAACCGGCACTAAGACCACTGATGTGGATTTATTCGACCTGGGCGGCTGGTTTCCTAACCACGTAGGCTCCGAAACTGAAACGGTCTATAAGAACATTTTGGTGACGTTGGCGAATGTCGATTACACCAATACCGCAAGCGGTTGGCAGTCAAACGCGATTGAATTCGAATAATTAAAAGTCGGTCCGCCTCCGGGCGGGCCTCTGAGGGCTCTATCATGAAATATTTACTACTCTTAGCGTGCGCAATCTCGTTTGGCGCTTTTGCCGATACCAATGGCACCGTTACCAGCACCGACACCCGTAACACTCAAGAGGTCGTTATCGCACCCAATTTTATACAGCCCCTAAGTATAGGCGGCGGCGATGTTTTTCCGATGAATAGCGTCCTTACCGCGACGTCGGCCAACTGCCCACAAAATCAAGTTATCCTTGATCTCGTCAACACCTCGTCGGGCCTACGTGGCTCCGGCGCGCCTTCAATTGGCAATTATGGCATCGCGGCAGGTATTAAAGCGGTGTTTGCCTTCGGGGATGGCGGAAGGTGTGAAAGGCACGGAGAATTGATCCACAGAAATGCTAAAATTGACCACGCCCGGAATGTTCACAATTTATGTATGGGCTCTGGTGCCTCGTTTAAGGCGGCTAATCCAGATGTGTATTTTGACGATGATTTCTTCGAAAACAACGAATCGTATGTACCCTGCAGGGAGATATATACAAAGGTATTTGGGATGGCGCACCGTATACAGTAGCGCTAGCAGTAATCTATCGACTCCCGCCCCTCGTGGAAATTACCGTAAAACATGTGTAGCGCCTCGTGCGCTAGGCACCGGGGGAACGCCTCTTTTGGCAGCACAATAAGGTGCAGATCGTCCCTACTGTCATACTGATGTAACCCCCAATGTCCCCCAGGTATCGAATCCACAATAAGCACCTTGAAGCGGTATATTTTGCCGTTGATTAGATCAGTATCGAAAGGCCGCGCGGTCGCACAGCCTGTTAATATCACAATAAATAATAGCCCTAGTATTTTCATTCGATCAGTATACACGCCTCCGAGCAATAATGACCCCCGAACGTAGCGTCCTGGGGCGTTTTTAAATTGTGGCAACCGCGGCATACCCAAATGCTCTTAACAGTCGCCGCAGCTATTAGCGCCTCAGCAAAGTCATAAATACACGGATTAGCCAGTGCCAGGGCCTTTATCTTTGCCCGGTTCACTGCCCCAACTCCATTCTATACTCACTCTCGACGCCCTCAGTAACGCACCACCCACCGTCGCAACTAGCAGTCTTACGCGGCGTAAAGTACTCCACCACCGTGACGGCGGGCACAACTACAGGCGTCAAAGTGTGGTCTTTAATGATGTACCCCGCATAGAAGCAAACCACGGCCCCTACGATTAGGGGGATTGCGTTCATAACTTACAACCGTCGCAATCATCATCCAGGCTTAGCCCTGATGCGGCTTCGGCTAACTCCTCCCGCCTTGTCGCCTCAGCATTGAGCACTCTAAAAGTACCAGTGCACAAATCATCCGGCTTAGGCATATCGCCCATGTTCTGTATGATCAAATCGCACAAATACCGCAACTGTTCATCTGTTAATCTAAAATCATCCACTGATCTGCACCCCCTGTACCATTACCGCCGCAAAAATTGCAGTACTGCCAAATACGACAGCCCAAATTAATTTTTCCATCAAAATTTAACTCCCTTACTCATTAAAAACGCCTGACATACGGCAAGCCCTGTTTGTTCCTTTGGTATCCACTCCGCAGTACGCCAGCCGAGACACTCGCAGCCGACGTGGTCCCCTAAGCGACTGAAAGCGATATCTATGTGATTATCAATCGCCAGCTCCATATAGTCGCGCGGATCGTTAACATAATCGACCGGGCGCGACACTCCGTTGACGCTTACAATGATACCCACACCGTCCCGGCTCCGCCCTGGCAATACGGTAAGCCCTAAAGCCCCCGCCACCAGCACATTGATGTTATGCATGAGTATCCGCCCCCAATTGTCCCAGTAGTTGCGCCCGTCGAGCATGTAGCGCGGTTACCTTTGCGCGCCTGCAGATAAGGTCGACCCGGCTAAGTCGTGACAAGTCACAATTGTTTAATTCCGCGAGTTCCTGCTCTATCTCCTCAATAAACAGGACATTTGCATAACGCGTTTTGATGTCGCGGAATAACTCCTCGCGCTCAGTCATCGCATACCCTCCGCAAAGTCCTTAAGAATTAGTCTGTTTTCTTCCTGGTCTTGTACCGCCTGAGTCCACAAATATGGGTCTCTCAGCCCTTCCACCTCACGGGTTAGAAGCTCGACCAAAACGTCCGGCTCTAAGGCGTCCAATTCCCAGGACGAGCGACCGTATTTTTTAATATACTCGGCGCACCTCGAATCGGTTAACTTTGCCGGGTTTGGCGGCGGGTCGTACTGCTCCACTTGGTCCATATTTAGCGCAAGTCGTCGCACTTCGATAGGGTATTCGGTAAGCAGCCGCAACCGGTCCGCATTGTCCCGCGTCATATCTATCCCGCTCGGGTCGTGGTCGCCTATATGCAAAATAATAGGAATTTGGCCACGGTCTATATACTCCCGGAATCTAACGGACGCTTGCCACATTTCAGACTGTGACATATAGCCCCTGCACGCTAATGTGGACACTTGTTCCGCACGTCCCACAACATCGACCACGCCGGACAGTGCCTCCTTTTCTACCCATATCTCGGGGACGATGTCTTGTAAGCGCCATTTATCCTCGCGATAGCTTCGCGCTGCGGTGTCTATTATAGACTCCGGCGAATCCCAGGTGCTTGGCGAGTTCACGTTCCGCGTGCGGTCTTCTATCGCCTCCCAGCTAACAAGGCCCGCTAAGCGTGCGTCGTTTATGATAGACCCGAGGCGCTTATATGACTTTTGGGTATTCTCGATCAAGTCACGCGAAACGAATTGATAGTACAACTGCCTTAGCGTTAGGTCGTAGCCTTGTTCTAAGTACGTTTCTATAATGTCATTCGCTTGGTCGATGACGATTAGGCTAGATGTCCCGAAGTTTTTATCAATGAATTTTTTAAACATCGTCCCACACCTCACCCGTTTGGGCCGCCAGTTCCGCACGCTCCCGCTGTTTCTCCACTGCAGTGCGTACCGCGCGGGACGCCTTAGCCTTTGGCGATACATATTTCGCATTAAGCGCCCGTATCTCCTCGGCCCTATTTTCCGTGTATATTTTTTCCATCGCTGAATAACTCCCTAATTCTATTAATGGCTTCGGTCCCGATCTGCTCTTTAGTCTTGCAGGTCGGCGGGTCGTCGTCGTTCATGTCCCAGATATAGCCACAACGGCAGCATTGCATCTGGTCCGAGTACTGGCGCGCCTTACACAACCCAGGCATACCAGTACCCTAAAACCTTCATACAGCGCACAATTTGGCGCCCTTTGACCTTCCCGACAAGCCCTTCCAGGCTAGAACTGTGAATACCCACTAGATAAGCTCCCCGGTCATAGCGGCGATACGCTCCGCCGCATTGGTAACGATCTGCTTAAGCTTGGCATTGTCCGCCTGCAGCCGTAAAACCTGCGCGGCTAGTTCTTCCTTTGTCAGCATTAATAGCTGTATTTCTGTAATTGCTCTCACCCTTCTACCCCCTGGCCAATGTCTGGTGTTTTTCATGGTTGCAGTCCCGAGGTATACCGCGTCACCCCAATTACTGTCGCCCCTTTCGTTCGTCTCGGAGTATACGATCCACTCCCCGCCGATAAAAACCTCGTTGAATGACTTGGTGCCCACCATCTTGCGCACTTCGGATTGCTCTTGGCTAAAGAAAAAGTGATTCATACATCCACCCATAACCCGTTGCGTTTCACCGTATGGCGCGTAACGCCGTTTCGGCGCTCAATACAGTGCTCCTCCAGTTCATGCGAACAATAAACCCGATCGTTTTCTATAATCGGGTAGCTAAGGACCGGCCGCCCATCTTGCATAAAGTTTAAATACTGCCCCGTCGGGTCCACTTCGGGAGCGTGTACGCTGGATAAACGTGTCTCAGCCGGCACGTGCTTGAACGTCCGCCAAGTCGGACCGGGTGCACAGTGGGCCGATATTCCCGCCGCGAGGGGGTTAAGCCCAATGTGCGCAGGACTGCGTGGATAGACCATCCGCTCGGACCAATGCTCCGGGCGGGGCTCCTGCTCAATCGACGGGAGTTTAAAGAATTGGCCCCCGGTTGGGTATAAAAGTGCTTTGCTCATTTGCCTGCGCTCCATTAATTTAATCAGTCACCTGATATTATCGCTTAGTGACGGCCCTGTCAACAGGTACTTGTATTTTATGTTTGCACTTAGTATTACCGTGCGCCCCGCAGCCGTTCGTGCTGCAGATACTTTTGCTACAAATGCCAACGTGCGGGCCGACGCGGATAACGCCGCCGACCTCACAAATATATTTAAACTTTTTCATACTTTTACTCCCATTTGAAATACTTCTGCAGCCTTCCCGCTTGTATCGCTCGCAGCGGCTTGGGCGTCTTGGTAGGCCCTGGCGATGTCGGCTCCGCGCTGGACATTGGCAGATATGTGGCCGCCCTTAATGAACAGAATGGATTTTTTGCCCAAATCTAGGGAAATGGGATTGTGTGCCCTGCCTAAGTTTAGGTAGGGGTGCCAATCATAGCCAAGCGACTGCAGGACCTCACGGCGGCGGCGCGGTGGCACTGTGCGGCGTATCTCTTTGAGAAGTATGTCCAAGTGCACCGAAGACACCCAACCGCCTGCAAAGCCCGGACGCCCTTCCTGTATGGCCTCCTCGATAGACTGCTCGACCATGCCCAGGCTTTCATTGATTGCACTCTGCGTCGATGTGGTCACAGGGGCACGGTGGCAAGCGCCTGCCGGGTTTAGCGCATCGGGTATAGCATAGGTGTGCAAGTACTCGGTAACGATGGCGTATCCGCCCCCGTTTAGCCAGTCGTACAGGTCGGGGAAGTATGAACCGGCCATTCCGTCGCGGGCAATGTCCGATTTGTTCTGCTGAGCCGTGTAGAGCATACAGAACCGTCTATCGTTCTCGGTCTTGCGTACGCCGTCTCGGTGGTTGCTGTTTAGGATGAAATTTGCCACATTGTCGCCCATCACCTGGGATTGCTGCATGGCGCGCATAGCTAATTGCGGGTTGGTTATCATCGGCTTTAACACCTCGATAACTTCCTGCTTAGACTCGGGTAGATAGATGTCCTCAACGCCTATAAATAATTTATGGAATAACCAGTCGTTAAACTTCTCGGCTATCTCCTTAGCGGGGGGTAAATGGGTGTACTTAGCGCCGACAGCGGCCTTAACGCATCGGGTAAACAGTGTTTTACCGTTCCCCTCAACGCCCTGGATAAGCGGGCACCACTGGAATTTAACGCCCTTAAACTGGACAATAGCGGCCATGTATGCCAGTAGGATATCGCGGTCGCCCTGATCGGGTAGGAGTTTTGCCAAGTGGTCAAGAAAGGGGGTTGCGTCGCCGACTTTGCGCTCTACCTCTACCGGTACATAGGTATTCACAAAGGATATACCCTCCTCGGTAAATATAGCGCCTGCGGTCATATTGGGGCGGAAGGCTTCGTCCTGGGCCTGCGGGTATCTAACGAGCTGCGACTCTGTGAACGCTTCCCAAGCCTTTTTTGTGGTCTTGCTAGAATCTTCGCTCTGGGTCTGGAAGTTGTACCCGCCGAACGTAGAGTTAAACTGATCCGGTCTTAGCATCTTACCCGAGGGGATGAATACCTTGTGCACTGATTGGATATACGTGCAGCCCCTAAAGTGTTCAATCTGTCCGGTCGCGTCGAGCAATTGGTATCCGACCGATATCTCCGGGTCTCCCGTTACCGGCTTAGCGGCCCGCTCGATGGGCTTAGTCTTAGCGACCATTTCTGCCGGTGTGCAATCCTTATTGTCTAACCAAAACCGAGCGCTCGACAATTGACTCAATTGGAATACCAGCTCCGGGTCGTCCTTTGCCTCTGCCAGCTTTAGCGCCCTTACCCCTTCGGCCAAATTGGCTTGGCTGTCCGATACGCCTTTAATCTTACAGGCCCCGACCGACTCGGCGAGTGAATTGTCGGCCGCCTGGATCGAATAAACCGATGTCTGCATCGATACGGCTTTCTTAATGGTACGGTCGAGATAATCTTCGCGGTCCCACTTATCGCGTACCAGCTCGGACTGTTTCATCAAGGCGAGTATGCGCTCGCAATTGTTACCGGTCCAAAAAGCCAAATGCTGCGCCAGGGCCGCATCGGCACTACTGGCGTCATAGCCCCTCGGGTCTGGATAAGCGGCGACGAGTACGTCCTCGTTGCATCCCCAAAGATCCTTAAATGTGGCCTTACTGCCAAACGCTGCGGCCGCTCCGGTGCCCGTGTTGAGCGCCTTATCGATCAGTTCGGCGTCGGTCCACTTCTGTCCGGTATACTCGGCGCATGGCTCTGTGGTCCAGTCCTGGCCCTTGGCATTGCCCGCACTGACCGAGAAGTAATCCGCCACCAGCGCGCCCAATGCTGCAGAGCTGTCCGCACTGGCCGAGCCCATTGTATTGGCACCCGTCAAGGCCACAAATCTGCCTTCCGTGTAGAACTCTAGGCCCAGTGGGATGTTTTTACAGCCATGCTCGGGACAAGTACCGGTGCCAAATACGTGCAGCCCCTTGCCGGACTGGGAGACCTCAATCGCTGCACCGTTCAAGCGGGTCATAATGTCGACAGCTACCGGGGACCATGTCACGCCGTTAGGCTCTAAACAGTCGTCGAGGTCCACAAAGTAGAAAGGGTCGTTAGCGGTAAAGACAAAGCCAACACCGTAAGGCGCGCCGAATAGTTTGGCCGTGTCGATCGCCGCCTGCGCGTCCATCCATATGGCGGGGTTGTGCGCGCTCATGACGGTGCCGGTTATATCACAGGGGAATTTGTCAGTTTTGCCGGGTCTGGATTGGCTCGGGACTGATTTATAAAGACAGAACTGCGTATACGCTGCAAAGGGTGCGAGCGCTGGTGGTAATTGTTGCATATGCTACCCCGTTATTATTTTAGCTGCGTGGGCCTTCAATTCCTTAGATGCTTTGCGCGCGTGAGGGTCACCAATGGCTAAGCCCTGGGCCACTACGGTGGCGTTGTCGCTGCTTACCGCATGGCGCATAATGGCGCGCTTTAATTTGCACATATTCCCGAAATACTTAGTAACCAAACCCGTGGACACTCTGGCCGCCATGGCCAATTGGTCCCGCTTGACATTCTGGAAACCTTCCGCCGCGGCCATGTCGACAGCCACATCTAAAATATGCTGCCTGCGCCGCGTGGCACTGGTGCGCTTTTTAGTTACTTCGGTGCCCGGAGCGTCGGCCGGTAGCGCTTCGCACATCTCGGCGAAGGTCTGGCCCATAACGTTCTGGAACGAGCCCAACGGAATACCCGCCGCCTCGCATAGCGCCTTTTTTGTGATATTAATCGCTCCGATTTGAGCGGACAGAGAAAGGGCCGTGCTAAATACGGCCTCGCGTTTTGCTTCAGTCATTACCCTACTACCTCTTTAAATTTGAATCGATATTAGCGCTTAGTTTCGGCCCCGTCAATAGTGAACCGGTATTATTTGCAAATGCGGCATTCCCGCCCAGGCGCGTAACCAGCTCTAAAAACTTCAACTGTGCGACCTCATGCTCGGTGCCAGTGTAGACCCATGCGGCCTCTTTACACTCGCGCGCTGTGAATTGGCCGATAGTCGCCCCGACCATAGACTCGGTAATTAGCACAGGCATTATGCCAATCAGGTCCGACGACTTTATAAGCTTATTCATCTGCGGGGACGTATTGCACAGCCCGTAACGGACCGGCACGTCCCGCTTGTCGAGTAGAGCGCCCACATTGTTGCGCCAAAGCCGCCCGCCCCCGGTGGACGCTTCGAGTGTAATATTAGCCTGGACCGCCGCCTCGCTCATACCCTGGATGCGGTTCGGATCTGTGGCCACAAGGCCCATCTGCCCGCGTAGGTCTTGGATGGCCTCGAACGGCACGCCCCACTTGATCGCCCATTGATTAAGGTTCATTTGTCCCCCAGCTTGCTAAAGTCAATTTTATTTATCGTCCGCGTTACTTCGGTCCGGTAGCAGTACAGAGCAATCAATGGCCACATTAATATAAATATAGTAATTTTCCCCTGGAATAGCCTGTCGGGGGCCTCCCCGGCGTCGACTTGTTGCTCCGCGCCTTGTAGCCAAGAGGCCAGCGCGAACCCGAATCCGGCGGATAAGTACCCGATTAGTACCGTTATAAATATGATCATTTGCAAGCCCTCCGGGCCGTAACGACTTCGACTTCGCCGTCGCTATAAGTAAAGGTCCATTCCCGGACCGTGTAATCCGCCCCGCCCAGGCCATAATGGCCGTAGTACCCCTCGGCCTCGACATACTCCTCACTCACTAAATAACGTTCCATTTTTTAAGCTCCTCGTTGATTTGTTCGGTTAGGGCGACTGCCTCGGACCTCTTAAGGGCCTGTGCAGATAACACGTCCATACCGAATTTAAAATAAAACCGTCTGTAACTCTCACTGTCCGAGCGGCCGAGCGACCGTTGATAGCCGCCCCACCACTGCAGCGACCCCTTAAGGTCCGCGAGTGCAACCTGTCGTGCTAAATGCCGCTTGACTTCTGCGGCCTGTCCAATATGCGGGACGTGCCGGGCGATGATATCGACCCGGAACGCCTCGATTGACATGTCCGCCTTGTCCACTTCCCCGCGCATCCTGGCAAGTGTAGCGGCGTCCAATTCGATCAAGTCCCCGTCCACCAGCTCGGGACTGCTACGTCCGGCCGGTACGGCGGTGTATCCGCAATCGGGACAAATACTTGTGATCTTCTGGTATGAGAAGGTGCACGCCTTGCATGTCTGCATGGGGATTAGATCCGAGGTGCTAGACTTGGACCGCTTCTCCCGGCGCTCAAGGGACCACGTCCTCGGCGCATCTGGGAGCCCGTGGCGCTCGACGTTGCTAACGTGGTCAATGATAAGGGCGAATAGCTTTCCGTCCAGTAGGCGCAACGCACGGCCGAACTGCTGCACATAGAGCCCGTAGGATTGTGTCGGGCGCGCCATGCTGACCACTTCAATGGCCGGAAGGTCGAAGCCCTCGCCGAATAAGTCCACATTAACTAACTGCAGTAACTCGCGACGCTTGAACCGGCGTAGAATGTCGGCACGTTCCGAGCCGGGCGTCTTCGCACTTACCACCTCGGCCGGTACGCCCGCCGCGTTGAATCGGGCCGCTATGTCCGTGGCGGTCTCGACATCGGTCGCGAAGGTAACGCCCAACTTACCGGGCGCAATGCGCAGATAGTGCGACACCACGTCACCGATAATGTGGGATTCTCGGACGGCCTTTTTAGTATCTGCCGGGTTAAAATCGCCGGTCGCCTTGCTCGTCTTGACCTGGGACATATCCAAGTCGGAAGGCGGGGCAAATATTTTATACTCGGTCAGGTATTTGGCGTTGATCAGTTCCCGCATACTGGGGCCCTCAATCATCGCGTGGAATACCCCGTCGACATGAGCGCCTAAGCCCTGGCCGTCTGCCCGCTCCGGTGTGGCTGTTACGCCCAGGCCCTTGGCATTGGGAAACATCTTCGCCGCAGTGCCCCACTTGTTCGACTCTAAGACGTGGTGCGCCTCGTCCTGCACCCACAAAGTAATCGAACTGAGCCAAGCCCCTAAACCCTGGGCGATGTTTTTCGGCGGCTTAGGACCGTGGAGCGCATCGGCCGGCACAGAGTCGACAAAGCCAACGCGCGGCCAAATCCCTGCAGCCCGGGGGCCATACATAACAATCGAGTCGCTAAGTGTCTGGTAGTATAGGTCCCCATCGAAGCCCGTGCCGTTACGCTGTACCAATGTGTCCACACCCGCAACCGCTGTGGCTGCCGACGGGTCATAATACGACCGGCCCACCTCTGCCATATGCTCGCGCACTATCTGCTTGATAACCGTGCTAGGGCCTATAATGCGGTGGCGTACGCCGTCCCGAGCCAGTGCGACCGATATCTGCCCGACCAACTCTTGACGGTGGGCAATGGCGCAACTGTTCCCCTTGTGCGTTCGAATCACCTCGGAGAACAACACCGTTTTACCCGCCCCAGTCGGAAACACCGCCAGGACATTAAGCGCCCCAAAGTCCCACGCATCGAGGATCGCCTTATAGCCGTCCGCTTGGTACGGTCTTAATTGCATTAGAACTCAACCGTATTCTGCGAACCGTTATGCCGCGTTAAAATAAAGCCGGGTTTAATCTCTGTAAACGACTTTATACTACCCTCGCGTATGCAGACATTAAGCCGGTATTCTATGTCCTCGAACGAGTCTGCCGCACCCTCTGCGGTGATAGCCAGATAAGGCTTTTGCAGGCCGAAGTGGCTGGCGTGCTCTTTGTCCTTTAGGAGTAAACGGCGTTTAATGGTTGAGCTCGTAAGCTCGGCAATTGTCCGCCTAGCCTCGTCCAACTGGCCCGAGGGGTCCGCGTCAATAGGCGGCATACTAAACCCCGCCTTATCAAACACCGCCCGCTTAAAGTCGTCGCACAACCTGCCCAGGTCCTCGGGGCTTATCTCGTTAAAGTCTATCGGGCGTGAACTGCTGGCGGTCGGTCTTGGCTCGGCGTTTAGCTCGCTTGGCACCCAGAACGGTTTAATCTTCATTTCTACTTTCATTAGATAAATACTCCGATTTGTTGTTGACATGGCCGTCACTATGAATTAATCTCGCTTCACTGTCAACAACAACCGAAAGGAAAATTTAACAATGAGTAACACAATCAGCTTTACAATACCGGTAACTATATCGGCGCTAACTCGCACGGCGGAAATGCTCCACGGGATGATAGAAGACGGCCTATCCGAACAAGGGCTGGACACTAAAGTAACGATGGAGGGTGGAGCTACTAAAATAGCGGTCCAAAAATTACCAGAGGTATCAAACGACGCCGAGTCGTATACCCAACAGGCTAACGGAGACTATCTCCAAGACGCCCCCGCCACGGACACCACATACAAAAAGGAGATGGAGCGCTATAACCAGGGCGCCGACACAACCGCCGAAGCCGCCTTTACTCCAACCGTGGATATCTCCGGCATGGTGGAAACGACTCCGGAAGTGTCGAAACAGCCGGAGGTCTCGTCGGGCATTGAATTAGACGGCGAGGGCCTACCCTGGGACGCTAGAATCCACAGTGGAAGTAAAGGCCGCCTTGCCAAAGGTAACGGCTGGAAAAAGAAACGCAATACCGACGCAGCCCTAATCGTAACGGTCGAAGCGGAACTCCGCCAAGCCTTAGCGGTCGGTGCGGGAACCGAAGCTAACTATGGGGCTACAGGCCCGGTAGTCGAAACTGTGGCCGCCGGTCCGGTAGTCGACCTCGTTGTCACGCCGTCAACGCCCCCTATTAACACCTTTCCCGAGCTTATCCAGGCGATAACCGGCGCAGGTATTCAGGAAGTAGCAGTAACCGCCGCTTGTAAGGTCGTCGGGGTATCTGGAATTATGATGTTACCGCTTGCGCCGCTTCAAATCCCTGCCGTCGCTGCAGAACTCGGCCTATGATCCATTCAATAATCCCTCCGTCGTCGGCGGGGGTATGGAGCAAGTGCACCGCCTGGGTATTGATGAATTTATCATACCCAGAGGACGAGCCGACGCAGGACTCAAAGGACGGGGAAGCCTCCCACCAGATCGGCGAGACATTGCTAAAGGGGATGGCCCGAGCCCAGCTTCAGCACGACCCACACCAGTGGATTGGCAAAGTAGCCGACAATGGCACGGTGTATACCGAGGAAATGTACGAAGGGGCCGCGATGTACGCGGACCTCCTCGGGGCGGAGATGCGTAGCGCTTCGATATTTGGCGGTCAGTATTTAGGGATTGAGGAGCGTGTTTTCGCGCACACCCTAATCCACCCCCTGTCAGAAGGTACGCCAGATTTTTGGATGTACAACCGCAACACGCACAAGTTAACCGTTGCCGATTATAAATTCGGGCACTTGCACGTACCGGTGTTTGAAAATATGCAAATGATTAACTACACAGCAGGACTGTTCGAGCGCTTCAATATCGACGGCTTAGCCGATCAGGTTTTAGATGTGGAGTTCATCCTCGTTCAGCCCCGCTCGTTCCGCAGTGGTGGACCTGTGCAGCGCTGGACGACCAAGGGCTCCAATCTAAGGCCACACTTTAACCTTCTAAGCGCAAAGGCGCACGAGGCTTTAGGGCCTACTCCAACGGCACAGAGCGGCGCGCACTGCCGGGACTGTCCAGGGCGGCACGCTTGCCCGACGGCACTAACCGCGGGCATAACGCTATTCGAGGCGGCCGGGGCACCAATGCCGGTTGAGCTGTCCGACCACGCGCTCGGCGTACAACTGACCATTGTCAACCGTGCGATAGGCGCGCTAGAACTGCTCAAGACTGGCTATTCAGCGCAGGTCGAGTCGAAGGTCCGCACCGGAGCAAACGTCCCGGGCTGGACAACCGAACAAGGCTACGGCCGCGAGAAGTGGGCCAAGCCTAACGAGGAGATAATTTTACTGGGCGATATGTTCGGCCAGGACCTTAGAAAACCGGCGGAACCGATAACACCTAAAAAAGCAATACAATTAGGTATTGACGCCGCCGTCATTAAACAATATAGTACAACTCCTAAGACGGGAATCAGAGTGGTTCCCGATACTGACAACAAAGCTAAACAGGTATTTACACAATGAGCATTGAATTATTAATTGAAGGCCGCATCGTTCAAGGGCACCCAATCACCCGCAAGCCAGTAACCAAAGATAATGCCGCAGGCGTAGCGGAGCCGGTTATCGATCAGACCTCCGGGCTGCAGGCAACCGAGACATTTTTCGCTATCGCCATCCCTAAAAACGGTGTGGCTGACTGGCGTCAAACTCCCTGGGGACAGCAAATAGCACAGCAAGCCTTGGCAGATTGGCCGACTGGCGAGCATGGCGCGGCGACATTCGCTTGGAAAATACACGACGGTGACAGCACTGTGCCAAACCGACGCGGCAAGGTGCCAAACCAGCGGTCCGGCTGGGCCGGTAACTGGATCATATCGCTATCGACGCGGCTAATTGTTAGGGCCTTCCACGTTGGCAAGTACGACCCAACGCAGCAGATCCAGAACGAGAACGAGATTAAATGTGGAGATTATGGCCGCGTATTAGTGCAGGTAAAAGGCAACGCCCCGGCACAATCCCCGGGCATGTACATTAATCCCGTCATGTTCGAAATGCAGCGAGCGGGCGAAATTATCGTCGGCGAGGGCACAAGCGCGGCGGACGCATTCGGCGGCGGCGCAGTTACTCAAACGGTACAGAGCACGGCCGGTGCCGCAGTGATACAGGCAGGCCCCGCAATGGCTCAAACCGGCCCGGCCGTTGGCCCTGCAGTAACGCAAGCCGGTCCGGACTTCCTGAATGGTCCGACCGTAGCGGTCGAGGTGAAGTATTTGGACAGTACCGGCAAAGCCTTCACCGAGGCGGAGCTATTGGGGTACGGCATCACTGCAGCACAAATAGCCACAATGCAAAAAGCACCTTAACCACTCGGGGGCCTTCGGGCCTCCTCAACTTTGGGGACACTATGAAAGTACTTCACCACCCGGAGAGTGATAGCTTTCTAGCCGTATCTCCCGACGGCGAGCAATGGGCATTCGACCAGGGCGCCCACGACGTTAGCCCCTCCGATATACCCGCCGGACTCGCTATCCATGTCGGCGGCGACCGACTATCCACCGTCCTGCCCGATATGGACTTCGAGACGTACAGCGAAGCGGGATATAATTGGGACCCTGACGCGGGCAAGTACGGCAAATGGGTGTCCGTTGTGGACTCACCCCCGCACGGTCTTGGAGCTGTGGGCGCCTCGGCGTACTCGGAGCACCCATCGACCGAGGTCCTAGTCTTAGCGTACAATCTTAAGGACGGCGCGGGCCCTAAGTTTTGGGTGCCGGGCCTACCTCACCCCCAGGACCTTTTCGACCACTTGGCAAAAGGCGCATTAATGGAAGCGCATAACAGCGCTTTCGAGTATTACATCTGGCACAATGTTTGCGTACCTAAACTGGGATGGCCTCCTATCCCGTTCTGGCAACTGCGCGACTCTATGGCCAAAGCGCGGGCGCATTCTCTACCGGCCGCCCTTAAGCCCCTAGCAAAAGCCACCAACGCCCCGGACCGGAAAATCGACGACGGTACGCGATTGATAACTAAATTCTGCAAGCCGCGCAATCCCACAAAAAAAGATCCCCGACGCCGCATTCGCCCCGAGGAGGACCCCATCGACGGGCCTCTCCTCTACCAGTACTGCCTAGGCGACATCAAAGCCGAGTCCGCAGTCTCCGCACTCACCCCCGATCTAAGCGCACGCGAGCTGGAATTGTGGCTATTAGACCAGCATATTAACTTTACCGGGGTGTACATAGATGGCGAGGGCCTAGCGAACTGTATAGCGGTATTTAACCAGTGCTACACTAAATACTCGGCGGAATTTCGGGCCTTGACCGGTGGTGTGGTGGAGGGGCCTAGCAAGTTAAAGCCCTTGAAAGCTTGGCTAGAGAATAACGGGCTACCCATGGCGTCCCTAGATAAAGAACACGTAGCGGAAGCGCTAAAGCTGGACACGCTAACGCCTATCGTCCGCCGCGTACTGGAAATTAGAGCAAGTTTAGGGGCGGCCAGTGTTAAAAAATTATTCTCCATTGATCGTCGCCGCTCTATCGATGGGTATCTCCGCGACCTGTTCGCGTTCTGTGGTGCGGATCGCACCGGGCGGTTTGCCGGACGGGGTCCACAACCTCAAAACTTGCCGAACTCAGGTCCTAAAGTTATGCGCTGCGGCGAATGCAACCGGCACTTCGGCCAACACGTCGATACCTGCCCGTGGTGTAGCGCGCCGGGTTGGGCGTGCAGTGTGGCCGATTGGTGTGTGGATGCCGTCAACGACACGTTCGAGGTAATGAAGTACCAACGCCTGGACTTAGTCGAGAAAGTATTCGGCGACGCAATAGAAGCGATCGCGGGTTGCCTGCGTGGACTCTTTAGCGCCGCACCCGGACATGAGTTAGTAAGCTCGGATTATTCGGCGATTGAAGCGGTTGTCCTGGCGATGTTATCCGGGGAGCAATGGCGCGTCGACGTATTTAATACGCACGGCAAAATATACGAAATGTCGGCGTCTAAAATCACAGGAGTACCATTTGAGGAGATGATGTCCGGTGCAGGCTACACGGATCTGAACGCACCCAAGTGGTGGGAAGCGGCACAGACAGGCGAGCACCATCCGACCCGTAAGAAAATAGGCAAGGTGTCGGAGCTGGCGTCCGGGTACGGTGGCGGCCTGGGGGCGTGGAAAGCCTTTGGCGCCGATAAGTTTATGTCCGACGACGAGATATCCATCGCGGTCAAAGCGTGGCGCTCGGCGTCCCCTATGATCCCGAAACTATGGTACGGCCTGCAGGGCGCGGCGGAACAAGCAATCCAGAATCCCGGGCACAAGTACGAGTATCGACACTTTACCTACTGGCTCGACCGGGCCGACGATATTTTATATTGTGAGCTCCCGAGCGGCCGACGCCTTACGTACCACGAGCCCCGGCTAACAGTCGAGCAGAAATGGGGGCGCGAGTCTCTACAAATGTCATACATGGGCTGGAACTCTGATTACAAAAAAGGGCCAAAAGGATGGATGCGCTTAGAGACCTGGGGCGGTAAACTAACAGAGAACGTGTGTCAAGCCGTTGCGCGAGACCTAATGGCCTTTTCTATGCCGAGCATAGAGCGTGCAGGGTATCATATCTGTATGCACATACACGACGAGCTAGTCTCGCAAGTACCAACCGGGTTTGGCTCTATCGAGGAGTTCGAACGCATTATGGCCACAACTCCCGATTGGGCGTCCGACTGGCCAATCCGTGCCGCTGGTGGATGGCGCGGTCAACGATATAGGAAAGGGTAAATTATGAGAACGCTAGACGATATAACCACGGCAGTACGTCGCGCCGGACCCGCTACAATTGAGGAGCTAACCCTCGCGGTCTGCGCGTACGACGTACTTTTATCAAAATTGGAGTTAGACCTAGACCCGGTCCGATTACAAGAATATTTTGTCGCGGGAAGCGTAAGCCCCGAGGAGTATATCGGGTGGTGCAACGACCCACGTAACCCTGAGTTTATCGCATGGCATAAAGCATTTATTGGGGTGGCCGACAATATAGGTAAGGAGCCCGACCAATGCGACGTAAAATCCTAATGTGCAAGCGGGTATTTATCGGCGGTATTATACTTGCAATTATTGTGGGGGTGTGCATTGGCCGAGCGCTGTAGATTAGCATACAACCATTCGCTATGCCCCGACCGGTATACTCGACCCCCTCCGCCGCACTGGTTGCGTAACGGGCGGGTTTTTGAGTACGCCGAGTATAATCTCCGGGTGTCATATACCTACTGGACCAAGCTGTATTGGGCCACGCCTCCGTGGTTGACCGGTGCCATGCTCTCAGACATTGCGGACCTGTACTTCGAGGCCACAGAGCTGGACCACGTCGACCATATTGTCCCACTTAAAAATGCGCTAGTGTGCGGCCTGCACGTCCCCTGGAATCTGCAGATAATGACCGCTAAGGCGAACATGTCAAAGTCGAACCACTGGTGGCCTGATCATCCTTTCGAGAATTTGGAGTTATTTTAGATGTATAAACCATCGTGGCAAGTCCGCGCCGAGGAGTTTAAATTACAGTTAGGCGGGAAGTCTCGCAAGCTTAAGCACTACCGGTGCGGCGGTTGCCGTGCCCGTAAGTCTATGCATCGTGAATTGTGGAATTATGTGCAGCCGCCTAAGTGTAAAATGTGCGGCGTGCGTGACTGGCGTTTAGATAATAGTCGTACTAAGGAGCATACAGAGCGGAAAGGGGTGTTTAATTCGTGCCATTGTGACGGTGCTTGGTACCCACACCGTAAGGGGTCAATCGATCTCTGTATCTTCAGCCATCAACCGCCCGAGTCTTAACTCTGCGATAGCCAAATCAACCTTGTGTTTTTTACTGTCTCTAAAGCCTTTTATAATGTGGGTAACTATCAGAACCGAAGTCAATACACACGCCAATAGTGGCGCCCATTCAGGGGCCATTTCCATTAGGTCCGCCGCTGCCGTCGCGCCCGTCCCCATCACCACGCCCCAAGCGACTTTTAAGTCGGTTGTTAAGTCTATCAAGTTCATGTTTGCCCCTAGTGCTTATTAGTATCGATAAGCCTTTAATAAATATTAAAACGAAAAATAGGACGCCCGCTATATCCTGCAAAGTCCATCCGCTCATCTGCCCTGTCCCTATGAAGTAGCGCCACAATCGCGCACAGGTATAGCACCCCCATAGCGTCGTTGTAGACATCGAGCTCTAAGTAAAGAACCCACGCAACCCAGCCCATCAGATTGGTAAGTATTGAAGCCACACAAATGCCTTGCAAATATAGCACTAATTTAGGAACGGGTCGAATTCCGCTCAGTAGCATAATGATAGCCAAGTCGAAAAGCGCAGCGCTACCGAAATACTGTATCCCCTCCAAGTCGCTAAACTTCCATTCGTGCACTAATGTGATCATCAGGAAGGCCGCGCCAATAAGTCGGCGCGTGCTGGTGGGCTGGGCAAGCGCTGCGGCCGACAAGGCTATCAACGCTATATCCACAATCATTTTACAGGTACTTCCGCTTGTTGCTTTATCGGGGGAGCCGGCGGCGCTCTTTTCTTACCGCGCCCGCCGACCGCCTGGACTTTCTTTTCCTGTGCCATTTTATTTCCTTTTAAAAGAATCGATGCCCTTGCCGACCTGTCTCAGTCCTGCGTAGGCGAATGGAAGCATTAGCATAACCCCCAGAATAGTAACATCGGGGACCTCGATTTTAAATATATAGAATATCGAAGCTATAAGCATACACCAGGACTGACCAGGGCGCGTCCATCGAATGAATTTATCTTCGGCTTTATCACCCGCTCGAATAGTTTGCTGCGTCTCGTGGTGCGACTTTTGATCGTCCTCCAGCTCTAACCGGGTCATTTCTTCGAGGTGCTTTCGGATCGAGTGCTTTTCCTCGTTGGCCAACTTGCGAAGCTCGACCAATGCGTCCGGGTTTTGCTGCAGCTCCATTAGAGCGTGCGCCGGGTTGTTCGTGCCCGTGGCCCCACTAACCAGCGAGACCCCCGCCGCGATAGCACCGGGAAGGTTTCCCGTTAGTAGCGAACCGACTAAGGCCGCGCCCGTTCCGGCGTTGCCTGTTATCCAGTCGCCTACCCCTGACCAGTTCACTGCACGCTAACCGAGCCCAAGACGAGGCGGATTAGAATAGATACGACCGCGATAGCCGTGGGTATGTACCAGTATTGGCCGAGCGCTATTCCTACCATGACTGCATATTGCATTTTATACTCTCCCTATGGGTGGTGCTTTCTAGTTAATTGAATGTGCGGACCATCGACAAAGCTTTCCCAAAGGCCGCCGAGTTCAATCTGGACGCCCTCCTCGATAGCGGCAGTAACAAAAGCCTGCATAACTTTGCGAAAGTATTTTATTTTCCATGTGATCGCACCGTTAACGTAGACATTCACGTCGACGGCGCATGAGAGGCCACAATCTTGATTCTCTGGGATATGGCGGGAGTTCATCGTCTTGGACTTGCCGTCCGCCACTAGCTTGCGTTGCTCCGCTAAGGTGCGGACCGACGAGCCGTTAATCCCGAAATCATACTTTGTGTATTTAAGTGCGGTGCGCGCTACACGGATCAAGTCCGGGTGCACGCCTTTGACGTTCTGCTCTGATCGCTTGCCAAATTTAAACATTGCCCTATTCCTTTTTTAGTTTCTAGCCCCTAACGCCTCGATGTCTGCTTCCACCTTTGCGATTTTGTCAATAGCCCACGGGTCCCCGCCCAAAGCCGCGCGAATGTTCCGCGACGTTATGGACTTTTCGAGCGCTTCGATTTCTCGGGCTGTTTGAAAAACTACGGTTAAGCGCTCCGCCTCCGCCATTATCTCGGCGTCTGTGGGTCGCGCGATGTCTTTACTTAGCCACTTTAGGCCCTTTAGCTCTGTACCGTCTAAGGTCCATTCTGCGTCGGGGCATAGGCTCTGTATAGCGTGAGTTATCATTGTGTTAGCTCCATAACTTCGATTTGTGATATTCCCCGAGGGTAGTTCGCGTTGTCAGTATCTTGTCCGGTCCGGTTGACGTGCGCAGTCCCTCCGAAAGCGGACACAAACACTTGGTAAGTGTGGGACGCCGTGTCCGCCGCCGTGTCAGTAAATGTTATAGTGGCGGGTTCTAATGACGCCTCACGGTTGGCGGTGAAGTTGAAAGACAGTATTGTCCGCACCCGACTCCCGGCGGCGTCGCCTTGGAACACGACCGCGCCATCTTTAAACACTGTGACGAACATCGCTTGGTTTGTATTTGACGCCCCGCCCGTAACGAACGCCGAAACCCGGATCTTATTCCCCGCCTGTGCCGCAGTTATAGCCACACTTAACCCTGTAACAGCGGTTGGCGTAGAGGATGCGACGCTAAAAGTATCGGTCTTTACCGCGGACCGCTGGACCTGCAGCATAATATTAGAGGCGGTTCCGATATCTAATTCAAAATGTGGTGCGGGTAACAGCTTGTAAGTTAGTTTGGCCCCCACTGCCGCCGTTATGTCTCCCGCAGCGGGGTCTGTAGATCCGCCCGCGAGTTTTATGTCCACAGCGCCAAGGCTGAAAGGGTCGACTGTGGACGCGCCGGTATTGGTAAAGTCAGGGATAAAATTTAATTCCAGCCCGTCGAATAAGCTGTTAGGGGCTTGCTGATTTGTACGGGGGTCTAGTTCGTAAGCATCCGCCGCGCCCGAATCGTCATACCATACCGCACGACCCGCCGCAAGCTCTATAATTGCTTGCAAGTACTCAGAGACTAAGGCCGTGTCTGCGCTACCTGTGGGCGTAATCCCTGCGGCTTTTAAGAGCGCCTGTTGCATCCCGAATACATCGTTAGCACGCTGCGCTATGTACGGCGTGCCATCATTCGCACCGGGGGATGTTTCGTCCTTGCTGCTACCCAATGGGTATGCGGCAGTAACGCCCGTTATCCTGCCAGTAAAAGCGGGGTTAGTTGATAGATTTAAAGCCATCGTAAAAGCTCCTAATTGTAAGTCACTAAAATACCGAGCCATTGCTCCGTAGGACAAATTTTTAAACAAAGGTCTTCGAATTCATCGCGCCGAGCTTGTGGGATCGTCGCTTGATCGGGGAAGTTTTCGCCGCCTATATAAAGGAAAAACGGAAATTTCGTCACGTCGTTAGGGATAATATACTCTTTGCGGGAGAAAATGACTATAGAGCCACCGTCCTGCGCGATCTGGCGGCCGTCCTGCATGGATGCCGCCCCCTCGCCTGTATTTTCTGTCGTCGATACGAGAATTTTATTTACTAGGGGATACCCTAACGGCGTCCCGGTGCTGCCGTCCTGTGAAACTGAGTCGCCGTCCTGCGCATCTGCCGCGCCGTCCGTCATTAAAAACGACTGTGACGCTGTGGTCCCGTCGTCCAGATAGTCGAACGGGTCGCGCACTGTGGGCGTAACGTCACCATTGACCGAGCCGCCCGTCGGGTGCTCGACCGAAGGCTCCCACCATTCATGCACAAATACGTTGAAGCCTTCCGCCTGCAAAGTGTCCTGTATATATCGGGGGTCCTGCCCGCCTAATGCTTTCCATTGAGCGTCTAGTCTATCGCGCCGGGCTTGCGTACTTAGCCCCGTATTTAACAGCGCGAATTGACTCTCCCAGGCGTCTAGCTCCCGAGTCTTGGCGGGGTCTAAGTCTTGATAAACTTGGTCCGCGAACAGCTTCGAGTCGGCTATAATGCCCGTCAAGCCCTGGAAAAACCGCCGCAAAGCCTTTTCTGTGGTTATCCGCCACGCTCGGGCACGGGGTAATAGGTGCTTATAAATATTTATCATAAGAACACCACATTAACCATCTTCGCTTTTTCGCCCTCGCCCAGTGTATAAATCGAAATGCTCCCAGAGATACCTGTAAAAGCGAACGTGGCCCCGGTAAATGTACCGCCGTCCGCCGTGACTATATCCTCAACGAGCGCCGATACTCTGGTCCGTGTTAATTGGTCCCTCCGGGGCGGTATAGACAGCCCAGAGATGAACGGCTCGACCGATAGAAAATAATCCGTTAGGGCCGTTGTAATGTCGGCTTGTACCTGAGCTAAGTTACTAACGCCCGCGATCCCGCTAACCAGCGAATCGAATCCGGTCCGAGTGATATGCAACGAATTAACAAAAGCGTTGGCATTGCGTCGGCTCGCGAGTCCGTTCTCGTCAAAGTTGATAAGGTCAAGAACCGATTGAAGCTGCGCGACCGTGGGTATACCGTCCGGGCTACCGGACGAGGCGATAGTCGCTTCGCTGTATACGTCCACTTCGCCAGGGTCGCCCGTATAAGGATAGACGTTTATAATGCCGGGTGCTTCCTCGCCCCATAGCTCATAGTCCGAGTACGCGCCGCCCTGCGGTCTCTTTTGGAATCTGTCAAGAATACGTTGCCGATAGACCTCGGTCGCTTCAGCGTTCGCCCCGGTAACGGTCTGAGATACAACGGTCGCATTGCGGTCGACGTTGGCCAGTGGGTTGGCAAATGTCACAGTAGCGCCCGGATCTAAGTTACCGATAACACCCGCACCGCCGCCGCCTGTCTGATCTGATACGGCCTTGATATTGGCTTGAACTGTGGCCGCGTTTAGGAGTATCGACGCTGTGGTAATGTACGTTACCCCGTTCCCCGAGCCGATAAGCTGGGAGCCGGACGGGAGCGAACCCACTTGATTTGTGACCACAATGTCGATTAATAGCTCTGCGTTCGTGGCGGGCGTTGGGTCTCCGGTGCCTACTAAGCGCCCCCAGAATTTGAGGGGGTTAATAACGGTGCCGTTTACAATAGTGTCTTGGTCCGACGCGGTCTGCACAAACATTTGCTTAAAAGTAAAGCCCGCATACTTCCAAAGCAGGATAAATACTCCCGCCAGCGCTTTCGCCAGCACCCGCAAAAACGACCGGGGCAGTAGCGGAATGGACTGGTTTAGCGACGCTTCGAGCTGTGCGATTATGTTATCGTTAATTTCTTGCGTGGTGGGGGTCGTTAAGCTCATGAGCGCGCCTTCCAATTCTCTGTAAATTCAAAGCGGGACTCTGAGCCGATCGCCTCGATATCTATAACTAATTTGACACGTCCGATTGCCGGGATACTGACCGCGACGGTTATACTAGACGCCACTTTCTCGGCTAGCATCCACTTTAAATCCTTGTTCGCGGCGTCTTCTACGCGCAGCAAATTGCCGGAGGTGGGCACTACCGTATTTAATATTTTTTGTGTTTCGCTGTTGTACTCTTTGACCGGATCGGGCTCGGAGATATTGGCCCACCAGTTAGCGCCCTCCTCGTCTCCGCCGAATAACGACAGATAGGCCGAGGTCTCTAGACCCCCGCCCATTTGGACGAGCCCATCGGTGATACTGATGTCGCCGTCGTTGTCTGTTTGGAATAGGCGCACGTCGCCTTGCTGTTGATCGCTCATTAGTTATTGGGCCCCGTTGGTCCTGGTGCACTCGAACCGCCTAAGATTGCGTGGTCGTGCGCGTCCAGTTCTTTACCGTTAAGCGTTAAGCTGGCCGGAACTGTCATCGCCCCGGAGGAATCTATAATAACACCGTTCACCACAAAGTCACCCCCCGCCTGTAGCGTAAAGAACCCGTTGGCATTGGTGCCCGAGATAGACCCGTCCGCCCCGAGCGTAAAGGACCCGCTAGCGTTCGCTGTTGTGGCCTCCCCGGTGCTTTTGAGCCACACGTCGACAACCGTTAGGCCCGTGTCCGCGTCGCGGGCATAGATGCGCTTATCGCCTGCCGTCGCTTTGGGCTCGTTAAGGGGGTCCAGATACCCGACCGCGCTCTCACGCCCCGAACCGGCCGCCGTTGTTAAGGCCACAAAATCAGTATTGAGGGGGAACGAGTCGTCGCCCGGATCTGCAAAGTGTTCCGCAGTAATGTTAGCGCCTCCGCCCCCGTCGACCTTAGCGTCGGAGACCTGCGCCTCGTTCCTAATGGCCCGGACAAATGATAAAAGCGTCGCTATCCGTCCCACGGTAAAACCTCCGGTAGTTGGCCGCTAAATGCGCCCGGTATAACAAGGCCGAGTCTTGCTGTCTCGGACTTTGAGTCGCGCGACAGCTCCACGGACCGTATAATAAATTCGAATTCTGTGTAGATCATAGCATCGGGGGCCACTACGCGGATAGTTGTGTTAGGCGCCCATAGCTCGCCGGAGAGGTCGCGCCATGTATTGACCTCGACCGTATAGCTGGCCACATTGCCAAACATTCGACCGGCTTTAGCTTCCACCGCTTTTTTGAGTTCTCCGTCTTCGGTGTCGGGCGCGTTAAATGTAAAGGGCCGGATTGCATCCAATAGATGCGGATTCTTAATAGTGAACTGGGGCCCCTTAGCGCCGACGGTGGTCGGTTTTATCCCCGTAATATGGCTGTAGTATCCCTGCGCATTGAAGGTCGACTCCACCCCCATTAGCGGACTCCGCCCCTGTATTAATGTGGCCACCGGTTGCCCCGGCTCCACGGACTGCAGGAATAATAGGTCCCCCTCCGGAGTGTTGGAGATCACAAGATCTCGCTGCCGTGCTAACGCGGCCAGAAACCCGAGCACCTTCTCGTTCGGATCGCTTGCCACGCGCTCGAATACCGGTCCGGGCTCTACGTCGAACTGTAGGCCCAGGCCGAAGGGCTTAAGTATTTGGTCGGCTATCCCTTTCAGGTCCTGGCCGTTAAACTCGATTGGGAAGGACGACGCCGGGGAGGTGCAATCGTTAAGCACGCCCGGCAAAGAGTACCCGCCGACCGATATGGCCTTGCGCGCGGGTGTTATGTCCGGCTCTATGTTTATCATTGTGCCCGTGAACAGCGGCGCGCCTCCGACCGTGACTTCCAATTTCTTAAAACTGAAGGGGCGGAAGGTGTCTTTAAATCCGGGCAGGTCCACGCTAAACGGGGCTACAAAGTCCACAGTGTCAAAGCTATCTATCGAGCGGGTAATACGCACGCTCTCCCAGAACCGGAAGCGCTGGCCGTCGATCAGTACTGCGACCTCGTTCGGTGTGGCTGCGGGTGCGTTAGAAAGTACGTTTCTAGGGGCGTTGGGTTGTGTGGGTATGATTAGGCTAATGCCACTCGATAAGGGCTCAACGGCCCCCGGATTTGCCCGCGCGATGCGGTCGGCGTCGCCTTCCGATCCGTAGACCTTCCGCGCGATGCTTGCGAACGTGTCGCCTTCAGATGTAGTAAACAATTTCCCGGCCCTTTGGTAGCTCTAATATCTCGGACCCGCTAAGATTATTAGTGTTTATTAAAAAGTCTAATTGATCGTCGACGCTGCCGTATAGCTGCGCCGCTAGATCGATAATAGTCCGTCCGCTGTCGAGTATGATGCTGCGCTCTTGCTTTAACGAGAATGATATCTCGACGAGGAACCCGGCCGCCAGGGCGACAGACTCTTGCAATTTTTGATAAGCTTCGCCAGTATCGGTCAAGTCTAAGTCGGCCGCCCGGTCGTCGCGCCATATAATCACATTAGCTAATTGCGCAAGTAGTAGATCCGCCGCGCCTAGCGCCTCGGTCTTGGTTATAAACTGGTTATTGACTACCGACACGACCGACCCCGTCACATACGACATAGCGTACAGGTCCAGGGTATTGAACTGGTTAGGCGACTCGACACTTATATTTGTGGTGATACCGTTAGACAGTGCATTAAATTCGTTTAGACGCGCCTCAACAGTGGCCGGTGATCTGGCAGGCGACTGGATTAACAGCGTAGTCTGCGCCGCCAAGGCCGGAAGGTCCGACGTTAGTATATCAATGCTCTGCGTTATAGAGTTGGCAATGGTATTAAACTGCAGGCGGACCGCGTCGTCCACATCTGCTATTGCGCCAAGGCCGCTGGTCACTGTCCCCACCAACGCCGTAAAATCATTCTTAAATGTGGCCGTGTCGAAGGCAGTAACCAGCTTTACCAACTGCCCGAACGCTGCAGACACCGATATATTGTACGCCCCGATAGAGGCTAAAACATCGCTCGCCGGGTCCGACTGTGCGGACGGAAAAATTAGTCCGATTGTGGCAAAAAATACTATCTCTAAAATGGTCTGATTCGCAGCGGTCTTTAGGTCGTCCCGCTGCGATATCTTACCGAACGGTACAACATCGACCGAGCCGTATCGGGGGTGCTCTAATACGCCCGTGCCTCTCTCGCTTACCGCGTTGATAAATGTGTCGGCCGCTAAGTCGTGATTCGCCCCGGTAAAGAACAATCGAAGCGGGTAGCGCCTACCGGTCGCGCCGTTGTCCTGTACGAAGGTGCCATCGGCGTCCACAAAATTAAATGCCGACGTCTTTTTGTCTAGCTCTAGGCTTACATTCTCATAGTCGAACGTTAAGCGCTGCCCGCCCGGTGACGTATACGCCGCCGGTCTTAGTCTGTCCTGCCATGCCATTAGAAGGCCCCCGAGGGTTGAAGTTTAAGACCTTGGCCGGGCTTGCCCCCTGTTACCTCGGCGCGCCCGGTCTCATCTTTTATTGTTATCTCTGACTTGTTTGTGGTCACGCTCTCGATACTGCGGGCGAGTCTATCCTGCGGGCTAACGATCTGCGCTTGCCCTGGACTCTCGTCGTCCCCGAATCCAAAAAAGCTTTTAGTGCTATCGAACGCGCCCGACACTGATCCGGTAAGGGAATCTGTCACGCCCCGGACCGCAGACGTCGCGGACTGGATTACGCTTTTAACGCGGTCAATTACCCCCATTATCCGGGACATAGCGTTGTCGAATTCCATTGTTATGCCTGCCCATAGGTCGCTAAAGAACTGCTTTATCGGCTCCCAGTTGGCTATTATCAGCGCCGCTGCAGCAACCGCCGCGACCGCCAGCAATCCGAACGGCCCTGCAGCCATGATAAGATTCATTGCTATTAGGATCGCAGAAATAAGTTTAAGTGTGACTATCAGCCCAGTGAATACCGCTATGCCTATCCCTATCCGCTTGACCCAGGAAACTATTTCACCAAAATTCTCGACAAGGTCTCGGCCAAATTTCAGGATATCGGAGGCCACAATATCTTTGTTAGCAAGGGCCCACTGTCTGAACTCCAGCATTAACTCGGTTAATAGTGGTGTCATTGGTAGCAGTACGGCGTTAATAAAGCCTGTCATAGTGCGAGACAATGCATTCATTGCGTCGCCGTACGCCTCGGCGTTTACGGCCTGCTCCATTGTAACGTTGCCGTTCTCGCGCTGCTCTATCTTAAGCGCCTCTATCTGCGCCGCGCTGTTCTTGGCGATGTCGACGAGGGTTAAGCCGCTGCGGCTGAATGCTGCGTTAGCCAGTGCCGCCTGTTCGGTGGCGCTATCGGACGCGCGTATCGCTTTGATGTAAATATCGAGCGCTTCGGCGATGCTATCGGTCGAGGTGATCTGCGCCAATAGCTCGGGGTTGAGTTTTTTAAGTCCTGAGACTAGCGGGCCTATACCGTTTTTAGCCTCTCCCAAGCGTTTGGAGAATGCGCCCAGGGACGCATCGAATAATGTGTTAGCGACGCCGCTTTGCTCCGCCACGAATTTCCATTCCTGTAGCTCTTCGATAGGGAATTGGAGTCGGCGGGATTGTTTGGCGAGTGCGTCGGCTTTGCTGGTGGCCGAGTTTAAGGCCACAGCTAATGCGGCGACGGCGGCCGTGGCTAAAATAGCACCGCTGCGGATGCCTGCCATACCTATCTTTGATACTTTGCCGAGCGCGCGGTTAACGTTACGCAGTCCGCGCGTCATGCTCCGTGTCATTTTACTAATGCGGTTTTGCATACGCGACACCGGGGCCGTTACGCGGTCCACTGCTTTGAATACTGCTTCAACGCTAAAACGTCCCGCCATGTTGACCCCTATTTCGGCTTTGTATGCTCTTTGATCCCCGCGCGTAGCCCTTCATAGAAGAACCGTATTTGTCGCGCGGTTAGTGTCCTGCAATCTGGCAAGCCCGGATAATCTGTCGCTACCTGCAACAACATTTCTGTGTATATCGGTGCGAATGCTCTACTGTGTATTTCGTCTGCTCCGTGCCTTACAAGCGGGGTGCAGACTAATCCATTAAAAGCGCAAAAATCGACTCGCACATTTTGATGTCTGACCCGACCAAGCCCGCAAATACTTTGGGGGCGACTTTGCACATATCCGCCATCACCGCGTAGGTCTTGGCAACGTCCTGGCCCTTTTTCTTGCCGTCCATCGCCATCAATGATGCGCCGGACCGCTCGTGGAAAATGATCGTATCTTTAGACTTAGAGTTCGGACGCCAGGGAGTATATTCCACTTCGTCGTTGTCGTTGATAACCACAGATCCTTTAACAATGCCAGAGACAATACGGTCTCGTTGCTTGTTGAACGCTGTGGCGTCCTCTGCGTCTAGCTTAGAGACATCGACGACTATGTCCATGCCCTCAGCCCATCGCTCGAATTCTTGTTCCGCCATTTCTGGCGCTATCTTTAAATCACTCATAATTTTTGCCCTAGTTATAAGAGGTGCCACGCCCCGGCGTGAACCGGGAAAGGCTAGGGCTACCGCGTGGCGTAGAACACCCTAAAAACTTTTACTGTTTGGTCAAAATGCCCGGACCCATCAGGTCGACTGCAGCCGTCGCGCTCTGGCTACTGGCTTGAAGCTCGCCGGTTATCTGGGCCGTAGCCTGATAATCCGCACCGGACGCGTAGGTAATGACGATCGGAAAAAAGTCGTTACGGTTCGATAGCTCCTGCAGAAATTCGTGGTCCGCTCTGTCGTCGTCCACTTCCAGGGTTAGACCCGCGATAGCGAGAGGGACACGCGTTTTAATCAACCGCGCCCCGCCGTCGCCATTGGACTGGACCTCGTTCTCGAAGCCCCCAAGTTTTCGTTGTGCTTCCGCGTCGGCCGCGACTGCGAAGTTGCGACCGTCTAGGATTACACTTTCAATTGAACCGCCAACTGCAGCCATGATAAAGCCCTCTAATTATGCCACTATCTGCGGCGTGCCGAAGAAAAAGCCGAAGTTTAAGTCGACGGATATAATGTTTGTGTTACCGCTTAGCTGCACGGTGGTCGACAAGTTCAACCGCTTAGGGTTGCCCGAATCAATCTCTGCGAACGTGTTAGCCTTTGCGGTCTCTGGATCGCTTATTATAGCCTCTAATCCCAAACTGTCCAGCACTGCAGAAACCGCAGCAACGGCCGACTTAGGCTTTTTAGCTGAGCGGTTGGTCGTGGGTTGGTCGTTCGGTATTAACGGCGCACCGTCCCACTCGGGTGTATTGAAGATCAAGTCCAGATTGAAGATAATATTTTGTAGCTTGACGATGTCCACAACATAACGATAAGCCGGGATAGGCTCGCCGGTTGGGTGGTAGAACGTCACAGTATCGGACACGTTGACAACGCCGTCTTTAACCTGTATGGACGAGCTGCCCGCCTTGATGGCGACATCGCGCTGTACATAGGTCCACTGCTCGCCGTCCGTCCCAGGCGTTAAGCCCGTTGCGGCTTGGCTGCCATAGTCCTGCGGTGGGTTGTTATTCGCTACCACTACAATACGCGCTAGCTCTCTGGCTGCGATAGTGACGGGTAGGTCCTTGGACCCTGGCGCAATTAGCTGGCTGTTCGTGCGGTCCGTCTTGCGGCCGTCCGATATTGTGGTCGCCGATGTGACGTCCGCAATATTAATTCCGGTAAAGACTACCAATGGCTTACGCGTTAGCGCGCCCCATCGACCCTCACCGAAGGTAGCATACTTGTCTAGCGAGCTGGTGTCGGCCACTTCTAAACAGCTTAGGACCATAGTTTCCCATACGTCGCCGACTTGCGTTAGCGCGTCGTCCACATCTGGGTTAACCAATCCGCCCACTGGCTGCGTAATTGCAAAACTTGTTCCTGCAGTCGTGGAGCCAATCACCTCGACGACAATGTCGTTTGAGCTGGTGCCTTCCCACTTGGCCAATAGCCCGACCTCTGTCGTATCATCTGAAGCGACGACCGGCATTCCCAGCACGGCGTTAATCGCTGCAGTCATGGACGTGACGATCGCCGCAACCGTAGCCGACGTGGCGATAACAAACTGCTCGGAATCAATGTTATTAATTCGAACAATGTACGATGCCGCTTCCGTTTGGGTGCCGCTCGGGGTCACATCGCCGCTGGAGGCCACACCGCTGCCGTCGTCGACAAGGGGGTAGACCGTCACAGGTATAGTGCCCACACCATCGCCATTAACGGGCAATAGCTGCGACACTGCTAAGTGTATCGGGGAGCCGAAACCGTATAGGGTGCCCGCTTCACTGGCGCTCGTTACTTGGCGCTTGGTTGTGTCATACGTGGCGGCTGATGCGCCTTGCCCGACAATCGCCAAACGTTGCGGCAACAATAAAATTCCGCCCGCGCGTAGATCCTTAAAAATGGTCTTTATACCGACGACCCGCGCTACTGCGGAGGCGTCGACCGCCGTACTAATAGCCATGTGATAACCCCTTATAGTGTGTAGTCATAATCCGTTTCGAGAAGTATCTCCCCGTCCTCGGCATTCAACACGTCAATTGATAAAAATTCTAATGTCTCAAGCTCTACTTGCGGTGAGAACTCGTTAAATATAACACGGAGCGCAATACGCGCGCCAACTATTTGGACCGCCGAGCGGTTGTCTAGCTCTGGCTGGAATACGCTGATTGACTGCGGCCATCGTTGCCACACTAAACCGCGCAGCCCTAAATAGGTATAGGTGGCCGCCATCATTATATTGCGCACAAGCCGGATAGCTCTTTGCACTGTTAGCGCCGCGTCCTTGTCGCCCGGTATATGTCCGCCGTTGCCGTCGTCCCTGGCAAGTCCGAATCCGTAGCAATCAATATTAAAAATCGCCTCGGTTTTCTGGCGCTCTAAAATATTACTGCCGCTTAGATCAAAATTCGAATTGTCATACCACACATTTACTATGGGACTACGGTCCGAGTTCTCGTCCCGGTATTGCTCCCACGGGTTTGACCGCTCTTTAAATACGCGCAATTTCCACAGGTCCGGATCTTTACCGGCCGTAGTGGCCAAGGCCATCTGGCTAGCAACTTCCAACACAAGTATCGCCGCTATCTGGTCGCGGATAACTTCGAAATTATCCTGCTTGTCGATAAGTGTGGTAATGCTCATTCTGGCTCGACCGGTTTTAATACGTTATACACTGCTGTAGCCTGTCCACTGGTCATTAATACACCTTGCTCTGTGTTGTGAGTCATCAATAGGTTAATCAATGCCTCTGTGGACCATGCAGAATCTAGAATAGTAAATTCATCACCGTTCTCGTCAACCTCAGTTTTCTCAAAACCCTTTGTTACGTCTATCGGATTAACCGGATTGTCTACTGAGCATGTTACAAGCCTTATATTATATACTCCCTCTTTGTAGTAGTGAGCTGCTTTAGGGTGTCTCGCTAATAGCTCTTCTAATTCCGGGGATTCAGGTTGTCTTTCCTCACCGGGTTTAGTGTTGCTGATGTATGCTGACCATCGTTTGTTATTCATCTAAGCGCGCTCCAGTAGTTGTTTGACTGATACGTTGTCAA
>SPKZ01017460.1_pt1 | contig 45207 bp, 30 predicted proteins | sample 2456571 | NCBI WGS metagenome assembly SPKZ01 (sample SAMN11192286, study PRJNA482655) | marine metagenome | biome: ENVO:00000447; feature: ENVO:00000244|ENVO:00000211|ENVO:00000569|ENVO:00002023; material: ENVO:00002151; isolation source: ocean water from marine abyssalpelagic zone ...
AATATGGTACTTTTAATTTTGATAGTATAGTTGAAACAGGTAATACTGAATTAACTAGAAAAATAAAAAAAGGAGTTAGAAGAACTAACGATACTTCTAAACCTTTTGTCTCAAAAAATTCAAAAAGAAAAACAAGACAAAAGGCGTTAGCGGATTATTTTTAATTAATTATAAACAACAAATAAAATGACGAACAGAATTAATAAGCTTCAAGTACGTCAGTCGAGATTTAATTCAGCCCGAATGACTGATTTAAACCATTGGAGCAAGCAGCGTATGATTAAGCCTGTAGTATTTGATAGTGCACACAGATTACTTTTTGCAAGTAAAACTAACACTTTAAATCTTTCTCAAGGCAATCTTATGGAGAGTGTTTTTGGTCTTGGTAAGACTAAATATATTGATGATCTTAATTGGTCATGGAATATGCAAGTAGCTGGTCTTAGACCTTTTACCATTATTGAAAACAAAACAGCAGGTGATAAACCAGGTCAATACAGAACTGAAATTAAAATTGCAGTTGATGTAGATCTTGCTCAAATTGGTGAAACTTGGGGACCAGGTTCTTCTGACAAAAGTCAAGTTGCTATTGTTACAGCAAAAAGAAGAGATGGTAAGCGTTTTGAATATACTCTTAAAACAAGTACTGAAGGTATGGATCACTTTATTAATCCAAAGTATCTTAAACCAGGAACTCGTTGGACAAGAATGTATGCACAACGAGGTGAGGCTTCCGAAACAGGTGGATTTATGGAGAATATGACTAATATTGAGTATAAGAACTCATTAGTCAAACTTCGTAAAGAATATAAGGTAACTGACTATGCTGCTCAAGCTGTTTTGGAAATTGCTTTTACTGACGAAAAAGGAAAAGTATATACTTCTTGGATGGATATGTATGAGGCTAAATGTCACATGATGCTAAATAAAGAATGTAGTCTTCATGCTCTTTATTCTCGTATTAGTGATCAACCTCTTTTTGATCCTGACTCTGGATACCCAATTAATCCTGGTGCTGGTCTTCAACAGCAAATTGCATTTGGTGGTAACGTAGAAAGATATACAACTCTTAGTGCAGAACTAATTGAAGCATTCTTCAATAATATTGTATACTCTCGTATTAGTCCTGGTGATCTAGGTGAAGTTATTGGTTTTGCAGGACATTACGGAATGCAAGAATTCCACCGAGCACTCGATGAGTGGACTCGTGGAAAAACTATTGTTCGTGAATCTTCTGAATTCTTGAAAAAAGATGCTAAAGGTGTACATAATAATAGCTTGAGTACAGGTTATCAATTTACAACTTATGAGCTCCCAAATGGTGGTAGATTTAGATTGATTCATAATCCATTTAATGATGACAAATCTCTTCATAGAGATGTTGATCCTTTAACTGGTTATCCTTTAGAATCTCAGAGAATTACTATACTTGATGTTACAGGTGGTAATGGGCAAAGCATTGCAGCCAAAGATAATATCTGTATGGTACGTAAAAATAAAGTTGCAGGAGCTTCTATTATTGAAGGTAGAGTTGGACCTGGTGGTACAATTTCTTCTAATGCTAAACACGCAGGAGATTACTATGAAGTACATATTTCAGATTCAGTTGGAATTCAAGTTACAGATCCTACTGTTACAGGTGAATTAATTAAATCAGTTGCATAATTATAAAAGAAAAAATGAATAAAAATTTGAAAATAGAAATTAGACCTATACCCAACTTTTCGGGTATTAGAGAGTACTCCGATAAACTGGAGTACTTCTCTCAATCTCATAAAGTTGGACCTTTAGTAGATCCAGATACTTATAGATATAAAACAGGTCTAACAGAAGAAGATGTTAAAGAACTAAAGTCAAGAGGTTGCCCTTATGAGTTAGATGATCATTATGTAAGAAATGAACCTCATAAATTCTGGGAAGGTCAGCTTGTTAAAATTTCTCTTATTAATACTCCAATATTTTTGTATCCTTATAAAAATGTATTGGATTTTATAAAGTGGAAATACTTATTAGTTAGTAATTATGTATATTCTTCTGAAGGTGAAATGAAAAGTGGTGGTAAGTCAGAAGCAACTCACTACATTTACAATGAACAAGAAGAAACTGAAATTAAAGCTACTAAACTACAAGAAAGAAATAGAGTAATTAAAGAAGTTTCTGCTCTCTCTATGAAAAAGAAAAGAGAAATAATTTTATTAATTACTGATGAAATAGTTGATACTAAAAGTGAAGACTATATAACAGTAAAATTAAATGAGATTCTTGAATCTTCAAAAACAAGAAAAGCTTTAACAGTTTTACTTACAAAAAATGCAAAAGATATTAGTTTAGAAGCAGATATTAAAAAAGCTGTACAAAACAATATTATTACTAGAAATCAAAAAGGGTTATTCTATTTTGATACTCCTATTGGTTTTAGTGAAGAAGAAGCAGTTCTTAATTTATCTAAACCAGAAAATCAAGAATTACTTATATCAATTAAAGACAAACTAAAAAATTAAATAAGACATGAAATCAGCAATTTCAGATATTAGACAAAGCCTAAATATAAAGGCTATCGCTACAGCAGGACTTACTCCTGATGCTATACCTAACAATACATTAGGTATTATTGATGTGGCTACTAATTTAACAGTGGCTCCTGCTGACTATGCAGCATTACCTGCACAAGTAAGACTTATTAATAAAGTTAATGGTCAAGTTTATGTAACCGTTAATGATATTCATAAAAACAAGATATTCAATACAATTTCTAAAGCTTATACTGCTTCTCAAGTTAATATTTGGGAGGCAATTATCGAGCATTGTACTTGTATTGATAATGGTTTCTCAATGAATATTTATATTGATGATCAAGAACTACATCAAAGAGATGGCATGACTTGGGTTCATCAAGATTATATTGTTGATGTAACACCTGAAGAACTAGCTTGTCAAGATAATCTTTGTCTATTAGGTGAAGATAAATATCCAACTTACGAGAATAATATAGTTAGTAAAGCTCTTTGGCTTAAAGCACAACAAAAAAATTCTGAATTCTATACAATTGATATTGTATTAGATATTGATGGAGTTACTACTTATGCTGATGCTGCCGCTAGAGATGCTGCTGTAACTACTCCTGCTATTGGTAACTTAGCTATTCTTACTACACCTGGTAATATTACTATTTATAATGGTAGTGCTTGGGTTGTAGTAGGTGATGCTGAAGGTGTTCTTACTTTAGCTGGTATGGAAGCTATTATTAGTGATTTCCAAACTGTCAATACTGATAGTGATGACACTAATGATGGACCAAAATTCATTACTAGATTAAGTGGAAAAACTGAAGTTACTCCTAATTATAAAGAATTAGAAGTTAACTACATTTATCCTAGAGGTACTAGATTTTTAAATCCAGTTATTAAGTTGAATGATGGTAATAAAGTTATTGCCATGACTGAGACTCAAGCATTAGGTTATGAGATTGGGGCTGGATACGATTTAAGGTCGGAAGAGTTTGACTATATGTCTCTTTACACAAAACTTAATTTTTATCCTCAACTTACTGATGGTGTAGCTTCTCCTGATTTAGTTTATCAATTTGACAATCAAACTAACTATAGTACAGTTACTTTTGATTATGAGAATGATAAAGTTAACAATGTTGGAGATTCAGATAAGCTAAGAAAATCTTTACTTTTAGCATCTTCTGATTCTGATGTATATGATGATCTAGTAGCTATTTTTACACCTGCTTAATATTGATTATGAATATCAAAGAGATGCATATAGACTTTAAAAAGAAGTTGAATAAATCAGACAGTCAATCAAACAGGAACTTTTTAGTTCCTGAGATTGATTGGACTATAAATTCTGCTATTAGATTTTTTGTCAGGAATATATCGCAACCTCGTGGTAAATCATATTTAGGGTTTGAATCTAACCAAAGAACTAGAGATGATATAAGAACATTAGTTATAAAAGATGATAAAATAACTGTTATCGATAATAGTGTAGCTTTACCATCTAACTATTGGTTCTTTATTAAAGGTCAAGTCATAATAGAAAAAGAAGGTTGTTCTGAAAAAACAGCCTCCTTTTTTCTTAGACAATTTGATGATGATTTTGAAAGTAGCCCTTTTGACAGAAGTTCTTATAAATGGAGAACAGTTAATGGGGTAATGTATGAAAATGGAATTAAATTATTTGATGATACTACATTTACAAATAAATTCTTCTTACTATCATATATAAAAGAACATCCTTATGTACATAATGCAGAGGATTATAGATCCGGTACTTATTCTTTACCTGGTGGAATAGTTTTAACCGGTGTTCAAAATTGTATCTTACCTAGTCATACTCATGACGAAATAGTAGACATTGCTGTACTCCTAGCAAGTAATGAACTACAAATTCCTGATTATCAAATTAAATTACAAAAACTAAGAATGGAGGGATTGAATCAATAATATGTCTATTAATATAAATAAATTAAGACTGAATGAAACTGGAACTCAAATTGAAGTATCAGTTACTACTAGTATAGATAATACATTTATTAGTTTTAGAGCTTGGAATATTGATACTTATAAAGATCAATCTAAAGCTATTAATTTATATGGACTAATGGATGGAGATTCTAATTCAGAAATTCTCACTATTACTAATATAGATCTTAGTACAGAAATTATTAGTGGTGTATGGTTTTTTGAGTTTCAGTCAGATGAAACAATTGAAACTGGAGATTTTGTAAATACAAATAGGGTAATTGGTGTAGTTACTAATTTAAGTAAATACCATGAGTGTATATTAGATAAGTTACTGAGTATTAACATTGTAGATTGTAATATATCTACAAACAATTGTAACAGCGATGTTAATAATCTGTATCTTGGCAACAGCTTGCTATGTAGTCTTAATGCTGCGATTAGCTATGCTTACTACGAAGAAGTAGTTAGGATAGTTAAAAATTTAGATGAAATTTGCATTGATTGCTCTGACTGTCCAGAATATGAAAATACACCTATAGTTTCTGGTGCTAGATATGGTGTTGAAGATAATAGTATAATATTTTTATAATATGTCTATAAATAATAATACTAAAGTTTTAATGGGTACTATAGATAAGTACCTAGATATGAGACTTATAAAAGGTAATACTGCTAATAGTACACCATTAATTATAGTGGAATTATTAAGTAGATATTATAAATATTGTATTGATAAGTATAATTTAAATTCATCAAATAAAGATACTACTTCTTATCTTGAAAAAGCTAGTATACTTTATAATAAGCTTTTTGATTTTCAAAGATCTTGTGATGATGTTTGTATTTATAGAAATAAAGCATATTTTCAACATCCAATATTATCTGGTATTGAACTTATAGATTTATTTACTGCTCCAGTTGCTAGTAATGTTGGTTTTCCAACAGACCCAACAGTTACTATACCTATTACGCCAACTGCTGACTACTTTTCTGAAAGTAATGTGCAGGAAGGAGAAAGTTTATATAAAATATTTCAGTATGACGGACCTTCAGGTAATGATGGAAAACAGTTATTATTTGAAGGTTCTATTAGTACACCTTGGACACCAGTATCTACATGGCCTAATCTAAGATATGTTAATATTGAATATACACCAGTAGATATTAATAGTTTAGCTGGTGACACTGTTTCCAGTGGAAGAGTTATACTTGAACCTGAACCAATTACAGATTATTTAGATGATACTAATATAACTGCTGCTTATGATTTTAGAGCAGGTTTAGATTTAAGTGATAGAACTAATAATCTCGCTAATGCTACATTATCTGGAAATGTAAGTTATAAAAATGCATCTACTACAGGTTGGCTTGGTGCTTTATCTTTTGATGGTGAATTAAATAATTATGTAAGAATAGATTTAGGTTCTGAAATAACTAGTATAAGATGGTATTTAGTATTTAGAATTCTTGGCTCTAATGGTACATGGGCTTATTTTTCTGGTTTAGCGTCAAATGCTAGAAGACAAAATATACAAATGAACTATAGTGTTACTAATAGTCAAGCTGTAGGAATACGATATTTTGATTTAGATTCTAATAATAATACTGGATTAAGTGCTACATTTAATGCATTACCTTTACCACCTTCTATTATAGATGCTTCTTATCATGATGCATTTTATGATATGTACTATAATAGACAATTAGCTGGTAGAGACCCATTAGCAACTAGTTCAGGTTTTGATGAAGCCCCTTTTCAATTTTTATTTCTTGGCACATCAGGAGAAGGTACTTCACAATATGAACCAAATCCAAGTGTTACTTCTGGACCTTTAGTATCTGAAATTGCACTTTGTATTATAGCCCCAGGAAATCATAATGATTATGATGCTAGAGCTATGCGTAATCACTTATTAACACTTTTACCATAAAACTATGGCTACTATAGAAAATCCGCAAGTCCAATTTGGAGAAATAATTGGACCAGGTTATTATGCTAATTTAGAATTTGATAATATAGGTTGGATTATATCTAGTGTTGGATATATACAAAAAGGAGAAAAAAGAAAAGTATATAGGAATATACCATTTAAAGCTAGAACTATATTTACTAGTGTAGATAATATGTTAGGTGAATTTCTATTACTACTTATAGGCTCTGGTGCTATTATACCAAACAAAGATAATTGGACTAATAATACTGATGATAATTATGCTTTTATATCTAGAGGAATTAATATAGGAGGTATTGTACCTAATGATCCTTTTCAATGGTTATCTGTAAAAGCATATGACTATATGGAATTTTTAAGAGATCCAGATCATGATGGTATAAATAAAGATCTTCTAATTAGATTCATTGCTTACTTAAATTTATGGGGATTAATACCTGGCTTATGGGTTGGAGATCCATTTAAAGCTTTTGCTCAAACAGTTCCTATATTAAATGCAAGTTCAGATGTAGACCCTGATTATCCAGAACATGGAATTAAAGGACCTATTGATTATATAGATGCTAAACATTTAATGCACTATTTTTATCCTAATCATAATGATTTTATTTTAAATTTAAATACATGGTTTATTCCATTTCTTCGAGCTAAAGGGGGAATGGTACTTGCGACTGAAGAAGAAATTATTAACTTTTGTGATTCACAAGGTACAAATGATAACGTTACTGTTGATTTATCAACTTATAAATTAAATTTTTAATGGAAGATACATTAATAAACAGACTCGTAGAAGAAGGTATTGTCGTTATTGTTTTAGTTGCTATTATAACTGCTCTTAGTTGGTTAGTATGGTGGGTATTAAAGTCTTTTATAAATGATCAAAAAGCTCAGATAGATCATTTAAAAAAGCAAATAGAAATAAAAGATGAAAAACTCTATCTCGCTCAAGATAGAATGTATAAAGTTGTAGATACTCTAGAAAAAACAAATAATATGATTGACGACAATAATTCTAAGCTAGATACTAAACTTTTAGAAGATGCTAAGGAGTATTCAGTAATAAAAAATAAAGTAGAAAGACTTGATGAAAGTATTAGAAATTTAATACAGCAAATTAAAGACTTTATAAACGATATTAAAAATGATAGAGAAAGACAAAGACTTCAAAGAAATAATAACTAAAGTGGATAGTTCAATAAAAAGATTAGAAACTAAAGTTAAAGCTTCAAAGTATAGTTTACTTCTTTTAAATTTAGCTAATTCTCTCAACTGGTTTATAGGAGCAATAGACCCAAAAGAGGAAACATTCATTTTTATAAATGAGAAATGGGAAAAATATTTAGGTTGGTCATTTGAAGAAATGTCTTCTAAACCTTTTATTGAATTTGTACATCCTAATGATGTAGAAAAAACACAAAAGGTTTGGGAAGGTACTCATGCAATAAATATTGGTGAGATATTTGTAAATAGATATTTATGTAAAAATAATACGTATAAAGAGTTATATTGGATTACATTATCTAGTGAAGAATATAATATTGCTTCAATAGTAAAGAATAAACCAATGATTATATTTGCTTGCCCAACTAGAGAACAAGCTGAACTATTAGTTAAATTAGATAGTTATACTATTGATTAATACTAAAAAATATAGTATCTTTCAACAAAAAAGTGGAAGATACTAAAAAATATTTATTAGAAGAGTTTAAAGATTTAACATTTAATGAGGAAGCTCATAAATATTATGTTAAAGGTCAACCTATTAAGAAGTCTGTCTCTGCTATAATAAAAAATTTTACTACAGGTTTTGATAGAAATGGTATAAGTAAAAATATTACTTATTCTAAAAATATAATTAACGAGTTATTAAATACTGGTGTTAAATATAAAACTGAAGATATAACAAAACCTTGGGATGACAAAACAAAAATTGCCTGTGATACAGGTACAGAAGTTCACCTATTTGGTGAACTTTACCCATTTAATACAGAATTAAAACCTCGAAACAAAAAAGAAGAAGCTATAAAAAAGTTTTGGAATGATCTTCCAGATTTTATACAACCAGTTATAATGGAGCTTAGAATGTATCATAAAAAATATATGTTTGCAGGTACAGCAGATATTTTATTATATAATAGAAAAAGTGACACATTTATTATTGGGGATTATAAAACAAATGAAAATCTTTTTAAGAATTTTGCCAATAAATATTTATTATCTCCTTTTGAAGATAAATTAGATAGACCTTTTGAAAAGTATGAAATTCAATTATCTTTATATCAAATACTATTTGAACAAACAGGTTATAGAGTTTCTTCTCGTAAATTAATTTGGTTGTTACCAGATGGTACATATAAAATGTATACTCTTGAAGACCATACTAAAATTCTAAAAGAGTATTTAAAAAATAATGAGATATGACTAATGGAGAAATAATACAAAGAGTACAATCTTTATACTCAAAAGGTGTTCAATCAGATGATTCTAGATTGACACCAAGACATATTTATAGTGTGTTGATTTCTAATAGATCAAGAATTATATCTCAACAAATAAATAGAAGAGAAAAAATATCTCAATGGGTTTATCAAGATATACCTTGTATAGAATTAATAAAAGCACCTATACATGAATGTCCTTGTTTACCTGATATTGGTTGTACTTTTTTAAAATCAAAATATAGATTACCAGACCCTTTAGTTTCTAATAGAGGTCATGCAATACAGCACGTAACTTCTATTGATGGTTCTATAATATATTCAGAAACAAGCTGGACAGAAAGAAAATATAAATCAGGTAGAAAATATACTTCTAAAGTTCCTGATTATTTTATTAGAAATGGTCATTTAATGATTAGTTATTATAGAGGACCTAAAATAGTAACTATGAGAGGTTTATTTGAAGATCCTTTAGAAGTAGACGAATTTATTAATTATTGTCCAGATGAATGTACTGAAGATTGTATAGACTGTGATTCAATATTTGAAGAGGAATTCCCATTAGATCCTAAAAACATTCAAACATTAATTGAAATGTCTCTAAAAGAGTTACTTGAAATATTTAGTAGTTCTTTAGAAGATATTACTAATAATTCTACTGATTCTATAAAGGAAAAATCAAAATGATAATCAAAAGAAATGCTGGAGAATCATATAAAGAAGTATATCTAAAGGAAAGTACTAATCCTATTAATAAATCTTTATTCGTTAAGATTATTTATATGTTTATGAAGTATATAGTATCAAAAGCCTTAGAAGGTCATGAAGTTAAATTACCACAAGGAATGGGCAAATTGTATGTAAAAGGTACTCCTCAAAAAATGAGATATGACGAACAAGGAAAGATAAAAGGTTTAGCACCTGATTGGGTTAGTACTAAAAAGTTTTGGGATTCAAATCCTGAAGCAAAAAAACAAAAAAAACTTTTATACCATTTAAATCATCATACTGACGGTGTTATATACAGATATAATTGGTCTAAGAATAGAGTAATAGTAGATAATAAAGGTCTTTATTCATTAAAGATGTCCAGAGCAAATAAAAGAGCTGTCAGTAACTTAATAAAAAATGGTAAAGAATACTTAATAAGATAAGTTATGTCTGAATATAAATTTATATCTACTGATAGAATATTAGCTAAATTAAGTAGTGAATTGAGAAATTCAACTTTACATGAAGCTGATATTCTAAATTGGATTGGTGAAGCTTTAGAATTTTTAGACATTTATGAAATACATGAACAAGCTGTAGCTTTTATAAATGTAGAAAATTATACTGCTAATTTACCTAGTTATTTTCATAGAATACTACAAGTAGCTAAACATAGAGACTGGACTAATGAAAAAACTTTAACTCTTACTGTTCATGAAGAACAAAAAGAAGAAGAGGAAGAAAGACTAAATTGTTGCCCTGATTGTCCTTATCAATTAGATACACCTTGGGACTTTACTTTATGGACTACCAATGAACATTATATAGAAAATTTTACTCCTGTTAGATTAGCTAATCATTCTTTCTTTAATACTTTAGTTTGTAAAGAAAAAGATATGAGTCCATATCAGGGTAAGACTGGACCTGAATATACTATTATAGGAAAAGAAATATTGAAGTTTTCTTTTGAAGAAGGTTTAATAGCTTTATCTTATATTAGAAATAAAGTAGATCCTCAAACTTGTTTACCAATGATTCCTGATGATATTAATTTTATTACAGCTATAACCTACTATATTAAATGGAAACTAGCTGAAATGTATGATTGGGATGGTAGAGAAGGTTTTAGTAGAAAAGTAAAAGACAATAGAGAACTATGGTATAAGTATGCTAGACAAGCTAAAAATATAGCTAAAATGCCAAAAACTTCTGATGATTTTCAAGATTTACTTGAGCAATCTCATTACTTAATACCTAGACATAATAGATATTATGGTTTCTTTGGTAATCTTGGTAGAGCTGAAGATAGGAAATTTATAGATTCTGATAACCGTAATATAGCTAGATACTATACTGATAATAGATATGGAAAATAATATTTCAAGACCTTTTAAAGGTTTACATACAGATTCTTCATATAATGATCAACCTAAAGATACTTATACTTTTGCATTAAATAGTGTTAGAGAAAATGACGAAGGAAATAGTAATTTTATATCTAATGAAGAATCAAATAAAATATCTGCTTCAATAAAAGAAGGATATATTATAATAGGTAAACAATATCTAACTAATAGTGATGTAGCTATATTTTCTGTTAGTTCAGATGAATCACTATCTGAAATTGGCATATATAATTTACAATCAGATTCTTATGAAGAACACGTTAATACTGATTTAGGTTTTAGTATATCTAATCAAATAGATTCAATCTATTCTTTAAAACAAGGATGTAAAAGAACTATATATTTTGTAGATGGAATTAATAAACCAAGAATATATAATTTTGATAATCCAGAAGATTTTAAAGATAATCAAGATAATTGGGATATAAATAAATTTAATCTATTTAAAACTTTTAATAGTATACCTGAATATGAAAACATAGAAGTATTAGAGAATGGTCAATTAGCATCTGGTTCATATAATTTTGCAATACAATATTTAGATGAAAGTTTAAATCCTACTGAATGGTTAAATCCAACAGATACTATTATCATATATAATGATAGTCCTACATCTAAATCTTTTTCAAAAGTAAGGGGTTCAACAAATGCTAAAACTTTTTATCAAGATTTTAGTCTTACTAATAAATCAATAAGATTAGATTTGAATGCTTTGGATTCATCTTTTCCTTTTTATAGAATAGCTATAATTGAATCTACAAATGGTTCTGGTGAAATCAATAGAGTTACATATACTCAAGAAATACCAACTAGTATTAATACTTTTACTTATACTGGAGATAATTTTGCTACATTAGGTACAGTAGAAGAAATACAACAGTTTTCTAATATTATTGAAAAACCTTTATCTATTGAACAAATAGAAAATACTTTAGTATTAGCAAATACTAAAGGTCCTCAAATTAATTGGTGTAACTTACAAAGTTATGCTTCTAAAATATCTGCTGATTTAATTACTGAAAAAGTATTCTTAAATAATTTAGATGCTATTAACAATCCTAAAAGAGCTACAGTTCATAATGAAAAAGTAGGTTATATGCCTGGTGAGCTTTATTCTTTTGGTATTGTATATGTACTAGAAGGAAATATACATTCACCTGTATTTCATATTCCTGGTGCTAATAATAGTACTAATACTCAAATGAGTAAAGATAATGAACTTGAAGATACTTTCTATACTAGTTTAAATAATTGTAATGGTACTGATTCTTGGGGTGTAGACTCCGTAGGAGATACTTTATTAAATAAAAAAGTTAGACATCATAGATTTCCAAATAGAGCTGAAGTTGGTAAATCAGTTATCACTAAAGAAAGTGGAACAGAATCAGTAAAATTATATACTTTAAATGTAAATATAATTGGTACTCCTAATCCAAGTTATACTGATAATGAAATAACTTATTTAATATCTGGTCAGATAAATGGTAATCCTTTTCAGAATCAAAGAACTTTTAGTCTCGATACTTTTACTGGAGAAGAAAGTTTTATAGAAGTTACTACTACTGGTGATGAATTTACAAATCTAACATTATTAGAAAAAGATCCTATTACTGGTAATTTTGTTCCAATTATTTCTGGGTTATCATATAGCATGAGTATTGATGATCAAGTATTTACTAATGAAGATGCTAGTGTTTATAGTACTGATATATTCGGAATTAAATTTAAACAAATTGATAAACCATCATTAGAAGTTACAGGAGGTAGAGAAGTTTTAGGATATTATATTGTAAGAAATGAAAGAACTGAATCTCAGAAAACTATATTAGATAGTGGTGTATTAACACCATTAATGGTAGAAACTGGACAAAAAACAGGTAATATAAGATTTGTTGCTCATGGTCATTTAAATCCTAATAATACTAGAATACAGTCAGATACTTTTGGTCTTATACATCCAGAGCATAGATTTTCTAATCAAGAATATAGAAACATTACTAGTATAGTAAAAGAAGGTGAATTTGTAGTTATTGATAAAAACTTAGCAGAATCAGTTATAGAAGATGTACAACCTGGTACATCTTATGATCCTGATAGACATAAAAAGAGAGATAGAGATGATGATGGTTTTAGTCTAAATACTTTAGTTAGAAGTAATACTTTAGAGTATAACCAAGCTTATGAGATATTTGCTAAACAAGAAGATATAGATGAAACATTTTATTTAGATAGTTTATTCTCTAAAAATATAACTGATATAGATGATAATAACAGAGATATTTATAATCTATCTGCTGATAATAAAATAGGTATATTAAAACTTAATAAATCTAAATCATTACAAAAAAGATTTCCTTATGTAATATTAAAAAGAGATTTAGCTAATCCTTATTCTAATTATAGAGTACTACCTTACTTTAAGGAAAGTACTAATATGTCTATCTTTACAGAAGATGATAATAATCAAATTAGTGTATTTAATGGTGATGTATATATCTCACCTATGAGATATACTTCATCAATGTTTTATGATATTAGATTAGCTAAACGTAAAAATAAAAGAGGTTTATTTAATGTAATATTAGGGGCATTATCTGTAATAGCTGGAGCAGTATTAACTGTTGTTGGTATAGCTACTGGTGGATCTACTGTAGCCGCAGGTGTAGCTGTGATGGGATTTGGTTTATCCCAATTAAAGACAGGTATTACTAAGGAACAAATGAATAGAGTATATAGAGAAGAATATGAACAAGGATTAAAAGATACAGTACAAGACTTAGATACACAACCTTATTTTGGTCCTAACCCTAATGATGATACCATACAATGGTTTCATGATATATTAGATGGATTATGGTTTGAATCTACTGCCAATATAAATTGGAGAATGGGAGCCACTAATGGAGTTACTGACTTTTTAAATCCTAGTGGGTACAATAAGGAAGAAGCTTTACAATATTGTATAGATAAAGTAACTTCACCTGATTCAGAAAATGATGATGGTAAAACATATCAAGGATATGCTAAACCTGAACTTTATGAAATAAATAGAGATTATAGAAGAAGAAATAAAGAAAAAATATTTTTTCATTTAGCTTTAGAATATGATTGTTGCTCAGATTGTATTGAGGAATTTCCTTATAGAGTTCATTATTCTAAACAATCTTTTCAAGAAGAACTATCAGATAACTATAGAATATTTTTACCAAATAACTATAGAGATATTGAAGGTACTAATGGAGAAATAACAGATTTATTTAGAATTCAAAATAATTTATATATACAAACAGAAGAAGCTTTGTGGCATCTCCCACAGAATATACAAGAAAGAATAACTAACGATGTTGTTTCTTTTATTGGTACAGGAAGTTTTTTCTCTATACCTCCTAGAAAAATATTAGATGATAGTACTGGTAATTCAGCGGGAAGTAAACATAAATGGGCAACATTAAAAACTCCTCATGGTGTCTATTTTGTATCTGAAAATCAAGGTGTTATATATGAATTTAATGGTAACAAATTGAGTCCTATATCTTCTAAAGGTATGTACTCTTGGTTTAAAAAGAATATTCAAGTTCAATTCGATAAAGAATATTTAATATTAAATGATTCAATATATAGCAATAGTAACAATCCTTCTCATCCTTTAGGTACAGGATTTATTTCAACATATGATTCTAAAAAAGAAAGAGTAATATTTACTAAAAAGGATTTTGCTTTAAGAGAAGATATTATTATATCTGGAGATTCTTATCGTATTTGTAATGATAATGGAGATTTAATATTATTTGATGATTATGATAATATTATTTCTACCAGAGAAACTGATGGCTGGACTTTTGTTGGTCTTGAAAATTGTCAAATGAATTTTGAAAGACCTGGTACAGAAACTCGTGAAGTTCAAACTGAAGTAGAAGTAATAAAAAACAATTTAGATATACATATATTCTATGATATAACAGGTAATTATGGGGATCAAAATTCAGACTGTAATACTGAGATTGCAGACAGCGTGTCTGGTTGGATTGATTATCTTCAGGATACTTATCCTGATTGGGAAGGGAATGTTTACTCTTATTATGAAAACACTGAAGAATGGCTCAAATACCCAAGAAAAGTAATTAATGAAACTTATGGAGGAGATGCTTCAGATAAAGATGTTTTATTAATAACATTTAATAACGAATCTAATCCTACTTATACACCAGATGATACTCAAGAATCTATAACAACTAACTCAACTTTTTTAACAGATTATAATCAATTTGTTACTCAAGATTATCCAGAATTTAATAGTTTTCAAGGTCTATTATTTCCATTAGGATTAGTTCCAGATTTTTCAGCTACTTGTGAAGGTGATACTGATGAAGGTATGGTCCCTAAGATTAATGCTTATATGCAACATTGTATAGCTGTATTATATGGAAGAAATTTGACTCTAGAAGAAATTGATAGTATTCATGATTATGCAGCACATTATAGATCTGCTGACTATCACAGATTAAGAAATTCATTACAAAGTAATCCTTACAATAGTTCTATATTAACACATGGAGGACTAATGGATTATGGTTGGTCTGGTATATTTGATGTTATTAGATTACCTAGAAGACCTATCTTTAATAAATTTAGATTAATAGCACCATTAGGTAATGTTATTGAATCTGGAACTGAAATTATAACTGAGACAAAAGAAGTAGAAATAGTTGAGAGTTTATCTATTGATGGTATCAATCTTGGTAATTCAAATACTTTTATTGATAAGTCTTGGACTTTAAGCTATAATTTAAAAACACAATCTTGGGATAGTTTTCATAGTTACTTACCTAATATTTATATTAATAGTCCAGAAGAGTTTTCTTCTTGGAAACTAGGAAATAATAATATATGGAGACATGGTATTCCAACAGAATATCAAACTTATTATGGTGAACTAAAACCATTTATTATAGAATATGTATCAGTATCAAATCCTTTGTATACTAGAATATGGGACTCTATCAAATTCTTAACTACTGCTAAGAAATATAATAGTATTTATAATAATTATAATGATGACAAGTATACAACCTTTAATAAGGTACTATTTTATAATAGTAATCAGACAAGTGGTATATTAAATTTAGTTGTAAAAAATACAAATAATGATTCATTAAATTATTTACAACAACAGGTTCAAAATTTATCTGGAGATACTATTATTATAGATAAAAATGAAAAAGACTGGTCAATTAATGATCTAAGAAATTATAGAACTGATTTTACATTACCAATGTTCGATAAAACTATTTCTAACATTCAAGATAATTATTTTACTGATAAAATAGTAAATACTGATGTCATTGATTATGATAAAGATTGGTTTGATATTGAACCTTTAAGGGATAAATACTTGGTTATAAGATTAATTTTTGATAATTTACAAGATGTTAAATTGATATTTAATTATTCTATTGAGAATGAAAATATTTCTCATAGATAAATAATAATATAAAACTATTCATACAAATATGAAAAGGAAAAAATATGCTACTGGTACAGCAGTTAAAAATTATATGGAGAATCCATACACTGAGTTAGCTAATGATCAAATAGCTGGAGCTAAAGCTAGACATGAAGCTGAGTCAAATCCTCTTTCTCTTGTTCTTGGTACATTAGGTCAAGGACTTATGGGTCATGGTATATCCCAAGGAGGTCTAGGATCTGATCCTGCTAATATTGGTTTAACATTACTTGACCAAATAACGAAAATGGCTTATGGTAGTTCTAGTGTTAATACTCCTGTTGAAGTCGAAGGTAAAGAAGTGGCTCAAACACCTGGGGATAAACTATTAAAATTTATTGGTCCATCCCATGAAAAAGGAGGAATTAAAATAAGTTTACCATCTGGTACTAAAGTTTATTCTGATAGAATAAAAGTAGATGGTAAAACTATGGCAGATAGAAAAATTAAAAGAGAAAAGTATAAAAGTAAATTAGAAAAAAACAGTAAAGATAAATTAGATACATTAGCCAGTAATAGTTTAGATAGAGGTGTTTTTAATATAGAAAAACAAGAAGCTAATGATATGGAGATTCAAGAGATTATATCTCAAATGATGAATCCTCCGCAACAAGAAATGGCTTGGGGTGGAATACCTAAACCACCAGGTATTAATCCTATTAAAGAAGTACCACCAGTACCTATTAGTGATCTTTTTGGTAGAATAAATGATTTTACTTCAAATATTCCTGTAGCTCAACCTAATTTAAATCCAACTAATCCTAATGGAGTAAGAATAAAGAATAAAACTAATAATACTTCTGATACAGAAGTTGATAACTCTATTACCTTTGGAGATACTTTAGGTATTACAGGTAATATGATTTCTAGTTTTGCACCTTATCTTTTAACCTTACAAGAAAGAGCTACAGATACTCCTAATGTAAATTATTTTGAAAACTATGGACAAGAAGGTTTACAGACTATAGATAATTCTAAACAATATGTAAATCAAATGTTAGATAGAAATTTAAATGATTTAGAGTTAGCTAGAAATTCTCAAATAAGAAGATCAAGAAATTCAGCAAGATCAGTTAATACTATGAGAGCATTAGATCTTGCTGCTGATCAAAGTATTAATAATGCTAGATCTAATTCTTATAATGCAGCTACATCTCAGATGATGAATATTATGGGTCAAGAAGCTCAGATGCAAAACCAAAGAGATCAAGTAGTTATGGGAGGAGAACAAGCTAGAGATATAGCAGACAGACAAGATAAAGCTAGTTATTATACTCAACTAGCACAAAATATGGTAGGTATGGGTCAAGGCTTCCAAGAAACTGGTAAAGATCTTAATGATAGAAAATTTGGAAAAGTTTCTCATAACCTAATAAATCAATTATCAAAGTATGGAATAATAGTAGATAGAAATGGTAATTTGACAGTTAAATCAAAATAATACTATGTCAAGATTTTATCAAACAGCAAGACCTACTTTTGTGGATGACAATATATATAAGCCACCTATTGAGCTTATGCAAGATCTTATATCTACACATGAAGCTAGGGCTGATCAATTAATGGGTGAAACTCAACTATTAGATCAAGCAACTGAAAAAATACAACATTTACAATTTGATTCTGAAAAAGAAAGAGTTAAAAATATACAAGATACTTATTCAACAAAGATTGACGAGATAGCTAATACTATCTTAGAAAATCCATTAGAATATCAGAAACACTTATCTAAACTAAAAGATCTTAGATCTACTATGGTCAAAGATAAAACTACAGGGACTTGGGCTAGTATAGAAAATAGATATGCTGGATATAGTAAATGGTATGAAGATAATAAAGGTATTTCTAAAAAGAATGCAACTCTTTTTAATAAGATGAATAATAAAATTTATGGAGATCTTGTTAATGCAGCTAATCAAGATGATCATGCTGTTTTTCAAGGAAGAAATATAATTGATAGACCTGATATAATTAAAGAATATCAAAAAACTTATCAAGATCTTCTTAAAGCTTATGATGCTGTAGAATCTAAAGATGGTTCAGGTTATATAACTAAAACTGATTTTATAACTAAACAAAGGGCTGCTGATTTAGCTTGGAATACTTTAATGTCTAATCCTAACTATGCAGGTTATGTAGATCAAATGGGTAATTTCTTAGGTGAAGATGGATATTTTCAGGATATTGTAGATCCTGATGGTAATATTTCTAGACAAGCTATTAATCCTTTTGCTTATATTGGTGATGATGGTACTCAGTTTACTGCTAACCAAATAGCAGGTATGAGTCCTGAACAAAGACAAAGAATAAGTAGAGTTATAAATCCTAATCATGCTTTTTCAAATGATCTTGAAGCTGTAGCAGATACTTATAGTTTTGAAAGACAATCAAGCAAGGTAGATCCTTTTGCTCTAGCAAGATATAAAGAAGGTCTTAGATATAAATATCAGAAATTATTAAATGAAGAAGAGAAAAAAGAAGAACAATTAATTTTTAGAGTTACAGAAGCTATTACTACTCCAAAAGAATTTGAAAGAGATATTAGAGAATGGCAATCACTATTAACTCAAGATAATGCTGATCCTATTAGATTAGCAATATTAAATGAAAAATTTGGATCTATATTAACTAATGATGGAGATGCTATTATTAAAGCAGCAGGACAAGATCCAAGTCAAATGAATAATAAGCAAAAAGTTACTGCTATGATTGATGCTATGACATTAGCACAAAAATATGAAAGAGAGGGAAGAGAAGGATTTAAAACTGGTGAATTAGTTGCAGAAAGAAAATTTGATCCTGGATTAGTGGGTTATGCTATTAAATATGTTCCAGGTTATAATGAACAAAACATAAAAACAGCTATACAAGTTTCAAGGTTTATGAATGAAAAATCAGGAGACTTTGCAGGATACTTAGCTGATAATCTAAAAGTTACAACACCATATAGAGTTGTAGAAGTAGGAGAAAAAGAGGATAATAGATTATTAACTATACTAGATCAGTACGGTACATTAACTAAACCTAATGTGGTACAAGCTGGATTAACTGATACAGATTTAGCAGGTAATAAAAGAACTGCACAAGCTGATATTAGAATTGATGGTGATACTGGTTGGTTAAATATGGATAGATTTTTTAGTGCTGATGATCATAAAACAAACGGTAATCCACTAGAAAAAATTAAAGAAATTGTAGGTGTACAAGACCTTAATGAATTAGTAAGACAGGGATATTTTAGAGCAGCAGATTCTCCTACTGATGCAGGAGAAATTACCATGTTATGGACTCCTACTGAAAAGTTTTTAAGTGTAGCTAAACCTTATATTAAAGGTAAAGGAGATATTGGTGCATTTAAAACTATTTATAGTAATGTCGCAAATGATTTATATCCTGACTCTAATGACCCTGATGCTGCTGATTTACATATGAGATGGACTTTAGGTAGTGATAGATACTCTTCTGTAGTACAAAAATTAGATTGGGCTGAAGGTCTTAGAAAGAAAGATCCAAAACTGTTTAATGAAACTTTTAAAGATGGCTATATGATGCCTCTTAGTGGATATGAAAAAACTCAATTTGGAATTAAAGATGATAATAATGGAGGCTTTGTATTAACAGCTAAGAATTTAAAAACAGGAGATACAAAAAAAATGAATATCTCTAGACAACATATATTAGAGATGGGCTTAGATGGTAGACGAGCTAAAATTGGTATGTTAACAAAAGGTGTATATAACTCTGACGATATTAAAGCTTTAGAACAAAAATAAATATGACAGATCCTAAAAATCCTTTACATTTAATTGGAGGAAATCCTAACAATATAGATCCACCTGATGGTGATAATCCTTTAAAAATTATAGGAGATGAAGCTTTAGTAAATTTACAAAAGACTGTAGGGGCTAATCAAGCAGGAGATTATTATGATCCTTTAGCAGATGAAGTAATGAGACTTGCTGGTTCTGTAAACCATAGAGGAAATGTTTATATGGATCAAAGAGGTTTACTAGCTTCTAGTCAATCTACTTTTGAACAGCTTGGTAATATGTTATTAGGTGGAGCTAAAAACTTTGCTGCTGGATTCTTAGATAACTTTAATTATGATATTCCTCAGATGCTAGATTTATTTGCTGGTACTGAAAGAGAATATGGTAATGCATTATCTAAATTAACAGATAGTATTAGAGAAGGTGCTCAAGATAATCCTATATATACAGGAGAACATTCTTTTAGTGATCCTGCATATTGGATGACTCAAGGTCAAAACTTTGCTTATTCTGGTGGATTAATGACAGGAGCATTATTGGAACAATTAGGTCTGACTGCTGCTACTTCAGCTACTCTTGGTGCATCTGCTCCATTGCAAGCTTTACTTGCTTCTAATAAAGTTAGAATGGGAGCTACACTTGCTTTTGGTTCAATGAAAGGTATTCATGAAGGATACATAAATGCATTAGAAACTTATAATTCAACTTATGATAAATATACTAAAGAACTAGGTTATAGTCATGATGATGCTGTTAAGATAGCTTCCTTAGCTGCTTCTAAAGGTTATAAGATGGAAGTTGGCCCTTTAATGGCTTTAAATGCTTTACAATTTGGAGCTATTAAAAAAATAGATCCTTTTAGAAAAGGTGCTAATCAATTAGGTTTTGGTTATGGTGATGCAGCTCAAGCTATGTTTGACCCATTTACTAAAGGTATTAAAAGTAAGTTTGCTAAAAATGCAGCAGATTATGCAGTATCCTCTATAACAGAAGGTATTGAAGAAGGTATACAAACTGGTATCAGTAAGTATGTTCAATATGATGCTTTAAGAAAAAGTGGTCATGCATTCACAGACTTTGAGTTATTTGATAATGAAATGTATGATAGCATCATAGGAGGTATGTTAGGTGGTACTGTATTCAAAGGTCTTGGTGATGCTATTAGTGCTGTAAAACCAAAGATGGATACATCTACTTATGGTAAAGCTATGGATGAATTTGTAGCTGGAAGTAAACAAAGACTTGTTAATGATTTATCAGTATTAGAGGGAGCTAACGAATCTGGAGATATACTTACTTCAGATTTAATGAGATATAAAATTCAAAAAAATAATATTTATGATGCTCTTAGACTTGATTATTTGAATCAGAAAAGTACAGGATTTGAATCTTATATTGAACACTTACAAAATATTTCTAGAGCTGCTAGTTCTAATAATTTAGAAGATTTAAAATCTTATGATATAGAGCAAAATGAAGATTTAAATGAACTAGCTAATAGATATAATCAGTATATAAGAGATGCTGAGAATACTAAGAATAATTTTATATCTAACTATAATAAAACTAATGATTTTCATTCAGCATTAAAAATTACTGAATCTCAACAAATAGTTAGACATATAAATGAAACAAAAGTTAATATTGATCAAGCTATAGAAAAAGCTTATAGTGAAGATGTAGTATATCAAGGTTTATCTGATTTAGGTAAAGAACTATATAAGCTTGAAGTAAAAAGATTAGCCATAGCTAATAAAATTGAAGAAAACAAACAATTAAATGACCAGACTAGAGAAGAATTAGAAAATTTAAATACAAGAATAAATGAAATTAGAGTTAAAGAAAATATTAATATAGATGAAATCTATAGTTCAGATATACAAGAAAAACTTACTTTAGAAACTGCATTAAAAGATACAGATGAAGCTATTGAAAAAGCTTATCAAAATATAGCTTATTGGAAACAACCTATGCATATTAGACAAGCACAGGTGAGAAAGGCTTATAAGGATATTGATAAAGCTAGAACTATTGAACAATTAACTCAAGTACAAGAAGAGTTAAAAGAGGAGAATATACAATCTTCTGAATTAGAAACTTTAATTAAAGTTAAGCAAGAAGAAGTTAAACTTCATAAAGTACAAGATGAAAGTAGTGTAGGACAATTACCATCTGATAAAATACCTTATGAATATAATGAAGGTAATTATCAAGAAGAAACTATAGAAGATTCTATTGGTTTACAAAAAGGAGAAAGTGTAATATCAGTAGATGAATTTTTTAGTGAAGAAAAATCTGATGTAACTTTTGATAAAAAAGGTTATGAAGATTCTATGACTAAAAAAGAGAAAGAAAATTATGAAAAACCATTAAATGAAACTGGAAAAGATATAGCTAATAAGATTACTAATAAAGGTAATTCTATTCAAGATTTTATGCAGTCTGCATTAAAAGCTGCTGAAATAGATAAGACTGAGATAAATGCTAAAAAAGATTCTAGTTTATCAGATTTAATGAAAAAGGCTTTATCAGGTGCTCAAATTAGTAAAGGAGATATGGCTCCATTAGATATACCTGATATACCTCCTCATGTATTCGAGAATTGGAAATCATTAATAAGAGAGTTTTATGAATATTTAACTGAAGAATTAGGAAGAGTTCCAACTTTTGAAGAATATATTAGAGATTATATAAAACACAATAATAAAAATATTAGTGAAAAAATTTACAATTTAATTGTAGAAGGTTGGGTATCAAATGGTTATAAAAAAGCAGATTTTGATTTTATATATAAAAAATTATTTAGAACTAGAAAAGAGATATTTAGAGATATGAAAAATATGGCTAGTCAGATATTTGGTGAAGCCATTAGAGATGAAGAAGAATTATCTAAACAGGATGAAAAATCTATAAAAAAAGCTATTAAAAATCAATCACCTATAGTAGATATAGATGATAATGGAAATCCTATAACTGAAATTGAAGTTATATCTAAAGCTGAAGCATCTGATCCAAAGTATAAAAGTAAAAATTCATACAAGACTACATTGCCAACTTTAAAGTTAGCTCATAAGTCTATGAAGTATAATAGAATTTTTACTGAACAAGAAGACGGTACTGTTTCTGTAGAAGAAAAGGATGTAGGACAAGACTTAATAAGATCTGATGATATTGATAACTGGAGAATACTAGATCCAGATAGTCTTGCACCTGGTACTGTTCTTAGTATGAAAATACCAGATAACTACAAAGATATATACATTAATGTTTATCATGAAGATGGAAAAGTAAAGGGGACTATGCCTTTTGGTTCTTGGGAAGCTATTAATAAAATTAAGCATCCAAGAGGGTCTGAAGGTTGGTTAGCTAAAGTTCCTATTATAGCATATGAAAATGGTAGAGAAGAAGGAGTAGCTTTTGCTCATGATCCAGATTGGTACAATGAAATTAATGTAGTCCCTATTCGTGGTAACAACCAGCATAAAGAATTTATTGCTGAAGGAAAAAGAAGAGTACAAAAATTAAGAACTAAAGTATTTAAGGAAGGTGAAGTTGAAGTAAAAATAACTGAAAAAAGACCAGGAACTTTAACTAAAGTTAAAGACAATGAAAGAATATCTATAAATCAAGCTAATCCTGAAAGTATACTAGCTATTTCTAATAGTGCTGGAGATCTTATATTGTCAAATGGAAAACTATTAAGTCAATCGAATATAACTATAGCTAATAAACAACCTATAGGTATATCAGGTAAAGTTTATCATTTAAGAAAAGCAACAAAACCTAATGAATATATAGTATTAAATACTGGTGCTAATACTATTAATAATAAGATACAAGAAACATTATATAATGCTCTTAGAATTTATTCTTATGGTCCAAATCATCCAGAGTTTATAAATACAAGAAATGAAGTGTTAGAAATATCTGGATTAGATATTACTGATTCAGGTGATATAGTATCATTTCTTAAAATGTTTACTAATGTTCACTTTTCTAATGCAAGAAATAATAATGAATTATGGAGCGATATAAATAGAAAAGTTCTTGGTAAAATTAAAGATGGTGATCCATACATTTTTATGAATGGGGATGCTATAGTTTTTGGTATTAAAGGAGAAACCTTTTTTAAAAGTGGTTATAGATTTTTAAGAATCTCTCCAAGAAATACTAACTTGAGAGAAGATCTAAAAAACTTTACTGAGAATGGCTTAAAAGAATTTAGAATAAGAATGGCTCCTAAAATTATGATGAATGTATCTGAACAAGCTATGATTCAGAATAAAAATGTTCCTCATATAAAAAATAATCTAGTAGTTGATACTTTGACTAATTATACTGATTTAGTAAAAGATACATTAACAACAAATATTAAGTCCTATAATGTAGGTACTGATGAAAAACCTATATATGCAACCTTTATTCAAACAGTTGTTAATTATGAAGTTATAGGTGAAGAAGATGAAGATATTACTATAGAAACTGTATCTGATACTATTGCAGAAGATAAGCCTCTTGATTTACCTCAAAGAAAAGTAAAAAATGAAAATAAAGAAACAGTAGAAAATGAAGTTAAAGAAAAGAAGAACAAAGGTAAAGATGAAGACGAGGAAAATAATAATAAAGAAAAAGGTAATAAACAAGAAAATAAAATTGAGGAAGATGAAAATCAATCTGGATGGGGAGAATCTAAATTACCAATAGATAGTATAAATAGTGATATAAATAGATTAACTGGAGAATTAGGAGTTATCAAAGAAGATTTAGGTGAAGATTCTGTAAGGAATCTTTATTCTCAAATCTTAATTGAAGAATCTTCAGGATTAGCCGATTTATCTATTATTGAAAATTTTCAAATTATAGATTTCATTTTTAATGAAGTTTCTACAAACTTTTTAGTAGATAATATAGAAAAATTTAATACTAAAACTATTACTCAAAAAGGTAAAGAAATATTAATAGAATATCTTAATAATAAAGCAATAGAAATTAATGAATTAGCTGAGTTACCTTATGATAAAGCTATAAATAATGAAAAACTAGAAACACTAAAAACTAAAGGTATTTCCAAACTAAATTATATTAGGGAAAATATTGATATACTAGTTAATGCAGCTACAGATAAATTTAAAAGATATGCAAACTTGAAAGAAGTTATTGAAGATGAATCTGAATTTATCTCAGAAGAAGAGTTATTTGAGGGAAATTATACAAAAACTTCTCTAGAAGAAAGTGTTACTAACAAACTAAATCAAAGATTAAAAAGAGTTTTTGCAGGTACAATTCAAACTGATAGAGAAGGTAAGCAAATAAAAGGTTTCTTAGGAGTACCTAAATATGTAGACTATGATAGAACTATTTCTACTATAGAACAGCTATTGTCTACTCCTTATGAAGTTGAATCTAGTTATGAAGCAATGATTGCAAGACTAGAAGGAGCTGTTAAAGAAAATACTTTTATTAGACAAGTAATTAATAACCTAGAAGCATCTGATCAACAGGTTAAGAATGCTTTTACTTATGGAATGGCTAGACATACTCTATCCATGAAATTTATAATGTTCTCTAAAAGTAAAGATAATAACTGGACATCTAAAGTTTATGATACTAATTCTAGTGAAGTAACGAGAGTTATTCGTAGAGCATGGGAAAATGATTTATTAAATTCTTTTTCTGGATCTTTAATTCAAGTAGAAGATTCAGAATACTATGTAAACAAACATAAAGCAAAAGAGCTTTTTGATACTTTTAAACGTTGGGATTCTTTAAAACAATCTGGTAGTTTAGCTGATCAAATTTCTGATAAAGAAATACAAAATTGGTTAAAAGAATTTGGTATTAGTCTATCTGATAGTGCAATCAGAGAAATGAAAACTAGATCATTAAACTACATGACTAATAGAGGTAGTCAGAAGTTACACTTTGATGATATGTTTGTATTTTCTGATAATACTTCTGGTATATTTGGACTATTAGCAGATTACTTACATACTATATTACAGGAAGAAGATACTAAATTAGAATCGAAAAAAGCTAATCACCCATTTCATAATATTAATAATGTATTAAAAACTTTATCTAAATTAGAAAGTAAATATGCATACTATACTACTCCTAAATCATTTAGAGATGGAGATAAAAATATCTATGGGTATACACCAACAAAATATGCTACTGATGCTGTAAGAAGATTAAAAACTGATGAAGATTATAGAGCTAGTTTTGTATCTAAACCTTTTAATAATAAATCATATTTGCTACAAATATTAGATATAGATGAGGCTTTTAGAGATAAGTTCACTATTGATCATACTGGTATTACAGCTCTAAAAGAACTTGGAACTAAGCCTTATAGAGATATGTCTATTACTTCTTTACCTGATAGAGATCATGAACAAACTAAATTAGGTTTCTTTCAAGATACTGAACAAGGTCATATATCTACTACTATTGGTAATGGAGATATTAATCTTAGAATTTCTAGAATGTTTTTTCAAACAATGTCTGATAAAACACAAATGTTAGATGTTTCTACAGCAGTTCTAGATTTAAGAGATAAACACTTTGTAAATAATACTGACGGAACTGTTGGTTTATCTAGTGTTTTAACTAATTTTATGATTAGTCAATTAATATTACCTGAGCTTTCAAGAATTGTTAATTACTCTAAAACTAATATTAAAAATTATGATTTAGCATCTCAGATATTTATCATGTTTCCTGAGTTAAATAATCTTAGATTACCTAACTATGAAAACAAAAAATTAATTGAGTTAATGATTAATCAGCCATCTAAATTTAATGAAGAATTTGTATTAAATGATCCATTTGTAATTAATGCATTTACTTCATTTTTACAAAACTTTTTTGAATTAAAGGCAAAAGATAAAGTTAAACTTTGGAAAGATTATGATTTTATAAAAGATTTAGGTGATAATGGTATAGATGTAAAATATTTAAATAGTCCTTACTTTTTAAAATTTAAATCAGGTACAGGAGAACAAGTTCTACAAAAAGCAGCTTATGATTATATAATCAATAGTTATATAACTAATGCTAATCTTCATATGTTAATAGCTGGTGATATGGCTTTATATTCAAAAAATTTAAAAAAGTTTTTTGAAGTAGATACTAATGGTAACCCTATGGTATGGAGTCCCAAAGAAAAATATGGAGATAAAGTTTATAATCATATATCTGAAATACAAGTTGGTGATAACTTGAGTAAACGTTTAGCATTATTAATTGCACCAGGATCTAAAATCTCTAATTCAAAAGATGAAAGATATAATCATGTATTTTTAAGAGATCATGTAGATATAGCAGATAACATTAGAGATCTTGTAGAAATATTTTATGGACAAAAAGAAGCTAAAAAAGCTGAGATTCAAATTGAAGAATATAATAAAGATAGATCTAATCGTCATATTCTTAATGAATTAGCTAATTCTTATCCTAAAGTATCTGAATTTCTTGATATAGAAGGTACAGATGCTCAAGAATATACCACTGTTAGTGAACACGTAAATATTTTATTCAAGCAAGGTAGATTAAAAGTAGATACTTATAAAGGTATAATGACTAAAATTGCTAACAGAAGATTGTTAGAAAGAGAAGGTAAACCTATACCTCAAGAGTTAATGCTTAATAACGATGAGTTACAAATTATATTACAACCTATTAAACCTGTATATACTGGTATGAGAGATGAAGGGGATGTAATGAGATTAGTATACATTAAATCTTCATCATTTCCACTAATTCCTGAAGTTACTAAAGGTCAACAATTAGATGATATTAGAAAGTTGTTAGAACAACATGAAGATAATATTTCACCAAATTATATTAAAGACGATTCTGAGAGTTTTATTAAAAATAGAAATTATGTAAGAGCAAGTTATCAAACTGCTAATAAAGTTGGAGCATTATCTAATCCTTTAACTTTATTTGATGACTATGGTAATTTTAATCAAGAATTAACTATACAAGATGTTGCTAATTCTTCTTTGTATTTAGAAAGAGATAATTTTAGAATACAGCAAGATGTTACTTACAAATCAAATAAAGGAGATTATGATAAAACATCAATAGGAACTCAAATGTTAAAGATACTTATGAGTTCTGGTATTCCAGATTATGATGGATATATGTTTAATGGAAATTCATATACTGGTAAACAACTAAAAAATAAATTAGCTGATACATTTAGAAAATATATAAATTTAAAAAGAGAATTATTATATGAAGAATTAGGTCTAGATGAGAATGGTAAAACTTTTGATACAATTGAATCTGTCAATAAGATAGAAAAATTATTGAAAGAAGAAGCAATAACTAGAGGTTATCCAAAACAAAGTATTGATGCACTAAAACTAATACCTACTTATAATGATATTGGTCAAATAAGTACAGTAGAATTTAATGTACCTATTTGGTTATCTCCAAATTCAAATAGATTTGAATCATTATTAAATAGTATTGTTGATAGTAGACTTTCTAAAATTAAATTACCTGGATACTCTTATGTAGTTGGATCACAGGCAGGATTTAGAATGAAAGATTCTTTAGAAGGGATTGATGAAAGTCAAATGATTTTTACTAAAAAATATGAAGGTACTTTGAAACCTGCTGAGTTTCATAGAGATGAAGATGGAAATGTTACTGGAGTTAAGTTTACTCAAGTATTTTTACCATCTAAATTAAGAGATACTAATGGAAAACTTATATCATTCATAAATCCTAATGGTACACCAAATAATAGATATGTAGAACGTAATGAAAATGGTCAATTAACATTAAAAGAAAATGTAATAGATCCTGAACTATTAAATATTACTTCATTTAGAATTCCAACTTCTGCTCATAATTCTTTATCTCAAGTAGAGATTGTAGGATTTTTACCTCAAAGTGTAGGAGATTTAATGATTGTACCTCAAAACTTGACAAAACAAAAAGGTCTTGATTTTGATGTTGATAAAGAAAACACATATCATTTACATACTCATACTGTTGCTAGAACAGGTAAATTAGTTTCTTTCGGTTCACCTGAATTTAGAGAAGAAGCTAAAGAAGCTAGAAAATTTTATGAAGAAACTTTAGAATTATATAAACTAAATAAAAGAAAAAAAGAATTAGAATTTCAATTAGATGATATTGAAAATATTGAAGATATTGATATAGCAGATAATATAGAAAGAGTTTATAAAATAAAAGCTAGACTTAAAGATCAAGAAATACCTGATTTAGATGATGTAAAATTTGCTAAAAAATATAATGATTATTTTAATGGTAGTAAAGCAAAACAAAAAATATATGAGAATGAAATAGTTAAAATACATAGTTCAGTTCTTAGTAATCCAGATGTACAACATCTTGTAAATAAAGTACTTTCAATCTCTTTTGCTAAACAACAAGCAGAGATGATTGACTCTATTGTAAAAAGTTCTGACGATGAAACAACTAGACTTTTTAGTCCATTAGATGATGAATATCAAAAAAAGAAAATGTTTTCAGGAGCATCTGGTAAATTAGGTATTGGTGTATATTCAAACTATGTAACCTTTCATGCATTAACTAACCAAATTGAAGGTGCTAGTTTACTTAATACAAAAATTGATGATTTAGGAAATAAAATAGTAACACAAAATATTACACGCATAGGTGATATTACCTCTTTTGGTATATTAGGTAATGATAAAACTATTAAACCAAGTAATATACCTAATCATATTTGGAATATGATTGAAAGAAGTGTTCCTGATGTTTTTTCTGAAAGACAAAATACAGCAACAGATAATGCTAAAGAAGAGATTATGGGTAAAGTCAATGTTAATGAAATTACAATCAATGTTGACTGTCTACTATGTGCTATAGGTATTGATAAATCAGCATTTAAAGTTAAATCTCAAAATGAAGCTGATATAACTGATGATCAGGGAGATAATTGGAAGATAGTTAATATACCTTATTTAATTTTATCACAACCTATAATTAGAGAATATGTAGAGATGATGAGAGCTGGTCAATCAGTAAATGCACAATATGATCCTAATTTAGAAAATAAAGTTATTGCAGAATTAAAATCTAAATATATAAATGACGGAGAATTTAAACCTTCTGAAAAAGATTTTAATAATTTATTTGCAGAAACTTTATATAATAATCTATCTGATCCTAATGGTTTAGTTCAAGCTACAATATTAGATTTATTTTTACAATTAAATATAAAGGCTAGAAAAATTTCTTCTCTACAAAAAACTTTAAATATAACAGGATCAGGTCTTGGTAAATCAATGTTTTCTACTATTGAAAAATATTATGATTTAGCTAATTTTATAGAAGATTATACAGATACAATAAGTGATGTAACTAAATTCATCGGAGATTTTAAAGATGAATACAGTATTAGAAGAGTAGAAGACCAAGAAAATTATGTAGAATTTAAAGATCAGAATGGACATCCTACTTTTATAAAACCATTAACTCCTGTAGGATCTATTACTGTTAATACTTTGAAAGCGGGTAAGGATATATGGGAAGATTATTTTCCTTATACACATAAAAGTATTGAATATATTATAGAATCTATTATTAATATTTCAAAAGGTAGTGAAATATCTTTACTAAAAAGAATTGAAATAAGAGAAAAAATATTTAAAGATATTAAGAAATATCTAGTTACATCTAATCATTTAGGTTTATATGAAAATGGTGCATTAGCTGAAAGAGATAGACTAATGTTTGATACTAGTGAAGAAAATATGTCATTGGCTAGATACTTAAAAAATATTACTTCTAATGAAAAATTATTGCCAGATTCTATCAAGTATAGTAAATTAGTTTCTAGATTTTCTTATGATATTAAAACTAATGGTATGCCTTCACTTATTAAATTTGATAGTAATAAAGGTGAAGTATTCGATGAAGATTACATTTATTTTTCTTTATTAGAAATGTTAGCTGAAGATAAACCATTACCTGATTATAATGGTGAACCTTATAGTACTCAAAAACTAGCTAGAGATTTAGTTACTTATTCTTATTTAGGTGGAGGTATTCAAGAAGCTATTGAATTTATTAAATATGTACCTATATCGTATTTAAATAGTTTACCTTTAGGTAAGGCTTTAAGAGATTTATCTCAAAATACTGACTTACTAGGTAGAATAGTAAGTGCTAATGATTTTAATTTTATTAGTCAATATTTTAGACACAATCCTAAAGATTTACCTCATATTGAATCTGATGTAAAGGCTGATATGATTTATAGTAGTGATCAAGGAAAAAGAGTAAGGAATTGGCATACTGTAAAATGGATCAATATAAAAGGTGAGAAATTAAGTGAAGAAAAAAAGAAGAGAATTGGTTTAGCAAAAATGATTTCTGTATATGATGGATCTATAAAAAAAGGTTTACAAAAATATCACATATTTAAGTGGAATAATAATCTAAAACGTTATGATAAGATAACATCTTTAGGTACTTTTGGTATGCCTGAATATAATATCAATGAAGCTGATCCTGAATCTTTGCTAGATACTTATAAAGAATTAAATATAGAAACTCCAAATACTAATAATGAAGTACAATTTCAAGATCAAAAAACAAAACCTTTAAACAATATATTTGGAATATTAGATAGTACTCCTACTAATATTATTGGTAATATTGCTAAAGCTACAAATATCGATGACTTATATAGAAATGTGGCTGGAACTCTTATTCAATATATACCTAATGATTTACAAATTAACGTTGGAGATTTGACTAATTCTGAGGGTGTTAGAATGGGTAATGGTTTTTATGATCCTGCCACTAATCAGATTGTAATAGATCATACTTATTTATCTGAATTAGCAACACCTAATCATTTAGCTAAAACTTTATTACATGAATTAGTACATGGCTTAACTAGTAATTATTTAAATAAATATGTAGATGATACTGGAAAATTATTAGATTCAAATAATACTCCAGCAGAGATAAAAGAATTATCTATACTCTATGCTAGAGCCAAAGACGCTATTGGTCTACCTGTACTTCAAGAATTTTTAGATAAAAGAGAAAGATATATTTCAGGTGAAGATGTTACTTTTAGTAAAGAAGATACTAGAGTTACTTATGGTATAATGAACATTAGAGAATTCGCTACTTTACTTATGACTGAGCCAGCATTCCAAGAAAGAATGTCTCAAGAGCCATATATTAAATCAGGAAAATCTTTTTTAGAAAAATTTAACGAAATAGTAATAAAGATACTTAATAAGATTACTGGAAATAATATAGCTAGTAATGGTATTGCTACTATAATGAGTATTATTGAAACTAATCCTATTCTTAAACAAGAGAAGAAGCAAACTAAATTTACAATTGAAGAGTTAAAGGCAAAAGCTTTAGAAGATGCTATAGTAGAAGATGATAAGAAAGTAGCTAAAGCTAAAAATTTAAGTGATAATGAAGCTATGAGTTTAAGAAATTTAATGGATAAAGCCTTAAATTCTGCTGAATTACCAAATACTGGTAATCAATCTACTAGACAATCTACTAGTAATGAAAATAAAAATGAATCAATAAGTGAATTAATGAAAAAAGCATTAGATACTGCTAAAATAAATGTTAAAAAAGAAGATACTGATTCTTCTATAGATAATCCTTTTATTTGTTAACAATGAATTGTAATAGTAAACAAAATATAAATAGAGCAATGATTAATAATGAAGCCATTAATGAAGATGGTTTCATTATTGACATGAAAAAATTTAGTCAGTTGAATACTGAGTATACAAAATTATCTAATGAGTTATATGATTTAGATGTTAAAAGTCTATACACTGTAGCTTCTGATAATTATGCTATACCTAATGTAGAAGTATTTACTGCAATAGATCATATAATTAATAAGACTGATCCATTTGATAATGTGGATTTTAGCCAAGATTTTCAAATTAATGAGCGACCTCAAATACTTTATGAAAAGATTCTACAATTTAAACAGAATCAAATCTCAAGAATGAAGAACAGACTCTTATATTATGAACAAGAAAAGAGAGATAATAGGACTGATAAAGAATATATAAAAACTTTAGTCTCTTTAGAACAAAGTACAAGAGAGAGATTAGAAGGTACTAAAAGTACTAAAGGTGTTATAGATGAATATGAAGAATTAAAAAAGAGTCCATCTTTAGAGGTATTAGGTAGTTATATAGAGTCAGATTATTTAAGAATTGAAGAACTAATCGAAACAAAAGATTTTAATAATCTTAAAGAAGCCTCAGTTATTATAGATTTCTATAAAAGAATGTCCAACTTTGATTCTAAAGATCAACACCCATTATTTCTTAAAAGTGAGATGTTTAGAGATGGAAAGTTAATATTACCTAAAAATATTATTGAAGGTTTAACTGAAACAGGTAAACTATTTATTGAAAAAGCAAATGAAATTAGAGAGATAGAAAAGAAAGTTATCATGGATACTTTAAGTTCTGACCAAAAATTTACTAGAACTTTAAAAGATTATTTTTCAGATAAAGATCCTGAAGATATATACAAACACGTATTTTCAGAAGAGGATGGAATGAAAGATATTCATTGGGTAGATATGTTTATGATGGATACTACTAATGGAATATTTTCTAGTAATGGTGTAATACCTAGTGTAATGCAAAATCTTTTGAAAAGTATTTATGAAGAAAAGATGGTTTATGCTAAAAAAGTTACTAAAGAAATAGATGAATTACAGCCTGAAGTTGAAAAAGCTCTAAGATCTATGGGTATGGGTATTAGAACTTTAGGTATTAATGCTGTATCATATGAAATATTTAGATCAGTTGATTCTAATGGTAATTATAGAGATGGTATTGTAAATAGATTTTCTTCTAACTTTTATGAAAGTAAAGCTGAAATGCTTACTGAATTTAATAGATTAATGTCTGAATCTAAATTAGATGAAAATTCAAATGTTAGAGCTAATATGCAAACTAATGCATATAGATTAAGAGATAACTGGTTAAGAGAGAATACTATAGTATTCGATATTAGAAAACTACAAGCAGTTAGTGAGTTAAATCTAGATATAGATGAAGATATACAATTTTCTATAGAAGAGTTTGAGAATTATAAGAAAGAATTAACTTCTATATTAGGAGAAAAAGGTTTTGAAGAAGAAGTACAAAAGCAAATAGAAAAGATAAAAAATTATGCTACTTCTTATGAGGTTATGAAAGAGAATCTTATAGCTGAAGAAATGGTTTCTTCTTATAAAGATTTATCAAAAATAAGTAGAAATAAATTATTATATTTTAAAAATAAAAATAGTCCATTCACAGCTTTAAAAAGATATTATGATTCTGAACTTATAGTAGGTGATGATGTTATTGTAGAAAATAATATGTACTATAATTATAGTATACCAAGAAAAAATAAAACTAAATTTTCTGGTGTATATAATGATGATAGTAAAGGTATTTATGGAGATAATATATATGTAGATACAAATCAATCTACAGATTACTATGACAAGAATTTTGAAATTATAGAATCTAATGAACATTTAAAGAAATTTCATACTCTTTTATCTGATGTTCAATCTAAAATATATGGATCTTTAACAGCAGAAGATAGAGGAAAATTCTATGCTGGGTCTTTACCTACACTTAGAAGACAGACTTTAGAAATATTAATGGATAAAAATGTTCCAGTATTACAAAGAATATCTAAAGCAGCTAGAGTTTGGTATGATAACTTTAGATATAAATTTGGTGAGACACCTCAATCTCAACTGTCTCAAGCTTTAGTAAATCCTATTACTGGAATACCAGATTATACTGTAAATTCTGATTTTCTAAGATCTAATAAATCTCAAATAGAAAGTTTATATAAGATAGAAGAGACAAGAATGTTACAAGCTTTAAATATACCTGAAGCAAAAAGATTAGGAAGATTTGATAAATATAATATTCTTAATAATGATAGAGTTATAAGTATTTTAGCAGAGAATTATGGAGTTCAACCTACAATAAGTGCTTTAAAAAAGAGATTACCTAATGTAAATTTTGAAGCTATAGAGCTAGGTAATATTTTAAAAAATGGTATTGTGCATAATGTAGTTTCTAGTACATCATTTGATTTACCTAAAATCATGAAAAACTTTGTTGTTCTTACACAAGAATATAATGCTAGAAAACAAGCTTTACCTGTACTAGAATTAATGAAACAGCATTATGAAGAAATTAAATCTAATTCAACTACTAAAGCTGGAAAACCTATAACTAATACATCTACAGGAGAAAAGAGGATGGAGGGTTTAAGAAAGAGAGCCAATAGACAAATGGAATCTTGGTTTCAAAGAGCTGTATTAGGTAACTATAGTTCTAAGAGTGAAATAGGAGATAGTACAGTATTAAGAGATTTTAACTTTGGTATGACAGGTAATGAACAAATAGATTCATTAACTAGTAAATTAAAGACTACTATAACAGGTAAGATATATGATACAGATGAAAAAATTGCAGCTAAGAAAATAGATAATCTTTTAGAAGAATTAGAATATCAAATAAAAGATTCTCTTGAGAGATTTGCAGGAGAAACAGATCGTAATACTAAATTAAAACTACAAAAAGAGACAGAAGAACTACAGAAAAAGAAACAATCTTTATTAAGAATAAAAGATAATATGGGTAAAGAATTTTCTGTTGCTGCTTTTTTTGATGCAATATTTAATTGGATAAGATTATTAGGATTAGGATGGAATGTTTCTTCTGGTGCAACTAACTTTTTAGAAGGTCAAACAGCTAATTTAATTGCTGCTGCTAGTGGATATTATTTTACACCTGAAAATATCTACAGAGCTAGTGATATAGTAAAAGGATCTTTTGTAAAAAATAGTACAAGAGGTTTGGTAAGTACTAAAGGTGCTAGAAAAGCTGCTGTATTAATGAAAAGATATGATGTATTACAAGATGCTTCTAATGAATTACAAAAAGCTTCTGCCAAATCAGCTTATTCTACATTGAATGCTTTAAATCCTTATGAAATTACACAAAGAGTAGAATACTTGAATCAAGCTCCTTTATTAATAGCAACTTTAATGGATATTAAAGTTGGTGAAGGTGAGAATGAAACTAATTTATGGGATGCTATGGATGAGAATGGTCAGCTATTACCTGAATATTCTACAGAAGAAACTAGAAAAAATTGGGAAGAAGGTAATGGTCAAGACTACAGAGATTTTAAAAGTAAAATTATAAAAACTATTGTCAATGTACATGGTGATTATGATGAATTTAGAGGTAATATGGCTTCTGAATATATACTTGGTAAAGCTTTATTAATGTTTAAGAGGTGGATGGCTAGACAATTTTATCAAAGATTTGCTATAGATCAACCTGATTTAGAATTGGAAGTAGTAGATTTTAAAGGTAGATATAGATCTCATACTAAAGTAACTGGATTATTACATGGTTCATTAATAGGATTTGCTGGGTTAGGTATTTTTGGTGTGGGTCCATTAGGTTTAGTTTTAGGAGGAAGTATTGGTATGTTAACTGGAGCATTATGGGGAGCTAATACTAGAATGTCATTCTTAAAAGAATTGGCTATAGTTGGTAAAGAATATGCTATGACTGTATTAAGATTACCTGTAAATATGTTTACTGGTATGAATTTAGTTAAATCTAATATGTCTGAAACATCTGAAATGTTCTTAAATGAAATGCGAAATGAAGATTTTAGTGAAACAGATTTAAGAAATTTAAGATCTAATCTTGCAGAGATGGCTATCTTAACAGCTTTTACTGGTCTATTAATAATGACTAAGGCAATGTTATGGGATGATGACGATGAAGATGATGATACTAGAAGAATGGCTCATAATTTATTAGCTAATAGATTTATGCAATTATCATCTCAATCAGCTATGTATTTAAATCCAGTTGAAGGTTGGGAAAGTACTGTAGGTACAATACCTTTAATTAGATTTTATGATAATGCATATAAAACATTCAAGGAAGCTGAAGACTATTTAGAGGGGCATGATATTATCCCTACTGGACCTCATGCAGGAGAATCGGCTTTAGCAAAACAAGCTAGTAAAACATTTTTACCAGGTATTTTAAGAGATGGTACTGACCTTACTCTTGGTTTTGGTACTCACATGGAAAGACAATTTGAGAACCATCACTTTGATAAATGGTTTTATGGAGATGAGAAACTAGCTAAAATGGAAAGAAGATCTTTAAAACTACAAACTAAAGCTAGATTTATTAGAGATACTATGAATGATGATGATAAACAAAGAATAGAAAAATCTATTAATAAATTCTTTACAAAGAAAAAAGGAGAATCAGAAGTAGAAGCTTTAGAAAGAATTGAAAATGAACAATTTACACCTTAATGGTAGAGCAAATTTTTTAGTAAGCCCCTAATTAGGGGCTTTACTTTTTATTATATACTCTATAAAATTAGCTACTGTTTCAGAATTGTATTTTTTATATAACTCCTCAATTATACTATCGTTTGTAATAGGTTCAGTATTCTTTTCTTTTTTGCTATTAATTATAGTAGATATAATAAGAATATTTTTATTGATAGATTTCTTTTTATTAAGATCTTTTTTATAATCTCCTGATTTATTATAAAAGTAAGTTTTATAACAAAGATCAAACAATCTTTTTTTAGTTAGATTTTTATAACTAGAAAAAAAATTTTTATAATCTTCCACTATTTGTAATCTAGATTCTATCTCTTTTAATTCTTTAAGTAAAAAATTAAAAGTCTCTTTTAATTCTTCTAAATCAAGTTTTTCGTATTTATACATAATATTAATTACATTCAAGAGTACCTAACTCATATACATACTCGATCAAATCTTCAAAGTTTCTAAATTCATACATCTCTTCTATGTCAACTTCAAAATCTTTATATTCTTCATAAATTTTTTCAATATATTTAGTTGTTAATATAGGTTCATCTTTATTTTTATTATAATAATCTTTTCTTCTAGCTTCACCATCTCTTTTAGTTAATTCTATTTTTATAAGATTTATATTTCCTTTTATAGTTGTTATTCTTTTATTTAATTCATTTTTATTTTTATTTCTATTTATGTATCCTATATGGACTGCATACAAATGATTTTTAATAGTTTCTTCATCTAAATTTGATGAATCTATTCTAAAATCATGAAGATCAGTTATATGAATTGAATCTAATTTTTTTAATTCTATTTCATAATCATTTAGCTTTTTACAAAGCTCTGATGTTGATAATTCTTTTAAATTTTCCATATTATTATAATTAAAAATCCTCTAGCGTAAACTAGGGGCATAGTGCTTTGAACCAGTAAGGTTATAAACAGAAAAAATTCTTAAAGTATTTTATATTTTAAATTGTCTACCAATTGATAAATGTTATCAATAGGATTATTTGTATCAATTATCTTTTTAACTTCCTTTTTTTGCTGAGGAGTTAAACTAATTTTTTGAAGCTGCTCTCCTCTTTCATATTTTAATAATGTATCTTTTTGATAATCTATTGCATTTTCAAGATTTCTAATAGCACTTTGATAAATTTTAATTTTTTCTTCTTTATCATCATATTTATTATCCAGTAAATAATCTTGCAATAAAGAAATGTCTTTACCTCCTTGTTGTATATTAATTAAGGTTTCTTTTAATATAGATTCTAAAGAAGGAAATCCAGATTGTAAATTTTTAATTTTTAACTTTAATCTGTTAATTTCTTTATTATAATCTTCAATTATATTTATTGTATCACTTTTGATTGCGATAATATATTTTCTATTTTCCATGAAAAAATAATTTTCTTCTTAAACAACAGAATACCTCATATAGATTAGGATTTTTTAATTTAATATTAAAGTCTTTTTGAAGTTGTGAGATTTGATATTGATTCAAGATCACTTTTTGAAGCTTTTGAGAATTTTTTATTTTTTCTATATCAGATTCTAATATACTAATAAGATACTTTTTAGCTCTTATTCTTGCTCTTTCATTACTTATTAGTTTATTTTTATAGTCGATGCCATAAGACTGTTTTCTTTCAATTAATACTTTTAATTTCTCTTCGTAAGATTGTATATCTGATACTAAGTTAAATAATTCTTCGGCATTCAATTCTTTTTGTTTTTCAAAATCCTTAATATTTTTTTCAAAACTTTTTAAATCTTTTTTAGCTTGATTTAGTCTAGTTTTAATTTCTGATAATGCATTGTCTAAAGTTTTCACTCTCTACTTAATTTTTTCTTTAAAATACTAAATATACTATATAAATTATTATCTTCTATCACAGTATCTAAAGCATTTTCAATTTCTAGGACTACATTTTTATCGAGAATTATCTTTTCAAGTTTTTCTTCTATTTCTAGATTTAACTTTTCTTTTTTTCTATTATTAATATAATATTTTAGGTTAGCTATTTTATTTTCATATTCTTTTATATTTTTATATATCAATCCTACAAAACTGTATTCTTTTTTCTTGAAAAGAAGATATTGATCATAATATAATTTTTTAGAATTTATATAATCAAAAAGTTCTTTAGCTTTTTCCTCCTGTCTAATTTTTGCTTTTTTTAAAAGCTCCTCATATACATATAATTTTTCTTCATTTAAACGAATAGTCTCATTTAAATTTTTTATAATTTTTTCAAAGTTTTTCATTTTAATACTTATATATTAACCTGTATGACCAAAACCATTTGGTCCTCTATTAGTTTTAGTAGATTTTGAATAATCTGTCACAAATTCTATTTGTTCTTTAGGTGAAGATGCGACAATTAATTGTGCTATTCTTTCATTATATTCAACTCTTGCTAGATATTGAGTTGAGTTTATTAAAATAATACCTATTTCTCCTCTATAGTCTGAATCTATCAAACCTGGAGCATTAGCTACTAAGATACCTCGCTTTAAACTTACTCCACTCCGAGAAAGTACTTGAAGATTAATGTTTTCAGGTATATCTAATACATGAATACCCGTACCAAAGAGCATCCTTTCAAAAGGACGCATCATAATGAATTCTCTTTCCTTAAATCCTTTATTGACTTTTTTTAATCTTTCTTCATCACATTTTTGTGAACCCTTGTACACTTGTTTAATACTATTAATAGTTAAATCAAATCCATTAGAACCTTTTGTTCCTTTAGACGGTTCTTGTACATCATTTTCTAATCTTAAACTTATCATCTCTATAATTTTATAGACCCTTTCTTACTTGAAAGGGTCTTTTGTTTTGAATAATTTTCCAAAAATAATAAAATTATTTTAAAAAAACTATTATTCAATTATATCTTCTTTAGATAATTTATCAAGATTGATATTGATTATATCATTATTATCAAAACCATCTTGATATTGAAAATCTTCATTAATATTTTCAGTAAATAACATAAATTCTTTTATGTCTTTACTAAAATAACCTGATGACAGATAATCATTTATTACTTCTTGATTTAATTCTAAATTACCTGCACTCATAGAGAGCAGCCAATCTCTAGATTTTCCTTGAGAGACTTTTAAAAACCAAAAAGAAAAAATAATACATTTTTGTACTTTAGATAATTTTTTCTGAGTCATAATTCAAGTATATTAGTTGTTTTTTAGCCCGACTACGAGCCACATAATCTAGGTTTTTCTCTTGAACTCTTTGATGATCTTTTGTAGCAAACTTAGAAGGTATCAATCTTCTATTTAAAAAGTAAACAACTTCAGATTCCAAGCCTTTTGATTTGTGGATCGTACTCAAAGCTATATTTTTATTAGTATCAAATATAGATACTTTAATCTTATTGATTAATGTATCTACAGTCATACCATAGCTACCCATATTTTTTTTCAATCTTCTGAAGATAAGAAAATTTTCTCTTAATAAGAAAAGTTGAAACCTTTCTTCATCACTTTGTTTCTCAGACAATTTACTTATCTGAGTGACCATATTACTTTCAGCTTCAGCTAAAGTATTATATTTATAGGGAGTAAGAAATTTAATTATACTATTCCGGATTTCTTTTCCTTTAATATAAACACTTCTATTTAAAGCTATTAAATCAAAGTATAAATCAATTAATGGTCTTGTATTTCTACAAACCACTAAACTATAGTCTTCTATTTCAGTAATATCATCAATAGTTTTTACTATACCTTCTTCAGCATCAGAAGTAGCTACCATACCTGGATATACTTTATTTACTTCTTCTACTATTTTTGTAGAACATCTATAAGAAATATCTAATGGTAATTCAACCACATTCTCTTTTTCTAAAAATAGATCAAAAGACCCACTATATGCTCCTGCAAAAGCATAAATAGACTGATTCCTATCCCCTACAGCTATCCATTTTTCTACATCTCCTTGGGAGACTAGTTTATTAATAAATAAATGTTGAATATAGTTTAAGTCTTGACATTCCATTATTATATAAAGTTTAATATTATAGTGATAAGTCTATAACCTTTATAACTTACAGTCTCCTGTAAGATTGGACTATATCTTAATAATTTTCAGATTATTATCATCAAATTTATAGGAATTTTTCCATAATTGTTTTCCTGTACACCACAAATAAACAATAGTTTCTGAGACATTTAAAAATGTGGCAAATTCTATTGGTGTGTAAACAAGATTATTATGAATTAATTTATATTTATTTTTCTTTTCTCTAATTTTAACTTTATTTTCTAATCCTTTATAATAATCGGATTGAGCTATAAAATTAAAACCATAAGAAGAATAATTTAAATTTTTAATTGAATATTGTATTGAACTTTTAGGTACACCTATTTTTTCTGATGCTTCTTTAAGAGATTTATAAAAGTATACATCTCTTTTAAAATCTATTGCAACAACAGGTTTATATTTAGCTTCTGAGGATTTTTTTATTGATTCTTTTTTCCTATTTAAAACTACCCCATTACCACCTTTATCTGTATTAGTTAAATTATCATAATAAGAAATCCAAAAAATCTCTCTTTCTTGATAATTTTTATAATTACATTCTTCAATTTTTTCAATTATAGGTTTTAAATTTTTCTTTTTTAAAGAATTAATCCAATTTCTTTTATAAGTTCCTTTCTTTTTAGAATCATAAATATGTTGTGATAATCTTGACTTTAATGATGTACAAGTAACACCTACATATCTTATTTTTAAATTAATTGGATCTTTTAAAATATAAATATAAAATTTCCTATCTTTTATATTTTTAATTCTTTGCATATTAAAATCTTATTTTATGCAAAGATGAAAATTATTTCCCCCATTTCCAAGTAAGTTATCAATTTACTTGTACTCCTAAAAGGATAGTCTCTGAACCTTCATCATATCTATAAGACTTAGATGCTTGGCTGCTGATTGTCTTTATTTTATATTTTTCAAACTGTCATAATCTAATTTCTTGATTATTGTAGTATATAAACTTAACAAGAGTTTCCAGCAATTAGAGGGATTTTAGTTGAACAAAATGTTATCCAACATTAAATATTTAGGATTTATAGGAATATATAAATCCTTGTATACAGGTAAATAAATCATATCTATAAAATCTATAGATATATTTCTACCTTTATAACTATTTTCTCTAATTTCAATAAAATCTTTCCACATCTCTTCTAGTAAAGTATGTGGTTTAAATACTTTACCCATATTAGAAATATGAGCTTTAATTTCATTAAGATCATTAGTCAGAAATAATCTAGAAGCATCATTAATGTCTGATAAAGTGAATCTTAATTTTACTTTATCTTTCCATCTAACTGATTTTAGTTCTTCTCTATATTTACTTTCAAGAATTCTGATAAGATCAAAGTTTTTTCTTGAATTTACCTTAACTTTACTGTAATGATCTTTTATAGACATCATTCCTAAAGAATGGATGGTTTTAGATTTTCCATAAATTAGATTTTTATTTATTATTTTATTTTCAATCTCTAGCGAAATTGTTTTATTAAAAGCTAGAAACAAAGTTCTAGCTTCACAATAATGTTCTAAAAGATATAGCAAAGTTGTAGTTTTACCACTTCCAGGAACAGCAGAAACTAGTATATTACTATTAGTATTTATCCACTCTTCCACTATTGCTTTTTGTCTATCTGAGAGTATCATAATTAAATTGATTCACGAATTCCTTTGCTTTTAAATTTAGACTTTCAGAGTTATCATTATTATTGACAAAACAATCGAAGTCATTTCTATGGTCTAAATCAATCTCTGATATGTGAGTTAGTGCATCTCCTAAATCAAATTTAGCCATTATATTAATAAATGTACTTAGATTATGAGTATTTTTTGGTATACTAGTATCAAAAATTCTTCTTGTAATTTCTTCTTCATAGTTTAACAAATCCTTATATTCTGGAAATCTTTTTTCTATATTTCTTGCTATTCTTATAGTGAAAGAATCAAACTGTGATGTTACATAATTAAATTCATTTTGATACCTGAGATCATCTATAATAATATTTGTATCTTTATACTCATTATGAAATCTATCTATCCAATATCCTGAGTAAAAGGAACTTCTTAAAGTTTCTCCATAATACTGGAGAAACTGTCTTATGGTATTTACATCTCTTTGGTTAATTTTCTTTGCTAAAGATTCATTAACCTCTACAAGAGGAGTATTTTTCAATTCGTTTAATTGATCTACACTATCCAATCCAAGAACATTTACTACTTCTTTCTTTAGAGGTTCTGCAAAAGATGCTATTTTAAATTCTACACCATACTTTTGAATAAGAGCTTCTCTTAAATATCTGGCAAAAGTACTTTTACCACTCCTCATTTTACCACTAATAGCAATTACCATACCTTATCTTCTTTATAATTGAAAAACTTATTTCCTCGTTTATTGTAATTGAATGTTTCCTCCTGTATTACAAGAGGAATAGACCATTCTTTATGATTATCTATGTTTATATCACTAAAATCAACACCGAACCACTTATTTAATTCTGATAAATAAGATTTTTTAGCTTTATTACCTTTCTTAGCAAAAATCTCATGTATAAGAATCTCAAATTTATCAATATTATTAGGATTAAATTTAGAATTTAATTCTAAAAGAGAATTTTCTACACTTTCTTGAGAATACATCTTACTGTATTCTGATTTTAAAAAATGATCGTATACTGATTGTATTTCTTCTGGAATTTTTATGACTAACATATGATCTAATCCATATGGATCTGGACCATAAATATAGTCCGATATATACAAATTAGAATTCTTTAAAAAATCTATTACCTTATGATAAGATGGATTAAATTCCTTTTTAGTAAATAATATATAAATATTATTTCCTTTTAAATTTTGACCTATATAATCATATAAACCAAATTTTTGAATATTTAAAAGCTTGATTTGTTCTACAAATTCTTGTCCACAACAAGTCATAGCTCTCATAAAAAAGTGGAGAGTTTTATTTGAATATAATTCATTTTTTCTCTCCTTTTCTGATACTAACCTTGACATTAACTTTTAAATTTTATCTGATCAGTATCAACTATAAATATACCATCAGATTTCACATAATCTTGACTAGTTTCCCAGCCATTTTTTAAATAAAATTTATATTCTTCTAGAAGAGATATATAACCTCTTCTTTCTTCTAGGATTTCTAAAGTAGTATGATAAGTACTGTATTGTCTAAACCCATGAATACTAGTCCCAAATCTACCTTGGTCTTCTAAGTTATAAGATGTTTTAAAAATACCAGGAGTCCCTGGACTAGTAGTAGATTCTACTACAAAAATCATAGGATCAATAGTAACCACATCAGCAGCAGATCCAGCACTAGATTTTATTAAATCTTTATAAAAAGCTGCTTGTATATCATACCTATATTTTTTAACTACTTTATGAAAATTCAGAACTTTATCTGAAGTAGTTTTTATATCTATTGGTACAACATGAAGTATAGCCCCATCTTCTGTTTTACC
>SPKZ01008286.1_pt1 | contig 44652 bp, 32 predicted proteins | sample 2456571 | NCBI WGS metagenome assembly SPKZ01 (sample SAMN11192286, study PRJNA482655) | marine metagenome | biome: ENVO:00000447; feature: ENVO:00000244|ENVO:00000211|ENVO:00000569|ENVO:00002023; material: ENVO:00002151; isolation source: ocean water from marine abyssalpelagic zone ...
GCGGGGATCGCCGGCACCCGAGATGTAGTGTTTCTCGCCGTTGATGACCCACTCGTCACCATCGAGCACGGCCTGCGTGCTGATATTGGTTGCGTCGGAGGACGCCACTCCAGGCTCAGTCATCGCATAGGCCGATCGAATCTCGCCGTTGAGCAGAGGCTTCAGCCACTGCTCTTTTTGCGCTTCAGTGCCGTACTTGTGCAGCACCTCCATGTTGCCCGTATCGGGCGCAGCGCAGTTAAAGACCTCGGCAGCGATGTGGGATTTACCCATTTCCTCAGCGAGGTAGGCATACTCAACCGTGTTCAGCCCGGAGCCGTGCTCACCCTCTGTCAGGAAGAAGTTCCACAACCCCTTGGCCTTGGCTTTGTCTTTCAGGCTCTCCATGATCTCAGTCTGTCGATCCGTGAACTGCCAGCGATCGCCCACGCCAATCTCGTGAATGTAGTCATGCTCTACCGGCGCGATTTCCTCGGCCATGAACGCCTTGACGGCAGCCAGCAGTGGCTCGAGATTCTTGCTTACACCTAAATCCATATCAGTTCTCCTCGTTACAAATACTTGCGGGCAATGCCCACTACGCCAGTTGCTCTGCGTAATCCTGCTTCAACTGGCGCTTGAAAATTTTTCCCGACGCGATGCGCGGGAGTTGCTCGTCTGTGAAGAACACATGCTGCGGTATCTTGAAAGCAGCCAGATGTTGCTGCAGGTGTTGATGCAATGCGTCACGCGACAGGTTCTGGCCCGGATGCAGCACAATACAGCACCCCACGGACTCACCCAGGCGCTCATCCGGCAATCCAAAGACGGCCGCCTCGAAAACCGCAGGATGACTATAAATCGCTGCCTCAACTTCCAGACAGCTAATGTTCTCGCCGCCGCGAATAATGATTTCCTTGATGCGATCGACAATATAGATAAAGCCGTCTTCGTCCATGTAGGCTACATCGCCCGTGTGGAACCAGCCATCAATGAAGGCTTCTGCCGTGGCCTCTGGCTTATTCCAGTACCCCGCTCCGTTCGCCGGGGAATAGATACACAGCTCGCCGCGCTCCCCCGCCGGCAGCGCGTCGCCATTGGCATCGATAACCTTGAAATCTGTTACTGCCGGCACAGCCCTACCGGTGCTGGTGGGTTTTTCCAGGTAGAACGGACCGCTGTTGAAGGCACCAAGGGCGTTCGTTTCCGTCAAACCGTAGCCAATGCCAGGTGTCGCCTTTTTGAAGGTATTGGCGATTTTCTTAACCTGTTCCGGTGGGCGCGCCGCACCACCGGCAAAAATCTCCGCCAGCGAGGACAAATCACGATCCGAGTGTTCGGCCGCCGCCTGCATTTCCGCCGACATAGTCGGCACACCGGTAAACCACGTGATGCGCTCCTGCTCCACCAGGCGCAATGCCTCCTCGGCATCCCACTTATACATAATCACCAATTTGCGACCGACGATGATGGATAACATGAAGGCAGAGTGGCTAGCCGTGCAGTGGAACAGAGGTACCGCGAGTAGCCCCGAGGGAGGGTACTTCGCTCCTTCGCCGTCATCCGCCGGTGCCAGCATCTTGCTGGCAGTGCCCATCAGCAGCCAGCTGTACAAGGCCGCGATGATCCCACGGTGTGAGGACACTGCACCCTTCGGGTGCCCTGTGGATCCAGAGGTATACATGATGGTGGCGTAATCGTCAGGCGCCACCTCAACCGACGGCATCGCCGTGCCTGCAAAGTCGTCACAGAGCTGTGCAAACGGGGTTGAATCGACGGGCAGATCCGCACAGTCTTCAACGGAAATCAGCTTGAGTTTCAATGCATCCGCTAGCGGAACCAGACGCTCCATGCGCTGGCGATCGGCAACAACCACAACGCTGCCACTGTCTTCCAGACCGTACTGCAGTTCCTCCGTTGTCCACCAGGCATTCATGGGAACGGCCACTGCACCAATGGACACGATGGCGATGAACGCCATCATCCATTGGGGGTTGTTGCGACTGACAATCGCTACACGGTCACCGGGAACAACACCGTAATGCTGCTGCAGTGCCGCAGCAAAAGCAGACGCATTTTCATAGGCCTGCTCGAAGGTGTAGCGCTCGTCGCGGTAAACCGCGAAGTCCTTACCGGCGTGATTCAGCATAAAACTGAAGTAGGTGCCCAGGTTCTGGGGCGCCGATGCGTAGTTGCGATAGCTGGCGGAGCCGACCTCCACCGTGTTCAGCTCAAAGGGCTGACCCGGAGCAGTGAGGTCGGTGACCAGTTTTTCAAAAGCAGCAATTCCAGGGTTCACTATTTTTATTCCCTATAACAGTTGCAGTTGCTGTTGCAGATAGACCTAAAAGCCCACCTGCTCAGCGTAACGATCGAGGTGGTAGTTGTAGTCACCAAACGTGTGTTGGGCAACCCGCGCGCGCTTGATGAAGAAGCCGATCTCGTGCTCGTCGGTCATACCAATACCGCCGTGCATCTGCACGCCCTCATTGGTGGCGCGCTGCGCAACCTCACAGAGCTTGGCCTTGGCCGCGCTGGCCAGCAAACTCAGTTTGTCACTGTCCGCATCCACGGCATGCAAAGCCTGCAGCACGATAGAACGTGACAGCTCCAGTTCTGCAAACAACTCTGCAGCCCGATGCTGCAATCCCTGGAAGCTGCCAATAATGTGGCCGAACTGCTTGCGCTCTTTCAGGTATTCCACCGTTCGCTCGAAAGCTTCAGTAGAAAGACCCAGAAGCTCAGAGGCCAGACCCACATTGGCAATATCCAGTGTGCGTGAAAGACCGGCCCAGGCACCATCCAACTCGCCCATCAGTGCATCAGCAGGCAGGCTAACCTCTGCAAAGGTCACCGTGCCGGCATTGTGGCTGTCCACCATGCTGCGACGATCAACACTAACGCCCTCAGCATTGGCAGGCACCAGGAATGCACTGAGGCCGCTTTCAGTGCCCGGGGTACCGCTGGTGCGTGCGATCACCACAAACTGGTCGGCAACGTGCGCGTCCAACACCAGCCGCTTCTCGGCATTGATCACAAAACCTTCGCCGCTTTTGGTGGCAACTGCCGCCGTAGCCGCTGGCGCATGGTGTGCGCCTTCCTGTAGCGCCAGAGTTACCAGTGTTTCGCCCGCAGCGATCGCAGGCAACAGCGCTTCTTTTTGCGCCGCTGTGCCCAACTGCGCAACCGCGGTGGCACCCACAAGCACTGTGGACTGTAGGGGCGAGGCCGACAGATTGCGGCCGGCCTGCTCCAACACCAGACCCAGGCCGGTGTAGCCATAGCCCAGGCCGCCAAATTCCTCGGGTATGGCAATACCTGCCCAACCCATCTCAGCCATTTCTTTCCACACCGCGGCGTCAAAGCCCGTGGTGTCTTCGCTGTCGCGCAGGGCGCGCTGGTGCGCGACGGTAGCACGCTCAGCCAGAAAACCTGCGGCGGCGTCTTTGAGCATCACCTGCTCTTCATTCAATACCAATGCCATATCTGTATTCCTTTGCCTTCCCGGCCTTATGCGTCGGGCAAGCCAAGCACGCGCTTGGCCACAATGTTCAATTGCACCTCACTGGTGCCGCCTTCAATAGAGTTGCCTTTGGAGCGCAGCCAATCACGGGCCAAGGTCCCATTGTTGTAGGCTTCTCCGTCCCAGCCCACAGCGGGCTCACCGTAAACCTGCAGGTTCAACTCGTTGCGCCGCTTGTTCAGCTCGGTGCCGTAATATTTGAAGATCGAAGAGGCAGCGCCCAAGCCCTGACCTGCTTTCACCTCATCGCCAACACGTGACATGGTTGCGGCAAATGCCAGCGCGTCCAGCTGGTACTGCGCCAGACTCTGGCGAAGAATGCCATTGACAAGCCGGCCCTCACTGTCGCGGCCCATGATGTCGGCAGCGCTCTCGCCCAAGGACTTTTTGGGTGCTGCGCCGAAGCCGGAAATCATTTCACGTTCGTGGGTCAGCAGGTACTTGGCAATCGTCCAGCCCTTGCCCTCTTCACCAACCAAATTCCTTTTCTCTGCACGGGCATCGTCGAAGAAGGTTTCACAGAACGGCGATGACCCACTGATTAATTTAATGGGTCGCGCTTCTACGCCTGACTGAGCCATGTCAAACAGTACAAAGCTGATGCCTTCGTGCTTGGTGCCCGAGTTGTCGGTGCGCACCAGACAAAAAATCCAGTCGGCCTTGTCAGCATAGGATGTCCACACTTTCTGACCATTGATGAGGTAGTGATCCCCGTGATCATCTGCGCGCGTTTGCAGACTGGCAAGGTCAGATCCTGCGTTGGGTTCCGAGTAACCCTGACACCAGCGAATTTCACCGCGGCAAATGGGCGGCAGGTGTTCTTTTTTCTGTTCCTCATTACCGAACTGCAGCAGTGCCGGGCCAAGCATGGAGATGCCGAAGCTATCCAGCGGGCTGCGCGCGCTGATTCTCACCATTTCTTCCCGCAGGACTTTCACCTCATCCTTATCCAGGCCGCCGCCGCCGTACTCTCTGGGCCAATGCGGCACGGTCCAGCCGCGCTCGGCCATACGGTCACACCAGACTTTTTGGTCGGGATGATCGATCTCCGGATTGCGGCCACCGTTGTACAGGTCATCAAAGCCTTTAACGGGGACACGCATAGTTTCGGGGCAATTTTCCTCCAGCCAGGCACGCGTTTCCTGGCGGAACTGGTCGAGATCACTCACGGGAAGTCCTCTTTGAAATGGTGCGGTGCGGCAATCGAACCTTGCCACGTCTCGCGGGTAATTGTGGGCTAGCGCAGCCACCCTGTCGAAATTTGAACTTACAGTATGTTTTTCTTCCTTTCAAGTATTGTGGGGAATTTGTCCCAGTCCAAGCCCTTTTCAAGAGGCAAAAAAAACCCCGCTTGCGCGGGGTTTCGAGTCGCCATAAGGCCTTAGAACTCCAGCTTCACGTCCACGCCGTACATGCGGGGCATGTTGTACTGGAAACCAAATCCCGACAGGTTGTAGACCACTTCTTCTTCGTCGGTGAGGTTTCGACCCCAGGCAGCCACGGTCCAGCTGGTGCCGCCCAATTCAATACCCGACCAGGCGATGCGACCGCCCAGCAGGCCCAGCGAGTCCACGGGCAAACCCTGGCCAGACTGAGAGAACAGTTCGTCGCGCCAACTGTAATTCAGGTGGAAATCCAGGCTGGACCCGCCCGCCATGGGCAGGCTGTAGTCAAAGGCGGCCGATACCGCGTTCTCTGGCGCGAAGGGAATGAAGGTCTGATTGGAAATGTCCACACCGCGCAGATCCACCGCGCTGGCCGGCGGGCCGGCCAGCAGGAAACTGTCGTCAGGCACGATGACATCGTTCAGCTCGGTATCCAGATACGTGTAGTTGATGGTGAGGTTGGCGTTCTCAAACATCGACCAGATGATATCCAGCTCAACCCCATCCACAGAGGCCTCACCTGCATTCACGTTTTCAACGTAGGAAGCAAACAGAGGGGGTTGCCCGCTGATAGTCAAAATGAAGTCGTCGTAGTCGGTGTAGAACAGGGCCGCATTAATCCGCAGGCTGTTATCCAACCACTCGGACTTCAGACCCACTTCATAACTCAGGGCCTCTTCCTCATCGAAGGTCAGCCCGAAGTCCAGCGTGCGCTCTCCCGAGCCACCGGCGCGGTAGCCAGTGGCCGTGCGGAAATAGGCACTCAGGTCGTCGGTGAAGGCGTAGTCCAACACAAATGTGTAGTCCGTGCGGTCGTAGTCCAGGCTGTTCTGTCCGGGGAAGAACTGAATTGATGGGTTGCTGGGGTCAACACCGCGGGTAGCATCGCGCTCGTCCTCGGTGTAACGCAAGCCCAGTGTGATATCCAGCCTGGAGTCGAGAATGTCCGGCGTGAACGTACCCTGGGCGAAAAACGCCTGCGACTCCAGATCCGTATCCAGCGTATGAATGCCGAGGTTGTTGCCACCCAGCAATACCGAGAGGGACGCCAGCGGCTCGGCAAGGGCATCCAGTGCCAGGGTATTGGCATTGGTCCACTGCTCTTCGGCCTTCTCACCCTCTTCGTCGAAGTAGTAGTAACCCACAATGTATTGCAGGCGATCCTCAAAGGCTGTTCCAAGCAGCTGCAGCTCCTGGCTGAAGGCATCCGTCTCCCAGTCTACGCCCGTGGCGAAAAAGAGGGTGTCGGACCAGTTCTGGACCGCATACTCCTCCATGGAGCGGTACCCGGTGATGGACTTCAGGGTCAGTGAATCATTGATTGCCCAAGACAGGGTGAGGTTATGGCCCGATTGCTCGGTATTACTCTCCGGCAGCACATAGCGGTACGGCGCACCGCCAAGGAAGAGATGGGTGGTTTCTTCCTGACGGCTGCTTGGGTCCTGCTGATAATAAGGGGCAGTGCTATCGACTTCAGACCAGTCGTAGCTGTAGTCCACGGAGAAGTTGTCTGTGGGATCAAAGGCCACCGCAATGCGCCAGCCCTCCTGCTCGTTCTGGTAGAAATCTTCAGCGGGCTGATCCACTACCGGGTTAGGGCCTTTGTTTTCTACCCAGCCATCGGTGGACTCTGTGTTATAGGTTGCCTTTACCTTCAGTTGCTCACTGATAGGCGCATCGAAGGTGATACCCGCATTCCAGTGGCCGAACTCGCCGGCACCGGCTGTTACCGTTGCCTGAAACTCATCCCCAGGACGCTTGGTAATCAGGCTGATCGCACCGGCCGACGAGTTACGCCCAAACAGGGTGCCCTGTGGACCACGGAGAATTTCAACACGCTCCAGATCCAACACGTTCAGGGTCGCGCCAGAGGTCCGCGCGATGTACACGCCATCAATGTACAGTCCGACCGGGTTGTCGATAGTCAGAGTCTGCGAGTCGGTGTTACCGAAGCCGCGTAGAAACAGCGAAATATTGCTGGTTGATGTCGGGAAGTCATAAGCCTGCAAGCTGGGCGCCTGAACAGACAGATCCGTCAGATTCTGGATACGCTGGTTTTCCAGCATATCTGCACTGTAAGCGGTGATTGACAGGGGGGTGTCCTGCAGGGATTCCACGCGTTTCTGCGCAGTCACAATCACTTCTTCAAGTTGGGCGGATGCCAGCATTGCCTGACTGGCGGCTACAAACGCCACTGCCAGGGGCAGCGTCTTACGACCGGTGTTTAGCATTAAGGGGTTCCTCACTCTTGCGACAGCGTGTCTGCGCCGTTCGTTATATTTGTTATTCGACTATACCCAAGCGCAGGCATAGCACATCACAACTATTCACGATCTGCGTCGTGCATCACCGCGAAATATACCGTGCACCTTGCGCCAAAACGCGAAAACAGCGCGCGAATCCGCGTGCCGTTCTCAATAGTTGTACCGGGTTGTGCTGCTGCGCCGTGACCTACGGCACAGACATCAACTGGCAGAGGGGGAAGCCTGAGGCGCTGTAGCAATCCCGCGCCGCTGCATCACATTCAGCACCGCCACCGTTAACGCTGGCAACATCGTAAGGGTAACAATCGCAGCACCCATAATGCCGAACATAACAATTGCGCCCACACCACGATAAAGCTCAGTACCGGCGCCGGGAATAAGCACCAGAGGAGCAAGCCCGAATAAGGTTGTGATGGTGGACATGGCAATGGGGCGCAGGCGCGCGGAAACTGCACGACTCACTGCGTCTACCGGTGCCAGGCCCTCGTGCAGGTTTTTAACCGCCAAATCCACAATCAAGATCGGGTTGTTGACTACCGTCCCCATGAGGATCAAAAAGCCCAGCATAGAGATCATGTCGAAGGGCTGGGAGATGGCAGTCATGCCCAGCGCCGGAAGCAGCGCACCCACACCATTGAGCAGGGCAAGCCCAACGATGCCACCGGCGATACCCAGCGGAATCGACGTCATAATCAGCAAGGGGTAACCCCAGTGCGAGAAGATCGCTACCAGCAGCAGATAGATAATCACCAGTGCCACCAGGTAATTGCCCTGCAGGGAGTCACGCGTGGCATCCAACTGGTCTGCCGCACCCGAAATGGTGATATCCACACCTGCAGGGATCTCACCCGCTTCACGCAGTTGGGCCACCAGTTCATCGCGCACGATGTCCACCCCCGTCTCCAGTGCCACCGATCGCGGCGGAATAATGTTCAGGGTGACGGTGCGACGCCCGTTAACGCGGCGCAGGGAATCCGTATCGATGGTTTCGTCGATGGTTGCCAAAGAGGCCAGTGGCAACACTGAGCCCGTTGGGGTGTACACGGGTAACTGCCCCAATGTTTCCAGTTCGGCGTTCTGACCCACGTTGCTGTAGAGATAGATGTCTATCTTGTCGTCATCGAGAAAGAACTCATCGACATAGCTACCGTCCGTTAAGGCTGCGACCGTGAATCCGAGTTCCTGGGCAGTCAGTCCCGCCTCAGCAGCGCGTTCCCAGTCCGGTCTTATCTCCACCATGGGCTGCGCCAGAGTCAGCGACGAGGGCTGGCTCTGTATCCGAGGGTTATCAAACACCTCACCGGCACGTCGATAAGCAGCGAGGGCCACGCGATAAATGTCTTCCAGACGCGCGCCGGAGATATCCAGGTTGATGCTGCGCGTACCGCCGTCGTTCGAGCTGATGATGGAGCCGCGGCTGGCAAAGGCCCGCATACCCGGGTACTCCCGGTACTTGGCGGTCATTACATCCATTAATGCTTCGATATCACCAACATCCGAAGGCTCGGCAACAATGCGCACATTGTCGGCGGCATAGCGCAGGTTCATGTACTTCATGGCCGGCACAGCAGACTCCCCGCGATGGAAGGCATCAGGGTCGGCACCCACGTGAGGCAGAAAGTACGCCTCAATTTCTTCAGCGATGACTTTCATCGCCTGCATGTTGTAGCCAGGGGGCGCACTCATTCGAGCAAACACCTTGGGCTCTTCGCCCTCAGGAAGGTACTCAGCCGGCGGGGTCAGGAAGACAACGATCGCTCCGCTAACCAACAGCGTAGAAACCACCACCGTCATTCTTCGCCTGCCTGTGGCCAGCATCCAGTCAACCGCGGACAGCGTCCTGTCGCGCAGCCGCTCACCAATCCCGTGCAAGGCGTTGTCTTGTCGCGTAGTAGGCGTGAAGCGCGCCGCTGCGGTTGGCAACACGGTTATGGCCACCAGCATCGACGCAAGGATTGCCGCCGAAATAGCGATGGCTACATCCGAATAGAGCTGCCCCGCTTCCTGCTGCACAAATGCTACCGGGATAAACACCAACACCGTTGTCATGGTGGACGCAAACACCGCCGGCCACACACTCTTGACGCCGTCCAGGGCCGCCTGCAGGCGCGCCTTGCCCTTCTTGCTTTCCAGCTCAATGCTCTCCAGGACAACGATACTGTTATCCAGGGTCATACCAATAGCAAAGGCAATGCCCGCGAGTGAGATCACATTCACTGTACGACCGGCGAGCAGCAAACCAACAAATGCGACGATGATGCAGATTGGCACACCAATAACGCCGATCAAAGTGGTGCGAAAGGAGCGCAGGAACAGGAACATAACCCCTGTCGCCAGTAAGGCACCCAGGATGAGGTTCTGCCACACATTGCGCACCGAGTTTTCTACATACTGCACGTCATCGGAGGTACTACGTATGCTCAGGCCAGCGGGTTCCAGTAGTTCTGCGTTCAGCCGTTCCAGTTCCGCCAGTGCTTCGCGCTTTATATCAATGACGTTAGAACCCGCTTCCCTGCGCATGGCCAGACTGATGGCGGGCGAGCCATTGATACTGGAGTAACCCCGCTTTTCAAAGTGGTCAAGTTGCACTTCAGCGACATCAAACAGGCGAGTCACGGTATCGCCACGACGGCTCAGCACCAGGTCATTCAATTCATCCAGGGAATCGAAACGGCCAATCGTACGCAGCACATATTTGCGCTTGCCCGCTTCAACCTCACCGCCTGAGCGATCGCGGTTGCGACTGCGTATGGCATCACGCACATCCCCCAAGCCCAATCCACGTTGGGCCAAACGCGCGGGGTCTACAAGAATCTGAATCTGTCGATTTGCACCGCCCCATACCGCGACCTCAGACACGCCGAGAATTCTGGATAAGCGGGGTCGGACACTGTCTTCGACAAAGTCCACCATCAGGTCCAAATCCAACTGCCTGGGGTTGCCCGGCAGCGGCGTGATGGCAAAGAACATGAAGAAATTGCTGGAGAAGGAGGTGGCGAAGATACGCGGCTCATCCACATTTTCCGGGTAAGACGGCACCTGACTGAGCGCGTTGTTCACCCGGATGAGCATGTCAGTAATGTCGGTCCCGAAGGGAAACTCCAGTTCAATCCGCGCCTGGCCACTGGATGCGGAGGCGAGCACACGGGTCAGACTGGGCAGGTTTCGTAGATACTCCTCCTGCTCAATCAGGATCTCTTTTTCCACGTCCTGCGGGCTGGCCCCTGGCCAGCTGGTAACAACGGTAATAACCCGAACGTCGAGATCGGGAATCATCTGCACAGGAATACGCAGCGCCGCCACGATCCCCAGAACGGCAACGATCAGCACCACGACCGTAGTCAGCGTGCCTCTTCGAACGATCTGCTCAAACATGGTGCTGCTCCTAGACGGCGGGCGATGCAATATCGGTTATACGAACTGGCTGCCCTGCCCGCAGCGCCTCATTGCCACGAACAACAACGCGCTCATTGCCTTCGAGGCCACTGAGTATCTCCACCAGACCGCCGAACTGCAGGCCCTGCTGTACACGCTTTTCTCCCACCGTCGTTATGCCATCCGCCTCGACAATCACCCACACAACGCTGCGTCCGTCCGGGTAACGAACGATGGCATCACGGCTCACCACTACGCCGTCGCGACCGGCCGGTACTTGAACATCTGCCTTCACCGACATGCCCGGCACAAGGGCCGGCGCATCATCTTGCGGCAAGACGCGCAGTAGGAAAGTACGGGCTGCAGGATCGCTCACGGGCACTGCCGTTGCTATGCGCCCTTCGTAACTCCGGTCGTTACCCAATCCCACCCGGTAGGTGACGCGCACACTGTCATCTATGGCACCCAGATAGTCGTCCGCAACGGCAAAATCCAGGCGCACTTCGTCGCTGGAGACCAGCGCAAGCACCGACTGGCCCGGACTCACCCATTCGCCGATCTCAGTGAGTTTGGCCGCCACCACAGCATCAAAGGGCGCCCGCACCTCCGTGCGCTCCAATAGCGCCTCCAGGCGACGTGCTTCAGCGGTCGCCGCAGCAAAAGCGGCCTGATCCTCAGCAACCTCGGCTTCAATGTCGCGTACTACACTCTCGGCAATACTGGCCTGGGGAATCAATTCACGCGCTTCACGAAGGCGGCGTCGGGCATCCTGTACCGCTAGGTCTGCCTGGTGCTTACGTGCGCTGGCGGCATCGAACTCCAGCTGCGCGATCTCCTGATCCAACTTGATCAACACATCTCCGGCAGCCACCCGCATGCCCTCTTCTACGAGCACGGCCTGTACCTTGCCGCTGGTTTCCGCTGACAGACGCGCGCGCCGGGCAGCTGTCACCGAACCTGTGATTTGTAGCTGCTGGAGTACGGGCCGCACATCGGCCTGAGCCACGCCCACCGGCACTTCGCGCTGGGCCATCGCAGGCATTGCCATTATGGCTATCAGTAAAACAAGTATCTTCATCGCTTCGTTACTAGCCTAAACGCTTCCCCTATCCGCCCCGTATCCTCGCCACGAAATGGGCGATGGCCTGAACGGATAATCCGGATGGTAATTACGTTGTGCGGTCCTGTTTGGACTTTGTCCAGAAATCCGGGCCCGCTGTGAGGGCGCGCATTGTTTCACAGCATCGTCCCACTTGCGAGATGCCCGAAAGCAGGCACAAAAACCGGCATTACCGGCCGCCTCGGGACGTCGCATCGGCCGACGACAGCAATACAGTCGCACGCGAGCTGAGAATTTGCCCTCCCGGATTGGGACTGCGATAGACTAGGCTCCCTCGCATCTTCACTCGGAGTTAACCCATGCGTGCAGTCGTGGTCACCGGCGTCTCTACCGGTATTGGTTATGCAGCTTGCCAGAGCCTAATCGCGGGCGGCTTTAAAGTTTTCGGCTCGGTACGCTCCCAGGCAGACGCAGACCGCATCGCAGCCGACTTGGGTGAACATTTTTCACCCCTTATCTTCGACGTTACGGATGAGGAAGCGATTAACGCGGCGGCAGACTGTGTGCGCGGCGCGCTGGGTGGCGCCACCCTGGCAGGACTGGTAAACAACGCAGGCATCGCCGTTGCCGGCCCATTGACCGAGTTAAGCAGCGAGGACCTCCGTCATCAACTCGACGTGAATGTGATGGGGCCGTTCATGGTGACCCGCGCTTTTGCGCCACTGCTTGGAGCCGATGATGCAGTCACCGGCCCACCGGGGCGCATCGTGAACATCAGCTCTGTTGCCGGCAAACGTGCCATGCCATTTATGGGGCCCTATGCCGCATCAAAGTTTGCACTGGAGGGGTACTCAGAGTCGCTGCGCAGAGAGCTCTTGCTCTACGGCATTGATGTCATTGTTATCGGGCCTGGCCCGGTAAAAACCGCGATCTGGGACAAGGCCAGCGACCTGGACGCAGAAGACTATAAGCATTCGCCTTATTACAACATCATCCAAAAATTCAGCGGAATGTTCATTGAACAGGGGCAGAACGGGTATCCGGCCGAGCGACTGGGTAGCCTTATTCACCACGTACTGACCACCAACAAACCCAAAGTGCGCTATGCGGTAGAGAAGGGAAGGCTCTTGGAAAAAGTCGCACGCGTTGTGGCAACCGAACGCGCGCTCGACCGCATTATCGGGAAGATGCTGGGCTTATTACCGGCGCGACAGCGCTAGCTGTATCCTGGCAATCACCACCGTGAACGAGCAGGACCACTATCAGCGAACCCTGATGCAAGACGCAGATCGGGGCAACCCTATCGCGCGAAACCTTCTTATTCACGGCTGGCTGGGGGCGGGCAACACGTCCGCGGTAGACAGCTGGCTAAAAGACCACAAAGGCGGGGCGCAGCATTTAGACACTGTGCTGTTTGAAGCCGAGCTCAGTTGCTTTCACGGCTGGGTTGGCGAAGCTCACTGGAGCGAGTCCCTGCGGCACTGCGCCGGAAAGGGTCACAAGCAAGCGCGGTTCATTGTTTCGCTCTATGAAAAATGGGCCAAGTTACAGGGGCTTGGCGCCACAACCGATGCACTCACTGCAACATGGTCATCACCACCATGGCGCGAAGTTGCCGCCCAGGACGGCCTGGCCGTGTACCAGTGCTTGGACTTTGCGCCACACGCCCTCTTGGCCTTTATTCGCAACAGTTTGGGCCGCGCGCTGCGCCCGTCCGCGGTCGTTGACCCCGACACGGGCGCGGCCGTACGACACCCGGTGCGCATAAACAGCGCCGCACAGTGGTTTCCGGAACAGCTGGGCTGGGCGGGTAAACTACTGGAACAGCGTATGGGCTTAACAGCCAATTACGACCCGCGGTGCGGCGAAGTGTTCAGCCTACTGCACTACACGCCAGGCGAGCGGTACAAGGCCCATTACGATTGCCTACCCAGCGAACAGGCACACTCGCCACAGGGCATGGCGCAGGGTGGCCAGCGCACATTGACCGTGCTGCTCACGCTGGGCGATCAAGGATTTGAGGGCGGGGCCACTGCATTTCCCCGGCTGGGCATCGATGTGCACACGCCGCCAGGCGCTTTGCTACGCTTTAATAATACCGACGATAATGGCCAACCCCTGCGATCCTCGCTGCATGAGGGTCAACCAGTAACCCGCGGAGAGAAGTGGCTTCTCAGCAAGTGGGTGCGCGAGCAACACACACCCTACGGGGCCGAACTTAATCCCATTGGATAACCAGAAGAACACTTATGCGCCTGATTCTGAAATGTCTCGCTGTACTCATACTGATACTGGTGATTGCCGCCGCGGTTTTCTACGAGGTCTACCTGAAGGTTGGCCAGTACAGCTACACAGGCACACCACCCAGCCCGCCCTCTGCTGAGGTAGCGCCGGATGCTGATTGGCAATCGCTGTTCGATGGCGACTCTCTCACCGGTTGGCAGGCAAAGATCGTGGGGCGACCTGCCGGTGACAACTATCGCAACACCTTCCGGGCCGCGAATGGCGTGCTCAGTGTGAACTACGACGAGTACGATGAGTGGCAAGGTGAGTTCGGCCACCTGTTCTACGAAACGCCCTTTTCTCACTACATCCTGCAGCTGGAGTACCGATTCGTTGGCGAGCAGATCGCCGAAGGCTCGGCGATGGCATGGGCCTGGCGCAACAGCGGCATCATGCTTCACAGCCAGTCGGCAGACACCATGGCTCTAAATCAGGATTTCCCCGTATCGCTGGAAGCCCAATTACTGGGCGCCCACGAGGGTGAACACCGCCCAACAGCCAATCTCTGTACGCCGGGCACGCACGTCTACATCCACGGTCAACTGCACACTCAACACTGCATGAAATCGCAGTCAGCCAGTTTTCCGGGCGATCAATGGGTCAGCCTGGAGATCGAGGTAAAGGGCAGCGAACGCATCCGGCACTTCATCAATGGTGAGCTAGCCATCGAATACACACAGCCCCAGCTCGACACCTGGGGCGGCGACGGCAAAGCCCTGGCCGACCAGGGCGCAGCGGTATCGCTAACGCAGGGGTACATCGCGCTGCAATCAGAGAGCCATCCTGTAGAGTTTCGGAATATTCGACTCCTACCCCTGACCAAGGAGAACTAAGTATGGCGAACATTCTTATCACCGGCGGCACTGCGGGTATCGGAAGGGCTGCGGCGCTATTGCTGGCGAACAAGGGGCATAGGGTTGTCGCTACCGGCAGGGACACTGATGCCCGGGCTGAGCTGGATGCGTTAGGCAGCAACCTCACCGGCATCGCAATGGATGTGATCGATGCAAACTCTGTGACGGACGCCGTTGCAGCTGCCACCCAATGGTTCGACGGGCAAGCACCCGATGTACTGGTGAACAACGCCGGCTTCGCGCTGGTTGGACCGCTGGAGTGCATTGAGGACAGTGAGTGGGAGCGCCAGTATCAAACCAACGTATTGGGCCTGGTCCGCGTCACACGCGCGGTGATTCCCGCGATGCGAGCGCGCCGCAGCGGCAAAATCATCAACGTTTCATCAGTTGCAGGCCGGGTGACACTGCCTTTTTTTGCGCCCTATAACTCGACCAAACACGCAGTAGAGTCGATTTCCGATTCGCTGCGCACTGAACTTCACCCCCATGGAGTGCAGGTAGTGACTATTGAGCCAGGGGCAGTCAAAACCCGCTTTGGATCACTGGAGCAGGCACAAATCCAGAACTGGATAGACGCTGAAACGCCTTACACGCGCCAGCTTACGTTGCTCAAATCATTTCACCATGAACTGCATGCCAAAGGTGCAGACCCAACCAGCGTGGCCGGGTGCATTGTCGCCGCCTGTGAGCACCCCAACCCTGCCCCTAGGCAAGTGACGCCTCTGCTACCGGGTGCTGCCTTTATTGCTCTGAAAGCATGGCTGCCCACCCGCATAACAGATTGGATAGTGAGGAAGCTCACGGGGCTGGATAAGGCGGGCGTGCAATGAATATCGGGCCAGCTTTGTTGGAGGAGTGAGTACTATGAGCATTTGCAAGAACACCGTGGTGTACTTCCACTACGACCTCACTGACGCCCAAGGCACACTGCTGGAAAGTTCACGTGACGGTGAGCCCAGCGCCTACTTGCATGGGTCAGCTAACATTCTACCCGGCGTTGAGACTGCACTTGAGGACAAAACCGAGGGCGACACGATCAGCGTCACCCTGCCACCCGAGCAAGCCTACGGACCGCGCCGGGAGGATCAGGTCAGACGAGTGCCAGTGAAGCATTTGATCTACCAGGGGAAGTTGCGCCCAGGTTTGACCGTACAGGTGAATACGTCGGAAGGACGCAAGCCCGCGACCGTGGTGAAGGCAGGAAAATTCGGCGCTGATATCGATACCAACCACCCTATGGCCGGGCAAACGCTCACCTTTACTATCGACGTCATGCGCTTGCGTGATGCCAGCCCCGAAGAGATCGCACACCGACACGTGCATGGACCCGGTGGTCACCAACACTGACTGGGCGGCACAAAAAAGGCGGATCAAAAAGTGTATTCAGCAAAACCTGTGTATTACGCTGGGTGGGTGACTGCCAGCCCCTTAGATATCAATACTCCGTGATCTCGTTAGTATTTACACAGTGTGTAAAACTACTGTGTAAAAGAATCTAGCGCGCGGGATGCAGCAAGCTTGTTAGATGGCTTTTGCGGCGGTGAGCATTACTTGGTGATCCGGTAGCCGCCGCAAAGTCTTTCGCCGATCCAATTATATGAACCTCCGCCTCGGCGCGCGTGATTGCCGTGTAGAGCCATGCCCGATCCACAATCCGCCCACGCTACAGCGCAACGATCACTCGCGGGAACTGAGATCCTTGGGCCTTATGGAGTGTAATGCCGTAGCTGTAATCGTTCAGACGTGAGCTGACAGACAGCGTCAGCTCTGATCGAGCTTTCTCCATATGTAATAATTCAGACCCCGCCTGACAGGAAGTGCCCGACCAGGTTGAGACTTCCTCCAAAGCAGACCTTCGTTTTCACACCTAGCGATAGCCGCTACCGGCCAGAAGCGGCCGGTCGAGCACATTTGACTTCAAGTAAATTCTCAGGAATTTCTACGTCGCGAGGCCCCCGGCGGGCCGCTCATGTAGTGACTTGGACACTACACCTTATCTCTCGAACGACAATAGCTGCAGATAACTGATGATGTCTTTCTTGTCCTGCTCGTCCATACAAGCAGGCGCGTTCGGATCGCAGCCCAACCCGAAGGACCCGTCCGGGAAAAACGTGAACATGAAATTGTACTGGTCGAGCACTTCGTCCAGCGTCTTCGCCGAATTGTTGTGGAAGTATGGGGCCGTGTCCGGTGTGCCCCACAGTGTCGGTATTTTGAAAAGAGGTCCCGCTATACCAACGATCAGCTCGTTGGGAATCATCGCCGGAGACCCATCCTCAAGCTGGAACTCCTGGAATCCGGTGGTGAGTCCTATTCCGGGATCGGAAACCGGGGCCGGAAAAACATCTGTCGTGCCCAGTGGGCCGGGCGCAAGCTTATTCGTCTCCAGGTCAACGTAGCACCATCTGAATTTCTCATTCGGGATATCAGGTGCCCGTTCCGCGAACGAGGATTCGATCGGCATCCCCACACCGTTCGGATGGAACCTGCTCGTACGGTTGAGCATGGGCCCTGAGTGGCACTGGCCGCATTGCCGATCGGGATTGAAGAAGGCACGACCGCGCTTCTCCGCCGGTGTATTGCCATCTGGCAACGCGAGGACTGGGCGATTGTCAACAAACTCCATCGTTCGGCCAGGCTTAAGTGTCGCTGCAATCGCAGAGTGACTGAACAAAGACGACTGAAAAGCGGCTATCGCCGCCAGCTCCTCACTGGTTGGCTCCCGGCCTGGCTCGGCATGGGAGTGCACGGCGCTCAGGGCCTGAGCCACCAGGTCATCGCCTTCCCTTCCGTCGTGCATAATGTGCTGTTCGAGTGCCACATTAAACACAGTTGGACTGCCACGATGCATGACCACCGTCTGATTCGTTAGATCGTCACACTTGCGTATCCCGAGCCCACTCGGTGTCCGTTCGGGCAGATCTAGTACGACTCGGACAGTCGCATGCTCCTTTAGTCGCTCGTAAGAGTTGCCCACTCCGTCATCGCTGTCGATCGAACGAAAAAGCGGTCCATCCGGGTCGCTCGCGAACAGTTCCTGAACAAATTCTGGCGTGATAGTGCCGAACCGGTTTAATTCATGGCAGGTTGTGCAGACGCGCCCATTGCCGGAGAAGGTCTCCGATGTGAATATCTTCTCTCCGTGCGCAACGACATTCGGGCCGTTAGTCCCGGGCGAAAGTTGGTCAGGTGCTGCTTGCGCGGATATGATCAGGGCAAGGATGGGTGTGCAGCAAATGAGTGTGTCAATGGTTCTCATGGTATCTGGCCTCGTTGCATCGTGGATGGCTGGAGGCGACTGGCCTCCGCCAGCCCGCTCCGGTCACCACGATGCTGCCGACCACACCATGAAAATGGCACGCGAGCTTATGAATTCTTATGAAATCCCTGCAGTGGCGCGCCCTGCAGCGGGTTTGCCCGGACTCAAGTCCGATGGGCGAGCACTTGAGTAACGGAGCTGACATCCGCCTATGAGCTCTCCAGGATCAAAGATCTACGAATTCGGGGACTACCGGGTTGACCCGGCCCGCCGCGTGCTCACCGATGCCAATGGGCAGCGAATTGAGCTCACCGGCAAGGCATTCGACACGCTTCTCTACTTCCTCAAGCATCCGGGCATCGTCATCGATCGATCGACACTGCTCAGCGCCCTGTGGCCCGACACAGTGGTCGAGGAGAACAACCTGAACCAGGCAGTGACGGTCTTGCGGCGGGCGCTGGGTCGCGACTACATCACTACGGTGCCAAGGCGCGGCTACCAGTTCACTGCAGCCGTGCACCAAAATGCCGACCTGGCACACGTCGTCGTCAGTGGCGGCGAGTCGCCGCCATCACGCAAACTGCCTGCTGTCTTGGCCGCCGGAATCCTTGTCGTTGCCGTCGCTTACGCGTTGTTCGGCTCGATTTCCAATGGGCCCGCCGATGCACGGCGGTCTCCGAAGGTCGCCGTGCTTCCCTGCGACAACCTCAGCCCGGATACCGAAGACGCCTATCTGGCGCTCAGCCTGCACCAGGAGATTCTCGAGCAGCTCGGAAAGCTCGGCGGCCTGCTCGTGGTCTCCCGGTCATCGATGATGAACTACCTGGCCGACCGCCCCCCAGTACCGGAAATCGCTGAACTGCTCGATGCGACAGCCGTGATGGAGTGCAGTGTGCGTTACTCGGCGGGCGAGATCGTCGTTACCGCTCAATTGATCGACCCTGAAACCGACAGCCCGCTTTGGTTGCAATCCTATCCCGGCGACCTGGCGGAGGTATCGACGGTAATCGACATACAGGCGGACATTGCCACTCAGGTCGCGGCTGCGCTGGGCGTCGACTACTTGCCGGCGGAGCAACAGCGGCTGGAGAAGATGCCGACCGCGTCGGTTGACGCATACGCCGAATACTTGAAGGCGAAACAATCGGTGACCTGGGGTGGCTACACGCTGGGCTATTCAAACGACGACTTTCATCGCCATATCAATCAAGCCATCGAGGCGGACCCCGGGTTTGAGCTTGCCTATTCCGACCGGGCTATCGGCCATCTGTCCAGGGCGATGGACGCGCTCATCGCGCACCATCGAGCCCGTGATCCTGATCCCAATCGGGACACGCCGGAGCAGTTACTCGCGCTCGCTCGTCAGGATGCCAACACAGCGCTCGACCTCGATCCGGCCATCGGGCGGGCGCACGCCGTACTGGGTGCGGTCGAGCATATTTTGGAGAACAGGGAATCCGCGCACGCTCATTTCCGGCGAGCCATCGACTCCAGCCCGAACGATGCGGAGATATTGTCATTTGTCGTCGGCTTCTATCTTCGCGGCGGCCAGCAAAGGGCCGCGCTTGAACTACTGACACATATCAAGCGATTGGACCCGGTCGATCGGGATGTCGGCTTCTATTTTTACCTGGCACGCGATCGGCAAACCGCGATGCAGTTGCTTCGCCGCATGTTGAAGCTCAATCCAGACGATGCCTACGTTCATTCGTTGATCGGCTACTGCCTGGCGCTCGATGGCATCGCGGAACAGGCGGAAACTTCGCTTCGCCTCGCTGAGGAGCTTCATCGTCGCGACGCCCAGGTATCGCAACAAGGGCTCTCAGCCGGGGGGCTCTCCACGCTGGCCTATGCCTACGGTCGAATCGGACTTGCCGATGACGTGCAACGCCTGGCTGAGCAGTTCATACGCATTGCAGACTCTGAACCGGTTCACCCTATGCGCCAAGCAGAAATCCAGCTCGCACTGGGTAACATTGATCGAGCCTACGACGTCCTTTCTGTGATGGCCGAGCGCCCATTGCCGCCATTTGTTTCGCTGCAGCTCGATTTCGTGTTGAACACGTACAACGATCCTGTACTTGAGGAACCGCGCTTTGTCGCGCTCAGGCGCAATCTCGGTGGCGAGGCGTTTCCCGATGATGCCAAGGCCGACTGACTGATAGGCGAAAATTGAAGCAAGTTTTGGACAGACCTACAGCTAATCGTTGTCGATCTCGAGAAGGGGCGGCTGCAGGTCCGTCAATCCGTCCGCACCGGGTCGGAATCAGTCTATAAGCACTCGACCACCAAGCGTCTGCTTTCGCTTGAATCTGACACGGTCAGTCAGATCAAGTACAAGCTACTACACGTAGCCAAGCTGCATTCTTGCTCCAGCGGAGAGCAACAAAAAACCCGCCAAAGCGGGTTAATTGTCGGTTTTTACACCTTTCTAATCACTGTACGCTACAGATGATCCGCCTTTTTCTTCTCCGGAAGGAAACTCTGGTGATGACTAGAACGCGTAGCTCACGCGGGCAAACAGATTGATGCCTTGCGCAGGTAGGCGTTCGCCGATAGCAATATCCGGGTTCGCCGCGCGGTTGTAACCGGCAAGGTGCGGCTGGTACTCGCGATCAAACAGGTTGTTTACACCCGCAGAAAACTGCAGGGATGGCGTCGCTCTCCAAGAGCCACTGACATTCATGACACCGTAACCCGCACTGCTTTGTTCGCGGTTCTCTGCACTGACATCGTCGTGAGAGGCATACAGGACCGATTCAAGCTGCGCGCCCCATCGGTCGAGCTCGTAGTGCAGGCGCGCGGTCATGTTTGGCGGCGCAATGCGATACAGGTTGTCCTCCACATCGCGACGCTCGCCGCGCACATAATTCACCAGACCGGATAGCGCCCAGCGGTCAGAGAGCTGCCAGCGCCAGTCCATATCAAAGCCATAGAGTTCGGCATCAACATTGTTGAACTGCAATGGGTCCTGCCGCGATGTGCCGTTGGCCATATTCATCATGCGCACCATCATAGTCGCAGGGCTACCCATATCCAGCTGTGTGCCCTGAATATAATCATCCACGCGGCTGTAAAACAGGCGCGGCCGCAGACTGACATTCCCGGTCACCCAGTCGAGCCCAAGCTCCATCGTGCGAGACTGTTCTGAATCCAGCTCAATGTTGCCGATGTATACCTGCCCATCGGCCAAGCCCGCCGTCGCCTCCAATGGCAGCCAGAGGTAACGCTCCTGATGACTGGGCGCGCGCATTTTCTGTGCCAGACCGATGTAGGCAGAGACGGCAACATCAAACGCATATGCCAGCCTTGCCACCGTATCCACATTGGTATCGGACTGGTCACGATCTGCCGCGTTAAAGCGATCGCGAAGTGCCTGCGCTGGCGGCATCATCATTGCGGGTGTGCCGTTCACCTCATCGGCATTCATGGATACGCGGTTTACACGCACACCCAGCTCACCCGACCAGGTATGGTTCCATTGGTGCTGGCGCTCCAGGAACGCACCGATAACGTCTCGTGAGGCGTTGTTGAAGTTCACCACAAAGAACATGGGGTTAGTGGGGTTATCGATGTTGGAGTCGTGGGTCGCGCTAAGCCCGTCAGTACCCGCAGTCCATTGGCCTGCGTCGTCAACAAGAGTGGCTTCGAGTTTGAAACCCATGTTCTCGGTAGCGGCGATGTTCTGGCGAAACATGGCCGGCATGGGCGCCCGGCGCAGATGGAAATTCGTCATCCCATGATCCAGCTCCGAGTAATGCACCGAGGCACGGAGGGCGAGGTTGCCCGCAGGATCAAAGCGATACGTCAGGTCATAGAGGTCGCCCTCGATATAGTCGATATCCATCGGCAGGGCTGGCGTACCGGTTTCCCCTGTATCGTTGTAGCCATAATCCAGTTGGACACTGTGATCGCCGAATCGGTGGCCATAACCAATGTCATAACGCTGCCGCTCGTACTCGGTAGGCAGAATTTCTCCGCCAGGGAATGCCATATCGTCGCCGCCCTGCAACATGGCACCGACTTTAAAGCGCTGCGTGTCATTGGCTGCCTGGATATCTGCATCTACCTGATAACCGCTGTTTGCAGATTGCAGGCTGGCACCCACCCTTCCACCCATAACAAACGCATCCGCATTGGCGAAATCCAGTCGACGCTTGCGGGCATCGATGGCGCCACCGATGGATTCCTGCGCGATGCTGACTGGCGCGATGCCCCTATACACTTCCAGCGTCTCCAACTGCGCATTGACCGCGTAAGACAGGGGCGGGTCCATCCAATTGGGGCCAGCAGGCGAAATCTGCTGACCGTCCAGGGTGACGGCAATACGTGGTCCATACATGCCGCGGTACTGGGGAATACCCGTTAAGGGACCATTGGTATTCACGTTTGCGCCGGGCGCCTCACGCAGCAACTCAGCAATGTCCGGTGCTACCGACAAGGCATCCGTCACATCGATGGTGCGGGTATCGTATTTTCCGGACACCACGACTTCTTCTATTTCTTGCGCCACAGCGGACTGCAGCGCGATGGCGGCCACAAGGCCACCACCTAGCGAAAATCTATTCATTACAACTCTCCTAAAACGTCCGCGCAGGCGCGGCAACAGCTAAGCCGACGACGGGGTCGTGCAGCGGTTAATTCATCAGACTGTGTGAGCCGTTCTAGTGAGGTGGAGATCGGACAGGTGGGCGCAGCCATTTTGATGGCAGCACTGGTCGCACTGCGGCGGCAAGCACCGGCAGTACTGCTGTACTGATCGAGCTAGCGGCAATGCTGACAGCGTTCGCTGCGAGGGCGCCAATGCCTGCAAATATACAGCCGGGGTCGGCGGAGCTTTTACTGATGCCCCCAGCATCGCCGTGATCATGGTGATGATGATGGTGGTGACCGGCGGCCTGTGCCTGTAGCGCATCGATAATAATGGCGCTGCGCAGGTCACCGGGGCACAGGTGGAAAGCGGTACCAGAGGAAAGCGGTGCCGCCATGTGACCCTGAGGCACAATGCCACCTGCAACCAAATAAGCGAGCAGGCACAGCAGCGCCACGCCACGTCGGCGAGCGCTCTGGCTTTGCGGTCGGGTTTGTTGGATGGAGTGCACAGCAAGCAAAGGGTAAGTTCAGCGGCGCGAGTATAACAGCAGGACCCTACTGCTGTTACCGCTGCGCTATACCGAAATTTGCATTAACCTGATAAGCACAGGCGACCGGGAACTCCCACTATCGCGCAAGGAAACTACGCGTCAGGGCTGCGGTATATCGATAATGATCTTGCCACGCGCCCGACCGCTCTCTGAATAGTCAATCGCCGCCGCTATGTCACCGAGCGCGTAATGCGTGTCGATCTGCGAGCGCAATTGCCCGGTGGCCATCATATCGGCGATCACCTGAAGGTCCTGTGCTTTCAATACAGCCATAAGGCTGCGGATATCCTCGTCCACAAATGGCTGCAGGATCATAGCCCCAATCGTACCTTTAAACGGGCCTACCCAATCACCGTAGCCGCCAGCAACCATCACCAGGCTTCCGCCGGGTGCCAGGACATCATGATTCGCGAAAACCGAATGGTTGCCGACGTTATCGACAATCAGATCGTAACGCGCGTCTTCCTGTGTGTAATCCCGGCTGCGGTAGTCGATCATCTCATCCGCACCCAGGTCGAGCACGCGCTGGTGATTGCGCGCACTGGCTACACCCGTGACATGGGCGCCCATAGCCTTGGCGATCTGCACCGCGTAGGTGCCTACACCCCCGGAGGCGCCATTGATCAATACGCGCTGCCCCGCCTTGAGGCCACCCTCGTCGCGCAGCGCCTGCAGCGCAGTTAATGCGGCCACCGGCGTCGCCGCAGCCTGGGCATGACTCACACTGGCAGGTTTGAGGGCGACGGCGCGATCTTCTGTGCGCAGCAAGTACTGGGCAAAGGCGCCATCGCCACCACCGAACACTGCATCACCGACTTTGAATGCCGTCACCTCGGGACCCACTGCTTCCACGATGCCGGAAAAATCCCTGCCCAGGCGAATATTGTCTGGACCACCGATTCCCGACATCAGGCGCATCACATAAGGCGAACCGCGCATAAAGTGCCAGTCCAGTGGATTAACGGAAGCAGATTGAACGCGCACCAGTAATTCATTGCCAGTGGGTACGGGCTTGGGCAGTTCGCTCACGTGCAGCACGTCGCTACCGCCATAACAGTAGTAGCTGGTGGCCGTCATGGTTTCGGGTGCACTGGAGTTCCCGATCGTCGGGGGACAGGGCGACGAGTACTGCACGGCCAGTGCCAGTCCTATCAGACCCACCACCAACAGACCCAAGGCACCCCCAAATACCCATTTCAAAAAACGCATCTCTCGCCCCCTTGTCTTTCAACGTTGCTGCCAGCATACGCGCAGACGCTACTGGCATCATTGAACCTGCGACGAACGCGCCCAGAACTGCGACGAGTTCACCCGAGTGGACTATCTGGCCGCCGATCAGTCTCCAAACCAGCAAACCCTGTTGCCATCCCGTGTTCGGTGGTAGCGTTTGTTCCCCTACCTATCGGGGTCCCGCAGGGATACCCCCACGCGTGATGGAGTACAAAGCATGGCAGAAAAAATCAAAGCCGCCATCATTGGGCCGGGCAATATCGGCACCGACCTGTTAATGAAGGCGCAGCGAAGCGAGCTCATCGAACCCGTGTGGATGGTGGGCGTAGTGCCTGACTCGCCTGGGCTTGCCCGCGCGGCAGAAATGGGCCTCAACGTCACCGCCGACGGTGTGGATGGCATGCTGCCGACCATGCGCGATGACGGGGTGCAGATTTGTTTCGATGCGACCTCAGCCTATGTTCACGCTGACAACAGTCGCAAAGTGAACAGCCAGGGCGCGGTGATGATTGACCTTACTCCGGCAGCGATCGGCCCCTTCTGCGTGCCCCCGGTTAATCTTGATACCGCCGTTGCAGAACAGGCGATGAATGTGAATATGGTCACCTGCGGCGGCCAGGCCACCATCCCTCTGGTGGCGGCGGTGAGCCGAGTACAAGCGGTGAGTTATGCCGAAATTGTTGCAACGGTGAGCTCACGCTCTGCCGGCCCAGGCACACGAAAGAATATCGACGAGTTCACCCGCACGACCGCCAAGGGAATCGAAGTGGTAGGCGGTGCAGACAGTGGCAAGGCCATCATCGTGATCAACCCCGCCGAGCCACCGCTCATCATGCGCGACACCATCCACTGCCTGACCCACGACACTCCCGACGAGGCCGCGATCACCGACTCTGTTCACGCCATGATTGCCGAGGTGCAGCGCTATGTGCCCGGTTACACCTTGAAGAACGGCCCCGTTTTCGATGGCAAACGGGTATCCATTTACATGGAGGTTGAAGGACTGGGAGACTTCCTGCCCAAATACGCCGGCAACCTGGACATTATGACCGCGGCAGGCCTGCGCACTGCAGAGATGTACGCTGAACAAATCATCGCTGGAAACTTTACGCCAGAGGCGGCGTAGCAAACGCACGGCAGTCTTTAAACAGCGAGTGCGAGAGGACTAAGAATGGACCTGAAAGGCAAAAAAATCACCGTGCATGACATGTGTCTGCGCGATGGCATGCACCCCAAGCAACACCAGATCACAGTGGATGAGATGGTGGATGTTGCAACGGCGATGGACGATGCCGGCATCCCAATGATCGAAGTGACGCATGGCGACGGCCTGGGCGGCGCCAGTGTTAACTATGGGTTCCCGGCGGCCTCAGACGAGGCGTACCTGACCGCGGTCTGCAAGGCCGTCAAGAACACGCGCGTCTCTGCATTACTGCTGCCGGGCATTGGCACAGTGGACCACCTGAAAATGGCCGTCGACTGCGGTATCTCAACCATACGCATAGCGACTCACTGCACAGAAGCCGACGTCTCTGAGCAGCACCTGCAGATGGCCGCAAAGATCGATGGCCTGGATACCGTGGGCTTCTTGATGATGGCCCACATGATCTCGCCAGAGGAGCTATTGGAACAGCTGAAGCTGATGGAGAGCTATGGCGCGAACTGCGTGTATATCACTGATTCTGCCGGCTATATGCTGCCGGACGATGTGACAGCCCGCGTGGCACTCGCCCGTGCTGAGCTGAATCCGGAGACGGAAATTGGCTTCCACGGCCACCACAATCTGGCCATGGGAATCGCCAACTCTTTGGCGGCTGTTGAAGCGGGCGCCAGTCGCATTGACGGCTCGCTCGCCGGGCTGGGCGCAGGGGCGGGCAATACGCCATTGGAAGTCTTCCTGGCAGTCTGTGATCGCATGGGCGTGGAAACCGGTGTCGACCTCTTCAGGGCCATGGATGTTGCGGAAGACAAAATCGTGCCGCTGATGGATCACATGGTGCGGGTTGATCGCGACTCACTCACCCTGGGCTGGGCTGGCGTGTACTCCAGCTTCCTGCTGTTCGCGAAGCGCAGCGCGGAAAAATACCAGCTCTCAAGCCGCGACATCCTCGTAGAGCTTGGCCGCCGGGGTACCGTCGGTGGCCAGGAAGACATGATCGAGGACCTGGCACTGGATATGGCAAGGGAGAAAGGCACACTCTAGCGACCACTCGCGTTACCGGGCCCCACTATTGCAGCCGGGGCCCAACACCTCCCCACATTCTATATTGAGCACTGGCGTTGTACCTGTTCATGGGTACACTGCGTACACAATAAAAATGCCAGAGCCTCTTCATGAACTTCGATATACCCCCTGATATCGCCGAATTCCTCGCAGAACTCGACGCGTTTATCGACGCCAAGATCAAACCCCTGGAAGCGAAGGACGACAATATGCGCTTCTTCGACCACCGGCGGGAAGACGCGCGCACGGACTGGCATAGGGACGGCTTGCCCAATGAGGCATGGGAAGACCTGTTGCGCCAAGCCAGGGATCTGGCCATCGAGGCTGGCGTGTTCCACTACCCCTTCCCCCGCGAGTTTGGTGGGCGCGACGGCAGCAATCTGGGCATGGCAATTATCCGCGAGCACCTCGCAGCCAAAGGGCTTGGCCTGCACAACGACCTGCAGAACGAGCACTCTATCGTCGGCAACAGCATTGGCCTGCTGCTGATGCTGGAGTACGGCACAGAGGCACAGAAAGCACAGTGGCTCGAGGGTATGCGCAATGCGCGCATGGGCTTCGCCTTCGGCATCACCGAGCCCAAGCACGGATCAGACGCGACCTATATGGAAACTGCGGCTGAGCGCGATGGCGACGACTGGATCATTAACGGTGAAAAGACCTGGAACACGGGCGTGCATGTGGCGCAATGCGACATGGTGATGGCCCGCACCTCGGGTGAGCCCGGCGATGCGCGCGGCATTACTGCGTTCCTCGTACCCATGAAGGCCCGGGGTGTAAATGTTGAAGAGTACTTGTGGACCTTCAATATGCCATCGGATCATGCGCGCGTGAGCTTCACAAATGTACGCGTGCCCGACGCTGCTATTTTCGGCGGCGAGGGGCGCGGCCTACAGGTCATCCAACATTTCTTTAACGAAAATCGCATCCGGCAGGCAGCGTCCAGCCTAGGTGCGGCGCAGTACTGCGTGAATGAGGCAGTGGCACATGCCAATAACCGCAAACCCTTTGGCAAACCCTTGTCCGCAAATCAGGGTATCCAGTTTCCCCTTGTCGACCTGAATGCGCGCTGCGAAATGCTGCGTGCCTTAATCCATAAAACCGCCTGGTTAATGGATCGCGATGGCGCGTTTTCGGTCTCGGATAAAGTCTCCATCTGTAACTACCAGGCCAACCGACTGTGTTGCGAAGCGGCGGACTTCGCCATGCAGGTTCACGGTGGTATGGGCTACTCCCGCTACAAGCCCTTCGAACATATCTACCGCCACCACAGACGCTACCGCATCACGGAAGGCGCCGACGAAATCCAGATGCGCCGCGCCGCCGGGTATCTCTTCGGGATGATGAAGCAGCACAAGCCCAAAGGAGTGTCCTGAGCATGAGCACCGGGTTTGAACAGCGCCTGGCTCAAGTACTGGCAAGAGAGATACCGGGATTCAAATCACTGAGTAACTGCTTGCAGCTCACTGCCGGGGCCAGCCAGGAAACCTATCGCGTCAGCGTTGATACGGGCAGCGGCGAGCGGGTATTCGCTTTACGGCGCGCGCAACCGCTACTGGAGGACGCCTCATCCCTGGGTGGAATCAGCCTTGAGACTGAGGCAACCCTGCTGCGATTGGCGGACGGCGCCGGCGTGCCCGTACCCAGCGTTGCGTATGTGCTGCAGCCAAATGATGAGCTGGGTTCCGGCTTTCTGATGCAGTGGTTGGAGGGCGAAACCCTGGGCCAGCGCATCGTGCGATCCGACGAACTGGCGGATATCCGACCGGCACTCGCTCGGCAGTGCGGCGAGGCGCTGGGACGCATTCACAGCATCGACTGGGCCGAGGCCGGACTGCAGGCACAAGTGCCCACATTGTCGCCTGAGGAATTGGTGGACCAGACCTTCCAGTCTTACCGCGACCTTAACGTACCAGCCCCAATGATCGATTTTTGTTGGCGATGGTTAAAGGAGAATCTTCCAGGCAGCCATCGTCAGGCCCTGGTGCACGGCGACTTCCGCAATGGAAACCTAATGATTACTCCGGAGGGTATCTCCGCCGTGCTGGACTGGGAGCTGGCACAGATAGGTGACCCGCTGCGGGATCTGGGATGGCTGTGCGTCAACTCCTGGCGCTTCGGGCAAACAGATTTGACCGTGGGCGGGTTTGGTACGCTGGACGAATTGTTGGCAGGCTACGAAACCACGGCGGGCATCTCCGTCAGCCGTGAGGATGTACTGTTTTGGCAAGTGTTTGGGTCATTTTGGTGGGCCACGGCAACTCTGCAGATGGCGGGCAGTTGGCGCAGTGGTGAGACGCCTAGCCTGGAGCGGCCTGTGATTGGCAGACGATCCTCTGAAGCACAGATGGACTGCGTTAACCTGCTCATACCCGGCGACTACCAACTGCCGGATACTGGCCGCGCGCTCAGCGAGGGCACCCAACTACCCATGCCGGCCGAGCTGCTGTCAGGTGTCATTGATTTCCTCAAGCACACGGCGGCCGATCAATTAGACCCCCATAACAGCTTTCTTGCGAAGGTAGCAGCTAACTCGCTGGGAATCGCCAGCCGAGAATTTAGCTGTGGACCCGAACTTGCCTCAGCCGAGGAGAAACGTCTGTCTCAACTGCTCGATCGAGCCGGCACGCTGGATGAGCTGCGTTGCGCGCTGGTTAATGCCCTGCGCGATGGTCTACCGCTACATACGCCCAATCTGGACCACCATTTACGGCAAACGGTTGCTGGCCAGTTAGCCATTGACCAGCCACGGTACTCAGCCTTGCACTAACTTCCCCGATCACCAAGGCCCGAAGCACCCGGATGGAGACATTGCTCCGCCCTGCCACCCGCCCCAGCACCCGCCACAAGACCTACCTCAGTACGCACCCGCACCTATCTCAGCACAAAAGCCGAGACTGTGGCAGGTGTCACACTTTCAGAACTTATGCACAAAAATTTCTTTTAATTTCCTGCACATAGGGGCAAATATGGCTAGAATCGCTGGCCGATTTGGAGGCATATACGCGTGAGCAGGGTTCAAACAGCGTTGACGGTGCTGCTGGGTTTCGTACTCGGCGGTCTTGTCCTGCCTGCGCAAGCGATAGATTGCCCTGCTAACAACTACAGCCTAGGCTCTCAGACAGACGTTGATAACTTTCCCGCCGGTTGTGACACCGTTACCGGCCGCCTCCGCATTGAGCACGACGGCAGCGACCCCGGCGTTGACCCTGTCGTAAACCTGGCGCCGCTGGCTGGCCTACTCACCATTACTGGCGACCTCAGTGTGCGAAACACCCCCGAGCTGAGGAATCTGTCGGGCCTGGAAGGTGTTACCGCCATCGGTGGCAACTTGCAGATCACCGCGAACGCGCAACTGAGGAATACAGTGGCACTGAACGGCGCCAGCGTGGGTGCGTACGTGCGGGTGGAGACGAACCCACAGTTGCGATCACTGAACCTTGCGAGCGTCGGACCCAACCTCAACGGCTATCTGCGTATTCGCGACAATCGTCGTCTCAATTCGATTGCTGACCTATCCGGCATCGAAACCGTGACAGGTTATGTGTTCATTTTTAACAACGACAGACTGCTAATGCTGGCCGGCCTCAACGACCTGAATAGCATCACTGAATATCTGACGCTGCAAAACAACAACCGGCTCAACGACATTACCGCCCTATCCAACCTCTCGACGCTGGGCGGTAACCTACGGGTGCGCAACAACGATGACCTGTTGTCGCTCAACGGGCTGAATGGTCTCAATGCCATCAATGGCTTTCTGGAAGTCCGCGACAACAATGAATTAACAGACCTCAGTGCGCTGGGCGACATTGCAACCGTGAGCGACCGCTTAACTATCCGCAACAACGACGCCCTATTGACCCTCGCTGGCCTCGAATCCATCACGGCCGTGAATAGCAACATCGAGATTCGTGACAACCTGCTACTGAATGACATCTCCGCATTGAACGGGCTACCCACGGCAGGGAGAAACCTTGAGATTCGCAATAACGATGGCCTGGCCAGTCTCGCTGGGTTGGATAATTTGACTCGCGTTAATCGGGATCTCACTATTCGGGACAACGATGCACTGCTTGATGTCAGCAGCCTGGCAAAACTTGCACGCATCGACAGGCGCCTGTTTATCCAGAGCAACGCCGCCCTTACGAACCTGAATGGCATGGGCAGCCTGGTGCGGGTCGGTAATAGCGCCATAGTAAGGCGCAACGACAATTTGGCAGACTGCCGCGCTTTGATTCCGCTACTGGATGCGACCGATGATGCTGATAGCGGCCCCTCCGCTGCGCCAGTGCCGGACGTCAACAATGGCGTGACCGTTAATAACAACGCTGTGGGCTGTGAAAGCAGCGCCGCCATCCTGGCTTCAGCGGCGGCGCCTGAGCTCATTCAGGAATTCACACCAGCACTGACCAGCGTCACCGGCACCACCACCGGAAGTCAGTTCAGCTTTGACATCAGCAACAACAATCCCTCGCGGATCACGGGCGTTGCTCTCAGCAACACCCTACCCGCGGGCATTGCGCTGGCCTCGCCTGCCGGCGCCAGCACATCCTGTGCGGGCAGTGTAAGCACCAGTGGCAGTGACACCCTGACACTGGGCGCCTTCACACTCGCCGAAAATAGCAGCTGCACCTTAACCGTTGATGTGGTGGGCACTGCCAATGGCAGCTTCGACAATGATGTGGATCTCAACTACATCGCCAGCGACGCGTCCGCCAGTACCGTGATGAGCAGCGCAACGCTCACAGTGGACGATGAAGCGCCCGTGATCACCATTCCGGGCGACAATCCTCTGGAGCTGTTCCAGGGTGACAGCTTCAGCGACCCTGCGGTGTCGGCAAGCGATGCCATCGATGGCAGCGTATCTGTCACACGCAGCGGGACTATCGACACCTCTGTGCTGGGCAGCTACACACGCAGCTACACAGCAACAGACGCTGTCGGCAATAGCACCACTCAATCCCTGACGGTCAATGTTATCGCCGTACCTGTGCCCGGCATTTCACTGTCGCCATCAGCACTGGATTTTGGCGGCGTTCGGGTGGGCTCAAGCAGTGACTCACAATCGGTTTCCGTTCAGAACACCGGCACTGCTGTACTGAACGTATCTGCCATCAGCGGACTGTCCGCGCCCTTTAGCATCACTGGCGGCAGCTGCAGTGGCGGCGCGTTTGCGCTGCCGGCTGGCGACAGCTGCACGCTGGATATCGACTTTTCACCCACGGCTGCCGGTGGCGCTGTGGAGACACTGACCGTCAGCAGTGATGCCCCCACAGGGGATGCCAGTGTGGGTGTCAGCGGCACAGGTACCGAGCCCGTACTGACGCTGAGCACGAATGCTGTCGACTTCGGAGAAATAACGATTGGCGCCAGCAGCCCCGCTGGCCTTGTCACGCTGAGCAACTCAGGCAGTGCAGACCTTTCGGTCTCGGCTATTGCGGATCCCGCAGCGCCCTTCAGCCGATCGGGCGGCAGCTGTGCGGCCGCTGGGATGACCCTCGCACCTGGCGAGAGCTGCAGCCTCGAGTATGTATTTACGCCCACGGCGGCCGGTGCTGTTGATGCCAGCATTACACTGACGTCTGATTCTGCCAGCGGTGCGACCAGCATTGCTCTCACCGGCGAAGGTCGCGATTTATTCCGTAGCTTCGCGGGTACGCTCCCTAGCGGTGGGGCAGGCAACATCAGCTTCACTACCACGGACCCAAGTTGTGAGTTTGCATCCGACCCTCAGTTTATTTCGGCGCGTAACTATTCGCCTGCACCACCTGCAAACCTTGTGTTCGTGGATGGCATCGTCATTTTTGAAGTCGAGAAATGCGCCATTGGCGCCACTATTGATGTCACGGTTGATTACGGTGCACCGCTGGACCCTAGCACTCAGAACTGGAAAACCCTTTCGGATACTTGGCAGCCCTTCCCTGCACTAGTGTCGGGAAATAGCATGGTGTTCAGTCTGACGGATGGAGCCAGCAACGATGAGGACGGCACTGCCAATGGCCGTATCGTTGATCCTAGTGGCGCAGTGCTGCCAGCAGCACCCACTGCCGCGCCCCCATCAACATCATCGGCCCCCGCTGCAAATACGCCAGTACCCGTGCCGGTGAACGCGCCGCTGATCCTGCTGATGCTGGCTGCGGGTCTGGCGATGCTTGCACGCAATCAACCGGCGCTGCGCAAACGTTAAGCATGCCCCGGGGCGGTAGACACCGCCTTGCTTTCGCGTCGATTGTGGCCGCTTTCTTCTGGACCATCTACTTTGCTGGACGCACAATAACTGGCCTCCGAAGGTAAGCAGGTCAGCCATGAACTATCGCATTACTCCCGCTCCCACTCCGGTCGTGGTGGCGTGGCCTACTCAACTTGCCCGTATCACCGGCGTGCTGGTGTTAGCCGCCACCTCTCTGCTTGGCCTACCCGCATCTACAAACGCATCCATGAACAGTGATGAGGGCAAATCCGCGGGGAAGTTACTTTCCCAGCGAGAACGTGCCGCGTTCATTGATCGCAACCTGGAGCACCGCTTCGAACACACATTGCCTGCGCTGATGCGTCGCGAAGGCATCGACATGTGGTTACTGCTTTCGCGGGAGTACAACGAAGATCCTGTGCTGAAGACGATGCTACCCGCTGCCTGGATGTCTGCCCGCAGGCACACCATGCTGCTGATTTATGACCCCGGCAAAGGACAGCCATTGGAGCGCCTCGCCGTGGCCCGCTACGCCGTCGGCGATCTGTTCACACAAGCGTGGGACAAGGAGCGCCAGCCCGACCAATGGCAGGCTCTGGCCGCCATCATCCGCGAACGTAACCCCAAGCGAATTGGCATCAATCGCTCGGCAGACTTCGCCCTGGCGGACGGCATCAGCAGCACAGAGTATGACAGTCTGCGCCAAGCCTTAGGTAATGACCTGATTCAAAGACTTGTACCGGCACAACCGCTGGCCATAGCTTGGCTGGAGACACGCAGCGAGCCCGAGATGAGCGTGTATCCTGATCTGGTTGCGCTGGGCCATAGCATCATTGCCCGCGCCTTCTCCAACGAAGTTGTGACGCCAGGGAAAACCACCACTGAAGACGTGATCTGGTGGCTCCGCGAGCAAAGTGCCACGCTGGGCCTGAACAACTGGTTTCATCCCACTGTGTCTATCCAGCGCGCTGACAAACAGGCGTTTGATCAGGTGGAAGCCTTCTCCAAGCGCGCTGGCGATAACGTGATTCAACCGGGTGACTTGCTGCACATGGACTTCGGGCTCACTTACCTCCGGCTGAACACTGACCAGCAACAGCACGCTTATGTGCTGAAACCCGGCGAGACCGATGCGCCTCAAGGTCTCAAAGACGCGCTGGTGGCTGCTAACCGGCTGCAGGACATCGTGACAGGCGCCTTCGCCACCGGTAAAACCGGCAACCAAATACTGGCAGAGGCCAGAACACAGGCGATCAAAGAATCGCTCAAACCCGTGATTTATACGCACCCGCTTGGGGTGCACGGTCACGGTGCCGGGCCAACCATTGGCTTGTGGGATCAACAAGACAGCGTTCCCGTCGCCGGTGACTATCCGCTCTACCCCAACACGGCCTATTCAATCGAACTGAACGCCGCCAGTACGATTCCTGAATGGGGCAAGGAAATCAGAATCATGTTGGAAGAAGATGCTTTTTTTGATGGTGAGAAGGTTACCTACCTCGATGGCAGGCAGACGCAGTTTCATTTGATCAGTAGCCCCTAGAGCAGGGCATCCACCACATTTTCGATCAGGGCCGCACCCACCCATGTCATGGGCACAATGAGTATGTAGAGCAATAATCGCCCCACTGCGCCCGTATCAAGTGGCCATTCCGGCACCTGCTTTAAGTGTTTACGGTAGCTCAATAGCGTATTCAGCGTTGCCAGCGTGGGCTCGCCCTGAGCGCTACGCACCTCATCAATCGACTGATTGACCTCAGCCATCGCCACTTGCTTGGCAAGCTTCATACGCCGGTGTACTCGCCACACCGGAAAGATCAGCATAAGAATTAACGGCACGCCGGTGGCGATCAAACCGGGCGCTGATGACACCAGCGTGGACCGGTCATCCACCAGAAGGATAGGGAACAGTGCAAGCGCCCCAAGAATGGAGAGACTGGACGCGATGCCCACACGGGCAAAGGGTAGGAGCTTATCGTGACGGAACAGGTCCACGCGCTTGAGCTGATTGGCGAGGCGCCCAACGCGAACTGCGTTCTGCATCAGGCTAAAGATAGCCGTGGTCATTACTATCCAAACCAGCAGCGAACCCAGACTGGCTGTGCTGAGCGCCAACTGTACAGCCGACATATGCGCGGTATCCGGTTCCAAAGATACCAACCAGATCTGACCAAGCCCTCCCAGGATGCCCCATGCCAGTACCATGACTTGCCAGGCAATAGACTGATGATCCAGTGATTCGATGAACGCAGAAAGCTCGTCCTGCGACATTTCGAGCTCCGGTGCCAGGTCTGCCATGGCCTTGCGCGAATACTCGCAAATATAGGCGTAGGCCGGAATGGTGTAAGCCGTGATCGCACAGAAAAAGGTGGTGGCAAATGCACTGCCTGCGTACCGATGCAGCAGGTAGAAAACGCTGTAAAGCAGGGCGAAGTAGACAGGGCCGGTGAGGTGCCAGCCGAAACGGCCAGGCAGTATAAGTTTTAACAGCCAGATTTTGGGTGCCATAGTCACTGCCTACTTCCAGTGACACTACTATGGCACAGCTCGTCCGGTGCTGATATACAGTACACGGAAAACTGCCTCATCAAGCAGGCACTCGAAATGACTTCAGAAGCCCTCTCGCTCGTGATAATTTTCGCCCCTGAACAGAAGCGCTCCGGCGTCCAGGTAACGGCAGATCAAAGATATCCAGCATGGCAACTATCACTCTTCTCGACGGCTCAATCGGCCAGGAACTTCTGAAACGATCCGGTGATGCAGCAACACCGCTGTGGTCCACGCAGGTGATGATGGATCACCCTGATTTGATAGAAGCGGTGCACGACAGTTACTTCAAAGTGGGCGCGACCGTCGCCACCACCAATACTTATGCCATTCTTCGGGATCGTCTGGAGCCTGCTGGTATCGCAGACAAACTCGAACCCCTTACGAACATCGCCCTGACTGCAGCACGCTCAGCGCGTGACGCTGCCGGCAAGGGCCGGGTGGCGGGCTCAATTGGCCCCCTGGGCGCCTCCTACCGACCCGACCTGGCGCCCTCGCCTGAAGAAGCCGCGCAGCAATACGCGGAGCCAGTGAACCTGATGGTGGACTATGTCGACATGCTGTTGCTGGAAACCATGGCATCGGTAGAACAGGTTGAAGGGGCTCTACGCGCCTGTGTTGGCAGGGGCAAGCCGGTTTGGCTTGGTGTGACGGTGGATGATGATAATGGCGCCAGGCTGAGATCGGGCGAATCCCTGCAGGAATTGCAGCCAGTACTGCAGCAGCACACTCCGGACGCAATATTAATCAACTGCTCACGCCCGGAAGCGATTGGTGCTGCTCTGGACGTCATAAAAGGTTTCGATCTGCCCTTTGGCGCCTACGCCAATGGCTTCACACATATCTCTGAGGCATTCCTCGACGACAAACCCACGGTAGATGCGCTCTCACAGCGTCACGACCTCACACCTGAGGCTTATGCTGACTTCGCTATGCAATGGGTCGACCAAGGAGCCACCATTGTTGGTGGTTGCTGTGAAGTGGGTCCAGCGCACATTGAGGCCCTAGCCGGTCGGTTGCAAGCGGCAGGCAACACTATTGCCTAGTGTGCGACGGTTGCTACCTCCGGCACCTTAATACACATTTCCGGCATCGTAGCGAACCATTACAGCAGGACACTACAGCCGGCCACTGCAGCGAGCTATGGTGCCAGGTCATGCTCTTTGATAATGGCATCAAAGTAGCGGGTATCGCTTTTACACTCAGTCACGCGAGCCGCGAAATCGTCTCGGCATCCGGGGTTGCAAAACCCTACAGTTAATCCTCGGTACTTGACCAAAGAGTCGTTGGCGACGGGCTTGCCCGAACGCGGGCAATACCGGTTTATTGCATCAGGCATAACGACATCCCACGCTTATACTTCAGTAAGATTCTGAGTCACCAGAAACCGGAGCGCAATACACACTGAGCTAACTCGTGCACCCGCGAGGATTACAGTGCATATTGTGCGCCTGTGAGCAGGAGAGATAGCTATGGGCAAGCCACTGTGGGTTCCCAGCGATGAGAGAATTGCCGGGGCCAACATCACCCGTTTTCGGGCGGCGCTGTCCGAGCGCGGCATCAGTGTCGGTGAAGGCTACTCCGACTTACATCGGTGGTCAGTTGAGCAGCCCGGACTCTTCTGGAGTGCCGTCTGGGACTATGCAGACGTTATTGCCGAAGGCGACCCAACACCACCCGTAAAGAGCCTGGATCTTTTCCCGGGTGCGCAGTGGTTCCCAAACACGCGTCTTAACTTTGCTGAGAATCTACTGCGTCGTCGAGATGATCGCATTGCGCTGGTGTCGCTACTGGAGAACGGCGAGCGCAAAGAGACGAGTTATGCCCAGTTGTACCATGAGGTCGCACAACTGGCTGACGCATTACGCGCACAGGGCGTAGGCATCGGCGACCGTGTGGCGGGCTTTCTGCCTAATGTCTCTGAGGCGGTAGTCGGTATGCTCGCTACCACCAGCATAGGGGCCGTTTGGTCTTCCTGCTCACCGGACTTTGGCATAAACGGTGTTCTGGACCGGTTCGGCCAGATCGAACCCAAGGTATTAATCACTACCGATGGCTACTACTACAACGGCAAACGCTGCGACATTATGGAGCGCGTCACAGCGATACGCGAAAACATCAGCAGCCTTGAGGCGGTCGTCATCGCACCACTGCTGAACGCAGCACCCGCGATCAGCGCGATACCGAGCGCGGTACTTTATGGCGACTTTATCGATGGCGGCAGCACAGAGGTGCACTTCGAACGGCTGCACTTCGACCATCCGCTCTATATCCTCTATTCGTCCGGAACCACGGGCGTACCCAAATGCATTATTCACGGTGCTGGCGGTACGCTGCTACAGCACCTGAAAGAACATCAGCTGCAAACAGATATCAGCGCCCAAGACACCTTTTTCTATTTCACAACCTGCGGCTGGATGATGTGGAACTGGTTGGTATCGGGACTCGCTTCAGGCGCAACGCTAGTGCTGTACGATGGCTCCCCCTTCGCGAGTAACGGACAGGTGCTGTTGGACGCGATAGACCGCGAGGGTATTACGGTATTCGGCACCAGCGCGAAATACATCGCCGAGTTGGAAAAAGCAGGCCACAAACCCAGGGAGAGCCACTCACTCGAGAGCCTGCGCACCATACTCTCGACGGGTTCACCCCTGTCCCCTGAGAGCTTCGAGTATGTGTACCGCGATTTAAAGGGTGACGTCTGTCTTTCCAGTATATCGGGCGGTACCGACATCATTTCCTGTTTCGTCGGCGGCTGTCCGGTACTGCCTGTCTACAGCGGTGAGATTCAAGCAGCAGGACTGGGCATGGCCGTGGAGATCCGCGATGAAGAAGGGCAACCTATCCAAGGCAGTAAAGGCGAACTCGTGTGCACTGTTCCCTTTCCCAGCACGCCCATTGGATTCCTCAACGACACTGATGGCAGTCGCTACCGCGACGCTTACTTCGACAAGTACCCTAATGTCTGGGCCCACGGCGACTATGGGGAACTCACCGAGCACAGCGGATTCATCATTCACGGACGTTCAGATACCGTACTCAACCCCGGCGGCGTGCGCATAGGGACGGCGGAGATCTACCGCCAGGTTGCGCGCACGCCTGAAGTGGTCGATAGCGTGGTAATTGGCCAGAACTGGTATGACGATGTACGGGTTGTGCTGTTCGTGGTGCTTCACGACGGCGCTGTTCTCACCGACGAACTTCAGGCAAAGATTCGCAGGACGATTCGCGAGAATGCGACGCCCCGCCACGTACCCGCGGTCATTGTGCAGGTCTCGGATATCCCAAGAACCATCAGCGGTAAAATCGCAGAGCTAGCAGTACGCAACGTTGTCCACGGCGAGCCCGTGAAGAACAGCGACGCGCTGGCCAATCCAGAGTGTCTGGAATTATTCCGCGGATTGCCGGCGCTAGACTCCTAGCCCAAGAAAGGTCCTGAAAGCTGCATTGATCCGACCCCCAGCGGGTACGTCCAGACGATGCCGAGCACAAGGTTTGACCAGCCAACGGATAGACGTAGTAGGAGGTGCCAGCTTGTTATTGGCGGCACCAAACGCTAGCCGACCAATGCGAGGTTCTGGCTCGTGAACCTTGCGGTCACTTCCCACAGTATGTCCGCGTGGAGACTCCGCCGAAAACCGTGACTTTTTATGCGATGCCCGCGCCCACGGACAACTCCCAGCAAACATCTACAAATCATACGAAGTGGAGCGTTTATTTCACTGTTCTCAAAACCGGAAGGTAACGCCCAGTACGAGACCGGACTGGCTGAGCTCCAAATCGGCGTTTTGCGCATCGTGATCGATAGAAATGTACCGATAACCGCCACGCAGCAACCAGCCATCGTTCAACGCGTAGTCAACCGTGAATAGCGCCTGCCACGTTTCGCTGCCGCTACGGAAGCCGCCGTAATCGAAGCTGCCCGTTCCTGACAATTGATCTGAGACCGGAAAACGCGCGCGAATACCAATAAGGGGGTCAAACCAGTCGTCATCTACCAATTTCGAGGGGCCGTCCGGTATGAGGGCCATCGTCGTGTCTATGCTGAACCATCGGAAACCGCTTGCGATATCCACCTGCACACTTTTGTTTTCGTGTACCCGGTAGGCGAGGTAACCGTTAAGAATCCGCATTTCTAAATCTGTATTGAGATCGGAAAAAGCGGGCCCTGGCGTTGCGTCTGAAAAAGACAAATCGTAGTACTGGTAGTCAGAAATAAAACTCCACCTGCCATTTCTAGCGCCAAACCCGCCCATGAACGCGAAATCCAGATTATCGAGCGCGTCACTGAAGCTCAAAGTACCCTCGATCGTTCCCGCAGAGTTTGTGATTGTTTGGTCGGTATCAGTCGCGAACAAGTAAATAGAAGCATCGTAGCTCCACTCAGCACCCAGTGCATGTGAGGCATTGGCAGCGCAGAGCACACCTAAACAACGCGCCAAAAATGTTACAACCGATTTCATGAAGTTGCTCTCTATTGTGTCTCCGCTACCTGCTCTAGAACCTGAATCTGGCCGTCACTGGTGGTTTTCTGTTCGAGTTACAAATAACGTGGCTTGGACAAACAAGTTTGCGGATACTTCGTTTTGCCGCCTCGAACCTAATCCGTGTATTTAACCTGCACGACCGAAATCTCACCATTAAAAGCAAATGCGCCTCGGTCGTAGTAGTCAATGGACACCGGCGACTGCAAATCGACCCCGACATCGAAGGTTTCGTTAGGAGCGAAGCCAAGCTGCGCTGTCACCGGAACAACGCCATCGGCGACAGCTTCTCCATCAACCATAAGCGTGACTCGGATAGGTGCAGCCCTCGATGCGTCAATAATCTCGGTGATAACTTCAATACGGTGTAAACCCTCAGACAAGCGGTTGTCAGCTCTAATGTGGGTGCGCTCTATCTGGAACAAATTGTATTCGAACGACAAAATGCCGTCGACAACATATACTGCGACACCACCAGCGAATCCACCCAGTGCATAGAGAACACCCTCTGCGTTCTTCGGCACATTGACATCCATTGTGACTCTGTTCGCTTGCGCGCCAATCCGCGGCGCTACGAACGACGGCATGCGATTGATGTCTCCGGAGAGCTTCCATTCCCGGTAAGGTGACTTAGGTGCAAGATCTGGGCGCATCACCGGGACAAAGAGGCCTCCACCGACCGGAAACCCCCTGTTTCTCTCAAACTCTCGTTCAAAGAGAGCCTGCATTTCAGACAGTTTCTCCGGCATCTCAGCGGCGAGGTCATTCGACTGAGACCAGTCATCCTCGAGATTGTAGAGTTCCCAGACGTCGTTATCCGGGTGCCAAGCCAACTGTCCTTTTTCGTTAAAAAACCCTGCAGGGAGCCCCGGCACCCAGGGCGTTCTCGGCCCAAATGCACTCGCAAACCAGCCATCGTGGTAGATGCCTCGGCTTCCCATAATTTCAAAGTACTGAGTGCTGAGTTCGCCGGCCGCGGTCGGATCATCGAACGTGTAGGCCATGCTGACACCATGTATGGGGTCCTGCGCGAAGCCGTTTACTGTGTTTGGCGGCGTTATATTGAGCACCTCGTAAATCGTCGGCACAACATCATTCACGTGATGAAATTGTGAACGATTTGGGGTGCCCGGCGTGATCTGTGCCGGCCAACGTACAGCCATTGGGTTGCGTGTACCGCCAAAATGTGCAGCGACCAGCTTGGTGGACTTATAGGGCGTAGCTCCTGCCCACGCCCAGCCAGAGTGGTACATGTTATCGGTTAATTCGGAGCCCAAGACCTCAAGCCCCCCGAGCTCTTCCAATGCGTTGATATGCTGCGTCGTAGTGGTCGGAATACCATTTTGTGCTAGTAGCTCGCTGATGGTACCCGACTGACCTTCCGCCGAGGCGCCATTGTCACCCCAGATGTAGAAGATGAGTGTGTTGTCTCCATAGCCAAGATTATCGATCTCATCGACGACTCGACCCACCTGAGCGTCTACGTGCTCAGTGAAACCCGCAAAAACCTCCATGAGGCGCCTCTGGAAGTCGCGCTCGCCTTCCGGGATTTCGTCCCAGCCAACCATAGTCTCAGAACGTGGCGTGAGTTCAGCATCCTTCGGAATCCAGCCTTTCGCCTTGGCGTTAGCAAAATATCTTTCCCGGGCGGCATCCCATCCAGCATCGTAAACCCCTGAATACTTGTCGGCCCACTCTTTAGGCACTTGGTGTGGCCCATGAACTGCTCCGGGCGCCCAATACATGAAAAAGGGTTTATCCGGAGCAAAGGCATTGTGCTCGCGCAGCCATTTGATAGCGTCATCAGCAAGGTCCTCGCTAATGTGATAGTGCTCATTGCCGCCAGACGTTTTTGGGTGATCCACATAGGTAGTATTGCGCACCAAGTTAGGCGACCACTGGGAGGCCTCTCCTGCGAGGAATCCATAGAAATAATCGAAGCCATATCCCGTCGGCCAGTTGTCAAAGGGGCCTGCAGCTGTAGTTTCAGTGGCGGGCGTATTGTGCCACTTCCCCCAAGCTCCGGTGCGGTAGCCATAGTTCTTCAAAACCTCTGCCACCGTGGCACTGGTCTTGGGAATTACACCTGAATAACCATCCCAATCGTTGGCGAGTTCTGCAATTTGCCCGTTACCCACCCAATGGTGGTTGCGTCCTGTGAGGAGTGATGCCCGTGTGGGTGAACACATAGCTGTCGTGTGAAATCTGGTATAGGCAATGCCCTCTGCCACTAGCCGATCCATTGTGGGCGTCGCGATATCACCACCGAAGGTGCTGGACTGCGCCGGTCCAACATCATCAATTAACACGACAACAATGTTAGGGGCATTCTCGGATAACCGATTCACCTGCGGTCTCGGCTTGTACACTGAATCCTGAATGGTGCGCTTAGCGATGCTGTCTGAGGGCTTGCTTGGGAAGGGAAGCGTTTCTTGTGCTAACGACAAACTCGCAAAGCTTGTCGTCAGGAACAACGACAGCGCTGCTACCGAGAGGCCGCGAATTCTCAGTAATGTGTACATCATTGTGTACCTCCTAGGACTGGAGCGGGCCACTTCAGATGTCCCTTCCAATCGCTTTTCCGGGATTATTTGGCTCGTTCACGATGACCATACTGATCGCAACTTTTGCTTAAGTGCACCCTTATGTGCAGTGGTTGCAGCGAGCTCTTCTTTGCACTCATCATGTTGACCTCGCTGCAAAGTGGCTTCGCTATTTTCAACGTGTAATACCACCCCTTTGACTATGTACTAAGGTGTCTTTACGGTCAATGTGCCGCCTTTCTCACTTCTGCGCTGTGTCGAGCTTGCCTATGAACCGTTGCTGGCCAACACACCTGACTCATCTACCGCTAGTGCGAAGTCCATGTGATTGTTCCCATGGTGTTGTGCGTTTGCCCAGCGGGGAGAACAACTTAGCCTTTGTGCTTCACAAACGAGGTTACGTCTGCCGAACGCTTGGATAAGAAAGTGATAAAAATTGTAATACCTACCGGACCATGAGGCATGGGAAACATGCTTATTTCACTGGTGCGTAAAGAAACGCCCCGCAGTGCGGAGCACTCAGCCCCCACAGTTTTTGGATTTTCAGTTTTAAAGGCCGCGTATTGCCTGGCTTTCCATTTTTCTATGGGGGGCAATTCACCCGCCTATTTGCTGTCTGAAGTTTCTGTTTCGGATGAGACAAGGATGTTGATTGGTGAAAGGTTGGGCGCAGCGCCTGTCACACGGCCGCCCTGGTGAAAAACATAGTCACCAACATTGCCATCTCCCGCGATAATCTGGCGGCCGCCCTCGGCAGATTCGATCTCCAGCGTGCCGCCCGCGCGCTTGGCGACGATCTGACCCACCTGTTTGGTTTGGGTCGGCAGTAGCTTTTTCAGTGCCAGGTATGGATTGGCGCTCATTGGTGAACCCTCTCGATAGTGACCTGTTGCTTGACTCGCAGAGCGACGCCTCGCGTGCCTGACCTTTTCGCTGTGGCGGTGACCGATACCGCCCTACTCATGCCGAGCCAGGCTCCGGCGTAGTTGCCATCGTCACCGGTCCCGCTGCTCACCAGCATGTCTGGCTGGATCGCGCCGCTGAGTGCTACAGTTATCTGCAGAGGGTTAACGGAGGACACCCAATGACATCTTACGCCATCGCTGTGTTCTGGATTATTTGTGGCGGCATTGCCTGGAAGATCGCAACAACTCGGGGCGGCAACGGCGCGCTGTGGGTCGTCCTCGGGCAGCTGTTCGGCCCGTTTGCCATCCTTGCAGCGTCTCTTATCCGCAAGAGTTCGTCGGCATGACGGAACGGCTAGGCGACCTGACCGATTTTTTCCTGCACCTGGACGATCTCAAGGCGGTCGAGCGCCGCACCTACATCCGCGGCGGCGATCGTCGCGGGAACTCTGCCGAGCACAGCTGGCACCTGGCAATGGCGTGCTGGAGCTTTGCAAAGATGTTCGAAGATGAGTTTGATGTCGATCGGCTGATCAAGATGCATGGCTTTGTCGAGCAAGAGAACCCAGAGGTGTGAGCCTGGGTTACCTCGAAGGTCAATTTCGCAGTCGACCAGCGTCGGCTAGATGATAGCTAGCCGCAGTCACAGGTCAGGATCAGGTGCACGTCTTCATCGTTTCCGTAGCAAAGTAGCAAAGAGGACAGCTCATTGAGCAGCGATCAAATTCTGGGAATCATGGAGCAGCTGGTTTTACTGTCCGCTTTTCTGGGCGGGTTCTCCGCGACCTTTCTGGCGGCGATTGTGGCCGTGGATTCCCAGAAGTCGGTCGGAGGCTGGATCGTGGTTTCATCGGCCGCTGCTGCTTGCTGCTTCATCGTCTGTGCAGCTTCGTCGGTTGCGGCCGTTAATGGCATTCAGACTGGCCTTGTCGATGCCGAGGATGGTTTCGGAGCCCTAAAGTGGATTCGTTTAACGAGTGCTCTTTCCATGGCCCTCGGTATGCTTTCCCTGCTCGCGAGTATCGGCCTGTCTGGGTGGCTCAAGGATCGAAGAACAGGGGCCATCACGACGACGATGGCTGTCGCAGCCATGCTAATCGTCGGAGTGCTGATTTGAGCGCTGTGCCCGGGCTGTACGCCCATGAGGAAGTCTTATCGCATCGTGTGCATCTTAGCGATTCACGACCCCGAGTCCTTCAATCGCTAATTAGCGGGACATGTCCCCACAACGCTACTGGAATCGCATTTTGTCGAACGGTGGATCTCGCCAGACGACCGGCCATAAAAAAACCCGCTCCCTAGTGGGAACGGGTTTCGATATGGTGGGCCGTGCTGGGCTCGAACCAGCGACCAATTGGTTAAAAGCCAACTGCTCTACCAACTGAGCTAACGGCCCGTAA
>SPKZ01007788.1_pt1 | contig 44499 bp, 65 predicted proteins | sample 2456571 | NCBI WGS metagenome assembly SPKZ01 (sample SAMN11192286, study PRJNA482655) | marine metagenome | biome: ENVO:00000447; feature: ENVO:00000244|ENVO:00000211|ENVO:00000569|ENVO:00002023; material: ENVO:00002151; isolation source: ocean water from marine abyssalpelagic zone ...
GTATCAGCATCCACTGAGACCTTTGGTGACCTAACAACTTTTTATGAAGATATCACGAGCAACACTCATATTATAAGATTTTCAAGACCTTCAGAAATTGATATCTATATTAATGTAGAATACACTCTGTACGATGAAGAAACTTTCCCAGAAGATGGGGATGCCAAAATTGCTCAAGCAATAGTAGACTTTGGGGACGTCGAGTATCAATTAGGAGTAGATGTACTTCCTGACAGACTCTATGAACCATGTTTCTCTGTTTCAGGTTTAGCTTCTGTGGATATCACTGTAGGAACCAACCAGAGCAATCTATCAACTGATAGTATCCCTATTGAACTTTACGAAAAAGCAGTCGCTTCAGTAAGTAATATCTCTGTATCACAAAAATCAACTTAAAGGAAAATAAATGTCTTACTATAAAAATAATACACAGGAAAATGTACTGGATTATATCTTAGCAAATGAGGGAGCTTCTGCTAACACTTTCTATCTAGCGATGTACACTGCATCTCCTACAGAATCAAGTGAAGGTACTGAAGTATCTGGTGGTTCTTATGCTAGACAGTCAGTGACAATGTCCAGAACTGATCAAACAATTTCTAATGATAATCAAATTACTTTCTCAGAGGCAACTGCTGACTGGGGTACTGTTACTGCATGGGCCTTACATAGTGCTTCAAGTGGAACAGGTAATCAGGTTATTTGGGCTCCTTTATCACCTTCTACGGAAGTTAACACAGGACAAACTTTAATCATAGATGTGAATAATATCGCACAGACATTTGGTGATAACTAAGGAGGTAATTTATGGCTTCTATAGTAGAAACAGTAGCAGGTACTTCCTATACTTTAAGTGCTGCTGATGATGATAAGATCTTAAGGTTCACTTCCAGCTCAGCAATCACAGTAATATGTCCTGACACTTTACTTGAAGGTGTTGAGGTCGTTTGTATCCAAGCAGGTGCTGGACAGATCACTTTTACAGAGTCAGGTACAGCCACATTCCTAAACTCTATTATTCCAGTATCTAGTGGAGAAAGAGCTTATATTGCAGTAACTCTAGAAGCTGATGCAACCTATATGTTCAATGGTAAAATTGGACAAGCTACTGACTTACCTATTCAGATGACTGCTTGGGAATATGATGCAGCTACTAGTAAAGCTGATCCTTCAACAGGTTTTTTCAGACTAAATAATGCTGACTTTACTTTAGCTACAGAAATGTACCTAAACTATTCTGATCTTTCAGGTCTTGATATGTCCTCTTGGATGAGTGATCTACCAGCTAATTCTCATATCAGATTAGGACAGTCAGATAACAATAGTGCTTCAGCATTATTTGAGGTAGGTACAGTTACAGATGAAACAGGTTACTTTACCATTACAGTTACTTATATTGCAACTGGAGGTGATGGATTATCAACTGGAAGCAAATACGTTTATCAATTAGAAGGTGGTGGATCTGCTTCAGGTTCTGATCTTCCAGTAGACGATACTACTTCAATTGTACAAGATCCTGTAGATAACACAAAGCAAATGCGCATTGACGCTGGAGCAATAACTACAGGTAATGTCAGGACTATGTCTATGCCAGATAATGATGTGGACTTAGCAGACATTGCTACGAATAATGCTAAAGTAACAAATGCTACTCATACAGGTGATGTAACTGGTTCTGGGGCTCTAACTATAGATCCGACCGCTATCACAAACAAAACAACTGTGACTGCTGCATCAGGGGACTTTGTTTTAATCTCAGACACTGATGACTCAGGTAACTTGAAAAAGGTTGATGCTGCTGACTTTTTAGGTGGAGGCTCTGCTCTTACAGTACAAGATGGTACAACTACAGTAAATAACGTTGATACAATTGTTTTTACAAATGATGGATCTGTTACTGATGATGGTGGTGGACAAGTCACTGTTAACAATGATGGCTCAGGAGGTGGCGCAGATCCTAGAAGCGGCCTTCTTACAATGTCAACTAATCAGAATAATCCTTCAGTAAACGATACGGTTGAATTTGATGGAACTGATTCTGATAGTGATTTAGATTTCGATAGTATATCTCACAGAGTAACTTTAAGGTCTGGTATAAAAGTAAAATTAGAAGCTACTATGTACGCTGGATCATTTACAGGATCTGGCGATCTTCGTTTCCAGTGGTATGATGTTACTAATGCGACTTATATAGGGATGCAGAGTATTTTAGGAAACACTGACAATGGAGACACTACTCAGTCAGTTACTATGGCACACATTAACCCAAGTACAGATATTGAAGTAGAACTAAGAGTAGTTAGTGTGGCTGGAACGCCTAATATAGAAGCTACTTGGTGTGGGGCTCTTATTACTGAAATATCTGGAAGTGCAGGCAGCTCAAGCGGTGGTGGTTCAGCCACAGTTCAAGTAGATAAGTTTGAGCTGCCTTTTGGTACAGGGACAAGCGAAGGTTGGACTGAGGACGTAGGTGCTTGGTCTAATGCTCAAACTGATAGTAGCCCTACAGGTATTTATAAAATAAATGGAGGCACTGATGGTGCAGCTATTTCCCAAGAGATCTCTCTACCAACTTCAGGCGAGTGGTTTTGTAGATTATTTGCTGAACGTAATAATAATCATGGTATAATCGATCTGACAGTAGATGGAGGCTCAGTTTTAGGTTCTTGGGATCAGTACTCAGCTACACAAGATAAAGCTGCAATTGGAGATGAAATAAGTTTAGGTGCATTAACTGCAGGAACAGTGTATAGTATTGAATTAACAGTTAATGGTAAAAATGCTTCAAGCTCTGATGAAAATGTTGCTTTAATTTCTTTACAGATCTATAGAAAAGAAACTGTAGGCGGAGGATCTGGAGGCTCTGTAGCCAATCCTCAAGGAGTATTCTATTGGAGTGGATCAAATATTGTTCTTAGTAATGACTCAGGAATATCAAGCGTAGTCAGAAATTCTATAGGAGATTATACTGTAACGCTAGCAGAAGCTCAGGCAGATACTCAATATTCTGTTTTAATATCGGGGTCTAGTGAATCTGGACTATCTAGAAATATATGTGCAGGAGTTAACGCTAGAACTACCACCACCTTTAAAATTGTAAATGAAGATTCAGATGGAAATCCAGAAGAAGCTGAAAGTACAACGCCTATAAGCTTTGTAGTTGGTCAGATTAATGCTTCAGGTACTAATAAGATTGATTATTCTACCTCAGAGCAAAAGACAGGTAGAAAATGGATTAATGGTAAAGATGAGTACCAAAAAACTCTAAGCGTTGCAGCAATAAATGTAGGAACAGATACTATTGCTCACGGCGTAACAGGAATAGATGTAAATTCTATACGTTTTGTCTCACAAGGATCAAATTACTCTGATGGGAGCACATCATTAACTCTTCCACATATAAATGAAGATACTTTAGGAGACAGCATTAGAGTTAGAGCAGATAATACTAATGTGTATGTAGACACTAATGGTGATTTCACTGGGTGGTCTGGATATGTAACTATTAAATATACTCAAACCTAACGTCAACAGGAGGATCTATGTTCATTTCCCATACTGGTGTTCTCTTTGAGGACACCAATGACAATGGAGCCTTCAAAGTTACTTTAAGTGCGGAGGTATCAGTTGATGCCTCCCTAAATTCTGCTTTAGGTAAATTTGTATCATTAAGTGCTGAAGTCGATGTTGAAGCTGACTTGACATTAAAAGGTGAGAGTAATTTAACCTTAAATGCTCAAGTGGATGTTGAAGCACAATGTACTGGATACATTCCAAGAACAGTGCCTGAGACAGCTAAGTACTCAAGTTACACTATTATACCAGCCATAAGAACTCATACAGAATATGCTGTAGATAATTTGATCTCACAGTTCAAAGAGTATGAAAATATCGAGAAGTTGCTAGAAGGAGTTCTTTTAGAACTAGATAAGGCACAAACTGATATTTATGATTTCCAAAGTGAAATTCTTAATCTAGAAGAAGCAGAAGGTGATAATTTAGATATTTGTGGATCTATTGTCGGGAGAGATCGTATAACCGACCAAGGAGATCTAACTTATAGAAATCAGATCTATGCTCAGATTTATGCAAATATTTGCGATGGATCTTTACCTAAAATATTATCTGCTCTGATTATCAATTATAACTTGGAGCCAGATGAAACATCTAAACCTATTGTTCAAGTCGACACTCTTCCTCGTAACAGAGTAGCTGTTTACTTGAGGGATGTGGATTACGTTAATGTTTATGGTGGTAACGAATTTGTACAAAGTTTAGTTCCTGCTGGAGCATTAGCTCAAATCGTAGTAAATGAACATGATACCGAAGTAGGTAACTATTTTAGCTTATCTAGTGTAGATGGTACAGATGAAGAGTATGGTGCTGGACTAAGTAGTGTTGATGCATCTGATGATGGTGGAGAACTAGTCGGCATATACAACCATGAGGACTTTACAGATTATAGTGGTTATGAGACAAGTAATCCACTTCCAATAACAACTAAGGTGATACCTGTTCAAACATTTACCAGATTGTACGATGTGATTATTGACGTTGAAGCAAGTCTTGAGTATACGGTATCTTAAAGGAAAAGGAATTTTAATATGGCTACAAAGCCTACACAAAGTTATGACTGGGCCACTGACCTAGTTTATAATGGACCTAATTCTGGTCCAAATAGGATTGATCCTCCTACTGGATATCAGGAACAAGGATATGCTTTTACTGAAAAGCCACCTTATGAGTATATTAATGGATGGCAGTACATTGTAAAATTATGGTTGGATTGGTGCGTTGAGGAAATTGATGGATTCACTGATACCTCAAATGACTTCCAAGATCAGATAGATGAAATAAATGATGTCACTATTCCAAATATAGATGGTACTGAGAGCGAAACGTTCACAATTGGACAAACAAGTACCAATACTAACACAAAGTACTTCAGAGCAGCTAATGATGCAGATGAAACAGATAGTTACGTTGCCTTAAAATATGATACAGGTGTTTGGAGTTGGGTTGCTAAAAATGATTCAAGTGGATCAGAGTATAGCTTAGATCCAACTACCTACGGATATCAAACTGAGACTGAAGTTGAAACTATTGCTGATGAACGCATTGCTTTAGATTCAGGAGTACAGGTAGCAATAGTTAGAGACGAAAAATCATCTGGTACTGGTGGAGGAACAATTAGTGCAGCAACTTGGACTACCAGAGATCTAAATACTTTGGCTCTTGATACCTCAGGAAGTATGTGTACGGTAGATGGAGGAAGTAACACTTTTTCACTAACAGCAGGTAAATACCTAATCGAGGCATCAGTTCCTGCTCAAGGTACTAATGGTACTCGATCAAGACTGGTAGAAGATCCTTCTGGATCAGCAACTGTAATTGATTACAGTGACTCTGCTTACTTTTCAGTTAGTTACGCTATAGCAGGTACTACGCTTATTAAGGCTTACATAGATATTTCATCTACCACAGATTATAGTATTGAAATGAGAGGTCAGTCGACAGGTGGAGGACATGGTATGGGCAGAGCAGCTAGTGACGGTTCAACAGAAATTTACACAGTGATTAAGATAACAAGGCTAAGGGCTTAAAAGTGACTAAAGAAGATAAAAAATTTAATTGGCAACCAATAATCCTAGCAGTGTTTTCATTGTTCTTTTGTGTTTGTGGATATGCCTATACAAGAGATATGTCTTATTTACGTGAAAGTATAACTGAGATAAGAATCGATCAAAAAGATAACTCAAGGAAATATGAAAATCTGGAAAAACGGGTCAGAGAACTTGAGATAAAAATGGGAGATAAATAATGGCCTATTCACCTAATTCATGCACAGATAACTCATCAATTAGTGAGAGTGAAATCGTTTCTCTTTATCCAGAGATCCTGATTGTTAATCCAAATTATGATGATCAGGTAACAGATGATACTGATCTAAATTATTATGAGTATGCTGAGAACATCGGTATGACTATGGATATTTTAGCAGTAGTTGGTCGCTTAGAATATGTGATCACTTTGTTGGAGTCAGACCATGGTGAACCTCTGGTAAACTATTTGGAAGATGATTCCTTAGGAGCAGGATATAAGGTAACTAACGATCAAAATACAGTAACTGTAAGTTGTTCAACTTGTTAAAATTTAAAAAGCCAGATCATATGATCTGGCTTTTTTTTGAAAATACTAAAGTAAAAGTTCTTTAATGATAATCCATTATCAATAAAAAAAAGCTAGATCATATGATCTAGCTTTTTTTTATTTTACATTTTAGGCCTGTGGGGCCAGAGTTTTAAGTATCGTCTTTTATTATTTCCAGAATCTCTTCTGCCATTCTTAGTCTACCTCGATCATAAACATACTGAAGTATTTCAACAAGAGGTACATCCTCAGCAATGATTGTGATTGAATCCCCATCTAGCTCAGCTGTCAGGAGTTTAGAGATCCTCATCAGTTTATTGTACTCAGTACTATTTTTAACTGATCTCATATGACGATCTATTATGTCATGTAGTCTGTCCGATTTTAATTGGATATGTCCATCAGTAGTCCCGTCATCAACTAAAAGTACTCCATGATTAAAGGGTACTGATATTGTAGATAATCTGTCTGAGGCTTTAATAAATGTGATTCTAGAGGCTTTAGGCATCAATACCTCCTGTATAGTACAAATATAGAGCATAAGGCAACAGAAACCATAATATGGACATTCTGATACTATGTTCCATTGGATTAAAGTCCTCGGGAATAATTCCTCTACTCTCTCCAAAGTCAAACAGTGCTTTCAAGACAACGAACACCACTAAAGAAACAAGTAAATAAGATAATAAATAAATCATAATTTGACCAACCTCTCAATCACATACGATGATGAACACTATTGCAGATATAATTAAATAAGATAATAAATAAATCATGATTTGACCAACCTCAGTTCATCTGCATATCCCTCATCGTCCTCAGTAAACTCAATTATATACTCAGGGATTTCACATCCATTCGGTACTGGATCGAAATCCTTACAGAACACTTTGAAATTTTTGGAATAGGTCAAAGGGCAGTCATAGATCTGGATAGTAAAGAGATCTAATTTGTTAAATACGATTTTTAGTTTGCAGTAGTCCTCTTCATACCTGAGGAAAGGAAAAGGAACCTTGATTATACCAAACCGATTCTCTTGGATTATTGGCTTAGCCATCGAGTACCTCCTCAGCAATAAGCTTAAGTTCTTCAATAGATCCACCATTAAATACATGTCTATCTACAGGCCAAGCTAGCTGAAGAGCATCTAATGTAGCTTCTTTTGGGGCTTCGTGCCCTGCTCTTACTATTTTGATCATTTCTCCTCCAGTAGCTTCAGCCATTTCAGTTACTATTGATAATCCAATATCACTTCTCATACCGGAAAAGCAGATAGGACCATTTGGAGTCGTATGTAAGATATCTTCTTCTAGTTCCTCGATCTTAGGAGCAATAAAAACAAAAGGATTCCACTCTCTCAAAAAGTCCACCGAGATCCATCCTTCCAGAACAGTCTTACCATTAGGTAGCTTGTCAAATCTGGCTTCTGGATTTTCCTCATAATACTTAGCTGGATGTGGTACTATCCCTAGCTTATAGGCTGTATCTTTTAGACAATCTCCAAATCGATAATTAGACCTATCTCCAACAAAAGAATCTTTACCGGATCTAGATGCACCAGTGATGCCAAACACTTTAATTCCAAGGTTCTGGAGTCTCGATATAAGACAGTCGACCATATCATCTAGGTCTCTACGTTGAGGAAGATCCCTCCAATAACCTGACTGGATCAGGTTATTGTCGTAGACGGACTTAGGTAAAGTTAGTTCATCAATTCTAAAGGACAGCATGTTCTTCTCCTAAATCTAATGTTAACTGTTTAAGGGCTTCTGGTCTAGGACCATAAAACTTACCATTGATACAGGTGATCAAAGTACGTTTACCGTTTGCATATTGAATACAATGAGTATGAGACCAACTGCTAGGACCAGAAGTATAATCAGCGTTTAATGTTCTGGAACATCCAACTTGATAGACACCTTCAACAATATGAGCACTATGACTGTGTCCAATGTTAGCTTTACATCCAATTTTATTAAAGCTCCTGACAGTACCTCTGGCACCATTTAGACCTTTATCTCCATGCATACCTTGCTCAATACCATTAATGTCTAAAGACTCATCACGAGAAACAAAATGGATTTCTTCAAGACCATTATACACAACAAGTGCTGTCTGTAGTGGATCGAAAGGGATTTTATCTCTATGATCAATCATGTGATGATACATGAAGGTCTGCATTCCAGACAAAAATACTGCGTTCATTAAGTTAGGTTCATCAAAAGCTGAACATTCTTTGATCCATCGGTCAAAGGCTTCGTCATGATTTGACTTAACTACCCATGAAGAACAATCTTCTCGCTTAGTTCTCTTTAGGAAATCTCTTACTTCCTCTATCTCATCAATTACTAACTTGTTACAATTTAACTTCATAAAGTTAGGATTGTCACGATTATGGTGATTTCTGTACTTAAAGTCCAATACATCATGGAAGACTTGGTGTCTTGGGTTTAGGAAGTTGGCTAGTCCTTCTTTACCCCAAGTAGCTTCATCTACCACTGGATCTAAATCTACAGTATGAATATCTCCATAAACTAGAACATCAGGTCTATTATTAGTTGATACTTTACCATCCTTATAGTACTCTGTCAAATCATAAAAAGATCCATCAGGCTCTGCTATAACGTGCCTAAGGTGGAACTGTTTATCATCAATAACTTCGACAATAACTGCACCTAATTGGTGATGGAATTCCCCTTTGATACCAGCATTTTTCTGAATGAAATTTGGCATCGTGACCGACCCACAAGTCAACAAGAATTTTGCTAACTTAGTGGGTCGGGTTGGGACTGATTCAAAAGCGATCTTAGGGTGAGGCAGTATTGCTGAACGCTCCCCAGTAAAGGATTGGTAGCCTGATAGCGGATTGACTGCCGTGGGAAGAATGTTCAACTTTCCTAACACTTCGATCTTTTTGTTCAGTCTGATGTTGTCGTTCATTAAATAAGGTCTGATCTGTCTTCGGTAATAAATAGACTCTACTTTCTTTCTAGCCTGTCCCATACTTTTGGACTGATCTTCCTCAAGAACATTATAAGTTATTCCAATAGCCATAAGCTCAGCATCATAGATCTCTGCCATTTTCTCAAGGTTAACTAAGAATCCTTCATGAACATCTGTGTTAATTTGGGCTGAGGTGATAATATAGTTCTTACGCTCCACTACACCTAGTTTATCTCGCATATCAGCTAAATCTTGTTCAATCTTAGCGTCATTGACCCAACGACTAACTGTCCTTCTAGGCTTCCCTATGGCTCTAGCATAGGCTGAAATGTTACTGTCTGCTTCTGCATATCCCTTGAGAACTTCTCTAAAACTAGGTTTATCTTTGTGCATTAGAACTCCATTAATTTTGATTTTGGTTTGACTATTATTACTTCAAGTCCTTTGACTTCTCTTTTATTATGATCTACTACCTTTAGTTCAATTCCATTTTCCTTGAACTTTTTGATGCTATTAACAAAGATCTCCAAAGCTTCCTGTGGATCTTCTGGTTCTTTAGTTACAGTCATGACATGAGGTCTGTTTGGATCGGGGAAAGGAACTTCCCCGAAGTTATTAGGGGCATCAGTAGTGTTAGGAAAGCCGATGTAACAACTCTGAGTTCCCGATAAGATTGAATTTAATCGTGGTCCTGTCCCATCTTGAAGCCCCTCTGGTATTAGTCCTTCGTTCTTGGCTCTTTCCAATGACATTTTTGTCCCTTGTATAGTTGACATATCTACACTAGGGGCTTCAGGTATCTCATCAACAATTATGACCTCTGGATCTTTTCTTATCTTCTTACCCATCTTTTTCTCCGATCAACTGTTTCATGCTGTTTCCTTTATTTCATAGTTATACTTTTCTGCAAGTTCCTTATCAAAACTACATTCCCAAGGTACTAAGTACCCGTCACGATTCCTTAGCTCATCTGCCTTCTTAGACCACTCGATCATAAAGGCACTATCTGCAGCACAAGTTACATCAGGACAGATAACATTCAAGGCCTTACACATAATTCTTTCCACTTCCTCAGCAACCTGAGTAGCAATTACAGGGTCTGCAACCACATCACCTAGGATTTCATCATGAATGAATGCTGAAGGGAAGAAGTTACCTTTTAGGATACTTGTACTTTCTGGATCATATGCTGCTTTAGCTATTTCAATAACAGCTAATGTTGCTCCCTCAGCAGAAGGACTTTGTAGCAAGTGACCATTAGAACAAGCTGCAAAAGAGCAGTTAGGTCTAACCATTCCCATTGGAGTCTCATAAATAAACTTAGCTTTCTTTTTACTAGAATATCTATGGTCCTTATGTTCTATATTGATCAATCTAATCATTTCAGCTTCTGGTTCAAATATTTCTTCCCAGATAGCTTTATATTCCTTAGACTCTTCTACAGTCATTTCAATTTTATATTGAGCTGCAGAAACGTGAGCGATCATCCGAGCACCCATACCACCAAGAATTCCGAGACCGATAGGTTTTGCAGAATTACGATAATGTTTGAAAAACATCTTCTTAACCTTATTACCATTCTCATCTTTTTTGTCATAATAGCCTATTTGTTTATCGTTCTTTTTGTAAGCAAAGAATCTGTGGTAAATCGACTCATGGTCGCTACTACCAATCCCTTCCTCTGTACACTCTTTATTAAACCAGTCTTCAGACCTGTATGCCCTTTGAGCTGCTAAGTAAGAGTGTGCATCCCATCCATTATCAAAGATCTTTTTGTAGACTGAACGTCCTAAACGATCATATGCTCTCTGGGCTGCAGCAACGAATTCTAGAGAAGAATAGTCTGTAGACAACATCCAATGTCCCTCTTGTGCTTTGTAACAAGTACGGGCCATCTTATGGACATTCTGGGCATTAAAACTAGGATACAATTTACTTGCATACCCTGATGTGCGTCCAGTTTCCTTTAGAACATCAAAATTAGCATGAATAACATCAGCTATTTTTCCAGTGGTCCTATCAGTCATTCTAGGCAATTCCGTAGTTTTAAGTTTAATCAGACCTTGTCTATGAGCATACTGACTCAATACTGGATCTTTGAAGGCATAGACGTCCATCCATTCACTTTTAGTTCCAACACAAGCCCAATTGTCTATTAATGCTTTATATGCTTTTTCCTTATCACCGTGTCCAGCTTGGAATAAAGTATACTCTTGTAGCTCTGGAATAGCCCAGTCACCTTTTTTGGTACGAGCTTTATCTGTAAAGATAAGATCATAAGCATCTGGATTATTGTACCAAAGATCAATAATGTGCTTCTTTAGTTTTTCTCCATTGAGAATGTCTTTTGAAATTGGAATCTTTTTACCATTTTCATCAAGAACATATTCCTTTCCAGCCATTAAGTGCTTTTCAGCTTGTTTGTACTTAGGTGGACAATCACATAACCATTGTCTAGTGAACTTACATTGCTGCTTGGATTTATTAGCTTTACACTCGTCTGTATGATCTTTAGTTACTCTTCTAAAGCACCTGTCATCACACGTAGGTATGCCATACTCATCCACGGGTTTAGGACAGTTCTTTTTGTGGCTCCAAGTGAAGGCCGGATGTGCAGGATAGGAAGGTTTCAAGAAACCTAAATTACGATCTCTCTTCAGGTACACCTCGACCTTTTCATGGTCGTGCCAGAACTCTTCATCATCCCAACTTGGCACATAAGGTGGATAAAGTAAGTTAAGCTTTTCAAAAGAGAGTTCCTCTTCTAACATATCAGCCATCTTATTTATTCTGTACTCATTGGTAGCCACTCCACGCATGGAATAACTGTACAAATGAAAATCCAGACTACATCTGTGAGCTAATACTGTTAATGGGTCTCTACCCCATTCTTCAATTATAAAATCCCTACGCTCTAGCTGGTTAAAGACGACCTGTAAAAGATCTACAGAGTCGTCTATAGCATAGTCCTTAAACTTTTTAGGATAGTATTGAGAAGGTGTTCCCTTCATTTCTACAAATCGTTTACGGACAGCATCTTCTTCTGTTTTACTCATGGAAACATCTTTACCTAGGTAATTAAAGATCAGAGTTGCCAGATCGTATTTGATCTCTGTTCCCTTGGCATCCTCATCATGAGGGTTCCTAGGCAAAGTTGAAGCTATTCTACCAGTAGTTGTAAGATTAATTAGTTTTTCAATTAAAACAGAACAGACCAACTGGCCTCTATTTAACATTAAACATATTTTACCATAAAAGTCAGGATTTTCCTTAAGGAAGACCCATAAGTCGAACTTCAAGTTATGAGCAACTAGTGTTACCTTTTCATTATCAAAGGCATACTGGAATAAAGATCTAATGTAATCTTGGTATCCTTTATCAGCTTCTGATATTAAATAACCACCTTGTTCTTTTTGGGCAATTGAGAAACAAACTGAGGGCGGTGCCAATCTTTTAGGCCCCATAAGTTCAGTCTCATAGTCAAACGCATAAAGTTCTTCTAGGTCAAATTTTCTCATGGGGCCTCCTTAATATTCTTTTCCAGAACCATCACATCTCAAACATTTACCATAGTAAAGTCTATACCTCCAAGTAAAATCTAAGAGCAAGGTCTTCTGCAGTCTCCACTCATATCCTGTTCCTTCACATTGGGTGCATTTCATGATGTAATGGGCCTTTCTTTTTAACTGTTATCTATTCTATCTATTCTATCTCTTCTATCTCATATATGTTCTTATACATAGAGAAAATAGGGATTCTTAATCCGTATACTTTAGCTCTATATTTTTTGGTTTTCTTAAGATCATTATACATATCTGAGCTATCAAATTTACCTAACAATAAACAATCTGAATTTTCAAAAGTACCTTTGTCAGTAAATATTAAATATTTATCAATAGTTCCTTTTCTGACTCTTTCTTTATCTTCTACTATAATATCTACTTCACTTCTTGTAGTTATAGGTAAAGATGCTATTGATGCTATTAGACCAAATAATAATAATACTAGTACTATACCCGTCGCTGTAAAGCCGTTTTTCATTTAGGTGTCCTTTCTTTTTAACTGTTACCTATACATAAGTAGTGTCGTAAGTCCAGTCCATCAGATAGTATCCTGTTCAGGTCAATCAGTTTTCTGGCTTCTGGACAATGTCGTACAATGTAGTCATACTGTGCTCTCTTTTGATCTTTGTTGGGAAATTGAAATTCACCCCATGATCTAACATTGCTTAGAGATGGAATGTATTCAAAATCTGTTCTTCCAAAAGTTGAGTTGTTTGGTAATTTAGTAGGAGGAGGAAGCCTTTCTTCCTTGTTTTTTGGGTCTACAGGTGCCCATTCTTCTGCGGTTAAAAGTCTGCCTCTAAATTTCTTTTTCTTATCTACAGTAATTTTAAGAGTAGGATCATATATAACATCCAATCCTTCAACCTGAGCATGCAAGGCACTAGTATAAACCATTAATATCTGGCAATTAAAACCCATAGATTGTAGCCAGTACCAGAGTTCATATGCGTTGTTTGAACAATCGTCATATCCAATGGTGTATTTGCCTATTCTCGTAACTGCATTAAAAGCTTCTTGCTCTGGACCACTTAAAAAGTTGGATTTTTCTCTACGACTACCCATTAGGTACTCCCTCAGGAAATTTAATAGTTAATAATGTCTCGTAGGTCTCTAATGCCTTGTGATAAGTGTTCTCTACAGTAAGTTTCTCGAAGAACTTATCTCGCTCAATATAGCCTTCTTCAGATGCTTCAAATTGGATATTAGCTGAAAATATAGTACCTTCATGGTTAACAGTCATTTTGATCACAGGTACAGTTATACTGGTGTCATCCTTTTGCTTTCTGATGGCTTTTTTCATAAGAAGTACTTGACCTATATCGAAGTACTCAAACAGTTTACAAAAGTGATGTGGCATCGTTTTATCAGCTACAGATCCGTCTGTATTAAACTCGATCTCAGGTGGGATTTGTTTATTCATTTAAGTTTTCCTTTTTCTGTATAAACTGTAATAATTAGTAATATCAAACAGGCAGGTAAGGTGATAAAATAAAACACTTCATCAGCATACTCTTTGTACCTTACTGAAGCCATTCCTGCCATTACTATCAAAATAGGTAGATAGTTCATCCTTCTTCAGGGTATTCAGTAGGTGTAAGTTGCCTCATATTACCTTGAAGAATTTTACTTTCCTCTTCAATTGCTTCTGGGGTTAATTTGCCCTGATCTCTAAGAGTATCTATTCTACTTTTAGATTCATAAATATTTTTCAGGACATGGAAATCAGTAAAACCTTCTATCACGTTATCTTTATGTAAGGCTGTTAAAAGGTGTAAAGTACCTGTTTCAGGATGCACTATACCTATCTGATGTAACAAATCAGTTACCTGATCCATTCTTTCCAGTAAAGTTGTGATCCTAAGTATCTTTTTAGCTGCTTCTAGTTGTTCTTCTTCTTTAGACATCGTGTACAGCTACCTTTCTTAAGTTGTATTCTACAATCTCATAATCAGAAAGATTGCCTCCATTCATTTGAACATGAGTTCTTATTGAATTCTGAGCCCATACTCTACTGTTCCAAGTATAACCTTTTTTAGTGAATCCCTTATATAATCCTTTTAACTTGAAAAGTCCATCTGATTTTCTTCTTGCTTTATAATAACTTATCATTTATTTCTCCTAGGCCAACGGTAAGTTTCATCTTGGTATAGTGCGTCATTACATGGACAGGGTAGGAATTTTTTATTCTCATCACACCACCATTCCAGACCTTTTACTCCTAAAAGTAATACTGTCTCTGCATCAGAAGGCATCACCAGATAGTACCAGTTCTTAGAGTTAAAATGGGCTATTTCATTTAGTTCCTTGGTAACCTTAACTTTACTCATATTAATCCTCCAGAATCTTCATTGCTTTAGAGTACTTTCTAGCTAATATTTTGTACTGTTCTTTCATGGTGAACAATACGAAACATCCATTTTCGGATAGCTCATAGTACTCTAGAAACAACTTCTTATCCAGACTAAAATGAGTTTTTGTACTAGAACTTCCGTGATCTGGTTTTTGAATTACTATTACATCTCGTCCTCTTTCATCTAATGAGGTAATTGAGGCTGTAGCAGTTCCTACGTCAGAGTACTCATTATAAAGATGTACTAATTGGATTGCCTTTTCAGATATAAACTCATTCATCAGGTAGCTCCTCTCTTATTCTAAGTTCTTGTACTCCAAGATCTTTTAGTGTCTTGGCGCACGGCTCACAGGCGTAATAATGTCCTAAGATCCAGACCACTGGTTCTTCTTCACTTAGACCAAACTTTTCTATTAACTTAGATAGTCTGATTTCAGCATGTATTGATTCACATAAGTGAGTCCCTTGTCCTGATGGAAGGTCTGCCCTAGGACAAGATGGTCCTTTAAATATGCATGTGTTAACTTCCATTCTAAAAAGTCCTGAAGGATCATAGAAGCCTGCAGCAACAGCCTTCTTTTTACATCCTGACTGACTCAGTACCTTTTTTAGGTGTTTGAATTGATTGTCGATTTGCACTAGAAAAGTTCCTTTTTGTACTCTTTGATTCTTTTAATACAGAATCCCTTTAATCTACCAAAGTTGATTGTTGGACTTTTGAACTTTTTGATCATGTCCCATGAGTGCTCACGAACAAGATCATAGTAAACTGTGTTCAATAGTCTAGGAATGAAGCTACAGTCCCAACCACCTTCTTGAGTGATAATATTGGCATAAACCTTATCAATGATCTCGTCTGTCAGGAACTCATTGATTATTTGATCTTCTACCATTGAAGTCCCTGCTGTTTTAACAACCTCTTTTTTACCTTGGTTCTTAGACTTGAATTCTGAGGTAACAATTTTAGACCAAACTTGTCTTCCATACTTATTAACAAAGTCATAATTCTTAACAACTATTCCTTCTCCGATCCCTTCAGTTACTAAATAGTCATTTTTCTTGACTAGTTCAGTAAGATCTTCAGGTGCTGGACGCTCAATAATAGCCATTGCAGGAATGTAATCAAGCTCTGCTACTTCTAGTATTGGTTTGTACGTGTCATAAGGCAAATGAGTACCATTATGTAGAACTACATCAAAAATGTAAAATTTTCTCCATGAGTCATCTTTGTAGGTCTTAAGAGTATGAGGTACTAACCATTCTCCAGCTAGTCGACAACGAGGATACATTTCATCAAGTACAGACATGGCTCTCTTAAGCTTCTCATTCTGAATGGCCCAGTTCATAAACCCTGCATTATCGTGATCTAATGTAAGTTCTCTTTTACGAGATCCACACTTTAATGATTTATCTTCAGGATCTAACCAAACTTGAGCATTAGTACCGTCCAGTTTCGGGAATACATAACAAGTTCCTTCTAAAATCCCGAAGGTCTCTTGATTTCCAAGTTTGGTTACGTGTTGGTATTTTTGATATTCTTGCATTCTTTTTTCCTTTAATTGCATTCTTTTTGCATTCTTTTGTCAGAAGCACAATCTTTACACATATTTTTCGTTATGTCCCAATTGTTTATTCTGAACAACCATCCACATACAGTACACTTGAATTTATATAAGTCCAATGGTTTTAATCTTTTTCTTTCGGGTCTCTAATACCCCCTTCACGAGTTAGCATATCATCTAACTGAAGTAAATTCCTTCCTATTAGTTCTGCGCTTTCAATTGCCTGCTTATGCGCTGCTAGGGGTGCTGATGATTTAGCAGCCATCTCTCTTAGAATATTCAGGGCCATAGCTGCTTCTATAACCTGTTCTGTTTTTGGTTTACTCATTTTATCCTTTCAATGGTTATAGTAGTATCAAAATCATAGTAGTCTCTGTCAATAGTTCCATGATCCAAATCTGAAACAATATCAATGATCTTAAATAATGTTCCATTTATTATAACTTTAGCTCCAAGCTCTACACTTACCCATGCCTTTATTACATGGATCTCTTTCCCGTCTTTATTTATAAACGTTGTTCTCATTTCTTTCCTTTCAATGGTTATATGTTAATTTGATCAAGAGGTAAGGATTTGCACCTTACATGAACGCTGGCAATTCTAAATCTTTCGATATGCTTACAATTCTCCACGCCACATCTGCAAATGATCTGCGTCTACCTATTCCGCCACTCTTGAATCTTTTGGTCAATCGGTCAGGAAACTACCGACTGATAAAAATGTACCTCTTTTAATTCGAACCAAGAGGTACTAAGGAGTTCTCCAAACCCAAGGAGAAAACGGACTAGGTGGCTGATTTATCCTATAAGGACTAGATGGGTAGCCTAGCGACTTACTACTATCTGTAGGGTCTATTCTCAACTCTTTGTCTTCACGTTTACCTTATAAAAATTGGACGGTCTACCTGATCCCAGAGGTACTGAGTGTCGTGCACAAACCTCAGGCTGTGGGATCAGGCGTACACACGGTATATCCCAACCGTTATCACTGAGTAATTAATTCAGCGTCTTTGTGCTTCCTAATATCAGTTAACCCTCACCCTAGTGCTAGTGACGGAATTGAACCGTAAGGCTGATATTTTGGTGCTATCTCAGGGACTCGAACCCTAAACCTGCGCATTCACCAGTGCACTGCTCTAGCCAATTGAGCTAAGATAGCAATGGTGGCAGGGGATTAACGAGACTTTCTAACACGGATTGCTTACCGCTGCCTGCCACTACCTCGTATGTTTTCTTGTGCTGTGAGCCGATGCCTAGGACACCTGTACCAGCTTAAGGGCTATAAAACCTTGGTCTAGGAGGTAGGACTCGAACCTACAATAGACTTATTGTCAAAGGATCCTTACAAGACAACAGTTTCTAAGTATCCTCGACTAATAATCGAGCGCTCTGCCAATTGAGCTACTCCTAGATAAAATGCTACGTTTACAGGCCCAAGTAGTAGCTGGTCCCCGAAAGGATACCTTACTTGTGGTATTGTACCGATATAGATCACCTGCCTCTAGACTGGTACATTAAGGCCTCCAGTCCAAACCCCGACACTTTAGCTCATGTCGTACCAACTTGATAGGCTGGCTAGACCTCCTAAGCGTTCAACCTCTAAAGGCCGAGCGGTACGCTAGACCCTACCAACTACTAGAGTCAGTGGGATTTTCGGATCGTCATCCTACAACTTCGAACTATCGCTTCACTGAACGTAGGCTCTCCACGATTATTGTTCTCCATGCTTTGGTCAGGTAAAGTGCTGACGTCACTCCTAGTCTTTAATAAGGGCGCTACGTTCCCTGATTTTGTTCCGCTGAGCTTTACTGCTCCCCTGAACTACTTAGTACCTTTCGTTCTTAAGAGGGAAACTATGGGCAATAATTGGACTGATCACTAATGGAGTCACTCCATGTAAACATGTCAGCCACCTATAAAACGGGCCATAGTTAAGTTTAACCTCAAGTACCTATATTGAACTTGATCCTGTACAAGATCAGAGGTCTAGGTGGACAAACTATTAAAGAAGTCGAACATAAAATCGAACAACTCTTCCTTACAATCAAATTTCAAACACACTGCTGGTTTACCTATGCCTATCTGCTCCCCACATGCTCTGCACTTAGCAGCTCTGGTAGGTCTAGCTTTGTACACATCCTCCAGACAGTTCCTATCTTTAGAGTTAAACATTAGATCCATATTCTGTTTCTTTAGGCATCGTTTACCTCATTAAGACTACTAAATTTACGCTAAGATCGTCTTCGCCTTCCTTCCAATGCGTTAAACTGTCTTTCCAGCCACCTTCGTATTTGATGTTTGCAAACTCAAATACTTTTTGTCTCCCAGAAGCAATATAGTGATTAGATGATATACCAACTGCAACATCTGGTTTATGTTGCGAAAAAGTCCAGTAACCAAATTTATAACTTTTGAAGCACCATTTAGCCCACGGACATATCTCACGGAACTTCAGCAATGCTTCAAGCGGTGTTAAAGGTTCTGTTTCTTTAGTCATCGCCAGTCACCTTGTATAAAGTCCATTACCATGTAACCAACAATAAAAAGCGTGATTACGCCAATTATAAGATATGAAAAAACTAATGCTTTCTCAGGATCAAATCTTTTCGGTTCTTTAGTCATCGTTTAATCCTCTCTTTACCACATGAGCCCAAAATATAAATGTTGTCAATATCATAAACCCTGGCCATAGTAATGAGCCTACCACTAACTGCCAAATGTATCTTAATTCAGTGCTAAAATTACCAAGATGTAAACAATTTGATATATAGCAAAAGCCTAGAAATATGTAAACTATTACCAGTACTATAATAAAATCAGGCATCGTTTAACACTTCCTCTATGTAACTCAGTGCCTCCATTACGGATACACCATGATCAAGTCCGTAAGTACTAGAAGACGTTTGAAATCCTTTATCCACTTCCTCCCTCACCCGTTCAAGCTTTGTTTTAAGCTCTTGGTTTTCTTGTTGCAGTTCATTTATTTGCTGAAATAATTCATCAAGTTCAAAGGTTTCATTTTCTAGCTCTTTTATTTCACTTTCATGTATACGACTTAACTCTTGCACCTTCGCCTTAAGCTCTTGGTTTTCTTGACCTACTTCTATATTATCCGCAACATACATATTTAATGTAGTGTTCAACTCTTGCACCTTCGCTTCAAGTTCTGCAATACGTGCTTTGTCTGCTTCTCGTGCTGGTTGATTGTTCCAAGCTTCTATTGCTTCTTTTTCAGTATCACAATGGCTGGAATCTAAATCGCAATTACTGCAACCTGCCGAATAATAATCTGCGCAATCTCCACCTGAATAAGTCCATATTTTACCTTTACCGCCACAAGCAGGACAGCTTTTAATCTCGTTTTCATTGCTCATTATTCACTCCAATGTTGCGTCATTAGTCCTCCGAGTCCTTTTCTTCCTTAGCGTCCATAATACAGGTTCTTATAGAGTGACCTACCAAAAACCCAAGGACTATGTAAAAAAGTGTATCCATCATTTGTCTCCTAAAAGTTGCTTTATTTCTTTTGTTGTCTGTCTAATTGCTGTATAATAGGATCTGTTACCATCAGTGTAATTACCTCCTATAACATGGAGTTTCTTTTCGGTACTAACTATAGCTACACAGCTCCATTGGAGCTTTTTGTAAAGCTTAGATCCTGTACCAACTCCGCCTTTATAGTAGCCTATTTCTATATTATTGCAATGTTTAGTAAGATATTCAAGGTCTCTTTGGATAATTAGGTATTTTAGTTGTTTTGTGTGGAAGTGATACACCATGGAAAGTATACCAATTAAGATTCCAGCGATCAGGTATAACATGGTGTATCCCTCCTATAAAGATTTATTTCTCTTCGCAATTTTCACATCTGGAACAACGAACTAATGTCTCTGCTCCACAGTTTCTACATTTAGGCTTACCAAAAATACGATCATAACCTTCATCAAATCTGGCCCCTTGACCTTTGGTAGGTTTTCTGATACCACTTTTTGGATTGTCTCTTTTATCCATGTAGTACAGACCTCGGTCTGAGTAGAGTTCCTTTCCTCTACCCTTACCGAGATCAACTTCGTGATGACTCTTATTACTATCTAGATTACGCATTGTCCTCCCTGTTGCAGACTATACGATAACTTGGATGTAAAGTTTTTCCGTACTTTTCCATAACTTCAGCAGGGATGTCTTCTGGTGTTACAAGACCAAGAACAAGTACTTGTTTGTAAACCTTTGGTTTGCCTTGATCATCATACTGAATTTTATCAGCATCTTTTCCAGATTGATCATCCTCAACAACTTTCACATGAAGTACCGCCCCTTCGAAAGGATTAGGACAAGTCATTTCCATTTTGTTCTTTTCAGGATTATACTTCTCATCACCAAAACAATCAGCACTCAATTCTGCCCATTTGGTATTATTTTCTGATTCATCATCAGAGAACTTATGGTTAGGGTCAATACCATTTAGGGTCGCTACATAGCGTTTAATAAAGGAACCAAACATCCCCTCTGTCTTTTGGGTCTTCTTTTGACAATCAGCAACAAAGTCACCTTCTTTCCAATGATCAGAATTTCCACTGATACTGTGAAGGACTGTACCTTCAGTAAAGGCAAAAGTACCTTTGTCACCTTTACTAATTTTGGTCTTATCCACTCTCATGAGAAAGTCACCTAACTTAGTAGTTAAAAATTTAGCTTTAGGCCCTGATGTTGTTGCTTTTCCTACGTTTCCAAATAAACTCATACGAGTCTCCTTTTAGTTTTAGTTTTAGTTTTAGTTTTAGTTTTAGTTTTAGTTAAATATTTTCTTAAGTTCATCTTCAGCTCTACTGTACTTTTGGGAATTTTGAATGATACCCATTTCCTTTAGAGCTGCTGCGTGGACAATTTGTGGTTGGGTTGTATAATTTCCATAGATCAATTTATGAGGACTTCCTGCCTGATGCTGGAAGAGTGCATCACAAAGTACTGCACTAAACATAGTATGATCAAATTTACTTGTAAAATTAGTTGTGTATGTTAGTTCATCGTAAGGTGTACCTGTTCTATGGTTTCTTCCAATACTTTGTTCCCAGTAATGGGCCTCTCGTGGTGGTTGTAAAAAATACTGATATTCTACTTGTTGTGCATTAATACCTTCCTTATATGCAGTTATACTGGCTATCATTACTTTGTTCTTATGATATCTATCATTGTTCATTGCTTCACTACCTTTTTTAGTAGCATCACAAAGTACAACATCAACACCATGTCTTTGTAGGATCTCAAAACACCATCTTCCAATATCATTTCTTTGATACCAGATTATGACTCCACCTCTTCTTTTAGGTAAGTTCTGGACCCATCTAAGCACCGCATAGATCTTATAATCACAAACTCGTACAGGCTTACTGTCACGATCAATTCTACCTTCGAAATCAAAGTTTCTTCTAGTAATCCAAGCATTATAAAGATCATCACCTACTTTTTCTGGTCCATGGTGAAGCATAGAATTACCTAATAGTAAAGGTGTATCTAATCCTTCACAGGCACAATCTTGTAACCACTTCCTACACACCCTGTGATAATCTTGTGATGCTCTATGATAGTCTTGTGATCTTTCCAGTAACTCTTTAGCGTCTGATTTGGATATCTCTTTCCTTTTAGCTAAGATGTCTACCTCAGGCCATGTCAAGGAATTATAAAATCCTGCAGTTAACTCGAAGTCATATCTGAATTTATGAATAGCAAAGTCAATAATATCGCCATCAGGACTGGTGTCCATATCATGTAGTTGACTTCTTAATCTATTTAGTTCAGCCATTCCTTCATAATCTGAAGGGACATTTACTTCTTCATTGATAAAAGTTATAGAGGCCCCAAGATCATCCTCTCCTACAGCAAAAACCACCCCTGATGCGGTAACTAATCTGTAATTGTAGGCCTTTCTATATCCAGCTATATCTCTATCTACATCCTGACCGTTTCTCTTAGCCCAATTTACCAATGGATCTAAGATTCTGCTAGGAGTAAATTCAGAAAAAGTGGTGTCAATAATTCCTGCCCAGTTACCACATTCCTTTTCTGTGTCAGGCATTGGAGCATTGTCCTTTAGACTCCACCTCATAAGATGATAATAATCCATAAGACTTTTTTTACCCATAGTTCCTGACAAAGCTACGAATTCAGTCTCTGGATGTTCAACCATCCACCTATTTATCCTTTTATACCTTGATGAGGTCTTATTAGATAAATTGTGTGCTTCGTCTGCTATGATCAATTCTGGGGATATGTTCTGAATTAATTCATCAGTATCTGCTATGGATAATTGACTCCAAGCAACAATAAAGATACCAGACTTTTCCTGAGATACTTTTAATCGCTTTTTACGGTCCTTTACCCCTGCTATGACATGAATAGGTAGATTGACTGCCATTTGCCTCCTGAGCCATGGCACAACCTTTTCTACAGTCTGTTGAGTAAGTTTGGGAGGGATCAGCAAAATGATCTTGCGTAATCCCTTCCGATAGCCTGCAAATGCACAGGCAAATGAGATAAGGGCCTTTCCTCCTCCAACCTTAATATATCCAAAAAGTCCTCCATTAACTAAGTAAGCTTTAATAGCTTCAGACTGAACTGGTAACAATTCAATATCTGAAGTACTTAGTAATGTCGCTTTTGAGAACTTTTTATGTAACTCTTCTGAGAGCGGTTTATTTATAGGAATTTGAGTTATCCTTGTTAACTCTCGCTCTTTGAACTCTTTTAGTTCCTTTGGATCTAAATTAAGGCTAAAGGCCATGCTTACCTCCTATTTTATTACGAACCGCCTTGAATAACGACTGTTCTTTCGTCCTTAGCTAAGGCATTTACAAGTGCCTTTTGATCAGGATCTAAGTTATAAGCAGTGATTGTCCAGCCACCATCATGGATCTCATCAACTAATGCTTTAGAGGATCTCATGAACTCTTCTTTACGTCCAAACACATCCAGATCATAGAAGCTATCAACTTTGTTTCCATAAGCCATTTCTTCTGACTTTAGATTAAAGTAATCAGAGATAGAAATATGGTTTCCACGAGGACCACTGATGTGAGTACAGTTGATTAAAACTGTGACTCCAGATCTTCTTGTCTTAGCTTTGGCCTTTGGTTTGAAACAAGGTTCTTTAGGCTTAGTTTCTTTTTTAGGCTCTTCTTCCTTAGGTTCTTCCTTAAGTTCTTCTTCCTTAGGTTCTTCCTTAGCCTCTGCTTCAGCTTTGGCCTTATCTGCTGCTGCCTTATCTGCTGCTGCCTTATCTGCTGCTGCCTTATCTGCTGCTGCCTTATCTGCTGCTTCTTTTTCAGCTTTGGCTTTAGCAATTGTTTCAGCCTTGACTTTAGCCTTCTCTTCTTCATCTTTGATCAATTGATCACGCTCTGCAGTAAGTTTGCCTAAACGATCTTTAGCTGCTTTTACTTTAGGAGCTGCTTCGATAGTTTCTTTATCAATACCTGCTGCTTCAAGCGAAGACACTAAGGCTGCAAGTTCTTTAGTAGTCTCGTCGATACCTTTAGTTAATTCTTCTATACTTGAAGTTCCTTTAGGTTCTTCTTTAATTTTAGGTTCTTCCTTATTAGCCTTTTCTGCCTCTTTTAATACTTCTGCCTGAGCACTTGTTGCTCCACCGTTTAGATTGAATGCCATCTCTTTGTCCTTTGTTACTTGTAGGGTTAGTTCTTTAACTTTGAGTTCTACTCTTCTCTTATATGAGTTAGGTGATTCTTGACCAGCACAGATATTTCTAAAACTACATCCACCGTATGCTCCACAGTGATTAAAGTTCTTTTCCATATCTTTAGCTGCTAGGTCTCCTGAATAATGTTTCTTTCTAATTTCTAACTGAGCAAGTGCAGTCTCCTTTAATTTTAACCATGTTTTTTCACATTCCTCAAATGGAACATCTGTCTGTACTTTTCTTACAGGTTCAGTTGTAGTATAGAATGCTAGTGGGTCCAATAGGTATTGATTATGTCTAATGGTTATAAACTCAGGTATAGTATGTCCTTGGGACTCTCTGAGCTTAGCCCAATGATAGGCATAAGTCTTTAACTGAATGTCATTTCCTATGTATCTCTTATGGTTCTTGTCCTCTACCACAGTGAACCTAAAGTTTTTACATGACTTATGATCTTCAATAGTCCAATCATAAGCATAATCGATCATTCCCTTAAAGTTCAATAATGGATCTACTGGAACCACTATATTGTGTTCTACAAGAGATTCTGGCCTTCTTACCAGTATACCTTCAGATATTGCCTTCTCAACTGCAGCTTTAATTACATCCTGTTCTGATTTATCCAGAACAAAAAGGACTTGTTTTCCAAAATAATCTTTTTGGATCTCCCATCCTTTAGGATATAATTCTGGAGGTTTTCCATCTTTAAGATGGTTTTCATCCACATCTAAGTATCTTTCTACAACTTCATGTAGTTTAGATCCTTTAGCTGTAGCTCTTCTTGGCTCTGATGGCAAATAAAGAACTGATTGATTAAACCATTTCCTATTACAGCTATCAAAAGCATTACATTGACTAACTGAGCTAGTCTTCGGTCTGTCCATTCTTTATTACCTCATATCTTGCTTGTTTGCCACGACTATCAAACGATCTTATTAGAGTGAACTCTTCAATAGTACATTGTGTCTCTTCCTTTTTGTTTCCTGCTGGTCCTAGTACTCTTCTAAATAAATCAGACATCTTAATACCAATGTGTCGTTTACCTTCATTTGATAAGTTGAAATTCTCATCAACGTACAACTCTACATTTTTATCAAGTCCTAATAGATGTTCTTGATTAGCCTCTTCTAGGATCTCGAAAAGATCAAGATTAGTTAACTTAATATTAAGTTTTTCCTTCTCAGCTAGTATAAACATTATTGATCTTACAGTTTCTTGGAAACTATTAGACTTTTGCATGACTCGTTTATTAGTATTAGTAGTAATGTCTGGAAGTTCTAAAATATCTTTCACTATAAAATTCAAAATAGGAACGGTTCTGAGAAATCTGTGATGTTCGTCAGGTTTGTTTTCAGGTTTTCCTATACTTATATACTCTCTAATAATCGTGTAGATAGCTGACATTATCCTTGGTCTATTAGTCCTTAACCATTGTATTATGCCTCCACTATACTCTTTGAATGAATATTTAGCCTCTTTTTTCCTAATGGAAATGTACAAGGATCTCTTTGATAAGTCCTTAGATAAAGGCATACCGTTAGTAGTTAGGTACAGACATACTTTTTCAGTACTAAGAGTCTGGTGTCTTTGTCCAGCAGATCTAAAACCTATTTTATCAGTTGTAACCAAACCTTCTAAGAAGGAGCTAGAAAGTTCTTTCATTCGACTAGTAGGCTTAAGATTATCTATAATAATTAAGTTTTCACCTTCCTGAATACAGTTTCCCACTTTATCATCAACTGATCCAACTGAAGTACCATCCTGTGTTACCAGAGCTGGACTATCTGTGTAGGGGATTGTCAGGATATTAGCCAAAGTACCTTTTCCTGCTCCTGCTGTGTCGGCATCAATATACCAAATTGGTCTATTGTCACCTTTCAGTAAATCAGAGTAACAAAGTGCAGGAGTTAATAATGCTCCAACAGCTCTGGATAGATCTGATTTATCTACAAAAGTAAAATCATCAAATAATTCCAGAATTACTTTCTTTGCCTCATCAAGACCCATGAACTCATAACCTTCTGAGCTACCTGTAACCAGAACTTCCATGTCATAATCATAACCTGTAATAAGCTCAGCTCCGTTCTTAAGTTCTTTTAGAACTGGAACATCAGATATGTACTGTACACTTCTCAACTCATCGCTGAATAAATGTGATCCTATCAATTTAGTTACAGTATCGTTACTCAGTGGAGTGACTGCAAAGCCTTCTTTGGTTCTTTTAACAAAAGCCAAATAAGGTGCTATTATTGAAGGGAATCTTACAGTATCAATTCTGTCCAGCCTATTAGAAAGTACTGAGTAAAAACTCGGTTCCCCTCTATAATTATAGATGGACCCATGCTTTAAGGGATCTACCCTAATAAACTCTTGAGCCAATAATTTTCCAGTTTTAGAAGCATACTCGTGTACCTCATTTTCCTGAAATACTGCAGGTCTAAATCCCAACTTATCAAACATATTTTCAATTGATAAAACAAGTTTCTCAAACTCTTCTGGTTTATCAGAATTGGTTGATCTTTTTATAGCCTCATTAATCTGAACGATTAAATCTGGATCTACATAATCACTTATCTGTCCTTTGATCGACTCTACATTTGTTTCTAATTGGTCTTTACGTTCCTTAGCTCTAATCTCTTTGAACTTATTATATAAAGTACATGCTTTGAAAAGGGCTTTTCTTAGATCATCTTCATAGTGGTTTCCTCCCTCAAGTACTGCATCAACTAGCAGGTGATAAATGTTATCTTCTGAAGGCTCCAGTTTACGTCTGGACTTCTTGTAAATACTCTCTGTAAATGCAGGTACTGCATTGTTCAAGGTATCTTCAATTTGATCAGCTTCTGTAGCAGTTAATATTTCAACTATTTCACTGTTATAGTCCTCCTGTAACAGTTCGTCTATTCGTTTTTTGAACCTACTAAAGTTATGATCTTTGGCTGGAGGCTCAAAGATCTCTGGCTCTTCTTCAACTTCAATTGAGTCCAGATCTTCTTCAATAACATACTTAGGGTAAACAGTATTATACCATTCCTCCCATCCTGAACTTTCCTCAGCCCAAATAACATGTTGTTCTTTTCCTGTATTGGATCTAATTATACCTGCACATCTTACAAGTGAAGAACAATCGTAAAGAACTGCAGTATCTAAGAATCCTTTATTCTCAGGTGACTTTTTGGAGTATCCAAAGTCTTGGAACATTTTATTAATTAGTTTAGTACGTCTTTTATAGGTCTCAATATCAGGAGCATCTATTCTAATCCAAGCATGGATCGATTTATTTCCTGAAAAGATCAAAGCCTCATAAGGTAAATCCACTGTGTTATAAATAGAAAACTGTTGATCTAAATTAATAGTGTCAAATTCCAATACAGCGTATTTAAAATCTGTTACATTAGCTTGGTTCCTTAATCCTTTGAAGGGATTTTTTGGATCAATGTACTCTCTTCTATCCTCAATAGGATTAACAGTAATATACTGTTCCATCCGATCACCTTTATAAGGATCTACAAGTACTATTTGTGCTGGATTTGTTCCAGTTCCATAGGTCTTGTCAGGATCTAAAAGGATTGTTAATGCTACCTCAGGATCTACTCTTACATCAGGTAATTTCAGTGGTTCGACAATATCAGTTAGTAAGTGTTTAGGCATTCTGTTACCAGATTGCTTAAGTTTCTTGTTTAACTTCTCATACTTGGTTACACTTTCACTACCATAAAACTTAGCATATTTAGAAGCATCATAATTAGGGATCTCTTCTTTAGCTAAGTGAATTAAGCTACCGATTGTTATCTGGCCTGTTCCTTCATATCCTGATTCCCAGAACTTACTATAAGTGACATCAGGATCATAGTTGTCTGATGCTTTACTTGAGAATTCATCAAATAGTTCAAAAGCTACTTCATCATCATCAAGCTCAAACTTCAGTAAGGATATTAGGTTAAGCCATTTATCATAATCTAAACCATTTCCTTCATTAGGAATGTCATTTAATAAAGCCTGAATTAGTCCTAATTTATCTGAGACTGTCTTAATTGTACTAGAAGCGACCCCTTGGAATAAATCACTCATAAGTCCTCCTTCCATATTAAGTTACAGATAACGCTGTAATCCTTTTATTATCACATATAATTGCTTCTCTGTAAGGGAGCTCTTAAAGATCCTTAAAGCTGATAGGGCAGTATAAAACGCATCCTTGGTGTGCTCTGTTTCAAATGTTACATTGAAGGGTTGTTCTATTTGAGGTTGAGGCTGAGGTTGAGGTTGTTGAATATGTTCCGTAGGATATTCAATGTGTTCCGTAGGATATTCAATGTGTTCCGTAGGATATTCAATGTGTTCCTCCTCATATTTAATTACCTCAAATCCTTGTTCAGTAAGATAATCAATTGATGATTCAATGTCATTGTAAGGATTAGCATTAAGATTATTTTCCACTAGATCCTTAAAGGTAGCAACAGTATCCGAGGTAATAGAGAGATCTTCGTCTATAGAGTCCATACGATTAGTTAGTTCCCTATTTTTGTTTTCTAAATACTCAAATCTAAGTTCCATTAAGGTTAGAAGTTTTAATAATTCTTTTTTGTACTCTTTAGTGCTTGGTTTGTCTCTCACAAACTCTTCAAATTTATCAAATGTCGTTGTTTTCTTGCTCATAATTTATCTCAAAATCCAGTTGTTTTTCATAATCATCTTCATTTTCTGTTGTCAATAGTTCCTCTGGAGGGCTAATACCATAACTGAAAAACATTGGGTGAGTTGTTGGCTCTAATACTACTGTTTGGTTATTGTTCATTTGGTTACTTTCTTTCTAATTTCCGTTGATCTTATCCTTCTTCAGTTGCCACTTGAGCTGATCTAGGCCCCATTGGGCAATGCCTACAGCATCAATTACATGTTTTAACTGAGTTGCCTTAAGATCGTATAATCCTTCCTCAGGCACACAATATTTACCTGATCGACCTCCCATAAGTTTGGGGGTTAGTCCCATCTTACGAATGATATCAGCTTGTTTAGCATGTTTCTGAGCAGTGCCTTTCCATTCTGAAGGGGGAGTAACATAAATACCGTTTACTCCTGATTGGTACAAGTAAGCACATGCAATTCCAGAGGCCCTTGCTAATCTAATAAGATCTGCAGGATTTGATTTCTTATCGTTCTTATAGACCACCTGACCTTCTACAATTGCAAAAGTGTTATCAGTGTAAAGTATTCTATCTATGCCTCTGTGCTGATAAGCCTGATCATATTCAGATCCGTCTGACTTAACTGTAAAGGCATTAACACAGTTGCCTTCAAGATCCAGAACAGCATAGGCTTGGTTTCTGGTGTCAGAATCACATCCCAAGATAAACTGAGTGTTCTTGGGTATTTTTAGTTTTTTCATAATTTTCTTTCTCTCTTTCTATAAGTGATATAAAATCAATCAAAAAAGGCCATTTTTGAGGCTAAAATTGGGGTCAAAAAATGTTCGAAAAATGGGCCTTTTTGAAAATTATTTTTTAATTTAGATATTGACAACCTTTTATTTTGGCTGTATAGTGCGTGTAAACCTAATTAAGAAAGGATCGAAAAATGAAACTAAAACACTTTTACGTCAAGAAACTAACTAGCCAAAGAGCCAGAGTACTTCATAGATTCTTAGGATCTATTGATAGATGTCATACCATGGTCTACACAGACAATGGGCAACCTTGTACTTCTTGCTTATGGAATCTTAAAAGAAGAAATGGAACACATATAGTCCAGTTGGATTATCATGGTGATTTCTGTTCTGTTGCTATCTGGAGAACAACTAGTGAAAATTCTTGAGATTTTATTAGAAAGTCTCTTGACTTTAATTATTTTGGCTATAATTTGTCTATATCTCGTTGATATAATTTTTATCTAAAACAAACTGAAAGGAACTAAAAATGGAAACAATGATGCAACAAGAAGAACAGAATGATCAGAATGATATGCCACAATCTCGTTGGGCTAAGGTAGCCTTTTGCTCGACGTTAAGGGGCTTAATTAAGACCATGGAAGTTCAAGTGACTAAGATCACTGGTACAGACATGTTCAAGGCTAATTTGGGGACTGGTGACTCCGTTGCAGACAATAGGTGGATGTTTGCTTGGAACATTTATGATTGTCAGGATATTGATTTAGGCGACAATCATGAAGGTGCTGAATTTATTGTCATGGTGGATGCTAATGGGTTCTGCTAATAAAGAAGTTACAAAACTAGAGCGTGAAGAGCGTGGAGAGTTCTGTGATCTTTATCAGGACATATGTCTCTTCTTCGATCAGGCTATGGCTAAGGTAGAGACTGCTAAAAGATTTAACACTGTAGAAAATGATGTGTATGAGCAATTGAGGAAGCAGGCCATACTTTACACAATAACAGAAAATTCAAAAAAGATAGAAAGGCTCGGAGAATTATACCGTAAGTACGATATGAAAATTCACTTTGAAAGGAATTAATATGATAAACCTAGTACAAAGATTTCTTAATTGGATTAAGAGAATCTTCTGGGACAACCCAACAAAACCAACAACATTAAAAGAACACATGAAAGGCAACAGTATGAATAGAAACAAAAGACAATCAGGTATCCTGCTTAACAGATCAGACAGAAGATTTTTCAACAGACTCTTTGCTCCTGCAATCAGAGCTGGAGAGTTCTGGGAAGGCGATTTGCCTGAAGTAGGTCAAAGAGTCCACCCCGTACTTTATGCTCGTTTTAATGCTCTTAAAAACGCTCGTATCAGCCTATTTAAAAAGAGACTAGTGGCTCAGGAATTTATCTTCAAGGGTACAATCTCTGATAAAAGGGTTACTTTATAATGAGAGACAGATTCTATAGAACTGTGAAACCCTTCAGTGAAATGTCACTGGAGGAGGTCACTGAGGAAATGGATCTTCCTTACAAAAATGAGATTGATAAAGGTTTTCATGTAGGTAATGAATATCACTTGGGATTTCAGGAAGGTAGAGAGTACGAAAAACGTCAAGCCTCGACCGCTCTTTTTTCCAAGTCCGCCATAAACTCGGCCATTCATAAACATATAAACATTTGAGGAGTCTAATGAAGATCTACAAATTTCATCTTAAAGATAAAAAGTTTGCAAAAGTACTTGCATCAGATCAACATCATGCTAAATTGATCTTAGAGTTAGATGGATTTGATGTCTCTGACATGATCGGAATTGATCAAGAAGTACCGAGTGATTGGGTCAGTGGTGGTCAGATCTATCAGATCATTGAATCAAAAGATTATAAAGGATAGCTGAATGAAAACTGAAAAAATAATCCTTTGTCCTGCTTGTCAGGGCAAAGGAACTAAGACCTCAAGAGAGCTTAGGAACTGGCATAAAAAAGAATATGACGAAAAGGTCGAGTACTGTCCAAAATGTAATGGATCTGGTAGGCTAGTTGAGACTACCGAGGTAACAACCAGACCTTATAATATTAATGAAGAAGTATAAGAAAGACTAATTATGACTCAAAGTACAATGAAACATTATCCTAACCCTAAAAAGCTTAGAGAAACTTCTATTCTAAAGGGTGCTTCTACTGCTAATGCAGAGTTACAAGATGCGATGATATTTTCAGCTCGTAATAAAATCATGGCTAATCTACAATCTCTAGAAGAATCAGGTAGATTAGATGTGACAAGTTACGGTCAAAGATGGATATCTGATAATGTTAATCAGTTGGCAGCTCATATTTTAAGGACTCCTCCTAACGAGGTTATTATGTCCTTTATTGAATTTCCTAAAAAATTAAGTTTCAATGGGGAATCTGTTAGTTGTCAACAGTATTTTGATAATGTTAGTTCATATAAAGCTAAAGGTATTCGTTACAAAAAGGGAGGCGATGAGGACATTAATGACTTCATTTCTGGGTGTCATAAATCCAGAAAAAGATCTCAGACAGTGTCTCTCATTGTTCTTAGTCAGATCCTTCAAAAAGTTGTAGGCTGTAAATTGTCTAAGTCTGAAATTGATGACATCATGATTAGTAACAAGTCCAGATCCTTGTCCTCAGTAGCTGGACATATCATGGAAGACGTATTGGTTCAATTGGTGGCTGGTAAGACTAAATCCCTTCTACCTTTGATTCCTAGTCAATCGATCTCTTTTTTAACTGATGTTAAACGCAATAAGTTCGTAACTAAAGCTGGTAAAGCTACTAAAAAAGGAACTTCTGTTGCCAAAGTATTAGGATTAAAGAACATTAAGTCTATTGAAAATATTGCTCTTATTAAAGCAGGACACAAACTTCTTCAATTAGTTTCTGATAATCTTAGTGATATTATGATCTTTAACGGTGAGATTTCTATTGTTAAGGAAGTAATGGATCAAATGGAAGACTGCCGTAATTATACACTAACCAGTGCCTCAGAATTGCGCCCTGTACTAGAGATGCCTGTGACTAATGGTAAAAGTACCAGTTACCTTAATTATCCTCTTAAATCCAATTTATTACATGCTGACGACAGATCTCTACATTTGTCTGAAATTGATGTTGATGCAGCCCAGAGAATCCAATCAGTTCCATTTAAGATTAATAAAAAGTACTTAGCTGCGGTTGAAGCTGCAAGTGAAGCTGGATTAGTCATTAAGGATAAGCTTAACGTTGTAGTCCCTGAACCTCTTCCTAGACCAGATAATTTCCCTGTTTTTGACAGATCAAAAACTAAAGAGGAGTTTCGTCAGGAGAAAGAGGACTGGTTCTCTGTTCAGGAAAATAAAGAAGCTTACTGGAAATGGAAGGACAAAGCTAATCTTAGAGAAAAGCAAATTGCTAAAGCCATAAGCATTAATGATATGAACAAACGTGTTCTTGATATCGCTCGTTACTATGCTGATTATGGCGGGGCTTTTTATCTTCCTGTTTACTTTGATTATAGGACTCGTTGTTACTATTGTCCTACTATTCTAAATCCACAGTCATCTAAGATGGCTAAGGCTATGTTTGTAGCTGCAGAGGCTGAAGAGATCACCGAAGAAGGAATGGAGTACTGGTTAGTTAATTTTGCTAACTCAATGAAAAAAGTGAAAAGTCCTATTGGGGAAATTTTTGCTGGGGATAAGTCCCCTTGGGAAGTAGCCATTCATGCTGCTAAAAATGAGTTATCTAAAGGTGCTGCTGTTGCTTCTGATCCCATTGCAACATTTGATCACTGGAGTTCTCAGGATGATCCTTTTGGATACTTAGCTCAGTGTTTTGAGTGTTCTAAAGTTATTGAGTCTGGACCTGATGCTAAAAGTAACTTATTCCTTAATATGGATGGTAGTTGTAATGGTTATCAGCATGCAGGTGGATACCTTCAGGACCATGCTACTGCTACATTAGTTAATATGACTTTATATTCTGATAAAACTTGTCCTCAGGATCTTTATGGTGAAGTAGCTAAGTACATGGTTGCTCAGGCTAAGAACAGAAGAAGTACTCTGGATCAAAAGTTCTTAAATAACGATGTCATCACCCGTAAAGCTGTAAAACGTATAGTCATGTGTATCGGTTATAGTTTAACCGAAGGTGGGGCTTTAACCTACTCAGATGAGGAGATCATAAATTTAACTGATGATATTGGTTGGAACCCTTTGTACAATACTAAAGAAGAGCTAATTGAGTGCTCTACATATCTAAGGGACGGTATCTTCGGTGCTATTAAGGAAGTGGCTCCAGCTATCTTTAGAACTCGTGATGCTATCAAGGAAACTGGTAAACTAATTTGTGACCTAGGTGATGGTATTGTCAGAATGAATACTATGACTGGTACTGAACTTTCTTTTACTAAACACCCAGAGAAAAAAGATCGTATCTGTCTAAGTTTTAATGGTAAGGTTAGTCACTTTACAGTTAAGGAAAAAGACTTTGATCGTATTGAAGCAACTGAAGTTGCTAATGCCTCTAGTCCTAACTTTACTCATATGAATGATGCTACTCATTTACGTTTAGTGGCTCTGGCTATGCCTGAAGAAGCACCTTTATTGTTTATTCACGATTCATTCGCTACCATAGCTAAATACGCTAGCAAGATGGCTTATCATACTCGTAAAGAGTTCCGTAACATGTATGAAAATTCTGATCCGTTAAAAGATTTTGTAAAAAAGAACTTGACGAACATTGGTTTACAATATAATGTAGACGTTAATGAGATTTTAAGTGCTGATGAAGATGCAGATCTAGAGCAGTTCAAAGGCGTTAAAAGAAAACTTGTTAAAGGTCTTAATAAGATCAGAAGAAACATTAACCAAACTAAGGATCTCGATTGGGATCTCTTAATGCAAAATAGGAACTTTTTTAGATGAATGTTGAACATGTTTACAGATGTCGTATCGATATGGATCTTAATCCCTTAAACAGTCTACCAGAGGCAGAAGAGAAACAGTTCTGGGAAGAGATCTATAAATGTGCTGAAGGATCTAATCATTTTGAGTCTTGCGAGATGAACTGCTACATTCAGTTCGAGGTTTTAATGACTGATAGTACTTCATATAAAATTGCTATAGATATTCACAACTTGATCAAGAAAGTATTGAAAAAGTACAATATTACTGAGGTGGAATTATGAAAACATTTCTAAACTGTGATGTAGAGGAATTCCAGAACTATCTGGAAACTGAGATCGAAGATACTGATAAAGGCCTTTAAGGACGTAAAAGAACAATTTAACAAACCAATGGAAATGGAGGGATTATGACCCGAATAAACTTATCTATAGAACCTTGGGAACTTTGTGATCAGCATTTGTTAGCAGAGTACAAAGAGCTTCCCAGAGTACAGACCTTGCTTATGAAAAAGCTTGAAAAGCAGTCGATTGGTGACATTTTAAAAGAAATTCCCAAGGATTTTACGTTAGGTAAAGGTCATGTAAAGTTTTTTCTAAATAAACAGAGATATCTTTACCTGCGTTTCCACGAACTTAAAGCCGAACTTCTTAAGAGAGGAGTAAATGCTCAAATAGATTATCAGATCAAACTGCAGCAGGAGATCCATTTTCAACAGTTCTGGGGAGATCCTTTTTGGAATACCTTAAAGTACGATATGTCTTTAATCAGAGCTAAGATGCATTTAAGACTATTAGAACGTGAACCCAAGAAGGCTACCTATAATGGTGATCCTATCACCAACTGGAGAGAGTTTGTACTTTACTCCAGTGGTGTGTTAATACAAGCGTGTGGAGAAGTTTGTCCTTATCGTAGAAAGGAGGGATTGTGAGTATGTTCTTTACTAAGAAAATCTTTAAACCACCACCACCTGTAAGGACTTTAGGATCAGGATTAGTGGATTACACAAAATATAGTGCTTTGGACAAGTACATAAGTGCTGATGGGACAATGTACCGAAGTAAAAATTTTTCTTCTTCGACTAGACAAGTCTACATTTGTGAGTATTGTGGATCAGAGTATAACGAAGCTCCTAAAGGTCGATGTGAGGGCTGTGGGGCTAGAAAATGGAACTTAAAGGAAAGGAATTAAAATGCCAATACAAAAAGGACTTATGTCAATGATTGTCGAGGAGTTTCGTAGTTGTTATAATGATAGAGGAGAGGCTGCTTTTATAGCTGCTGTGGATGACGTTGCCACAGTCCCCATCAGTACTTTAGAAGAAGCTATCCAAGAATGTTATGATGATGAAGAGTGCAGCCCTATGCTAGCAGTATCAATAGATCTGGAGTGTATTGAAAAACGCTATAAAAAACAGGAGGAACTTGAATGTAAAACCCAAATCGATGAGGATATGACAGTAGTAATTGAGTCCAGTATTAATCTGTGTAGTGGTCATCTCCAGAATCATGCTGTAACACAATCGTTTGTCTTGCTTAAGATCTTCGATAAAGGACTTGATAAACATTTCACTCAAGAGTATAGTGATTACCTTCCAGAGATCTGGGAACCTATCATAAATGTCCTAGAAGCTGCTGGAGCATTCAACATAGATTGGATTGCTTATTGTAAAGGTGGATCTTTTTTGGAATTATCAGTTGACAGGAACAAAAAGGATGATATCTTAAGTGCTATTAAGAAATTCAAAACTGAAAGGAACTTAATATGAATAAGGAAGAATTACAAAAGATCTTGAAAGATCATGAAGAGTGGTTAGAAGATTCTACAAAAGGTAAAAAAGCTGATCTTAGAGGTGCTGATCTTAGCTATGCTGATCTAAGATTAGCAGATCTTGAAGGTGCTGATCTTTGTAATGCTAATCTTTACAATGCTGATCTTAGCTATGCTGATCTTAGAGGTGCTGATCTTGAAGGTGCTGATCTTAGAGGTGCTGTTCTTAGATCTGCTAATCTTAGGAATGCTGATCTTTGTAATGCTAATCTTAGAAATGCTGATCTTTTTGGTGCTGATCTTAGGAATGCTGATCTTGGATATGCTAATCTTAGGAATGCTGATCTTAGATCTGCTAACCTTAGATATGCTGTTCTTGAAGGTGCTGATCTCCCACATTTCCAGATAGTGCCTCAGACAGGAGCTTTTCAAGCATTCAAGAAGACCTCAAAGGGTGTCATTAAAATCCTTATACCAGATAAAGCAAAACGCACAAGTTCTCTTGTAGGTCGCAAATGCCGTGCAGAGTATATAAAAGTTTTATCGGGAGATGGTCTTGGAGGTATCAGCCCCACACGTACTAAAAAAGCTCTGACATATAATAAAGGTGATATTATACACGCTGACAGTTTCAATGATGATATTCGTCTTGAATGTACAAACGGTATACATTTCTTTATGACATATGAAGAAGCAAAAGAATGGTGAGAAGAAGAAAGGAACTTAATATGAATAAGGAAGAATTACAAAAGATCTTGAAAGATCATAAAGAGTGGTTAGAAGATTCTACAAAAGGTAAAAAAGCTAACCTTAGATATGCTGATCTTTGTAATGCTGATCTTAGGAATGCTGATCTTAGGAATGCTGATCTTGGATATGCTGATCTTGGATATGCTAATCTTAAAGGTGCTGATCTTGAAGGTGCTGATCTTAGGAATGCTGATCTTAGTTATGCTAATCTTTACAATGCTGATCTTAGATCTGCTAACCTTAGATATGCTGTTCTTGAAGGTGCTAACCTTAGATATGCTGTTCTTGAAGGTGCTGATCTTTTTGGTGCTGATCTTTTTGGTGCTGATCTTAGATCTGCTAATCTTTACAATGCTGATCTTAGAAATACTAATCTAAGTGGAGCTTATCTTAGGGAAGTTAGGGGACTTAATTATGTACAATGTGCCTTCGATGGACATGGGAGAATAGGCAGGGCTTTGACATTGGTAAACCTTAAAGATCATGGATTTAATAGTACCAAGTATGTGTTCTTTTGTGGGTGCTTCATGGGAAGTAAAAAAGAATTATTCGAAAATTGGATAGATAATGAACCAAACGAAAAGTATAACCGAACACGTAAAATGGCAGCTAATTTCTGCTTGAGAGCAATAAAAGAAGGACGGGATTATTAATGAACAAGAAAGTAAAAGTTTATAGGGCCTACGTACACGGTGGTAAAGTCGAAGTAGATTGGTACTGGTCCAGCCACCCAAAAGGTCATCACCTTACTGAAGAGGACGCTAGGGATGCTATAAAACCAGTTCTTCCTAAGGCTAAGGAAAAGTTCAACAGTATTCGTGAAAAATTACGTCAAATGGAATCCTCACTTGGTTTTGAGTTAAGTTACACTATGGAAGGTGATACTCATGGTATCCACGAGGACCATCTGGACATTGATTTTAGCATGGATGGATTTAACTTTAGCTTCCCATTGGAGTATTAACATGGAAATCGAAACACTAAAAACTATCTTAGGACTTATTTTCGCTAGTACCATAGTAATCCCTTACATTCTATTATGGAAGTGGGGTTAATATGGTACGTCTGTCACGAGCACAGTTAATTAATAATATCGAGCTGCATATTGTGCTGCTAGATTTAGGAAGGTTAAATAATGGACCCAAATGAACAAGCTATACTGGATCTAATAGCTGGATCTAAAAAGCTAGGAGTGGAACTAACCCCAGAACAAGCAAACTACATTTTAACTGAAGTAAAAGAATTTCAAAAACCTTTGACTATAGAGGTTGACTTTAGTCCAATTGATCGTAAGTTCTTTATTAGTAGTTTAATTATGACTGAATCTTATAACCCTAGAAACCCTATGAAAGGAATTGAAACATGAAACATAAACCTGAACGAAACCACCTTAAGGACGCTGTTGTCCTTATCGCATCACTTATTGTTTGTACTTATACAGTCTGGGCATTAGCTGAATTTATTTCAATAGCAAGTAACTGGAATAACTAGTGAGCAACATTGCCTTTGATTTAAATTATACTCCCCAACTCCAAAACTACTTAAGGGATCTTATCGGATCTCTTAAGGTCTCTGAAAACGATATCGATGATGTCCTCCAAAAATCCCTCCTAATAATGAGTCACAAATTCTATCTAGACGGTACTGAGTTTCGTAAAGTACTAACTGGAATAGTTAAACTTGAGTGTAAAAAGCACCTTCGTGACTCCGGTAGGTTTTATAGGGATTTAGTCTCATTTGATGACCTTCACAGTAAAGGATTCGATGTAATTGATACTGATGATACATTTATTATAAAAGGACACTTGACATCCGATATTAACTTAGACATATTAACTAGGAAGGAAGTACGATATCTTTACGATAGGTACTGGTTAAACAAATCAGTTAAGCAAATGGCTAAAGACCGAAATGTACAACACCAGTCTATTTATCACTATTTGAACAAAATATTATTTAAGCTGAGAAAGGAAATGAGCAAATGAATGAAATGATTGAACTTATGAGAGAATATTGTCTAATCAGTTACCTAATGGATTCTTCCAGTAAAAAAGGAACTGGCATCGGATATGATGTAAGAACTGACATCTGCATGCGTTATTTAGAATTAAAGTCACTATTAAGAGGAGAGGACGTTCTTGATGACTAAACTAGTAAAAAAGCTCTGGAAAGGTCTTAAGCTCCTTATGGACTGGTTGATCGACTGTGTTCTGGAAGGATTCACAGATAGTCAATATGAAGACATAGCCCAGAAGTATGGATTGAACATGGGTGTCATCTATGTGAACCCAAACTCTGGAGAGGATGGATTGTTCATTAAGATCTGGAATATTCAGGAAGCACCTAATGGAGAAGTAACTGTGGTTGTAGAAGATCTTAATAAAATTATCTATTACATTCCTCTAACTAGGTTCAAAAAAGAATTTAAGATGACTAGGAGACTATTTTAATACCAAAACCCCTAACATTAGCCCTTATAAGTGCCAAAAATAGTGCTTATAAGGGCTTTTTTGTACCCTTTAAGTTATAGGTATAATTTCCTTCCTTTGCATAATTGCATATTTAGAAGCTTGAAGGACCATTTTCTGTAAAACGTAAATGTACAAAAATATGACGATTTTGTCTAGTGGATTTTTAGTTTGTAAAAGTGCAATATTGCATTTTAAGAAACTTAGTTATAAAAGTGCAATATTGCATTTTTAGGATTTACAGGACACTGGACCTAAGAAGGACTTAGAAAAACATAAAGTCCTTCATTCTTAAAATGCAATATTGCACTTTTATACATCTATTTTTTACAATTATTGTTATTTTATAGTATATTTATAGTATTAGAAGGACTAAATATTTATAGATATAATAAAACTAAAGTACTATATAGAGTGAGTAATATATATACTAATAAATATTACTAATATATAAAAATTACTCTAAAATTACTCACTCACCATATACTCTCTGGGATAGTTATATAGAGTGGTCCTTACTCCCCGCAAGTCCCATTTCTTAAAAGCTTCGTTTGCAATAAGTTACTTTTGCACGAAAAGGGGGTGGGGGTGTTTCTGGGAGATTTCAAATTCGGACCTTTTTTATTTTTCGGACCTTTTCCAGAGAGAGTGTTTAGGAATGTAGTTGTAGATAGTCTGTAAAATGCTCTGAGATGGCTAGAATGGTACTACTGAGCGACTTTGTAATTAAATGTGACATTGGACCTAGGTTTTTAGAAATGTTGCTCAGAATTGTTTAAAATGGATTCTAGAGGGTATTTGATATTTTGAGGTAAAAAGTCTTAAAAGCTTCTTAAAAGTCCTGACAACCGATCTGAGAAACATGTGGATCTGGTTTCAAAAAGTCCTAAGATCATTTTGAAAATAATTTTTCTGAAAAAGTGACTTTGGTCTAGTGGAGGAATGAAAAACCTAACAAGTGGCAAATTTTCCAGATTCCTACCCCCACCATTGCAACCATTTGCAATTTGTCAGTTTTTGCAACATAGTTACAATTTTGTAAGTCAAGTCCTTTTTTATTAAATTTTCATTAAATTTCTTGTCAAGCTCCATTTCATTAATTTTTTGTAAAATTTTTCTTACAATACATTTTTGTACTTTCCTGATTTTAACTACATTTTTGTAATTAGATACATTTTTGTTCAATTTTCCTTATTGATAATGATTATCAATCTAGTCCAGAGGGAGGCAAAAGATTTTGTTAAAGTTAATTCAGCAGATGACACCTGGTGTCCCAATAGCATTGAGAAACTTTAACAAGGCATCCTGATTAAGCGCGAGGATCTGCAACCAATTTTCTCATTTAAGGTTCGTGGGGCTTATAACAAGATGTCTCAATTAAGTGATGCTGAAAAAGCCAAAGGTGTGATCTGTGCTTCTGCTGGAAATCATCTTGGTATTAGAGCAATTATCGTCATGCCAACCATCAAAAGGGCTTAAATGAGAATTAAAAATTTTTGATCGATTTTACTGATATTCCTTCAATGAAAACTTTACCACTAGTCCAGAGGTAAATTTTAGTTAATATTAAAGCTTTTTAATAGGTTCTAAGAGATTTTAAGCTTTAACTAGGGTTTAAGTATATAATTAAGCCTTTTAGAGCTCTAAAGGCATCTAAAAGGCTTTATATAAACTTAAATTTTTATACGCACTGTTTTACTTCTTGTTTTTTGTTTGCTTTCAAAGTCAAAAAAGAAGTAAACAGGCTTTGCAATCTTTATAGATTTAATTTGCTCAGGCTGTACAGTTTTATTTTGTAGTTTCATAGTTTCCTCTCGTTAGTGGTTTTAAGTATGCACTAGAGCGCATAAAGTTAAAAATCTTATGCGCTCAATGAGTACTTAAATTTTAAGAGTACTTAAGCTTAAAAAGTTCTAAACATTCAAAAAACAATTTGTAACTGTCTAGAAATTTAGGTCTCTCAATTACATTAGCAAATCGAGCCTGCTTTTCGCTCAATAAATGAACATTAAGCTTACCAGTTTTGAAATTATTATGACTTTCTAAATCACTTAAATCCCCATTATGATAAACAATATTTGAGCTAGTATTGACAGCCTCTAAGAGTTCTTTATGCAGTTTTTTAGGTACTACCAAGGCAACAGGCAAATTGTTATTAAAACAACTTTCGAGCTCAATAGCATTACTTAATTCAGACCAACTATAGAGTTTTAGCATAGGTGCATTTTCAAAGTCTGGATTGATCTTTTTTGGGTTTTTGAAATACCCATAAGTCATTACTGACTCGATTTTATCAAAAAAGTTCATATCTAAACATTCGCTAGTAATTTCACGAAATTGCACTAAAGTTGAGCCGAAATTTGTAAGCTCCTCAAGTTCATTTTTTGCCCTTTTATAAAAATAATTTTCATTATTCCTTAAGAGCCATAATCTCTTCAATTGAGCTTTATCGATATTTGATAATGTAGCTTCTTTTGATCCTTTAATGATTTGACCTATTCCAGTGAAAGCAATACACAAAGCTTTACACGTACCAGCATTAGAGCAACTATTTTTAAAAGCTGGATATAGTGAAATACCAGCTACTTTATAGTTTTGTCCTTGAGCTGTAGACTCAAGTTTTTTGTTTGAAGTTACAATGCTGGTGACAGTACTAGCAATGGCAAAAGTTAAAGATTTATAGAATTGATTAGCTAGCTTGGTTTTTTGCTTTAAAATATTCATAGTATTTAAGTTTCCTTAAGTTGTTAGTTAAAAATTGAATACAAGGCTAAATTAGCTTAAAAATTGTTTATGTCAAGGATTAAAAGCAAAATTGGTATAATAAAAAATAAACCAAAAAGAACAAAGGCACAAAAAGAGTACTTTAAAAGAGTCATGGAAATATCTAAGATCATTTTTAAAGCTCCCCTGAATTATGATTGACAAAAAATAACCTATTGTTAACCTTGTAAAGAAAGTCAACAATAATACAAGGTACTTTTAGATAGTCCAAAAATACAAGGAAAGAAAGAATTTTATAAAAAAGTTTGAGTTTCAATAATCGCATAAAAAATCCTAAGTTAATTAAAAGTTAAATAATACAATTTTAAACTAATAGAAAAGCAATAAAAAATAAGTACTTTTTTAGAACTTTTTAGAAAATATTTTTTATTGATCAATTTAGCCTCAAAATAAGACTAAATTGATCGATTTTATATCACTTATAGAAAGAAGAAAAATTTTGTTTACAAAATTTCAGTTATTATAATTTTTGCCTTTAGTCTCTTTTTTATCCTGTTTTTTATCCTTATCCTGAAGTTCTTTTAAATTCTGAAGTTCTTTTTTGAAATCCGGGTTTATTGCGTAAAAATCACCTTTATAGGCTCCCGATTCTCTCAAGTAAATAAATCCTTTAGCAATTAGATTTTCAACTACATTTAAACGAGCTTTATTTTTACAACTTGTAAACGTATAGTCATTGTAAACACTGTCAAATCTGATTAGTTGATTTTCATTGTACATTTTCAAAAGCATTTCTTTTTGTGCTTTAGTAGGTTTTAAACCTTCTTTAATTGAAGGGTAAAAAGTACCTATTTTAGTACCTTCATAGTTAAGCTGATTAATTGCATGTTGATAGCTATTAGCCTCTAAAGTAATTTCTTTTCCAAATTGATTTTTCAGCGTGTAGTCCATAATGAGCCTTTATAAGTTAGTTAGAAGTTAAGTAATACAAGTTTAAATTAGTGACAAAATAAGACTTTACAAGTACTTTTTATAATTATTTTCTATATTCGTATATTCGCATATGTACATATAAGGTCAATTTAAGGTTGATTTATTTCACCTACTAATTCATTAAAGAATTCTAGTAGTTCACTATGCTCTTGATTATCCTTCAAGAAACGCCTAAAACAATTAATTGTTTCTATGGCATCATAAAAGTCAGATATCGCTTCAAAATATGTTTTTATGTCGAAGTTGAGATCAAAAACATAGGGTAGTTCTTTAAAAGAATGTAGGTTTTTTGGTACATCTTTCATTTTCTTTCCTTTTTTGTTTGTTGTTGTTTTTAAGAAATCTATGCAAGACTCTAGCAAAGACCTGTTAGAGCCCTGTAAGAGCCCTTAAAAAACTTCAGCATTTGACAGTTCACGCAATACTTTCATTTTTTGGGCTAGTGCCCACTTTCCTTGATTAGGGGCTTTATTTCTTATAAACCTAATGTTATATAATGACTCCCATTATGCTTAAATATACCACCCATTATAGAACCTTCCATTTCATCTTTTTTATATTCTTTCAGACAATCATAGTTTTCAAACTCTCTTATTCTGTGAGCAATTTCTTGAATTGCTAAAGCATTAAGTTCTTCTATTGAATCAATTTCTTCTTTCTCCCAAGCTCCAAAACTCAAAAAGTACTGTAGGAATTCTTCTTTATTTTCTTGATTGACATAGTTTAATTCTGTTTCCTCTAAGGTATTATTCCAAGTAATTTGTCCGATGTTAGACAATCCACTTTCAGCAACGCTTGAGCAAAATAAGCAGTTTTCCATTTCCATTTGTTTGTCGATGTTTATTTCCATGATTTCTTGTTTCCTTTTTGTTAATGTGTTAAAGTAGACTCTATTTGAATTTCCCAAAGTCTATTGTCCTTTATTTTCAACAATTATTGTAAACATATTCCCTGGCTTATCAAAAATTTGATAGATGATTTTATCAGTGTTCCAAGTTCTACCATGCTTTTCTATTTTACATTTTCCCCATAAACGGCGCTGGCCTTGTAAAATATATTTATAGGCGAAGTCATCCGCTTTATCCATTAGGTACTTTTCCCCTTGACCTGAGTAAAAAGATTTGTTCTCATTGAAAATTTCAATTTCTTTGCCATCCTTAAATACTGTCACTGTCACTAAGTTACTCATTTTATTATCCTTTATTAAATGAATTATACTATATTATACACTTAATTAATCAAGTGAC
>SPKZ01012096.1_pt1 | contig 44401 bp, 43 predicted proteins | sample 2456571 | NCBI WGS metagenome assembly SPKZ01 (sample SAMN11192286, study PRJNA482655) | marine metagenome | biome: ENVO:00000447; feature: ENVO:00000244|ENVO:00000211|ENVO:00000569|ENVO:00002023; material: ENVO:00002151; isolation source: ocean water from marine abyssalpelagic zone ...
CCCGAAATACCCGAGCCGACAACAATGGCGTCAAAATCTGTTGCTTCCATCAGCTGGACTCCCTGGCTATGGCTCGCAGCAGCGTGTGCTTGCTGTAGGCACTGTCAGTGGCAAGCAGCGGAATGTCCCCGTCAAATGTCCCCATGGGATTGGGACGCAAGAACTCACGACTGCCCTCTCGCGACAGCATAAAGCCCAGCACCGTCAGCTCCTTGAAGGCGCAAATGAAAGGCGCCTCCGGGTCCCAGGTGCGCAGGGTATTAGCAAACTGGTACCAGGGCGCATCCGCTGCCTCGTCCTCGAGCGCTTCCAGCAATGCAAGCTGCTTCGGGGCCGGCAGTGCAGAGAAGTCGCCTCCCGCCCTGGCCTGCAAGTCTTCCAGGCCCCCCATAAAATTCGCCCGCTCTTCGTCAGTGAGCCAGTCCGACACCATCAACTCAATGAAACGCGGTACGCCCGCATCCAACGCACCGGGTGTGCCTGTGGTGGGAATCGTAATATCGGCAGCCGCGGCAACAGCCGCACGCTGCGCGTCGGTAAAGAAGTCTGCGGTGGCAGTTTCGATGTAAGGCGCCCTGGCAGACAGGTATTTGGACTGTGCCTGTGACAGTGCCCAACTGCCTGGAGTTACTGCGGTACCACTGACCAGCAGCGCCGCGCACTGCAGCAATTCTCGTCGGTTCATGCCTGCCTCCTCTGCTGCAGCCAATACACCAATGCAGCAACCAATACGCCGACCAGCAGATTCACGGGCAACTGCCATGGCCAGAGACTGTAGAAATAGCCCGCACCGCGAAACGCACTGTAGCCGTTGTACAGCGGGACAAACCCGGTCGCATGACTCAGTTCGTAAAACAGCCAGCCAGTTGGCTCCAGGCCTAGCTGCAGGTAGAGGCAGACCAGCGCCCCGATGATCAGTGGTTTTATCATTATTCGTGTCTCGCCGGGCGAACATCCGGCTAGTGTAACAAGTTCCGAATCGTCGTCAGTGCCGGATACCCGATACGCTGCACCGTGGCACCGCCAGGGGCAGTGAAAACACCAAGGATGATCGCTGACGAAGGCTAAAGCGCCGGGGAAAAGCCAAAAAAAAACCGCGAACCCAGGTCCGCGGTTTTCGTGAGACAGCCTATTTCATCAGTCGCGCTTGGGACCACCATTGGTGCCGGGGTAGCGCGAGCCAGAAATCGTATCCACATAGGGCAGGAAGCCCTCGGGATCCAGTTTACCGGCCAACTTGATTTCGCGATCCAGGAAGATTGGCCACCAGAGGTGTGCCGACACCTGCTCGCGCATGGGCAACAGTGTTGTCAGAGGGTCCCAGGGGCTGTCGCGCAGCACCAGCTCACCCTCAACTTCTTCGCGCCATGCGGTACCGTACTTGCTACGCACGTGAACAACATGGGGCGGGAAGTCGTAACCCGTTGCCGGGCCACCCACGCTGACCGCGCGCGAGACCTTGATCCACCATTCGTGCTGATCGAACTCAGGCAGCGGATCAACAGGGCCCTTTGACATGCCTTTGAACTCAACAAAGGTGTAGCCCTGGTGCACACAGCGGGCGCTCACCGAGGGCCCCAACCGATAAAACTCGGTTTCGCAGGGGTACTTTGGCTGACCGTTGGTTTCCTGGCTGATAAAAATGGCCGATTCCTGATCGATGCCGTAGCCCAGCGTGTACTCGCCCGCAGTGCCCTGATAGTCAGCGTCCACAGTCGTCACGATGCCGTACTCGGGCTCATCGGGTACCGGGAAGTTATAGATGGTCAGATTAACGTGAGGATTAGCACCGGGCTCAATGCCCGGGGGCAGAAGCGCAGCGATTTTATCCGGGTCGGTGCGATACACAATCTTGAGCATCGGCCAATTGACGATATCACCGGGATTACCCTGGGGAGCGCCTGTTTCGTTGGTCATGGTGTTTTCCCTGTTTGTTATTACTAGGTGGGTGTTGGCGCTAGGCGCCAACCATTTCCGGAACCGGCGTGCTGCGCTCGAGAATCATGGCAGCGCGCCTGCGAATCTTGTCATCAGTATCGGGGGTAGTTTCCAGCAGCCAGAAAGCGTCTTTCTCCAGACCCGCAACGGCCATGGCAGCTACCTCATCCGGGTGCGTGGTTTCCAGCTCTATGCCCCACTCCGCCGCCATGCGCTTCATATCATCTACAGAGTTGATACCCGACTCGTTACCCTCGACCTCTTTCTTGAGCTCTTCGGGGCGAACACGCCCTGAATTGAACAGGCCCGTGTCTACCACATGGGGCCCCGGGAAAAGGGCGCTAACAACCACCTGCAGCCCTCCCGCTGTCACTTGGTAGTGCAGGTTCTCGGTGATGGCGTGCACCGCTGCTTTACTGGCGGTGTAAATGGGCGCATCTGGCAGAATAACGAAGGCACCATTACTGGAGCCGGTGACGACGAAATGGGTTTTGTCTCCGCGCGCGATCAGGCGAGGCATAAACACTTTAATGCTGTTAATAACGCCCCACAGATTGACATCCAGGCACCAGCGCCAGTCCTTGTCTGAGTAATCCCAGAGTGCACCGGACTCGCCTGCGCCAATGCCCGCATTGGCGAACACCAAATCGATGCCGCCAAAGGCCTCTGTGGCCGCGTCCGCCGCAGCGGTGAGGCTTTCTTCCGAGGTGACGTCACAACGGACCACACGCGCGTCGATATTCTCGCTCGCGAGATCAGCCTCAATCTGCTGCATGGCGTTGCTATCGACATCACCCACCACTATGCGGGCACCCTTCGCGCCCAGAGCAAAGGCCAATGAACGCCCTATGCCACTGGCACCGCCAGTGATCAGGGCAACCTTACCGCTAAAGTCCTGCATGCTCAGGCAATCTCCCGCTTGTCTTTCTCGGTCAGGTAGAACTGACGCACCCACTTACGGAATAGGACCAGTGTCTTATCCGCCTTACAGAAAAGCGGCTTTTGCTTGTGCACCTTGTTAGCCCAGATCGGGTAGTCGTCGGACAGACCGTCAATGATTCCCTGCATCACATCGTCGCCCGCCAGATCTTCAATCTCTTTCCGAACAATCAAAGACCAACGCATCTTAGTGTTGTGTCTATCGATGGGCTGGGCACTGTTGTACACCAACATCTCGGCGCCGGGGCCGTAATCGGTGTGCACCAGCGCGTGGCCGGGGGAGTACACCGTGGCGTGCAACTGGTTGGGGATGGGCGCGTTCGACGCATCTGAATTCAGGTGCAGAATGCGGCCGTTATCCTCGATGGTTACCTCGGAGGGTGGCACGTCCGGTTGCTTGTGCACGTACTGGAAGTGGACGGGGTCGCAGGCATTCTCAGCAATATCCTGAATATGAGCAGGAACGTCGAACTCTGCAAAACGCGGCAGCGTCCAGCCCTCGGCACCAAACTGGGGGATGTCCGGCAATTCCCAATGCGGGCCGGTATTCTCAGGGTGGAACCACACCCAGATCTGGCCGTGCTTCTCTTCGGTGTGCCAGGTGCGAATCCGCGCGCGCTCGGGAATGTCCTCGCAGTACGGAATCTCCTCACATACGCCGTCAGTGCCAAAGCGCCAACCGTGGAAGGGGCAGCGAATGGACTCACCCACAACACGGCCTTCCACACCCAGGTGTGCACCCAGGTGCGGGCAAAAGGCGTCCTGCAGTACGACGGCGCCAGAGCGCGTGCGGTACAGCGCGAGCTCCCGGTCGAAGGCGGTTACGTTGGTAACCTCGCCAATTTGCAGCTCGTGGCTGCGCCCTACGGTGTACCAGCCCATAGGAAAATCAGGGGTAGTGTTCGTGCGTGATTCGCAAGCTTCAACAATCGTCATGGTGACTCCTCGCTGTCAGTGTTGCCGCTGTATTCAATGGAAAAGTTCGTTCGTGGGCCCGATCTCCGCGGCCACCTCTGCCAGGTGGTTGCGGTCCAGCCCATAAAAGTTAATCGCGTTTTCGCCCAGGATTTTTCGCCCCGCATCTTCCGGGAAGTCTGCGAAGGTTTGCTTGTAGTACTCGGCGGTGTTTGGCCAGGTGCCCTCGGGGTGAGGGAAATCACTGCCCCACATAATCAGCTCCGCGCCAATCACGTCCCGAATATCCAGATCGGCCCGGGGTACACAGGAAGCCCCGATACCGCAGTTGCGCGCAAAGTACTCACTGGGCGCCATGGACAGGTGTGAACGGAAGTCGCCCAGCTTCGCCGAGAACTGCACATCGGTGTAGTTGTGGTCCAGCAGGCGCAGCCACGGCGGAATCATGAACAGTGTGCCGCCCTCGACGATCATGGCCTTGAGGCGCGGGAAGCGCTCAAACACACCACCCCAGATCATGAAGGTTAGCGGGCGGTACAACCACCACATCACCTCAGACACATAAGCACCCATAGCGCCGGGCAGCTGTTCGCTGTTGTCCACCGTGGGCCACTCGGGACCAAAATACTCAGGATGTGGCGCTGGGCCAGAGTGGAAATGGATAACCACGCCCAGGTCTTCACACACTTCCCAAAAGGGGTCGTACTTGGTGTGGTGGTAGGGGTCATGCTCCAACCACATGGTCGGTATCATCACGCAGCGCAGCCCGTTATCCACGCACCAGCGCACCGCCTCTACCGCCTGCTGCACATCGAATAACAACGGAATCGAAGCGACACCCAGATGTCTAGCAGGGTCATTGGCACACAGCTCCGCCAACCAGCGGTTATGGGCCATGGCACCCGCCCACTGCAATTCGGGCACTGCCTGGCGTGGGCTCAGGCCCAAACCGGCACCGAAGGGCGGCGTATTCTGCTCAGTAATCCCATCGGGGAAAATAATCTCTGCAGCAATACCGTCCTGGGCCAGCATCTTTTCCCGCTGCTTGTAGTCCCAGGCACCAGTGAGTTCACTCCGGATGGGTTCGCGCCAGGCGTCATTAATTTCCTTGATCAGGAAACTCTCGGAGGCCTTGTCCATCATTTCGACCTGGACGGGAACAGCCATATCCATCACCTCGTGGTACTTACTCTCCACGTAGGGCTTGTAGTCGGCAATGGGCAGACCGGCATGGCAGTCTGTGGACACTACGATCAGGCGTTCAGACATGGTGTAGCTCGTTTCTAACGTGTTCTCACTGTTGTCATCAGGGTGCAAAGGTCGCTTCGCAGCGCCTGTGCCGCGGCAGGCGATAGCGCCACATTTGAGCAAACTTGCACATATGTCTACAAATTAGTTTAATGGAATCCGGTTTGCAACCACCAAAACAGCAAAAGCATGGACACAATTGCGGAGCCGCCGGTCAGTCGGCGGGAAAAGCGTAAGCAGGAAATCCGGGCGCGCATCGAAGACGCCGCCTATCAGCTGTTCAAGAGCCAGGGCGTCGACGACACCTCTATTGAACAAATCTGCGAAGCTGCCGATGTGGCCAGGCGAACCTTCTACGGGTATTTCCCCAACAAACACGCGCTGCTAGGCGGGCTGGGCATCAGCCGACTGTACAGTCAGTCAGAGCCTATGCTTCGGGAGCTGATGACCAACCACCACAGCACCCGTGCGCGTCTGGCGGCCATGATCGACTACATCGAGACGCGGTTTGCCAGTTATGAAGACATCGACAGGCAGCTCATCTTGCTGGCACCCTCATCATTTGCCAACAATACCGAGCAGCAGCGAGAGATCGGCAGTAGCGCACTGGCCAGTTTCACAGAGCTGATTGAAGCTGGCCGGGAGCTGGGCGATGCCACTGACCGCTTTTCACCCGACATGCTCGCAAGCGTCGTGGTTGGCACCCTGAACTCCCTCACCACCAGCTGGGCCTTCGACAGCAAATTCCCCATCTTCGCCAAACTGGAAGAGGCACGCGGACTGTTTGAAACGCTGATCTGCACGGACACTGGCTGAGACCGCAGGCGACATAGCCACACCTTTGGGCCTCGCCCAAACTGAGCAGCACTGATGCACTGGCGCTGAGCGCCGTAACTGGCCAGAATCGCGCCCCGGACTCAGGAGACCTGCTATGCCCAGCGAATACCGCTACGTTGCCATCGATGAAAACGACCGTTCACTCTCGGTAGCCACCGGCACCCCACCCACACCGGGCCCCGGTGAACTGCTGATTGACGTTGCCGCTGCCGGTCTCAATCGGGCAGACCTGCTGCAGCGTGCCGGTTTATACCCACCACCCCCGGACGCGTCTCCCATCATGGGTCTGGAAGTCGCCGGCACAGTGATAGCCGTTGGCCCGGAGGTGAATGGCTGGGCAGTCGGCGACGCGGTATGCGCCCTGACCCACGGAGGCGGCTATGCCAGTCACGCCGTCGCACCTGTGGGGCAGTGCCTACCCATTCCCAGAGACTTCAGCATGGGAGAGGCAGCTTCGCTGCCGGAAGCACTGCTGACGGTCTGGCACAACCTGTTTCAGCGGGCGGGACTCAAGGCAGGCGAGAAAGTCCTGATTCACGGTGGCGCCAGCGGGATAGGCACCTTGGGCGTGAGAATCTGTAAGGTCTTTGGGGCCGAGGTCTACACCACGGCAGGTACCGCCGAAAAGTGTGAAGCACTGACCTCACTGGGCGCCACCGTCGCCTTCAACTACCGGGAACAGGACTTTGAAGCCGAGCTCACCGAACTGGGCCTCGCTAACCAGATCAACGTGATACTGGATATGGTGGGCGGTGACTTCGTCCAAAAAAATATCAATGTGGCGGCCCCCGAGGGCCGGCTGGTGTCCATCGCGTTTATCCGCGGCTTCGAAGCGCAACTGAACCTGGCGCCACTACTGATGAAACGGCTGACGCTCACAGGCTCCACGCTTAGGGCACAAAGTTTTGCTCAGAAGGCTGTGATGGTAGAAGAGATTATGACTACCGTTTATCCCCACCTGGAGAGCGGCGCAATTCGACCGGTCGTGGATACCGTATTCCCGCTGGAGGAAGTCGAACGCGCTCAGGCGCGCATGCAGGAAGGCACCCACATGGGCAAGATCATCCTTCAACTTTGAGATAACAATCACACAGGGGATAAGGATAGATGACATCCTTCAATGACAAAGTGATTCTGGTCACCGGCTCAGGCTCAGGTATCGGGCGCGCCACTGCCCTGCATTTTGCCCGCCTTGGGGCCAGGGTTTTCGCAGCCGACATTAATACGCAGGGGCTGGCAGAAACGCTGGCATCGTTGGACCCGGCCAAAGCAGACAGCACCACACTGGATGTTTCCGATGCCGAGCAGTGCCAGGCTGCCGTCGATCAGTGCCTGGCACGTTTCGACCGCCTGGATGTGCTGTGCAACATCGCAGGCATCCCCTTGTGCGAGCATGTGACGGCGATCACCGACGCCCAGTGGCAGCAGCAACTGGACGTTAATCTGAGCGGCGTGTTTTACATGACCCGCGCCGCCCTGCCTGCACTGGAGGCATGCGGCGGCAACCTGATCAACATGTCTTCATCTGCCGGGCTGGTCGGGCAGGCCTACAATGCGGCCTACTGCGCCACCAAAGCCGGCGTGCTGATGTTCACCAAGGCCGTGGCCATTGAATATTCGCAGCGCGGCGTGCGGGCCAACGCGGTATGCCCGGGCATGGTAAAAACGCCCCTGGCACTGAATTTCACTATGCCGGAGGGCGCCGATCTCAACTTATTGGCCAGGCTCAACCCCCTATTGGAAGGCGCTGAACCCGAGGAAGTGGCTGCTGCCATCGCTTATCTGGCCAGCGATGAAGCGCGCTTTGTGACAGGGGCGGCCCTGCCCATAGACGGGGCACAGACCGCCGGCTAAGTGCTAACCCTGCGGCTGTGCGCCGCGGGCGCGCATCTGCAGCATTTGTTGCATCTGCTGCATGATGCGATCGATGGTAAAGCTGGCGGTAGGTTGGCGCGGCGGGTACTGGCGGAAGGTGCCCAACCACTGCCCCACTTCCTGTTGCACCGGCACAAACAGCCACAGCTGATCAGCAAAGAATCGCGTGTACATCTGTGAATCCAGTGACGCCTCATAGGGATCGCTGCGCAGGTGCACCATGCGCGGGAAGTTCAGCGGTTCACGCGGACCACCCCAGCCGTCGGGCATGGTGGCGAAGTGAATTTTCCAGTCACCCCAGCGAATCGCATTGAAGTTGGCATTGTCATCAAAATAGAAAACACTCTTGCGCTGGCCTTCACCGGCGCCGCTTAGCAACGCGCTCTGATCGTGGCCATCTAGGTGAACCTTGAAGTTCTTGCCGCCGGCACGGTGACCCTGCAGTAGCTTCTCTTTGATGCCGGGCTCTCCCGCCGCGGACATCAGGGTGGGCACCCAGTCCAGATGTGACATCACGTCATTGATAACGCGGCCCGGCTCAACCACGCCCGGCCAACGGATCATCGCCGGCACCCGGAAGCCACCCTCCCAGGTACTGCCCTTTTCACCCCGGAAAGGCTCCATGCCGCCATCGGGATAGGTATTGGTTTGAGAGCCGTTATCCGTTGAATAAACAACGATCGTATTGTCAGAGATGCCCAGTTCATCCAGCTTATCCAGCAATTGGCCCACGTGGTGATCGTGCTCGGCAAGGCCGTCGGCATACAGTCCATAGCCGGTTTTGCCGTCCCACTCGGGCGACAGGCGCGTCCATATGTGCATTCGGGTGGCGTTGAACCAGACAAAGAAGGGTTTATCGTCCGCGGCAGATTCGTCCATAAACTTCAGCGCTGCGTCGGTGAACTCCTGATCGATGGTCTCCATGCGCTTGCGCGTGAGGGGGCCTGTGTCCTCGATCTTGCCGTCAGCGGATGACCGAATCACGCCACGGGGCGCGAACCGCTGTTTGAAGGCCGGGTCCTTGGGATAGAAGTAGGTTTCGGGCTCTTCTTCTGCATTTAGGTGATACAGGTTGCCGAAAAACTCATCGAAGCCGTGATTGCTAGGCAGGAATTCGTCCTTATCACCCAGGTGATTTTTACCGAACTGGCCAGTGGCGTAGCCTTGCGGTTTCAGCAGTTCCGCCAGGGTAGGGTCTTCATCCCTGAGCCCAATATCCGCACCCGGCATGCCCACTTTCAACAGGCCTGTGCGCAGCGGGTGCTGGCCGGTGATAAACGCCGATCTCGCGGCTGTGCAGCTCTGCTCACCGTAGTAGTCGGTGAACATGGCACCTTCATTGGCTATGCGGTCGATGTTCGGGGTGCTGCCGCCTAACATCCCGCGGTGGTAGGCACTGAGGTTTGACCAACCGATATCGTCTCCCCAGATAACCAGAATATTAGGTTTGTCTGCCCCGTATGAGAGCAGGGGTAGGCTGCACACCAAGAGTGCGAGCAAACGAGCGAGCGGACGCATGGTTATTCTCCGTATTATTTGCGTTCAGTATGCGCCACAGACATTAGGACACCATGATCTGAAAGGCCAGAACGGGGGTATGGATAGGGTACGCATCCCGTGACGCTGGCAACTTCGCGCCGGGTATACGGTCAATTCTGGTATCGTTGTTTGCTTATCCGAGGATCCAGCATGCGCTATCTGCACGCGACAGCCTGCGCTACCTTTATCGTTTCACTACTGACCGCTTGCGGCGGGGGAGGCGGTGGAGGCGGCTCATCCGCAGCTACGCCCGCGCCTTCACCCGCGCCCAACCAGGCCCCGATTGCGGAAGCGGGTGCTAATCTCAGTGTCAATCCGGGCAGCGTGGTTACCCTCGACGGCAGCGACAGCCGCGACCCGGATGGATCTATCGCCAGTTATGCCTGGTCGCAGTCCGGCGGCCCACAGGTCGATCTAGAGGGGGCCAATCAGCCCAGCACTTCCTTTACTGCACCTAACGTGAGCCGCCCTACCGACTTCAGTTTCCTCCTTACAGTTACCGACGATGAAGGCAGTTCAGCCAGCGATAGCGTGAACGTCCGGGTTGAAGTACCGGAGGGCACCAGTCGCGTGAGGCTTTCCGGCACCGTGACTCCTGCCGCTGGCCATGACCGCGACAGCGACACCAATGACGAAGGCGAGCGCCCACTGTCGAACGACAGCCCGGGGCAGGCGCAGCCGATCAGTAACCCCGTGACATTGGGCGGCTATGTGAATCAGCCTGGTCAGGGTGCGGATGGGCCGCTGTCACTGGCGGGTGATACCGATGACTTTTTCCGGGTGAATCTGCTGCAGGGCCAACAGGTCACTCTGTTGGTGGCTGATTTTTTCGAGGCGGATGCCGATCTGTTCCTGCTCGATAGCGCCGGTGTGGTGGTGGACTTCTCTGTGGACACTGGCGAGCTGGAGCGTGTGACCGTACCCCAGGATGGGGAGTACCTGATCAATGTCTTCGCCTTCACTGGCGGCACCAGCTACACGCTCGCGATAGGCTCGAATAATGCTGCTTTTGTTGCGTCTGCACCAGACATTGTGCCCTGGCAGGCCGTCGTGCATTACCAGCCCGACACCGACGGCAATGACTCTCAGGCCCTCAGCAGGCGTGAGTCGATAGAACGACGATTAGGAACCCGCCACCGGCGTGGAGGCGAGGGCCGTGCGCGATTGATGACCATGCGCTCTACAGACGCCAGCGATGAGCACCGCAGGAACCGTCTGGGGACCTTGCTGGCGCGCACCGCCACAATCGCCGATGAACAACAGCGAACGCGCCTGGAAACCCTCTACACCATTAAGGCCATGTCACGGCTACCGGGAGTGGCCAGCGCAGAGCCCAACTACCGATTAAAGGCGCATGCCGTACCCAATGATGAGGCCTACCCCATTCAATGGCACTACCCGCTGATTCAGTTGCCCACGGCATGGAACACCACGGTAGGTTCGCCCGAAGCCATTGTTGCCGTGATCGATACCGGTATTCTTTCTGCACACCCAGATCTCGCGGGGCAACTGGTACCCGGCTACGATTTCGTAAGCCCACTGGATCTGGCCCAGGATGGCGATGGCATAGACCCTAACCCGGAAGACCCAGGGGGCAATTCGCCTGCGACGGCGAGCTTTCACGGCACGCACGTAGCAGGCACGGTAGCAGCGCGCGGTAATAACGGTATCGGTGTCGCAGGGGTCGCCTATGGGGCACGCATCATGCCCATCCGCGCCCTGGGTGAAGACTCCGGCACCAGCTTCGATGTGAATCAGGCCATTCGCTTTGCCGCGGGGCTGCCCAATGATTCGGGCACTGTTCCAGCACAACCGGCCAGCGTCATCAACCTCAGTCTGGGTGGTGGCGGTTTTAGTCAGGCCGAACAAAACCTGCTGAATGAAGTACGCAGCCGCGGCATTGTTGTGGTCGCCTCTGCAGGTAACGAGAGCACCGCCGCGCCAGCCTACCCCGCCTCTTATGACGGCGTGATCTCCGTCAGCGCAGTGGACCTGCAGCGACGCCTGGCCGGCTATTCCAATACGGGCAGCCGCATCGATGTGGCCGCGCCCGGCGGCGATGGTAGCGTTGACCTCAACGGCGACGGCTACCCCGATGGTGTGCTCAGTACAGGCGCCTCCGGTAATGGCGTCACCTATCGTTTCCTCAGTGGCACCTCGATGGCAGCGCCGCATGTGGCGGGCGTGATCGCCTTGATGCAGTCGGTGAATCCGAACCTCACACCGGATCAAGTGGACCAATTACTGCGCCGCGGTGAGCTGACCGATGATCTGGGCGCGGCGGGTCGCGACGACCGCTTTGGTCACGGACTGATCAACGCCGAGAAGGCGGTGCGGGCAGCCCTGGCGTTACTGGGGGAGCAACCCGACATTGTTGCGCTGGTCAGCAGTTCAACCAACTCACTGAACTTTGGGCGCGAACTCGATACCCTGGAATTCACGCTCAGCGCCAACGACCAAGCGCAGGTGCTGGGCATCACAACAGACGTGCCCTGGCTTGCCATTACGCCGGTCGCAACAGACAGCAACGGTTTGGGCACCTATGCGGCGGCGGTGTCTCGTGGCGACCTCCTGGAAGGTATCTATCGCGGCACGATAACGGTAACGGCCGATGCCAACACGCTAACGCTACAGGCACTGCTCGCTGTGGGGCAGGCACTGGAAACCGATGTGGGCCTCGTGTACGTGCTACTACTGGATCCGGAGACCGACACCGTAGTGGATCAGTCGCTGGCGAGGGCAGAGGACAACTATCGCTTCGTATTTGAGGAAACGGCAACGGGACGCTACCAGATCGCCGCAGGGACGGACATCGATAACGACCTTTTCATCTGCGATCCCGGTGAAGCCTGCGGCGCCTTCCTGACTCTGGATCAACCCCTAACTGTGGAGCTGGACAGGGATCGGGGCGACATTGAAGTGCCTATCGAGTACCTTATCGCCATCCCAACCACCAACGACGCAGGTAGAGAAACGGCGACCTTAAAGCCACGACTGCCTGCACCCTCGAACGGGAGATAAGGATCGGTGAGTTCCACACTGAAGTATCTGGCCCTGACGCTGGGCCTACTGCTGGTAGCAAGCTGCAGCAGCGAAGCGCCCGACGATTCAGGTACCGAGGTTAAACAGGCGGCCACCGCCAGCACGTCCGAGCAGGAAACAGTTCAACCACATACTGACCAACCCATAGCGACCGAGGCCGCCACCAGCGAAAAGCCGCCGCGCTACGACTCGCTGAGTCTGATCTCCAGCCGCTTGGGCGACCTGGACATGATGGAAGAGTCGCGGGTTATCCGCATGCTGACGGTCTACGGTCCGGGTCGCTACCACCTCGATGGTGCCAACGCCGAGGGGCTGGTGGCCGAAATGGCATCCCTGTTCGAGAAGTTCATCAATAAACACTTGGGCAATGGCACACTGCGTACGCACGTTGTTGTAATACCCGTCGCCAGGGATGAGTTGATTCCGGCCCTGCTGGCCGGCAAGGGCGACATTGTGTCGGCCAGCCTCACCATCACACCGGAACGAGCCGAAGAAGTCGACTTCAGCATCCCCTCCTCCAAGCCTCTATCAGAAATCCTAGTGACAGGTCCCAGCGCGCCCGCGCTCGAAAGTATCGACGGGCTGTCCGGACAAACCTTATTCCTCAGGGAATCCAGCAGCTATCGCGAGAGCGTGGAAGCGCTCAACCAGCGCTTTGCAGCTGCCAATAAAGCGCCTGTGAACATTCATTACATGTCCGAGCTTTTGGAAGACGATGATCTGATCGAGATGGTCAATGCAGGACTGCTGCCCTGGGCCATTGTGGATGAATACAAGCCACAGCTTTGGGAGGGGGTGTTTAACGAGTTGGTTGTGCGCGATGACATCGTGTTCCGCGAGGGCGGCCAACTGGGTTGGGCAATTCGCAAAAACAGCCCCAAGCTTGAGGCCGCGGTAAATGCGTTCCTGAAAAAAAACCGCGAGGGCACGCTGATTGGCAATGTGCTGCGCAACCGCTACATCCGCGACTACGATTACGCCGCCAATGCTCTGGGTAATGAGGAGTACACGCGCTTCCGTGAACTGCAAACGCTGTTCCGGGACTACGGCGAAGAGTATGACGTCGACTATCTGCTAGCCGCAGCACAGGGGTATCAGGAGTCACGTCTGGACCAAAGCGTGCGCAGCCACGCAGGCGCTATCGGCGTTATGCAGTTACTTCCCACTACCGCTGCCGACCCCAAAGTGGGGATTACCAATATTCATGAGGTAGAGGCGAATATCCACGCCGGCATCAAGTACCTGAACTATCTGCGCAATCGCTACTTCGACGACCCGGCCATTTCGCGTCAGGACCAGACGTTCCTGGCACTGGCCGCCTATAACGCCGGCCCCAGTCGCATGATTAACTTACGCGCCAAGGCCGAAAAAGCCGGCTATGACCCCAATCGCTGGTTCGACAATGTAGAGGTTATCGCCGCCCGGGAAATTGGCCGGGAGACAGTGCAGTACGTGGCCAACATCTACAAGTACTACCTGAGCTATCGCATGGTAGCCATGCAGGAACTGAATCGACTGGAAGCCCGCGAAGACGCAGGCATCTAAAAGAGAGCGTCAGGGCCGATTAAGGATTGCCGGCGCCATTCAAACGCAGACGGGTGTCATCGATGCGAGCCTGCAGCCAATAAATTTCGTAGTCGTTGCGCGTTCCCGCCTCCGGCCAAAGCTTGGCGCCACCGATGTGATCGGCGTGGGAGTGACTCAGCACCACGTAACGCACTGGGGCATCAGACACCTGCTCCTTCAGGAGTCGCAGTTGCTGCGCAGACTGCAACGCCAGGCCGGTATCGAAAATCACCACGCCATCAGACGTGGTGACCATCACCGTGTTACCCACCCCGGTGGCGTAGTGCACCCGTGGGCTGATCTGGCGAATCTCAATAGGCCGCGCGATCAGGTCGACCGCGGAGCCGTGTGTGCCCTCACCCGCTGCACCCATAGCCGACATACGCTTGGCCGCTGCATCGCCAATCACTGCCAGCGCATGCAACTCGGCGCCACGCTTCAGTGACTTGCCCGCATCATCATCCAGCCACAGCCAGACGCCCGCCGCGGCAAAAACGGCAAGGAGGGCCAAAAGCCACTGCAAAACGGCGCCCGTTTGTTGCTTGTAATGCATAGAAAGTTACCTATCGGGGGTGGGTCAGATAGTAATCAACAGCGTCTTCGATCGCCTCAGCAACAGGGCGGGGCTGCCAGCCAAGCTCTTTTCGGGCCTTGCTGGCATCAACATTGGGTAGAAGTCGGGAGCACTTGAGCGATGCCACACTGAATCGATTGTCCTTGCCAGTGAGTGAGGAAACTCGGTCAGCGCACCAGGCCATGGCGTAGATTATGGGTAGGGGAATGCGTCGCTTGGGTGGTTCACGGTTTGCACGGGCCGCTGCAATAGCGAACATCTCGTCGTAGTCCAGCCAACGTTCGGCCACGATATAGCGCTCTCCTACCCGGCCCCTGTCCGCCGCCAACAACATGGCCGTGGCAGCGTCTTCAATACCCACACAGGGCCCGCCGCCATCCCACACAGCCGACATGGCACCTGTGGCAACGTCTTTGATCATTTGACCATGCGGCGTCGGCTGCAAGTCGTTACTGCCGTAGGTATTGCCCACACAGCAGGCAACGGCCGGCAGGCCCTTCTCGCGTTGGTAGCGAAAAAGCAGCTCTTCGGCTTGAACGCGACAGCGCACATAGTCTGGCGCCTCATCCCACCAGTCAAAGCCATCGCTTTCGCTGGACACGCCGCTGGCATTGCGGCCAATCGTGGCAAAGGTGCTGGTGAAGACAAACCGCTCTATCGCAGTCTCAAGCGCCATATCCAATACTGTCTGCAAACAGGTGACATTGGTGTGATATAGGGGTGCGGGATCGCGTAACCAGGCTCGCGTGTCCACAACGCAGTAGTACACCGTACTGCAGCCATTCATGGCGCGCCGTAACGCATCTACATCCGAAATGTCGCCCACAACCCGATCGATGGGTAAGTCATCGGTTGCGCGCGTATCGCTGCTGCTGCGCACCATAATGCGAACGTTGCGACCCTGCCCTACCAACGCCCTGACCACATGGCTTCCAAGAAACCCGCTGGCACCGATAACCAGTGCTGTCTGCACGGTCATACTCACCCCACACTGCCGTCACTGCAGGGCTGGATACTAGCAAAGGGGAATGGCGGCGCCAGCGTGGAAAAGCGCCATCTGGGGTGGCGCACTGCGCCAAAGCGCTGAGGGAACCCGTGCGCAGGTGTTAGCCGCTTACAGGGGCTCTGGCTCGTCGAGATTGCGAAGCCATACATAGGCGAGCCCACCCAGCGCGCCCGCCAAGCCCTGGCTCAACAAGCCCAGCACTGTACGTGTGGCGGCGATACCACTGACACCCAGCGCCGCTTTCATCAGTAAATGCAGTGCCACGAGGGCAACGAAGCCGGCAAGCGCGAATATCAGGAAGCGCGACGCAGACAACTTGCGCGACAACCAGCCGGCTACCGGCAAGCTCAAGGTGTAGGCAATCAGGAGGAGGATAAGGTAGCTGGAGGACATACCCACCATATCGTGGAAAGTGGCCCAGGCGCGATCTGCCAGCGGCACCTCCATGCCCAGCGCAGCAATGGCAGCCAGATTAAACTGGGTTGCCAGCCCGCTGGCCAACACGTACGCGAAAATCACCGCGGGGAAAAATGCTTTAAGGGTGTTTACCATGGCATTCATCAGTCACCTTTACTGCGACTATAATGACGCGAACACCCTCTGCTGGAAAGCCCAAGATGCCTAGACTGAAACACCTGGCCCTGATGTTCCTCGCGGGCATGATGCTCAATGCCACGGCGTTTGCTGTCGAGTATGAACTGGAAACTGTCGCCACGGATCTGGACCAGCCCTGGTCAGTGGCCATGCTGCCAGACGCCAGCTTTCTGGTGACACTGCGTCCCGGCGGCCTTGTACACATAAGCCCAGAAGGCGAACAAACCGCCATCTCAGGCGGGCCAGACACGTTTTATGCCGGGCAAGGTGGCTACTTTGATGTGGTATTACACCCCGACTATGCCGAGAACGGCTGGTTGTATCTGTCCTATGCCCATGGCGACGCGGAGGGCAATGGCACCGCCATCATTCGCGCCAGATTGGAAGACAATCGCCTGGTCGATATCGAGCAAATACTGCTGGTATCACCGCTTAAGGACACGCCACAGCATTACGGTGGTCGGATGGCCTTCAAGAGAGACAACACTTTGCTGGTAACCACTGGAGATGGCTTTGAGTACCGCGAAGCTGCGCAGGACACAAACAGCGAACTGGGCAAGGTACTGCGTATTACCGACAGTGGCGCCACGCCCGACGACAATCCTTTCCCCAATGCCGGCAAAGGCCGGGTCTTCACCTACGGTCATCGCAATCCGCAGGGACTGGTTATTCAGGCCCGCACTGGAGATGTCTATATGCACGAACATGGGCCCCGCGGCGGTGATGAGGTGAACCACCTGCTGCGTGGAAGCAACTACGGCTGGCCAATGATCAGTTATGGCCTCGACTACAGCGGCGCCTATGTCTCACCTTTCACCGAGGCGCCCGGCGTCGCCCTGCCCCGTATGTACTGGTCGCCCAGTATTGCCCCCTCGGGCATGGCGTTCTATAACGGCGACCTGTTTCCCGAGTGGAAAGGCCAACTGTTCATCGGTGCGCTGGTTGATCAGGATGTACGGCGCCTGGTGCTAGAAGACGGCCAGTTGATCGAGGAAGAGCGACTGTTCCGGGAACTGGAACAGCGGATTCGGGATGTACGTGACCTCGGTGACGGCTACCTGTACCTGCTGACGGACAGCGCCACCGGCAGTCTGATACGCGTGCGCCCGGCAAGCCGGGCGCAGTAGAGAGTGAGCAGGGCCTGCCTGGAGGCCCGGTTTATCAGGCTGCCTTACGCTTAGCGGCTGCTTTGCGCTTGGGCGCTGCCTTTTTCTTGGCAGCTGCTTTTTTCTTCGGTGCAGCCTTCTTCTTAGGCGCCGCTTTCTTCTTGGCAGCTACTTTTTTCTTTGCGGGCGCTTTTTTCTTCGCTGTCGTTTTCTTGGCGGCGGCTTTCTTTTTCGGCTTTTTGCGCGCCTTGGCTTTCGCCGCAGCGGCTTTCTCGACCATCGCAGCAGCACGTTCAGCGGCAGCGGCTTTACGCGCCTCCATGGCATGCTCAGCACGCATGGGCATCAATTTATCTGCATAGTCGTAAGCCGCCTTGGCCAGCGCACTGACAGTGTCTGCCAACGACTCAACCTGCTTGCGCAGTTGGTCCACTTTCTTCTGGTTTGCACTGGTGCCTTTGGCTTTCAGCGAAGTACGCGCTTTCTTCAATCGCGCCGCCGCCGTTTTGTGTTTGTTACGTGCTGCAGTGAGATCCCGCTTCGCCTTGGCGTGCGCTTTCTCGGTTTCACTGAGCAGCTTCTTGCGCAGTTGCTCTACTTGTTTGTTTGCCCGCTGTGCCATTTTGGTGGCCTGGGCCAATTCCTTTTCCAACATACTTCACTCACTCCACTGTCTCTGGGGGTTACCGCCGATTCAGTGTAGGCTGATTTTTGACCAATGACACGAATATTTTTGCTCCCGGGCGGTCGCGCATCACTGGTATTGCTATTCGCGCGGGCCTATTCTCTTAGGCACTCCAACATGAGAGATAGCGATGAGCAAAGAAACCGGGTCGCGCATCCGCGCGCCCCGCGCAGTGCGACAGAAACTGCGCGATGTAGCCATCAATAAAGTGCGTCAGGACATCATTCATGCCGGCCGCAAGGAAGCAGACTACAGCGCCGAAGAGTTGGAGTACCTGGTAGCAGAGAAAGAGAAAGAGATCTGGTCGGGAATCGGCTGGAAGGGGTTTGGCATCGCCGCGCTGCTGCTTGGTATCAACATAGGAATTTAGCCGTGTCGCTGTTTCGTGTGGTCAAATACTCATCCCTGCTTTTCTTCTTGGGGAAGTACAAAGACAAGCTGTTTCGCGTAGTCGCTGTTTTATTGTTCGCATTAGTCACGTCGCTGCTCTATCAGGACGTGGTGGATTACCTCTCCGTAGAACACCCTGGCACGGTGGTGTATGCCCTAATCGGCAAAATTATTATCGTCTACGGCGCACTGCTGTTTGTCCTTTGGCAGTTCAAGCCTGCGGCAAAAGAGGCCCCCTCGCCGCTGACCGAGTTGCCAGTCATAAAAGACAAACCGTCAGCTGTGCAAGCTGAGACCACCCCGGAAGACAACTCACCACTGTCGGCCCTGTCCGACCTGGACGGTCACAGTGATCTCGCTTCTCGCTCGCAACAATTACTCCGGCGCAAATAAGTCCCTGACTCATTTCGCCTGTTCCAGAGTACCCGCTGGAATCTAACGACTCAGGCTAGCACTGGCCCAAACCGTCACAGTGTCTATAATGAGCGCCAATCACCATCAATGGACGATAAGAATGGAATACATCGCAGACACCCATAGCATGAAGTGCCCCAAATGCGCGCATGGCATGGAGGAAGTGACTTACGGACAGGTAACCATTGATCGTTGCACGAATTGCGCCGGTCTCTGGTTCGACACTGGTGAAGCCGAGCAGTTGAAGAATCAGTGGATGGGAGACGCCCTGGATCTGGGCAGCCCCGAAGAAGGTAAAAAGTGGGATGCTGTGGAAGACATTGCCTGCCCGCGCTGCGGCAAGGACATGGAGAAGACCTCAGATCCTGAACAGCCACACATCTGGTATGAGGTGTGCAATGAGCACGGCATGTTCATGGATGCCGGCGAGTTCACCGACTACAAACACGAAACGCTGGCAGACTGGTTCCGCAGCCTGATTAAGGGCAGCCGGCACTGAGTGTTCAGTCCAACAACGAAAAAGGGGGCAATGCCCCCTTTTTTATTGCCCGCTAAAAACATAGCGGGAGCAAACGCTGTAGGTTCCCGCTAGAACGAATAGCTTAACTGTACGGTGGGCCCGTCGAAGCGAATATCGTATTCGTTTTCGCCACGGGACTTTTCCTCTGTAAGGTCGATGTCCGTGAACTGGTAGCCCGCAGAGATGCCAAAGCCCGCCTTGAGACGGTAGTGAAGGCGAGCGTGCAGGTACAGAAAGTCTCCATCCCAGTCGTCATAGTTCGCGCTTAACCAACCCACGGTAGCGGCAGCACCCAGGCGTGGCGTAATAGCGTAAAAGCCCTGTGCCCGCAGATTGGGGAGCGGCGCCAGCAGCTGGCTGTCTGCAGCGGAGCGTGTAGCCTCTAAATCACCCACGAATACCCGGCCCTCAAGAGCAACGTCGAGGTCAAAGGCATGCAGCCCGGCACCCAGCAACAACTCTGCCCTGTCAGACCGGTAGGCTGTGTACATGACATCCGCGATGTAAGTATCAACCTGCAGCTCACTGTCCAGTGAGGCACCGGCTTCAAATACGGTACCTTCGAAGTTGAACTCTTCGGTCACCTCACGGCGCCCGTCTACATCAAAGGTGAAGGCACCCACGAAAATGCCCCAGCGGTCATTGATGCGGTAGCGATACTCTGCCATCCAGCTGTTGTACCTGTCGTCCAAGCCCAGATCATCCAACTCCAGACCGACTTCCGGCAGGGCGTTACGGGTAGCGCGCAATTCCACATCAGCGTTCTGGCGCGTAGCACCCAGCATCACGATGTGCTTTTTGCTGGTGTCCAGATAGGGGTGAAAGGGTGCTGACGTTTGCGCCAAACCCACTGCGGGCAACAACAGCAACGCTGCGGGAACAAAAAATCTCATGGAATACTTTGGAGGATGAACGACGCGGCGAGTTTAACACCACAGCCTTGTCGATACATCAGATTACGGGGTTCAGCGTGCCGTCCTGCCCCAGCGCCAGACGGCCTGTTGCCGCGGCCCTGCGCTTCACTCCCGCCTCCGGCGCCAGATAGAACAGGTCGCCGTTTTCACCGGTAAGTGCCAAGGGCACCCCGGTGCTGCGGGCGATTTGCGCATTCGCCTGCATATGTCGCTGCTCGCCATGAACCGGCACAGCAACGCCAGGCTTGAGCCACTGGTACATATCCCTGAGTTCACCCGCACAGGGGTGGCCTGAAGCATGCAGCGTCGCCTCGGCATCATCCGCATGAGCCACGGTGACACCTCGCTGCGCCAGCCGCTCGGAGAGTCGGCCCACCGCTGCTTCATTACCGGGAATGGTCCGCGCGCTAAAAATTACGGTATCACCCGGTTCAAGACTGAGCGCAGGGTGGGTATCCGCTGCAAGTCGCGACAGGGCGGCGCCAGGCTCACCCTGACTGCCGGTCGCGAGCACCAGCACCTCCTCGGGTGGCAAGTAGCCGAGATGCGAAGACTCTATCACTGCAAAATCCGGCCCCAATAAGTCCACACTGCGCGCACAACTGACCATGGTTTGCAGGGACCTACCCAGCAAACCGAGCCGGCGCCCGGTTCGATGACCAATGCGAGACACGGTTTGCAAACGGGCGACACTGCTGGCGAAGCAGGCGATAACTACTCGCCCGGTGCACGCCGCGATCGCGCCCGCCAGGCCCTTGGCCACTTCACCTTCTGACGGGGTGTATCCCGACACCGTGGCATTGGTGCTGTCGCAGACCACCGCTGTAATGCCTCTCTCCCCCACTGCCTGAAAATGACGGGCATTGAAGGGCTCACCTATGATTGGCGCCGTATCAATTTTCCAATCTGCTGTGTGGAGAACGGAGCCCGCAGGCGTAATGATCTCCAGTGCCATAGTCTCCGGGGTTGAGTGGGTGATGGGTATCCAGCGTACGCTGAATGGCCCGATCTGCCGTTCGTCGCCGGGCATAACCTCAATGATGGGCTCGGGGGCCTGCGCACCTCGGCCGGCACTCTTGTTGCGCAACACCGCCGCTGTAAAAGCCGTGGTGTACACCGGGCATCGAAACTGTGGCCACAGGTTAGGCAGAGCGCCTATATGATCTTCATGCGCGTGGGTGGCGATTACCCCCACTAACGACTGACTGTGCGCAGCGATAAAGGAGGGATCTGGCATCTGCACCTGATTGCTACCGCCGGGGCCAGCTTCAAAGGTGATCCCGCAATCGACCATCAGCCACGCACCGTTATGGCCAAACAGGTTGAGGTTCATGCCTATTTCGCCACACCCCCCAAGCGGGAGAAACCAGAGGTCATCAGCGCCAGGTGTCATATCGTACTCCGCAGTTAAGTCGCCTAGCGTAACGCTTCCGTGGACTAAAAGAATGCGCCGACTGCCGGCTGGCCAGCTTTACAGCACAAGCCGTGCAGCCCAGACTAGGTTGCCATGATTTCACGACAAACCAGACTGCTCTACAGCGCTGGCGGGGCAGTGTACGCCGCAAAAGAAGCGGCCTACACCATGTTCGTGCTTCTGTTCTATTCGCAGGTGCTGGGCCTTGATGGCAGTATCACTGGCGCAATGATCGCTCTCAGCCTGTTCTGGGACGCAATCTCGGACCCCTTAGTGGGCACCTGGTCTGATCGCCTGCGTAGCCGGTTCGGCCGGCGCCATCCCTTTATGTTCGCCAGCATCCTGCCCCTGGGTATTGCCTTTTATGCACTGTTTGCGCCCCCAGCCTCCGTGGTAGAGAGTACTGCCGGTCTCGCGGGCTGGCTATTGTTCTGGTCATTGTGGGTCAGGACTGCGGTCACCACCTTTGCCATTCCGCACCTGGCACTGGCGGCCGACCTGACCGATGACTATCACCAGCGCAGCAAAATCCTGGGCGGGCGAATGGGGGTTATGTTCCTCTTTGCCGTTCTGCTCCCGGCCATAGGGTTGCTAGTGCTGTTCGGCGAGAATGACGGGGTAGACGGCCGCTTTGTCGCTGCCAACTACCCGCTGTACGGCGCCCTGTCCTGCGCTGTGGTTTGGCTGGCCGGCAGCATTTCCAGTTTTGGCACCTTAAAGGCCGCACGGCCAGCGGCATCCCTGCCAGCGGCACAGTTTAGCCCGAGTAGCCCCCTTAGCCTGTTGCGGGACTTGTTTCGCACCATGAGCAACAAGCGCTTTCGGCTGCTGGCCACCTACGAAATTGCACTCATGGTGGCCTACGGCATAGTGGCCACCATGAACATGCTGGTGTGGACCTATACTTGGGGCTTCGATGCGCAATCGGTATCCATCATTCTCTCGGTTCCTTCGCTTGTCGCCGTAGCACTGGTGCTACTTAGTCTTAATCTATTGGGCCGCCACTTTGATAAGACACAGCAGCTGCAACTGGCCATGGCCGGTTTGGTGGTCAATGCACTGTGGCTCTATCCGGCAAAGCTACTGGGCTGGTTACCCAGTGATGGCACCGTGATCTTTGCCTTGAACTTGCTGTTCATGCTGTTTTTTATGTACTGCTTCATGCTGCGCTCTGTGGTCACACAATCGATCGTCGCAGACATCAGCGATGAACATGAGCTTGCCCATGGTATTCGTCAGGAGGGCGGGTTTTACGCGGCGATAAACTTTATCAATAAACTCGCTACGGTCGCAGGCCCGGTGTACACCGGCATCGCAATGGACGTTATCGGACTACCCGCTGGGGCAACCCCCGGCGAAGTTGATCCTGTGGTACTGGACCGGCTGATCTATGCGCTGGGTGTGGGCGTTATTCCAGGTTTCGTGATAGCGCTGTTTGTAGTATTCAAAATTCGGATGCGCGAAGAAGAGGTCACTGAAGTTCAAGCTGCACTGCGGGCAAGGCAGCAAGGCAATGCCGATGTTGCGGCCGCCCACGGCCTGGGACACAATGCGCCGCCCTCACCTGCTGGCGATTCCTGATGACGCAGCCCACCGACGATCTACGTATTCAACAGGCACGGCCGCTGCTTACGCCAGCCAGCCTGCTCGAGCAATTGCCCCTGCCAGAAGATCTGGCAAACAACATCGCCCAGCATCGGCGCAGTGTAGAGGCTGTTTTGGGCGGCGAAGATCAACGCTTGTTGGTGATTGTGGGCCCCTGCTCGGTGCATGATCCAAACGCACTGGCAGACTATGCCGAGCAGCTTTCAGCAGCCAGCCAATCACTGTCCGATGCGCTGCTGGTCGTCCTGCGGGTGTACTTCGAAAAGCCGCGCACGGTCGTAGGGTGGAAAGGGCTGATTAACGACCCGGGCCTGGATGGCAGTTTCCAGATCAACCAGGGGCTGCAGTTGGCACGCAAAGTATTGTTAGACGTTGCCGAGTTGGGGTTACCGGCAGCAACGGAATTTCTCGACACCACCTTTGGCCAGTATTACACAGACCTCGTGAGCTTCGGCGCCATCGGTGCCCGCACAGTTGAGAGCCAGGTACACCGGGAGCTGGCCAGCGGCCTGTCCATGCCGGTGGGATTCAAAAACGGCACTACCGGCGATATCTCGGTGGCCATCGATGCCATTCGCTCTGCGCGTCATTCCCATGTTTTTCCATCACTCACCAAGGACGGCAGTGCGGCAGTCTTGGAATCGTCGGGCAACCCCCATGGCTACCTGATTCTGCGCGGCGGGCGTGACAGCGGCCCCAACTACGATGCGGCCTCAGTCAGCGCCGCAGCAACCGCGCTATCGGCCCATGACCTCCCCGCTTCCGTGATTGTGGACGCGAGCCACGGCAATAGCGAAAAACAGCACCAACGCCAGGCAGCCGTGGTCAGTGATCTCTGCGACCAGATTGAGCAGGGGCAAAACGCGCTGCGCGGGATCATGCTGGAAAGTCATTTGGTTGAAGGCAACCAGTCGCTGACCAGCCCCGCCGAATTACGCTATGGCCAGAGCATCACCGACGCTTGCCTGTCTTTGGATGCAACTGTGCCGCTACTGCAGCAGATGGCCAGCGCGGTGCGCAGGGCGCGCACCGCACAGTAATCGGATTGCCCTACCAGCGGTAACCAATCCTGAAGCTGTAGGTCTGGTCCAGATCTTCTACACCTTCAACCGCGCCCGAGTCGTATTCCAACAGGATTTCCGCGGCGCCTTCCAGGGCCGAACAAGAGCGGAAAGGCCAGGCCAAAGGTCGTGTTGAGGATGATGTCGTCAGTATTATCCAGATCCCAAATACCGATGTGGTCGACATACAACCGGGAATCTCCACCCAGGTAGTTACTCTGGGCATGGATGTTCCAGTTCGCACCGGGGTATTCATTGTCCGGAGCCGTCAGGAAATCTTCCGTTACCCAAACCAGACCCAGTTCTGCCTCAAGTTCCAGCGCCGGTTCTGTCAGCAGTTGCCGACCCATGTAGGGACCAAAATATGATCGTAGATCCAGATCTGCGAATTCATCCTGTTCCGCTGACGCCAATACGCCCCAGTACCAGCGGTCTTCCAGGAAATGGTCGTACTTGGCGATCAGCGTCCAGTTGTCGGCATTCTTCACGCCGTTGGCTTCATCCACCTCACCGTTGAAGCGCAAGGTGTAGCGATCATCGTCCCCCTGCAGCGTGGTATCCAGGCGATGGTCCAGTTCGTCAGTATCAGTATTGCCGCGCTCCAGCACCCAGGCGAAGTTCACCAGGCCCGTCCACTTGTAGCCAATGCCCAGTTCCCAGTCCTCGGGATCGGTCTTGGTCAGGTCCTCCAGGGTGAAATCCTTATCAATGGTTTCGCCACTAACAACCAGTAATTCGTTCTCTACACGAAGCGGCTGTGCTTCCCGCACAGTCCCATCGGTCATCTGCAGCACCCGAGGCTGCTCGCTGTGCAGTGAAACGATTTGAGTCTGGTCGATGGAAACCGAGCCGGCAAAATCGGTGTCCATCGCCAGTTTGCCATCGGCGAAGGCCGTGACAGTGCCAAAAATGGTGGAGCCGTTTTTTAGGACCACGCGATCCAGGTTTGCGGCGTCATCCGCCAGAGCTTGGGGAGTAAGCAGCCACGCCACTAACAAGGCGAGTCAGCGGAGGGAGCGGGGAATAGTCATAGAGCATACCTTTGTGCTTGCGGTTTTCAGGCGCCCCTCGCCACGGTGCAAGGCCCAGTGAGTCGTCGGCGCCGATGCCGCTCTGTTTTTGACGGCTTGCACGCATGATACGGAGTTTGCTGCAGGCTTTGATCATCCGATTGCGGTAATTGTGCTACCACCAGCTAGTCGAGAACCCGCACCGATTGACCCGTCGCGATCTCGGTCGTCGTACCCGGCTGGATGTCGTAGGACAGGTTCTGACCGAACCAGATTTGGCCCTCCCAGCGGCGGAAACTCGCTAGCACGCGATTGATATCGCGGTCGCGTGCCCCGGTCGCCTGGTCGATAGAAGGCATCACACAGCGGGAGCAGGGTTTTGCCACCGAAAAGACCTGATCGCCGATCTGTATTTGCCGCCACTCATCCTCGGCGAAGGGCTGGCAACCGCTAACCACGATGTTGGGTCTGAAGCGATTCATAGGTACCGGCTCGGGCAAGCGCCGATTGAGTTCATCCAGCGAGGCGTGGGATATCAACAATAGGGGAAAGCCATCGGCAAAGGAGACGCGCTGACCCGGCCGTGCATACTCCGGGTCGGCCAAGCGCTGCGCAGTCTCGGGCATGTACACGAGGCGGCACGGCAGTTGGAGGTATTGCTGGCACCACTGGGCCGCATCGTTACCCGCATCCAGCGCCGCTACCCCATCGCCCCAGACCTCTACCGCGCGTGTACTGGCAGTGCCGTCGGGTATGGGCACCGTCAGGGTGGCGTCATTCCATTGCAGTGTCAGTGAGTCCCGGCCGGACTGCGCTTTGCAACGGGCAAGGTGCGGATGATCTCGCTGGGTAATGAAAAGACCCTGATCATCCACCAGCATCCAGCGCCGGTCTCCCGCGAGTCCAAACGGGGTTAACGCCGCGCGCTCTACAGACACACCAGCCAGTGATTTCACCGGATAAACAGATAACTCACTGATCTGTAGTTCGCCGGTCACGGGGCCACCTCTTGATACACCGACTCCAACAGGGGGTTGAGGCCGCTATCAACACCGGTCGCCGTGAGTCCCATACGCACAACCACAAGCTCCTGCTCGGGAACTATTACCACGGATTGCCCCGCATTGCCCGAGGCATAGAAGGTCGATGCAGGTAACGCAGGAAAAGCGTTGCCCCTGGTGTTAAGCCAGAAACCGCGCCCGTAGCGGCCCAACGTATCCGAGGGTCGCGCCACCGTGCTGCTTTTGAGCCATCCGGCTGGCAGCAACGGCGATCGATCATGCCAGGCATCCAGCCAGAATTGGCCCACCCGCAACCAGTCCCGCGCATTCATATAGGCGTAGCTGGAACCCACCTGAACGCCACTGGCGTCAGCCTCGGCAATCAGCGTTGTTAATCCCAGCGGGGCAGAGAAATTCTGCTCAAGCCACTGCCAATAAGGGCCGGGCGGCAAATTGCGCTGCCACAGGTAGGCCGCCAGATTGGTGTCCCCACTGGAATAACTGAAGTGCTCACCCGGTGCAAAGGCGTGACCGGTAGCTGGGGCCTCGGCCCACATACGCGAACTCTGATAGAGCATATGGGTTGCATCACCACCGGGGGCGTAGGTTTCATCGAAGTCGAAACCACTTTCCATCTGCAGCAAGTGATTCAAGGTGAGTTCAGGACTGATACCCGCAAGCACATCTACGGAAGTCCCGAGGCCCGAGAGTGCCTGACGCACCGGCATATCGGGGCTCAGCCCGTTCAGCTGCGACAGCATGCCCACCCAGGTTGCCGTCAGGCTCTTGTTCATCGACCAGCCGTGCAAGGGTGTTTGATCTGTGACCGGTTCGCTGTAGCGCTCGGCAATCACCTGTCCCTGGTAGGACACCAGCACTGCAAGCGTATTGCGACCGTCACCATCGGGCTCGGCAAAAGCCGCGTCCAATGCCGCGTCAAGAACACCGGCTGTCACCGGAGGGTAATCAACCGCGCGCAGGTCGGGCATTGCGCCTGCAGTTTCGTCTCTGGGATTCAGGGTACAACCCGCTGAGCCCTGCACCCGCGCGCGAGCATCCACGCCGAACAGGCTGGCGGACACGGCGCCGCCTGGCTGGTCAACGTCCAGATGCAGCAGAGAGAGCAGTGGACCCAACACTGAAAGCCTGTGGTGTATGTCCCGATCCACAATAAACCCGGCAGGAAGCCCGGCCACGAAAACGCCGGAACATAGCTGCTTGGCGCTGTAGCCGACCGCAACGGCCGCCACTTCCTGCAGTGGGCGCAGTGCGAAGAAACCCAATACAAAAACTGGAATGGTGATGAACAGAATAGTCCGCGTGAGTGTGCCCATACCTGTACCCTTAGTTCCTTAGCCACTAAGCATACAAGATGCTGGTATTTCGAGCTTTGCAAAGCCCCTGATAAACTGGCGCACCTCAAAAAACAATGAATCGGAACTATGGACTACGACCTGTTTGTGATCGGCGCCGGATCGGGCGGCGTTAGGGCAGCACGCATGGCTGCGGGCTTCGGTGCCCGCGTCGCGGTCGCAGAAGACCGCTATATGGGTGGCACCTGCGTCAATGTGGGCTGCGTGCCCAAAAAACTGTACGTGTACGCTTCGGAGTACGGAAAGGGCTTTGCGGATGCGCAAGGTTTTGGCTGGAACAGCAGCACGCCCCCATTTGATTGGGCGACGCTGCGTGACAACAAGAAAACCGAGATATCACGGCTGAACGCAATCTACCGAAACTTGCTGTCGGGTGTGGAAGCAGATGTCATCGACGGTCGCGCACGCATCGTAAACGCCAACACCGTTGCCGTGGGCGACCGAGAGTACACAACAGAACGCATTCTGATTGCCACGGGCACCTGGCCGCATGTTCCTAAGTTCCCGGGTAGCGAACATGTTCTCAGCTCCAACGAGATCTTTGATCTGGATGCCTTCCCAGAGCGTCTTGTGGTTGTGGGAGGCGGTTACATCGCGGTGGAATTCGCGGGCATCTTTAACGGCCTGGGTTCACAGGTCACGCAGCTCTACAGGGGGCCATTATTCCTGCGGGGCTTTGACGCCGATGTCCGTGCCCATGCGGCACAGGAGATCCGCAAAACCGGCGTGGACCTGCGCTTCGAAGTTAACGTAGAACGCATCGATCACACCGTCGACGGGCTGCAGCTCTCCCTCACCAATGGCAGCCAGATCGAGGCTGATGCCGTGCTGTATGCCACTGGCCGGGTCGCCAACACTCAGGGTCTGGGCCTTGAAAATGTCAATGTGGACATAACTCGCCACGGCACTATTGCCGTCAACGAGCAGTTCGAAACCACTGAACCGGGCGTGTTCGCGCTGGGCGACATTACTGGCGGCATGGAATTGACACCGGTGGCGCTGGCCGAGGGCATGGCCTTCGCCAGGCGCCAGTTTGGCAGCCTGGACAGCCAGGTGGATTATGACTTTATCCCCACAGCGGTGTTCTCACAGCCCAACATCGGCACCGTGGGCTTTACAGAAGACGAAGCGCAAGCACGCTTCGGCGAAATCACGCTGTTCAAATCCACCTTCAAACCGATGAAGCACACCATCAGTGGGCGCGACGAAAAAACGCTGATGAAGCTGATCGTCGACACGGCATCTGACCGAGTAGTAGGCGCACACATGGTGGGACCAGACGCCGGGGAAATCATGCAAGGCGTGGCGATTGCCATGCGCGCCGGTGCCACCAAGGCGGTCTTCGACACGACCATCGGCATTCACCCCACGGCTGCGGAAGAGTTCGTGACCATGCGCGAACCCTGGTCGGAGGATTGAAGTGGATCTGAGCCTCTGGCAGGCGGGGCTGTTAACGGCTGTTGGTATCGTCGCGGGATTCCTGAACGTAATGGCCGGCGGCGGCTCCCTGCTCACCATTCCTGTGATGGTCTTTATGGGCATCCCCGGCCCTGTCGCGAATGGCACCAACCGCATCGCCATACTGGCTCAGAACCTCACTGCGATCACTGCCTTTTTCCGCCGCGGCTTTGCGGATTTCAAACTCTCACTGAGCCTCGCGGCTTGCGCAGTTCCCGGCGCCGTAGCCGGTGCCATGGTCGGCGTGCAACTGGACGGCCCCTGGTTCAACCGCATTCTGGCAATCGTCATGGTCGCCGTGATGCTCATCATGCAATTTGGCAATAACAAGGCGCAGGACAACCAGGGACTCCCCTCGCGTCAGCAATTGGTTCGCGGCCATCTGATGATGATAGGCGTGGGCTTTTGGGGCGGCTTCATTCAGATTGGCGTGGGCTTCATCATTATGCCGGTACTGAATCGGGTGATGGGACTGGATCTGGTGCGCACCAACATGCACAAGGTGTTCATCGTCGCCGTGTATACCGTGGCAGCCCTACTGGTATATGCCAGCCAGGTGCAGATACTTTGGCTGGTGGGCGCCGCACTGGCGCTGGGGAATTCTATTGGCGGCTACCTGGGCGCTCATTTCACCGTATCCCGTGGCGAGGCCCTGATCCGCTGGGTGCTTAATAGTGTGCTGCTGGTGTTTGTTGTTAAGCTGTTATTTTTCCCCTGACTCGCGAGACCGGGCAACAGGACGCCATGATCGCAGCACATGCACTCACCCGCTACTACGGCCGCACACGCGCCGTGGGCAATGTCACATTCGATATCACCGGGAATGGCATCATCGGCCTGCTCGGCCATAACGGCGCCGGCAAATCCACCATCATGAAAATGCTCAGCGGCTACCTTGAGCCCAGCGGCGGCAGCGTGGAGATCGATGGTCACGATATGATGCAAGATGCGCGCAAGGTGCAGCGCACGCTGGGCTATTTGCCCGAGAGCCTACCGCTCTATCCGGAAATGCTGGTCGCAGACTACCTGGATTACGCGGCCGCACTGAAAGGCATCAAAAGCAGCAACAGGCCGGCAGCCATACGTGAAGCCTTGCTGGCCACCGATCTCGTAGCCCGCGCCGTCGAACCCATCGACAGTCTATCCCGGGGTTTGAAACAACGCGTCGGAGTGGCGCAGGCCATCATGGGTCAACCCAAGCTGTTGATTCTGGACGAGCCCACCAATGGCCTGGACCCCTCACAGACCGAGCAAATGCGCGAGCTCATACGCCGCTTGTCGCGCCAGGCCACCGTCATTCTCTCAACCCATATCATGCAGGAAGTCGATGCCCTTTGTGATCGAGTGCTGATTCTCAACGAAGGGCGGCTGGTGCTTGATAAGTCAATGGAGACATTGCGCAACAGCCAGACTTTGCTGCTACGCAGTTGCCAGTCGGTGAGCAATCTTGGGGATCTGTTAGCAGACCTGCCCGACGTCGCTTCGGTTGAACGCCGCAACAGCAAGCCAGAGCGGGCCGAGTTCTTGCTGCAGATAAACCCGGGTGCCGACCAGGACACTGCCGCCGGCACTATCGGGCAAGCGGTGATTAGCGCGGGCGCGCGTCTGTACACGCTGGAATCGCTGGGTCACGACCTGGATGCTATTTTCCGCGAAGCAACCCGCGAGGCCGCTGGTGAGTAGCAACCGAATCATACGTCGCGTGGCGCAGAAAGAACTGCGCCTGTTGTTCAGCTCACCCGTCGCCTGGCTGTTCCTTGGCTGCTTCAGCGCCGTGACCCTATTCGTCTTTTTTTGGGTTGAGGCCTTTTTCGCGCGTAACGTCGCTGATGTTCGCCCCCTGTTTAAGTGGATGCCCGTATTGCTGATCATCCTTTGCGCCAGCCTGACTATGCGCTCATGGAGTGATGAAAGGCGGCTGGGCACACTGGAACATGTGCTCACGCAGCCCAGTGGCTTGTGGCGTTTTGTCATCGGTAAGTTTCGCGCCTGTTTCGCGATGCTCGTGTTGGCACTGCTCGCGACACTACCACTGCCACTCACTGTCGCTGCATTGGCCGAGCTGGATTGGGGCCCCGTCGTAGCCGGGTACCTGGCCTCACTGCTACTGGGCGCCGCCTACCTCAGCCTGGGACTATGCGTCTCTGCCAAGACCAGCAATGCCATCGTCAGCCTTATCGTCACAGTCGCACTGGCGTCCCTGTTGTACCTGTTGGGTAGCCCGGTGCTCACTGCCTTCTTTGCTGATGACACAGCCCAAACATTGAGGCTGCTGGGCACCGGCTCTCGTTTCGAAAGCATTACCCGCGGTGTCATCGACCTCAGGGACCTGTTCTATTACCTGAGCCTGACTGCCGCCTTCCTGGCCATCAACGTGTATGCATTGGAAAGCGAGCGCTGGGCCAAGGGCCGCAGCCTTCGGCATCGCCGCTGGCGCGCCGCGTTAGCACTAATACTACTGAATCTCGTTGTCGCCAATATCTGGATGGCCGCGCTCAACGGCTTGCGCACCGACGTCACCCAGGGACGTCTGTATTCACTCTCCAAACCCAGCAACGACCTTCTCAGCCGATTGCGCGAGCCGCTGCTGATCCGGGGTTACTTCAGTGAAAAGACACACCCGCTGCTGGCTCCGCTGGTACCGCAGTTGCGTGACCTGCTTCAGGAGTACGCCATTGCCGGCGGCGATAATATCCGTGTTGAGTTCGTGGACCCCGGCACGGACCCCGCGTTGGAGAGCGAAGCGAACGAAAAGTACGGGATTTACTCCGTACCGTTTCAGGTTGCCGATCGCTACCAATCCGCGTTGGTCAGCGCCTACTTCAATGTGCTTATCAGCTACGGCGACGAGTCGGAGACGCTGGGATTTGCAGACCTTATTGAAGTCAGAGCAGCGGCTGACGGTTCGGCGGACGTGATGCTGCGCAATGCAGAGTTCGACGTCACCCGGGCCATACGGGACGTCCTCAACAGCTACCAGAGCAGCGGCAAGTTGTTTGAAACACTGGAAAACACGATAGAGCTCACGGCTTACGTGTCTGATGAAGAACTGCTCCCCGATCTGATGTTGGCCTACAAGGACAGCATTGAGGCCCAGCTGGACGGCATTGCGCGGGAAGCCAACGGTCGCTTCAGGTACCGTTTCGTAGAGCCCGAGGCAGGCGATGGCGAGGTCGCGCGACAGATAGAAGACGAATGGGGATTCCAGCCCATGGAAGCGGTGATGAATGACGATCGCGCCTTCTACTTTTACCTGACACTGTCCGATCAGCGGCAGGTTGTGCAGCTGCCAACGGATAACTTCGATCCCACGGCCTTCCGCGACATGTTCGACGCCGGATTGAAACGCTTCTCGCGCGGCTTTACCCGAACCGTGGCCTTATCGCTACCCGAGTCCACGCCGGAGATGGCGCGCTTCAACCTTGGTGTTCCGACCTTCAAAAACCTGGAACGCATGGTTACCCGCGATCATTCCCTGCGCATGGAAGACCTGAGTGACGGTCGGGTAGACCCGGTGGCCGACATTCTGGCGGTCATCGCTCCCCAGGCACTGGATGCCAATGCGCTGTTCGCGATGGACCAGTTTCTAATGCGCGGCGGCACGGTGTTTCTTGCGACCTCGCCCTACTCGGCGGAGTTGTCCGGCGGCAATTTGCGCATGCAATCCTACAACAGCGGCGTCGATGACTGGTTAAAGAATCATGGCCTGACTATCGAGAAAACACTGGTTCTGGACACCCAGAGCGCCCCTTTCCCCGTACCGGTTACGCGTAAAGTCGGTGACTACGAGTTCCGGGATGTGCAAATGCTGGACTACCCGTACTTCATCGATCTGCGCCCGCCAGGCTTGAATGCTAACCACCCCATTACCGCGAGCCTGCCACAGTTGGCCATGGCCTGGGGCTCTCCCATAACGGCAGACAGAAGCCGCGGCCTCAGGGTCAGCAACCTGATGCGCAGCTCTCCTAACAGCTGGCGCTCCGACTCTCTGGACGTCATGCCCAGTGTCGATGCCGATGGCAACAGTCACTATGCACCAAAGGGTGTGCAACAAACCGAAGAATTGGCGGTGGTGGTTCAGGGGCGTTTTGAGAGCTACTTTAGCGAGGAAAACAGACCGGATGTTGCACAGCAACTCAGCCGCGGCGGATCGGTTATCAACCGCTCCCCCGAGTCAGCCCGGCTCATTCTGGTCGCCTCCAATGATTTCATGGATGATCAGGTGCTGAATGCACTGGTCACCGGTGCAGGCACCCAGTACCTGGGACCACTGGAGATGTTCATGAACGCCATGGACTGGGCCCTGCAGGATGAGTCCTTGCTACAGATCCGATCCCGCGGGCATTTCAACCGCACCCTGCCGCCCATGGAGGCCAGCGCCCAGCGCCTGCTGGAGTACATGAACTACGGCTTTGCGCTGCTTTGGCTTGCACTGCTGGGCACCATCCATGCGGTGCTAACGCGCCGTTTGAAGCAGCGCTATCGCAGGATGCTGGCCACATGAACCGGACGATTATCTGGCTGGGTTTTCTGCTGATCGCGCAGCTGGTGTTAACACTCTTGATTTACCGACCGCCACAGATCATGACCCGCGGGCTGGAGGGTGCACCACTGGTACGCTTCAATAGCGCCCGGGTCACAGAGATAACGGTGGACGATGACCGCGACCAGGAAGCAGTGATTCGCCTTGAGCAGGGACGGTGGATACTGCCCGAATTGTCGGGACTGCCCGCTGATGCAGGCATGGTCAACGCCTTGATCGGCGCCATCACCGCCACCGATCACGGCTGGCCGGTGGCCAAAAGTGTGCCCGCCAGACAGCGGTTTCAAGTGGCGGCCTACCATTACCGGCGTCGCATTACGTTGATTGGATCTGATGAGCTGTTGGGTACGGTGTACCTCGGTACCTCACCCGGCTTCCGCCAGGTGCACGCGCGCAATGACAGCGGTGAGGCGATCTACAGCATTAATCTTAATGCCTATGATGCACCGGGACTTGATGGGGAGTGGATCGATCGTGACTTGCTGCAAAGCGGCAACCCTAAACAGCTTGAGTTAGACGATGTCATGCTGAGCAAAATCGACAACCAGTGGCTCACGCAAAATGGCGAAGCACCGGATGATCGCGAGCTGCAGGCTTTGCTGTTGGCACTGTCCAGCTTGCAGATAGAGGGTGTTGCCGACGAGGATGACCAGCGCAGCCTGGCACAGGCCTCGCCGGAGCGCCGCATAGAAATTGCAACGGACGACGACAGTCACAGTCTGGAACTGTTTAGCCTGAACGGTCGTTACGCTGTGTACGATAGTCGTTATCCACTGTTCTTCGCCATCAGCGACTATAACTACCAGCGACTATTGGGGATCAATATTGCATTGATCGCAGGCAACGATCCAACGGGCGAGTAATCCACTACCGAGCCGCTACCAACTGAAACAGGAGGTGTGCCGCGTGGTACCTCAAGCACCAAAAACCTGGTGGCGTGTGAAAGTCGCCGCGGGCGCGCTGCTTATTGCACTGCTGGTTGTCCACTTTGTATTCGGTGGGCAATTAAGCGCACTCAGCCTGCCACGATGGCTGGGGCAATCACTAGTATTGCTGGGGGCAAGCATCACGCTGTTTCACTACAGGCTGTTACAACACGGCACAGGTGGACCAGTGCCAAGACTTGTTTCGCAAGGTGGGCTGTTTCGCTGGGTGCGCCATCCCATGTATCTGGGGGATGCACTGCTGTATTTGGGACTGGCCCTGTTGATCCCAGGATTTGCCAGCACGATAGTGCTTCTCACAGGCTGGTATGCCCTTTACCGGCAGGCAGACTCGGAAGATCAGGCGATGGCCGAATATTTTGCCAATGACTTTGAGCAATGGAAATCGAGAACTGGCCTGATGCTGCCAGTGCTCTCAGGGCGTCGCACAGTAGGAAAGTAATCTCAAGCAGCGGTGCCCAAGGCCTCAGAGGCATCCATTCGAGCGCCCTCGTTGGTGAGGTGTCGCATCAGCAGGGCGCGCATCCATTGATGCGGTGCTGAACGCGCGGTTCGGGTGTGCCGCATCAACGACATCTTGCCGCGATTGGCGCTGTGAGTGTTACGTATCATCCGTTGTAATTCCGAAGGCAACTCCACACCGATGATCAGCCCCTCGTAAAGACCACTCTCTTCAAAGCCGGCATTCGCAACCAGCAGCGCATCGGTGCGGCTGAGCACACCCACAGCAGAAGCAAACTGGGTGGTTTCCAATGCGATACTGCGGTGTACACCGTACTGGCCCAATACATCGTCAACCATGCTGGTGTTCTCACGCGTCAGACCCGGTAGATACAGGCGCACGTGCGGATGATTGAGGAAGTCCTGCAGGCTCATCTCCTTGCCTTCCAGGGGGTGGCCACGGCCCATATAGCAACGGGGCGCCTGGGCAGAAATCGGCTCAGCATGAATATCGCGCTCGGTGTCTATGGCGACAAAGGCGGCAAAATCGGCCTCGCCCTTTTTCAACTGATCCTGATAGTCCGGGCTGACCTCCGCTGTGATGATCTGCACATTGGGGGCCTGCTCATGCAGCTCTGCCATCAGCCTAGGCAGCAGCGCCTCACTGACAATAGGCGGCAGCAAGAGTTTGAAACAGCCGGAATAGGTAGAGGGCTCGAAGTCTTCGTTGCCCAGCACGTGCTCTACAGATTCAAGCAGCGCCGGTAGCTCTTTGGCCAGTGACTCCGCTCGCGGAGTGGGTACCAGCCCGTGCGCCGTACGAGTGAACAGCTCATCCTCAAAGGCATCGCGCAATTTTTGTAGGGTTTTGCTCAAGGCGGGCTGGGAAACAGACAGGCGTTCAGCCGCACGGGTTACGTTGCGCTCCTCCAGCAGTACCTGCAGAGCCACCAAAAGATTGAGATCTGTGCGAACCAGTTTCCGCGAAATCATGCATCACCCCGTTCCCGCTTTGTTGTTTTCTTTTGATGCTATCACCCGCGATCGAGCGAATGCCCCGCAAAACTTGAAAAAAGTCCAATTAATCAAACGTAGGAATTTGCCACCATCAGCGCGCAAAGCCTGTGTCCGGACTGCGAGTGAGCAGTAAATCGTTTACCATCACGCTAGACACTGTCGGGGGCATAACGCCGTGACTTACCTAAAATCTATCTGGATTGTACTTTTCGCCGCAGCGCTGAGCGCATGTACCTCGACACCTGACCCCGCTGAGCAACCCATACAAGCCAGTGCGGTCTCAGTGACGTTGCCAGACTTCGTAACGGGTCCAGACACAACGCTGGCATGGCGCAGCAATTTGATTTGGATTGATGACCCAGAGGGCCGGTTTGAACGCCGTGCAGATCAGCTGCAGGCGGCCCTAGCCCGGGAGTTCGCCAATAAGGGGCTGGTCTTCGCCACGAACCCCGAAGCGGCCACCTATGATGTGCTGGCGATTGCCATGCTTGGACCGGTGTCGGGTCACCCCGAGGTGCAAGAAGCCTTTCGACTCTATCCCGCTCTGCAAAAACCGACTGAAGGCTATCGCCGGGGCAGCGTGATTGTCGCGATTGCCCCGAAAGGCACCCGGAACGTGGTGTGGCGAGGCGCTTTGGAAATATTCACGGACCCGGACCGCATGGAGCCAATGGCGGTGCGCACAGAGCGTCTACGCTTTGGTGCGCAGCAACTTCTGGCCAGCATTCCCGCCGTGCGTTGATGTTGTGGTGGCTGGCCCGCATTGGCCCTGCTACCATTTCGTCTACACTTTGAACGTTTCGGGCCTGCCAACATGCGCTGTATCGCCGCACTTATCACTTTCCTGTCAGTCGCTACACTGGCCGCCTGCAGCGGCATAGAAACACGCCCCGAAGATACGGCCAAATTCGCATCAGAGAACTACACCTATTACCGCTGGCGCAGCGAACCTCTGGGCGAAAATACGATTTCTACAGACCCTATCTATGCGCTGGACCCCCTGTTGCGAAAAGCGGTAGATGCAGAATTGGCCAGCAAGGGTTACCGGCTCAACAATGACAAAGCCCAATTCAGCGTGGACTACATCTACGCCACGGGATTGAGGCTGGGTGAAAAGGGTTCGGAAGCCAGCAACATTTCTGTTTACCCCGGTGCGATTCCAAATCGCAATGTCGATCAGGCGTCAGTGGATAATGCCTATGCGCTGAGCGGCGTTAAAGAGACCAGCAACATAGCGCTGCAGTTCAACGACACCACGCGCAAGCAGGAAGTGTGGCGGGTCGTGATCACCAAGATTGTGGAGAACACCAACACCGGTGAATACCGTAATCTGGAATCCAATGTGCAGAAGGCCGTTCGCCAGGGCCTGCGACCACTGCCTTCCAAATAAGCCGGCTTTCCTCAGCCGTAGACCTCAGGATTGACACAGTGCGGCATGGCCTCACCCGCCAGAGCCGCAAGGGCATTACCCGCGGCCAAGTCAGCCATTTCAATACGTGTTTGCGCGGTCGCGCTGCCAATGTGCGGCGTGAGCACGACATTGGGTAAGTGCAGTAGCGGGTTATCGTCTTCCACCGGCTCACGCCCGAACACATCAATGCCCGCAGCGTAGAGATCACCCGCCGACAGCGCCTGCGCCAGCGCCTGTTCGTCGACAATGCCCCCGCGCGCGGTGTTGACCAATACCGCGCCAGGTTTCATGGCTGCAATCCGCTCCGCATTAATCAATTCAGCGGTGTCCGCCGTTAGCGCCACGTGGATACTCACGAAATCGCTGCGTCCGAGCAGCGTGCCTAAATCAACCAAGCTGACACCGGGCACATCAACCGCCGAGCGATTCCACGCGACAACATCCATGCCAAACCCCTGTGCGCGTCGAGCAACGGCCCGACCAATGTCTCCAAGGCCCACAATGCCCAAGGTCGCACCGGCGACATCCTTACCCGTGAAAAAGTCCGGCGACCAGGCGTTCTCTGCACGCCAACTGCCCTGACGAACGAAGCGATCAGCCTCGGCCATCCGGCGCGCTGCGGCCAGTAACAAACCGAAGGTGGCGTCCGCCGTGGTTTCAACCAGTACGCCAGGTGTATGGCCCACCGGTATGCCGCGTTGGGTGGCTGCTGCCACATCGATGTGATCCACGCCTACAGACATGCTGGAGATGAATTTGAGGGCCGGCATTGAGTCCAACAGGGCCTCATCAATGCGATCAGTGAGCAGGCAGACAAGACCTGTGCTTCCCTGCAACTCCTCCGCCAATGCCTGGGCCGGCAATAATCCCGGACCCATCCACACGTTAACATCACTGGTCTGGGCCAGCTGCTTTACGCGCTCGCCGGGCAGTTGGTGGGTAATTAACAGCTTTTCCATCACGATTCCCTGTGCCAAACACTAATCGGTGCTACCTTTAGAAGGACGGCTATCCGAGACCGCTTATTCATCGGATATCCCCAATAACAATAAAACGATTGAATACTTCCATCCCGCAAGGAGAACATTGATGAATCAACTGCTACTTCTCATTATCGCCATACTGTTACCGCCCCTGGCAGCCTTCCTGCAGGTAGGTGCGACCAAGCACTTTCTGATCAACATCGTCTTGTGTCTGTTCTTTTATGTGCCCGGTATTCTGCACGCAGTGTGGCTGGTACTTTCCGGCACCAAGTCGTAGCGGCAAGCAAGCCTCCCACCGGGCAGTGATCAGGCTCGCTGCCCTGCTCGTATAAACGGGCATGACTAATGACGAAGAAGCATTAAACGCCGACCTTTCGGTTCGGCTCGCCATCGATACTGACGCGATGGCATTCACGCCCAGTCCGGGTGGCCATGTGCTGCGCAAACGCCTGCACCGCGTCGGCCCCGCAGAAGCCGGACAAGTCACCTCTATCGTTCAGTACCAGCCCGGTGCCCAGTTCCCCGCGCATGATCATCCTGAGGGCGAAGAGATCCTCGTGCTGGATGGCATATTTTCTGACGAACATGGCGATTGGCCTGCCGGCACCTACCTGCTGAATCCCGAGGGGTTTAGGCATTCACCGTTTTCAAAGGACGGCTGCCTGCTGTTCGTAAAACTCCGACAGTTTCACGGCAGGGACAGACAGCACATTGCACTGCAAACCCGGGATGAAGCGTGGCGACCCTCGGTCAGGAAAACGGTCAGCTGGAAAAAGCTCTATGCACAGGAACCCTACACAGACTTTATGCGCCTGGAACGGTGGGACTCTCCTCAGGAAATGGGCCAGCTGAATTTTCCGCAGGGCGCAGAGCTGCTGGTGCTTGAAGGGGGTTTTGCCGACGGCCAGGGTCACTACCCGGTGCACGCCTGGCTGAGGATCCCCGCGGGCGGCACACTCACACCAGTCAGTGATGCGCCCTGCGAGGTGTATATCAAGGAAGGCGGCTTTACCTACCTGGACTAGGTGGTCAGGCCGCCATCCACAACAATGATTTCGCCGTTGGTATAGCTACTGGCATCAGAGACCAGATACAACACCGTGCCGGCCATCTCATCGGGCTCTGCATGACGACCCATAGGAATCGTGCGCACGGCCTCTTTATAGATATCTTCGTTATCGAACAGCGCGCCCGCAAATTTCGTGCGCGTGAGTCCCGGCAGTAGTGCATTGCAGCGGATACCCAGCGGGCCACACTCTTTAGCAAAAACGCGCGTCATATTCACCACGGCAGCCTTGGTAATGGAGTAAATACCCTGCATGGGACCGGGCTGCAGCGCGTTGATAGATGCCGTATTAACAATGGCACCACTGCCCTGCTCACGCATCAACTTGCCGGCTTCAATACTCATGAAAAAGTAGCCGCGCACGTTCACGTCAACCGTCTTGTTAAAAGCCCCCAGGTCAGTGTCCAGAACGTGGCCGAAATAGGGGTTGGTAGCGGCATTGTTCACGCAGATATCCAGACGCCCGTGAGCTTCGCGTATGTGCGAAAAAATGGCCTGTATGTCATCCATATTGCCCACGTGACAGGCCACCGCTTCTGCACTGTCACCCTTTTCACGGATGGAACTGGCAACCAGTTCGCAGTCTTCCTGCTTACGGCTGGACACGATGACGTGTGCCCCTTGCTCCGCAAGGAGACGAGCAATACTCTCTCCAATACCACGACTCGCGCCGCTGACCAGCGCAATTTTTCCAGAGAGATCGAACAGATTGGTCGCCATGCCGGGCTCCTACAACATCAAAAACGAGGCGGCAGTCTACGCCCAGATTACCGGCTTTGCACCTGCTGAAGGTCACCACGGGATAGCACACACCAGGCCCAGCCGGCATAACAGGCGATAGCGACCGCAATCACGGCCCATGCCGCGCTGAAACCGAACAGAGTCAGACTGGTACCCGCCAGTAAAGGGCCAACGACGCGACCCCAGGAAGCCGCTGCACTGACCGTGCCCAACATGCGCCCACGCAGTGCCGCAGGCGCGCGGTGGCTGGTGATGGTATTCAGCAAGGGCATGCATAGCGTTGCCCCTGTCATGGTTGCGAATGCTGCGGTCAGCATTTGTGCCTGTCCCTGGGCGAAAACGGCCAGCACGAGGCCACCGCAAAACGTGGTCACCACAATACGCAGAAACAGTAACTCACCGAACGACCGAACCAGCGGCCCCATAAGCAGCCCCTGCACTAACGCCATAATGGCACCCTGCACGCCAAACACGATGCCCACTTCACGGGCACCCCATTCCAGACGGTACGCCAGCCAAAGCGGCAACAGGTAGGTCGTCGCACTAACCCCCGTATTGTGCAGCACGTATTGCAGCGCCAGCAGCCGATTGCCCGTGCGCTTTAGCAGCGCGTAAGTACCCGCATCATTCATGGCCTGATCTTCGATCAGGGCCTGACGGGCCTGCTTATCCAATGATTCGGGGAGATACTTTGCAGCGGCAATCATGGCCAACACCGACATCAGAGACGCCAACAGACATGGCAGCAGAAAGCTGCCCTGTTCGCCCGACAACAAACCGCCCGCCATGGGGCCCAGAACAAGCCCCATACCGAAAGCCGCGCCGATCAAACCCATGCCGCGGGCACGATTCTCCGCGCCGGTGATATCCGCCATCATGGCCGACGCCACCCCGAAATTACCCGCCATCAGACCGGCAAAGGCCCGGGCGGCGAACACCATCCACAGCGCATTGGCAAAACCCAGCCCCACGTAGGCCAGCGCGGAGCCACCCATGCAGATCATCAAGACTGGCTTGCGCCCGATCCGATCCGAGAGCCGGCCCCAATAGGGGGCGCTGATACCGGCACAAATGGCGTAGACCACTACTATTAAGGCAATGTCGAAATCACTGGCACCCAGCCGGGGCGAGAGGAAGGGCAGGATGGGAATTACGATGCCGAAACCGATCATATCGATCAGCACGACAGCGAAGATAATGGGCATGGTAGAAAACCGGCGGGTCAGTCACCCTGCCAGCGGCGTACCTCGTCAAACCCAAGACCGAACAGGTCGAGAGAGCGCGCAACCGTTTGCGTCACCATCTGGTCCAGGCTCTCAGGGTTGGCATAAAACGCAGGGACAGGCGGCGCGATAACCGCACCGATCTCCGACAACTGGGTCATCGTACGCAGATGTCCTGTGTGCAGTGGCGTTTCGCGCACCATTAATACCAGTCGCCGACGCTCCTTCAACACGACATCAGCAGCGCGTGTCAGCAGGCTGGAAGTCACGCCGGTGGCAATCTCACTCATGGTTCGAATAGAGCACGGTGCAATCAGCATGCCCGCCGTCAAAAAGGACCCGCTGGCAATGCTGGCGCCCACATTGCGAATAGCGTGCACCTCGCTGGCCAGAGACTTGATGTCGGCAAGGTCCATATCTAACTCATGATGCAGGGTCAGCTCTGCCGATTTTGTGAGCACCAAATGCGTTTCCACGCCAGCTTCGCGCAGCAGTTCCAGTGCACGCACGCCGTATACAATGCCTGATGCACCACTGATACCAACGATAAGGGGTAGAGACATAAGTGCCCATCCACACAGTGAACGGGCACTCTAGCAGCACGCGGCAAAGAATTCACCGCGCGAGAATGGACACAATCAGAACTGCCAGCGCAGTCCCATTTCAACCGACAGGCCGGCTTCCGGCGCAACATCCCTGAGGAAAGAGGTGCTCAGGCGAATCTCTTCGTCAGTGATGTTATTCACTGCCAGGAACAACACCATTTCGCTGTCTGCAACGCCCAAACGGTAGTCCGCGCCAGCATCCCAGCGGGTATAGCCTTTCGTTTCTTCTTCGTTTTCACCGGCTCTGTCCTGGTCATCCGCATCCACGACGCGGGTCCAGATATCCAGGCGATCAGATACCCAGCTCAGACGGCCGCCGATACGCATGGGGGGCAGGCGCGGAACATCATCGCCGCTATCGAGCTCGCCGCGAATGTAATCGGCCCAGATGCCGGCCAGCACCGTACCGCCGCCAATGCTACCCAGAGTAAACTCACTGTCGATTTCGAAGCCATAAAACTCCGCATCATCCTGTATGTACTGACGAACAGGTGTCTCGTCCACTTCGATACCGGTGTTGACCAGATTGATGTAATCGGAGAAGTCGTTGTAGAACGCAGTGACATCCACCCAATGACCGTCACCCAGCCAGCGCAGTGACAGGTCCGCGTTATTGGAAACCTCGGTATCCAGATCACCATCACCCAGCTCGATGGCACCAGTGGCCGCGTGTTCTACCCATTCATCGGGACCGAAGTTGCCCGCGTTGGAATACAGCTCTTCTACCGACGGCGCGCGTTCGCTACGGGACAGTGCAGCACCTAGCTGCCAGCCTTCGCTGACATCCCACAGCACAGCACCAGAGCCGCTAAGGGAGTTGAATGACTCACTGTCATCCAGTCCGCGGGAGGGCTCGCGCTCTACCCAGTCGTACCGCAAGCCAAACTCGTAAGTGAAGTCGCCGGCGTGGAAGTCTTCCACCAGGAAGAAGCCCAGTTCGGTAGAGTCTGTCTGGGGGATGTAGGCTTCTTCGCCCACAGCACTAAAATCATCAATGACAGCCTGCATGCCAAACACGCCGTGGAAGTTACCCATGGGTTTGTGCACCAGTTCAAGGCGGCCTTCCCAGGTGTCGCGCTCAAATTCAGTGCCCACCTCACCACTGCCTTCGATCTCGGCATGCTCGTAGTCGGTGTAAGTTAAAAAGCCGCGCGCCACTTCGAGGAATTCAAACGGGTTGTGCAGGTGGACAATGGCATCGTAGCGCGTCTGCTCGATGTCCAGGCTGATACCGCCCTCTTCTTCCTCTTCGTGATCGTGATCTTCACCCTCGTGCTCTTCGCCCTCGTGGTCCTCATCATGATCCTCGTCATGGTCTTCATCGCCATGTTCCTCTTCGTGCTCGTGGGCGCCGGCGGGGATACCGTACTCATTTTCCAGCCGATTAACGGCAAGGCCTACAAAGCCGCTATCGAAGTGGTATGCGCCGCCCAGTGTGAAGCTCTTAGCACGACCCCCAGTGTTGGCAATAAATCCATCGGTGTTCTCTTCCTCACCGTGCTCATCATGCTCTTCGCCTTCGTGTTCATCGTGATCTTCGTCATGATCTTCGTCGTGCTCGTCATGCTCACGGTTTGCCAGGCCAGGAATATCCAGATCGTTGTAATCGCGGTAAAGGAAGTCGGCGTGGAAGGCGAACTGGCCAGCGCTGCCCTCGACTCGTCCAACGACATTATCTAGGTCGGATGCGGTGTCATGACGATACTCAAGCGCGCCACCCAGTTCTTCAGGCAGGCTGGTAGGTACACGATTGTCCAGGACGTTCACAACACCACCGATTGCTCCGCCACCATAAAGCAAGGTGGATGGGCCACGTAGCACTTCAATAGAGTCTGCTAAGAGAGGCTCTACCGACACCGCGTGATCTCCGCTCAGCCCCGCCACATCAGCACTGGAGGTGCCATTTTGCAGCACTACGACACGCGGGCCCTGCTGGCCCCGCACAACGGGCTGGCCCACGCCGGGGCCAAACGATGCGTTGGCAATACCGGGCGTATTTGCCAGCGTGTCGCCGATGGTTGCAGTCACGGCGCGGCGAAGCTCGTCGCCAGTGAGCACGGTCACAGGCAGCGCGGTCTCTGCGGTGGATTTATGCAGTGGTACGGTCACCAGGACGTGTTCCATGGTGTCGTCCTGCGCGATGGAATTTGCGGCAGCCACAGCCAACGCAAGCGGTATGATACGTTTCATTGTCGTCTCCTGAAGGTAAATTACGGGTGTTTAGTTCAGGAGAAACACGGTGGCCCCCGCGCCGACAGGGTGAAGTTCGAAGAAGAGGGAACGACGGACTGGGAGGCACAGGGGGCTTCGGACCGGACGTGCCACTCAGGTACAGCACGAGCCAAAGTGACGGCCGGTGAGTCTCCATCAGGCTGACAGACCAAACACTCGACGGCGACATCG